>JAEEGL016660791.1_pt1 | contig 24248 bp, 20 predicted proteins | sample 9134231 | NCBI WGS metagenome assembly JAEEGL01 (sample SAMN16246548, study PRJNA631951) | gut metagenome | biome: gut microbiome; feature: rumen; material: fiber-attached | host: Bos | place: Iran: Karaj | collected 2018-10
CAGAACGGTTTCATCGTCGAAACAGCGGTAAACGGAAAGATCGCACTCGATATGGTTTCGGCTTCAGAAGCAGGATACTACGACATCATTCTCATGGATATCCAGATGCCCGTCATGGACGGCTACGAAGCGACAAAAGCGATCCGTGCCCTTGAAAACAATGCTCTCGCCGGGATCCCGATCGTCGCAATGACGGCAAACGCATTCGCCGAAGACGTCAAAGCCGCACACGATGCCGGAATGCAGGCACACATTGCAAAACCGGTCGATGTTGAACTGATGAAAAAGGTTCTGGGGGAAATTCTTTTAAAACGTGACGGCGTTACGACGGAACGGCGTGACGATGCGTGACGACGAAACGACGTGACGACGTTACAACGCCAGTTCTTCGAGTATTTTTTTCTGCTTTTTTGCTTCTTCGAGAAGTGCTGAATAGTCAGTGTCGGTGCGGCTGCGGAGAAGTTCCGTCATTTCGCTGAGCGGTTTGTAGATCGGGGTGAGCGAGATGTTTCCGTACATTCCTTTGAGTGCGTGCGCCACTTCAAATGCGGCATCGAGGTCTTTTTTCGCAAGTGCCGCTTCAAGCGCGTTCAGCTGCTCGTCGGGAACAGCCATGTTCACGAGTTTCAGGTAAAAATCGTTGAGTCCCATGCATCTTGCGACGCCTTCTTCGACATTTGCGCCGAATTCTTTCAAATTTTCGATTGTCAGCATCTCTTTTTCCCCTCTTTTTCTATCATTTCGGTAAATTGTTCGACAGGGAGCGGCTTCGAGAAGTAGTATCCCTGGATTATGTCGCAGCCGTTTTTCTTCAAAAGCCTGTACTGTTCCTCGGTCTCGACTCCTTCTGCGATAACGGGGACATTCAGGAATGCAGCGATATCTATCATAAGCTGGATCATCCTCAGATCCTTCGCGTTTTCGCAGATGCGGCGGACGAATTTCATATCGAGTTTCAGTGCGTCGATCGGCAGGGATGCAAGCATGTTGAGCGACGAATAGCCTGAACCGAAGTCGTCCATTTCAAGTTTGAAACCGTGCGCCCTCAGCGAATTGGCGATCCCGATTATGCGTTCCGAGTTTTCCGTATATGCCGATTCTGTGATTTCAAGAAGCATATCTTCGGGCTGAAGCGAGTTGTCGCGTACAAGTCCGATCATATTTTTTTCATAGTCGGGTGAAAGAAGGTCAACTCTCGAGACGTTGACCGAAACGGGAACTGTCACGCCGAGTTCATCCTTCCACTGCTTTATCTGCCGTGCCACCTCGCGCCAGATATAGTTGTCGAGCCGGCTGATGAGTCCGCTTTCCTCGAAAAGCGGTATGAAAAGTCCGGGACTTACCATGCCGAGCTCGGGATGGTTCCATCTGACCAGGGCTTCAGCGCTGCAAAGACGCGGGGTTTTGCCCTTTATGTTGAATTTCGGCTGGTATACGACTTTGAACTGCCTTTGCGCGAGTGCAGAATCCATCTCGTTGATGAGTTTCTCGGAGAAAAGCTCCTTCTCGTGCAGCTTTGAATCGTAAAGCGCGTAGTGCTCCGAAGCGCTTTTGCGAAGCGAGTTGCAGGCGATGACCGCCCTGTCGAAGCGTTCCTCCAGACCGACGGAGTGATCGACATTCTGATAGACGCCCATCCGCAGGTTTATCCTTGCTGCTCCGGCAATTTCCGCCACTGCGCCGTCTATGCCTTCAAGAAATTTCTCGTGGGATTCCCTGTGCGGCAGATAGACGAAGAAAAGATCGTCGCCGCTGCGTCCGGCAAGTCCTTCGCTCTGAGAGGCGAAATATTTGATCTCGTCTGCGACTGTGCAGAGGACCTGATCGCCGAATCCTCTGCCGCAAAGCTCGTTGACAAGGTGAAAACGCGAGATGTTGACAGCGATCGCGTCCATATCCCTTCCCGGCGTGTAGAGATCGCTTTTCGCACAGTACTGGAAAAAGAAATCCTTGTTGTAAAGCCTTGTCAGGTGGTCGGTTTCGGTGGCGAGGATTATGTCGCTGTCTTCGGCAAGCTCTATGGAGTGCTGGACACGCGCCATGATTACTTCCGGCATATTGTACGGCTTAGAGATGAAATCGGCCGCCCCGAGCTGGAGACTCTCGACCTCGGCATCTTTTTCGGAGGTGAGGACTATGACCGGGACTTTCTTCAGGTTGGCATCGGACTGAAGAGTTTTGAGAACTTCGTATCCGTTGAGTTCCGGCATCAGAAGATCAAGAAGTATGAGTGATATTTTTCCGGGCGTCGTTTTGACGATATCAAGGGCATTTTTCCCGTTTTCGGCATAGACGACATCATATTTCTGCTGAAGTATCATGCCCAGAAGCTCGCGGTTTATAAGTTCGTCGTCAACAACGAGAACGGTCCTTTTCAACTTGTGTATTCCCTCTTTTATATTCTGTAGTTCGCGCATTTATCCTCGTATTGGCATAAACAGAAGGTTAAATAATGGAGAGGGCGCAGCCTGAGGATTTTTTCTCAGGTTTCGTCGTGTCAGTGTCTGGTTCAGGCGCAGTGTCTTCGTCAGAAGCGGTTTCGTCGGAGTCGCTTCCCTGAATATCGGGATCGGTCACCGGGTCGTGATTGGGCTCGGGGGCGCTGTCCTGATCCGGAGCGGTATCGCCTGAATCACCGGAGTCGCCGGAATCTCCCGAGTCACCTGTGTCGCCGGAATCTCCCATATCGCAGGTCACGGTGTTTTCACCGTTTTCAAGGACCTTTATTTCGCCGCCGCAGGTCGCCTGCGAGACGTCTCTGCCGGCTGTTTCAAGTGCCTTTTTGACAGCTTCGCAAGCGTTGATCCTGCCGTAGCCGTAGTAGTCGTTGAAGCCTTCGTCGTTATAAGCGCGGTCGCCGATCTTGTCGCTCGTTTCGGCAAGGAGCGTGTATACCTCGTCGCGGGTCAGGCAGGGATTCGCCTGCAGGACAAGACCGATGATCCCGGCTGCCAGAGGACATGCCGAGGAGGTTCCTGCGAAGTCGTTCGTGTAGTTTCCGTTCGGGTCGCCGTAGTATATATCCTTGTCGTTGTATCCAGCCTCTCCTGTGTTGTCGACAGTCCAGATCCCGTCGACCTGATCGTAGGTATCGTCGTCGTAATCGCTGCTGGGAGCCATGAAATCGAGCGGTGCGCCGTAATCGGAATAGCTGCAGCGCGTGGCATCGGCCCTTGAAGCGCCGATCGCGAAGACGTTAGGGTTGCTGGCGAAACCGTCGGTCTCGATCGGTTCGTCGCCGTTCCCCGCCGCAAAGGTGATGATTATGCCTCTGCCGTGCCTGCCGCCCGTCGATGTGATGTTAGCGACGAGCTCCTTCAAAGGCGCAGTCATATCCTGAGGCTCGTAATTGTCAGGGGGACCCCAGCTGTTGGAGATGATGTCCGCGCCGTTTTCAGCGGCAAATTCAAATGCATTGAGCCCCATAACGTCGAGCTCTTCATAAAAATCGAGGCGGATCGGTATGATTTTGCAGTTCGGACAGGCACCGGCCACACCTTTGTCGTTGTCAGTCACGGCAGCGGCTACACCGGCACAGCATGTCCCGTGCATATCGTAGTTCCAATCGTCGTATTTAGGGGTTTCGTCGTCGTCGCAAAAGTCGTAGCCCGGCAGAAATTTGCCCTTGAAGTCTTCGTGGTCGAGGTCAAAGCCGTCGTCCGCGATCGCGAGCTTGATCCCCTTGCCGCCGATGTCGCCGGTAAAAGCCTTGAGAAGTTCCCACGCCTCCGCGACATGCGCATGGTCAGGACCTGTAAGCAGGCTGTCGGTGCCGTCGTTGTGAAGATGCCACTGCTTCGGAAAAAAGGTGTCGCTCGGGAGATAGGCGCGCTTCCGGAGCCTGATAAAGAAACTCGGTTCTGCCGCTGCAGCCATCTTTTCTTCAACAAACCTGGCCGAAAGCTTTACCGGGTTCTGCGAGCCTGTCGATGCGACGATCCAGCCCGGAGCGTACTTGTAGAGCCTGATGAATTGCAGGTCGTTGTCTTTACACCACTTTTTTGCTGAAGCTTCATCATGCTTCCCGGTGAGTTTGACGTAGATCATGCCCGTCAGATTGCGGACCTGCCCGTTCACGGTGCGGTATGCGGGAAAGAGTATCCCGTTTTTCTGAAGCTTTTCGCGAGAGGTGCTGTCCACTTTTTCAAGGATAAAAATCCCATCTTTGGACTGCCTGATCTTTACCTCGGATGGAATTTCAAAGGTCGCCTTGACTTCGGCGTTCTTGATGAAGGTGTAGCTCGAAAAATCCTCCGAAAGCTCGATCCTTTTGCCTTCGGAATAGTAGTGGAGCGTTGCCGCAAAGAGCATCGCGGGCGACAGGATGAGCAGTAAAAGAAGTATTTTTTTCATGTCTGACCTCTATAAAAGTGTTTGAATTTTCGGAAAACCCTTGAACATCCTGAGGTGTTCCGAGAGCAGGGGGGACTGCTTTTTGAAGCGTTCGACCCTGGCGTAGGCGTTGTGAGCATGGATGCTTTCGAGGTGAAGCGTCTCGACCATGAACCAGCTGATTTTGTTGTTCTGCATCATCTTTTCGGTGACGTTGCGGACTATATCTTCGGCAAAAACAGGAGTTTCGTAGGCTTTTTCCGTGACGAAGCGCTCGTCTTCGCGCTTGAGTAGCGGGTAGATCGCGCAGCTTGCGCACTCCTCGACATCGTGGACGAGATCTTCTATCCAGATGAAGTCCGAAAACTGGACGTAAAGCGTTACGAAGCTCCTCTGGTTGTGGGCGCCGTAGCTGCTGATCTCCTTCGAGCAGGGACAGAGCGAAGTGACGGGGACCCGTACTCCGAGAATGAAACTGTCGCCGCTTGCGGCATCGCTGAAACCGCTGAAGAGCACCTTTCGCGAAGGTCGAGCTGATCTGCGTCACGGGCGCCGATTTTTCGATGAAGTAGGGGAAGCGCAGCGCGATGATCGCCTGCGGAGACTCAAGCGTTTCTCGTGTTTTCTTGAGTATTTCCGGTATGTTGGACATCGTGATCTCGCCCTTGACGCTGTTCAGGACGGCGACGAAACGGCTCATGTGAGTCCCTTTGAAGCGGGGCAGGAGCTGGACCGAGATGTCTACACTTGCGACTGTGCTCTGGGTCTTGTTTGCGCGGTCCTTGACGACTACAGGGTATTCGATATCCCAGATACCGACCTGGTCGACCGTGATATTGCGGTCGTCGGGATAGTTTTGAACGTCATGCATTGATTTATAAACCGAGTGAAATCAGTGGGTTGGCTTTGCGCAGTCGTAAACCGCCGCGGGAACTATCGGCTCGAAGCTTATCGCCTTTTTGTTGGATTCGCCGTCGGAGACAGTGACTTTGTAGACATCCCAGCAGGTGTCGGTCTTGTTCATCAGAAGCGATACGGATTCCGCCTCCTTCGAGTGGGCGTAACCCTTTACGACAGCCGTCGCCGGACCGTGCGAGAGGTCGTAGGCGTGGACCGTGACCTTGTATGTCCCGTTGACAGGTTTGTTTATGGTGATCGTTTCCGGACCCATTCCGGTGGTGTTGTCTATGTCGAGGTTCGGATCGTCCTTCGGTTCGCCGATTTCGCCCCAGTCGGGCTTTTCGCCTGAATACTGTGGCGAACAGTTCCAGTAATAACAGTCAGTTGCGTTGTTGCCGTAGCTGCCTTCCGGTGCGATGAGGTGAAGGTCGAGATCGGCATCCTTGTTGTTCCAGAGGAGCTTCAGGGTGAGGTCGTCGTCGGATACTGCTTCGACAGTGCACTGCGCCGGCTTGCTCGTGATACCGCTTTCGTTGATGACTATCAGGCGGACGATGTAGGTGCCCTTGACGCGTGCCTGGAATGCCGTCGTCGAGATCTTGTTAGAGGAGTCGCCGTTGAGCGCGGAGCCGGCTCTGTTCGCCTCGTCAACGATATCGAGCGAGATCCCGCCGGGTGTCGAAGCAAAGCTCCAGAGGTAGCGGAGACCCTCCTTGGACTGACCGTCTGAGTCGACGCTGTCGCTGCCGTCCATGACCGCCCACTGGAGTACCGAAATCTTCTCGGGTTCGCACTTGAGGAGCGCGGTCGGTGATTTTTCGGCATTCGGGCCGCACTTGAGCGTGAGCTTGTATTCGCTGTTGACGCCGTATTCGGTCGGGTCGGTGTTGGAGATCGTCAGCTCGCCGGAGAGAGGTGTAGGATACTCCTTGTCGTTGCGGCAGCCGATGTTGAGCGTGGCCGATTCGCCGGCAAGGATCTGTATCGTGGAGGTCGGCGCATCCTGAACGAAGAAGCCGAACTCGTTGGTGTTTCTGGACTGGTTTTCGGTTACCGCGACCGAAGAGAGCCTCAGCGTCGTCGTGCCGACATTTTTGACCTCGATGCGGTTGACAAGCTCGCCGGAGACATCGGAAAAGACCATGATCCCGTCGTCCGGGTCGCTGTCGTCGACCGTTTTGACAACGATCTTGCCGGAGGGTTTTGTCTGCGCCGTGATCGGCATGTCGTAGTTCGGCTTGCACTTGTCGTTGCTCTGGACGCGCAGGTAACGGACCTGGTCGCTCCATGTCGTCGCCGTAACGTAGACGCCGATCCTGAGCTCTTCGTCGTGCTGCAGCGAAACCGGGCCGTTTACCAGCGGGTTGTCGCTGATCACGAAGGAGCCTGCATCCGGGATGCCGTTTTCATCGACGATCAGGATGTTTGTGATCATGAGCGGGCTGTTGACGTTGCATTCGTAGCAGCGGTTCATGAAGTAGACATATTTCGTAAGCGACTGTTCTCCGTAAATTATGCCGGAAAAGACAAGATCCTCGTCCTTTGGCCTGATCCTGTTGTCGGTGCTGGAGTAGTTGCAGTCGCGTGCCGTGTCCTCATCGTTTCTGTGCGACGGGTCTCCGTCAGGTACGACATCCGAGTCGGAGGGGGTCCATGCGTCCTGGTCTCCGTACGGGCTGCTGTCGGAATCAGGGTAGTTGTACGGGTCATCCTTTTTGCCGCCGCATGAGATGGCAAGTATCGGGAAAAGAAAAGATAATACTGCGAAATAACTGAATTTTTTCATTTCATCCTCCTATTCGCTGACAGACTGGACGCATCTGAAACCAAGGTTGTAGTAACGATAGTTCGGGAACGCCTTGTCTCTCGCAAAGGTTGTGATTTCGTCGGTGAGCGAGACCCAGCTTCCGCCCTTGATGACCTTTTCATTGGTCGGTGATTCAGCCGGGCTGACAGGGTCGCTGACTACAACGCCGTCGGTGCGTTTGTGGTAGTATGTATCGATGTTGTGCCAGGTCGAGGTCCACTCCGCGACGTTTCCCGCCATGTTGTAGACTCCGTACGGTGAGGTGCCTTCGTCTCCCCAGATCGCGATTGTGACATCTCCGAAGATCGCCGAGTAGTTTGCGATCGTGGTTTCGATGTTGTCGGTCGGTCCGGTCTCGCCCCACGGGAAGATCCTGAACTCCGAGCCGCGGGCCGCCTTTTCCCACTGAGCCTCGGTCGGAAGCGTCTTCCCAGCCCACTGGCAGAAGGTCTCCGCCTGACCGTAAGTTACCCAGATCACCGGGAAACCTGCGTAGTTCGCGTTGTAGAAGTAGTTCTGGTAAAGGATCGATGTCACGTCGTAGGGCTCGGTGCAGACGCCTGCGTCCATGCAGAGGCGGTACTGGCTGTTCGTGACCTCGTACTTGTCGATGTAGTAGGAGGAGAGGTAAACCCTGTTGAAGCCCTCGGACTCCTGAAGCTCGTTCTCGGATGTCGCTCCGGTTTTGGTCCCCTCGGGTGCACCGAACTCGAATTCGCCTGCCGGGATCAGGACCATCTCGGCGATGCCGGACTGACTTGAGCCCTTGTCCTTGACGAGTTCCTTCGGGAAGCCGATGTGGAAGTTGCCGAGGAAGTTGATCTCCATCTTTATCAGGTTGTTTTCGACGTCGAGTTCATACTTTTCGACAGGCTCGAAGTTCTGGCGGTCGACCGAGAAATAGGGTTTGAGGTCGAGCTCGTCGAGCAGATTCGGGAAGTTTGCTTCCTTATAAAATATGTTGACGGTCAGATCCTTTTTGAACTGAACTGCCGCCGGAGATATCGAGTAGATGTTGGTGACCGGCTTCGAGACGTTCGTCATTGCCGGAGTATCGAGCCTGTATGCAGTGATCGTCACTGTTTCAACGTCGTCCGGCAGCGCATCCGGAGGGATAATGACTGTGACGCCGCCGTCAACGCTCCTGTAGACACCGCCGTTGTTGTCGAAATCCTCGCCTGTCTTTTTGTAGATGATGTCGCTCTCGTTGCAGGAGACGAAGAGAAAGACGATCATAAAAAAGAGAGCTGATTTATTGAAGTATCTCATTATTCACCTCCGATCAACGTTGTTGAGCAGCCGCCGATCGATCCGATCTCCCAGCGCGGCTCGTCGCCCTCGATGACCTTTGTCCACTGCGTGTCGTCCTCGCTGCTGAAGCCGAAGAGCGAAACCGTGGTTAGCGGCTCGATCGGGTCGTTGCTGTAAATTTTGATTGCGCCGGTGTGGTTGCCGGTGTCGTACGGCTTGAAGAATACCGTCACGATCCCTTTGCCGCCGGGCGCGAGGTTCAGACGGTCGGGCGTGACGATGAAGGTGCCTGCGTTGTCGGATACGACCTTCGCCTCTAGTGCCCTTTCGCCGATATTTTCGACCTCGAACTCCCAGTAGTCCTCGTCGCCGGGACGCGTGTCGGCAAACTGGTGAGTGCGGTTTTCAATGAAGATAGCCGGGAAGTAGAAGGTCGCGACCGTCGGCTCTGTGCTATCCTCGTTGTAGCGCCAGATCTTGTCTCCGCCTACGATCGGGATGTTTATCGGGATCGGGAAATCGATGTCGATTACCTTGATCGTCAGCGTGATCGTGAGAGTGATAATAGTCTGGTAGTAGACCTTCGATTCGTAGAAAACCGGGACCTGCATGACCGTTCCGACAACCGGCGGGTCGATGACGATGTACTGGTTGTCCGTGAAGATGCTGCGCTCCTGCTTCTCGTCGAGGGCTATCCTGTTGCCGAAGATCTCGACATACATCTTGCCATCGAGCTCGAATCTGAACTGGATCAGGCTGCAGATGTCGCCGATTATCGGGAGCGAGAGGCCGCACGAGCCGCCGACCATGTCGGCAAGCGTTCCCTCGTAAAGTTTGAAGTGGTCGATGCTGTCCTCCATCGAAACGGGGTTGTCGATGTTGCCGTCGAGCAGGAATGGCTGGAACGTCTTTTCGTCCGAAAAGCTGAGGTCGAAGTTGAGCCACTGGCTGATTTCGTGCTCTTCGCCGTTGCTGCACCTCTTCCATTTTGCCTCCATCTCGATGCCGTAGTACATGTCGGAGTGGCCGTCGCCGTCCTGTCCCTCGAAGGAGAATTTTACCGCTTCGGGCCATCTGGCGAGCGCTCTGCCCTTCATCTCGGCACCCATCTCGGCGCCGTATTCGACATTGAACTTCACGCCGAGCGGCATGATCCCGCTGCATCCCGGAAGCCATCCGTCTTCGGCCGAGCTCATGTTGTCGGTACCGTATTTTTTGTGGTCGATGAGGATATCACGGTGCGAGAAGGATATCTCGTCGGAATACTGCTCGTCGTAGACGATCCAGTCGTCGCCGTTTTGGACTATTTCAGCGGCAAGAGGAAATATCACGGTAAAAACAACTAAGAAAATCAATGGTTTTATCATATTTTTCATTCCTGCCTCCTTACTCTGCATCCTTGGCGCATCTGAATCCGATAGAATTCGAATTGTACTGCGGATTTACGCCGCGCCTGTAGGTTGTTCTGATCAGCTTTCTGGATGTGCTCCAGCTGCCGCCGCGGACCGCACGCTGGTCACCGATCGGGAGCGGGACACCGCCCTGGAAAAGGTCGGCGTAGTAGAAGAAGCGGGTCTGGACCCACTCCTCCGCGTTGCCGGCGACGTCGTAGATCCCGTTCGGGCTGACACCGTCCTTCGAGTTGAAGTTGTCGTAGCGCTGGCCGTTGAAGTAGCCGACCGGAGTTACGTGCGGAGCCGGATAAGCGACCAGCAGATCCTCCTCGGAGAGCAGCTCCTCAAGTTCGCGGCTGGGCTCGAAGGGGTCGCCGCTGCTGTGGTAGTTTGCACGGTAGGGGGTGTACATGCTGGAGAAGAAGCTCTCCTTCCACGGCATTTCGTAGCACTCGCTGACCGAGTTGCACTCTTCGCTCCCGGCAGTGCAGGTGCAGTTGCTGTCAGCTCTCGCCGCATATTCCCACTCCTCTTCGGTCGGGAGTCTTCTGCCTGCCCACTTGCAGTATGCGTTGGCTGCGTACCAGCAGATGCTTGTTACCGGCATCAGATCCTTTGCGCCGCCTAAGTATTTGTTTTTGCTATACATTCCGAACCATTCCTCGAGGTATCTGCTGTTGCCGTAGCACTTCTCGAGGCCGAACTCGTCGTTGGTCTTGCCTGCGTTTTCGGGCAGCCACGCCTTGTTTGCCGGATCGTTGAGGAACTTTTTGTATTGAGCGACGGTGACTTCGTACTTGTCGATGTAGAAGTCCTTGTCGAGCGTGACGACATGTGTCGGTTTTTCGGTCGGAAGGGCGTCGTTCGAGTCGCTGCCCATCTTGAACCCTCTGTTCTTGGAGTTGATCTTGACCATGCAGCCGTACATGTTGCTCATCGATTCGCAGAGGCAGACCTGCTTTGTGCAGACATTCTCCTGGGTCGGGTAGGGTTCCGGGGTCTCGTCCGGATTTTCGGGATCATCCGGGATCTCGGGGACTGTCTCATTGAAGTAGTAGATATCCTCGCCGGTGTTTTCCTGGTTGAAGATCTCGTCGGTGAAGTCGATTATCGGGCTGTCGATGCCGCGGAAGAGCTTCACCGTATCGACAGGTGTCAGCTTTTTGAAAAAAAGGTCTGTGACCTTCTGGAGCTGGAGGATGTACGAATCACTGCCTGTATGCTCCCTGATCTCGTTCAGGAATGCCTTGCTGCTCGTCGTTTCAGCCGAGAACGAGCTTACGATGACATCCATTATTTTGATGTAAAGGTCATCCTTGTAGAGCGCGGTCGAGAATGCCGATTTGCGTGATTTCATGAAATCGTTGACCCTCTGACCGATTCCGCGTTCGCGGATACCCATCGCGACGACGTTGACCGGATGGCTGGCAAGACCCTTGCTGACGGCCTTGTCGTAGTATGTCAGCGACGAAAGGAAGTTGTCGTTGACGTCAGCGGTGATCATTACGAGCGGGAGCATGATCTGCGAGAAGTAGGTCGCCCAGATGGGATCCATTGCACGATGCAGAAGGTTTCCGCTGTTTTCTGCGGGTACGTAGCTTGCGATCAGACCCTCCTTGAGCTCATTGCCGCCGTAGCGCAGCTGCGTCTTTTCGGTTTCCGTCGTCTCTGCGAAGTAGTTGAGGATGTCCGCCTCGAGCGTGTTCGGCTGACCCTCGGCGATCAGCTTGCCGGCAAGGTAGTCGATATTCATGCGGAGGAAGGTCAGCGTGTTGTACTTCAGGGTCGGAGAGACGTAGTAGGTCGGCGGCACGATATTCGTCGGCATGGCGTTCTCGTCGATCCCGTCGTCGCCGATATCCGTCGGCAGAACGGGTTTCGTCGGCATTGCGTCGACGTATATGTAAGCCCAGCGGGGCATCGTGTTGTATGTCTTGATAGCTGAGCCGTTCTCGTTGTAATATTTTACAAAGACCTGGTCGACCTCATCGTCGCTCGCCTCGTAGGGAAGGTCGCGCAGGACCGAGTGGTGGAAGGTGTCCGTCTTGTCGTCCTGGGTGACGGAGATGTCCGCCTTCAGCGAGAAGCCGCCCTCGGAGGCTGCTGTCGGCTGCTGGTCCTGGCCGTTTGTCGTCTCGTTGCCTGTAACGATGACTTCGGGCGCGGAGTAGAGTTCGTTGACTGCTGCCGCGATGACGTTCTGGATGTCGAGGTCGCCCGAGACGATGATGCTCGGCGAGACGTTAGCCATCTTGTCCTTCAGGATCCTGGTGAGCGTTTTTGTAGCCTTGAGGTTGCGGATCCGCTCGAGCATGACTGCGTTGTACTGCGGGTTGATCGTGGTCGCGATGCCCGGCTGCAGGAAGATGAGCGCCGCCGCAGTCTCTCTTGCGCTGAACTCGATGTGTTTGCGCCTGAAGCTGTTGCTTGCCGGGTAAACCGTCAGCATGACCGGTACGTTTTTGGATTCGTCCTCGTAGTTCGTCCTGAGCTCGAAAAGCGTCGTCCCTTCTACATTCGACCTTACCCAGAAGGTTCCGTTGACCGGATCGACGCTCTGGACGATGTTGTTCCTGCCGTAACGGACCTGAAGGTTTTTGTACTGAAGGACAAAACCGTTCGGAAGGCTTACGCGGCCGTTGAAAAAGACCTTGTCGGTCTCGTAGTTGATGCCGCCGAACTCCTCCTTTTCGCGGAGCATGTTCTTGGGTTCCAGAAGGCTGTCGACGCACTGTGCGTTGTAGCATTTTTCGCCCAGCTCGCAGTCCTCGAAGGTGCTGCACTGAATATCGAAGTGGCTCATTTCAGGTGAACATGCGCCTGAAATCATTAGACATCCTAATATTAAAGCCTTAACAAAAATCTTTTTCATAGCCTACCTCATGACATTGAACATCAAACTAAGGTGAGCGCCGCCCTGATAAAATTCTTTTTCAAGGTTGAAGCTCGCTGCGGAGCCGTAGAACTTGGAATACTGAAATTCTCCGCCGACTCCGATAACGATATATTCCCAAACACGGAAGAAGTAATCGAGCGATGTGTTGACATACGGACCGCCGAAGACTTTGTAGCTGACAAGCGATCCGGAAAGCTTCTCAACGCCGCCGATATATCCTGCCGACGCCGTGATCGCGCTCCTTGTCTTTTTGGTGCGGAGCCCGTGGATGTAGTAGCGGAGCATCAGACCGCCGCCCGCATAGAGCGAATCGTGGTCAAGCGAAAGTCCGCGCCCCTCGATCCCGATGACGAGATCCTGGATGATCGCGACGTTCATGCGCAGAGCGAAGCTTCCGATGACATCGAAGTTGTTGAAGTCGCCCTTTCCGGAACCTGCACCGCCGACAAGTTCAAGCGAGATCCGGTAGGTGTGCCATTTTTCGAGTCTGACATCCTCACGCGGGACCCAGCCCTCCTTCCCGAGGAACTTGACCTTGTAGAATTCGCCCGACTCCTCGATGACCTCAAGGTCGTCGCCCTTGTAGAGCTCGAAGAGCTTTTTGGACTGGACCGAAGCTTCGGTGTAGAGGTATGTCGCCGCGGAGACCTTGCAGATATCCGGCGATTTGTACTGATGTTTGACGCCCTTTTCACGTTTTTCGACGACGAAATCGTCCTCTTCCGGATCGGCGTAGATGCTCTTGTCGGATTTTTGGAAGAATTCATCCTTCTCGGCCGGCTTCGAGCTCTTCAAAAACTCGTCCTCCTCGGCGCGGGCCGGTTTCGAGCTCTTCAGGAACTCGTCCTCCTCGGCAGGTTCGGGCTCTTTTTCGGACTCCTCTGACTCTTCGCCGGATTCGTCTTCTGAATCTTCCTCCTCGTCGTCAAAATCGTCCGAAGCGGCGATCGCCGAACCGGCGGCAGTAAGAGAAAGCGTAGTCGCGGAAAGTGCGAACGAAAAGCTCAAAAAGAGAATAATTAATGCTGTCTTTTTCACGTTGTCCTCTTTTTACACTTAATAAATTAAGTACACAAATTAGTTCATATTACGGAGATAGAACTTTTTTTCAATATGCGTGGCGCCTAAAAATGGCGATTTTCAGCAGTTTCTGACGTCGATTTGAGATATTTTCCCGCTGGAACCGGCTCTTCCCGGTGTTTTAGAGCTCGGATTTCAGGGTTTCGGCAAGGTTCTGAAGCGACGGGAAGATCGAGGCTCCAGAGATCCTGAGCTTTTCCACAGTGTTGTGTCCCCGCGAGATCAGGGCGGCGCGGCAGCCGTTCTCACTGGCTGTTTCGTAGTCGTGGAATGTGTCGCCGACGAAGAGGATCCTCTCCTTTCCGACACCTGACTGCTCAAGGATCTTCTTGCAGAGATGGGTCTTCGTCCCGCCTGAAAAATCCTCAGTTCCCTGAATGAAATCAAAGTATTGTGCAATTCTGAGCGTTTTTACGTGACGGTTGAGGGTGTTGTGTTCCATGACCGAGAGGATCCCCAGCTTAAGTCCCTGTTTTTTGAGTTCGTCAAGTACCGGGATCACATCCGGAAAGAGCTTGACCTTGTCGACTCCGTTTTCGTAGTTTTCTGTGAATTCCCTCACGATGTCGTCCCAGTCGTTGTTGACGTCAAGTGAGATCTCCCGGTAGAAGTTTATTGCCGGGAAACAGAAATGCTCCCTGTAAAATTCGGTGGTTATCGGTTTGAGTTTCCGCTTTTCCATGATCCCGTTGAGGGCATTCACGCTGAGCCAGACATCGTCGATCAGTGTGCCGTTCCAGTCAAAAATCACCATGTCGAGATTACGTGCCATTTTTTACTCCTTGTTCAAGGTGTAGCTTACAAGCTCAGTTACCGTCTGCCTGATCTTTTTGGCTTCGTTGATATCCTCCAGGAACGTCTCGATTTTTACGATGCCTACATTGGCGACGAAGTAGTGGTAGGAGTGGAGCACCCTCTTTTTGGGCAGAGCGACGTATGTGTGGACTTTGATCGCGCCTTCAAATGTTCCGGCAGGAACGGTGACAGACTCGTCAACGCCGACAGTCTTTCTGATCTCGCGGGACTTGTTCCTGAGGATAGCGGTCCACTCTTCGCGCTGGAGCGGGAACATCAGGAGATAGCGCTCGTCGTCGCGGATCCCGTGACGGTCGATTTTCAGCCTGCCGCCCCGGTTGTCTTCGAACCATTCTCCGTCCGAGGAGACTATCGTCACATCCATCTCTCCCGCGGAACCTAAGTACTCAACACGGTATTTCCAGGTGTTTTTGACGGCAAGCGGAAAGTACTTCGCTGCCGAGGAACTGTAGTCGGAAAGGTGGGGGGATTTCTCCTTTTTTTTGTTTTCGCCGCACGCAGCAAGGGAGAATACAAGGAGAAAAGCCAGAAAAACAAGAAGCGCTCTTTTCATAAAAACCTCCGGTTTCGGTCAATTAAAAAAAAACTGTTGAAATATACCAAAAGTTGTTAAAAAGACCACAGAAAATGATTTTTTTTTGGAGAGATATGTTTCACGATCCTGCCGGATATCTTGATTTTCTCCGCTCGCTCGAGCTCGATTTCCACGGTATAAAAAGCTGGCGCAGAGGCCGGAACGAGGCTGTCGCCGCTGTCGGAAAATCGGCGGCGTTCATGTATAAAAGATTTCTGGAATCCTGCCCTGAAATGGCTCAACTGCCTGTTTTTATTGTTCTTCCGCACGGTTCCGACACCTTCGGGATCCCGGAGGAGCGGATAGTTTTTTCTACCCATCCGCATATCACTAAGGAGAGCTTTGAAGCGGCTGAGAGGCTTCTCGGATTTCTGGCCAAGATCCGTCCTGAGCGGATATATCTCCTTCTGAGCGGCGGAAGCTCGGCGCTTCTGGAAAAGAGCTGTGATCCGGAACAGACGATGAAAGTCAACGACGGGCTTCTTAAAAGCGGTCTTCCGATCACTGAAATGAACCGCATCCGCATTGAAAATTCTCTGATCAAGGGCGGAAAGCTGGCGGCGCTCTTCCCGAAGACCGAATGGCGGGTATTTGTGATGAGCGACATCCCGTTCGACCACGGGGAGAGACTTGTAGGGAGTATGTCGTTCTGGCGTGAAAACCTTGAAAATACTGAACTTTATGTCTCGGCCGACTCCGATTCACTTCATGATGCGCTGCTTAAGATGCTTCCGCGTGAAACGCTCTCCATCCGCAGATTTACAGGGAGCGTGGATGAACTCGTCTCAATTCTGGCGCACTCCGTAAAGAGCTCTGTCCCCTGTACGCTCGTTACCGGAGAACCCCTTCTGGAGATCTCCCGGAGTGCATCCGGAACCGGAGGAAGGATGAGCCATCTTGCGCTTTCGTTTTATAAATATCTTCCTGAAAACGCTGAACTTTTTGCCCTTTCGTCAGACGGTATCGACGGAAACTCACCCTATGCCGGCGCAATTATTTCAAAAAAGGCTGCGATCCCGGACGAAAAAATCGCGGGAGCGCTCGAGGAGTTCAACTCGGCGGCACTCCTGAACGAATACGGCTTTGCAGTCGAAAGCGGCGCCACGGGGATCAACCTTAACGATTTCGTGATTCTGAAGCTTAAAGATTGACAAAAAGGCATAAATCGGTAATATACCCCGTTTTTTTGCCGGAGTGGTGAAATAGGTAGACGCACTGGACTCAAAATCCAGCGGGGGCGACCCCATACCGGTTCGATTCCGGTCTCCGGCACCATCTTTTTCGTTTTATTTCCTGAAAAAACTTGAAGAGAAGAGCAGCAGAGAGAGCCCGAAGACTATTCCCGATGCGAGTGTCGCGTTTTTGTTTTCGGTCAGGCAGAAGGCCAGTGTCGAAGCCGACATCAGAAGGGATGACGAAATCCTTGTTACCAGCCGCGAGGTGAATTTCCGCTCCCCTTCGGAGAGGAAATGGAGCAGCTGGTGACGGATCTCGCCTGCCTCGAGTTTTGTGGTGATGTCGTTTACGGTCACCGGGAAGTTTTGCAGAAAATCGAGGAATTTTATCATTATCGTGAAGGAATCTCCGGCGATCCTTTCCGGTGTCATCCGCTGGATCAGGACCTTTTTCGCGAGCGATTCCGCAACGGTCAGAAGCTTGAAATCGGGGCTTAGCCGGCGGCAGAGCCCTTCGAGCAGCGTGAAGCTCCGCAAAAGCAGGGTCAGCTCTCTCGGAACGTGAAGCCTGTACTTGAAAAAGAGTGCCGCAAGTTCGCGGTATAGCCGGTTCGAATCGATCTCCGAAATGTTGTCGGGCAGCGTCCGGAAGAGCCTTGTGAGCTCCTTCACAAAGAGTTCGCGGTTCTGGATGCCGGTATTTCCGCTGAACTCGAGGTATATCCTCGCGACCCTGTCCCAATCCTTGGCTGCGAACGAAATTAGGATGTCGGCGATGCTCTCTCTCAGGTAGCGGTCGAGCTTTCCGCAGAGCCCGCAGTCGATCACGACGATGCGGCCGCCCTGCTGGAAGAAGAGGTTCCCCGGGTGCAGGTCAGCGTGGAAAAAGCCGTCGATAAGGATCATCTGCATCAGCATTTCGGCTCCGCGCTCTGCGATCAGCCGGCAGTCGAAGCCCCCGGCGGGCCCGGCCCCGATGACCTCGTCGAGTTTCTTGCCGGAAACCCGTTCCATGACGAGCATCTGCTCCGTGCAGTACTCTTCGTACATCTTCGGGAAGGTGATCCAGCTCCACTCCTCACCCCGGAAATTTTCCCTGAGTTTGTTTGTGTTGCTCATCTCTATCAGTAGGTTGAGCTCGGTGTTCATCGACCAGAAAAACTCCTCGGCGATCCCTTTGAAATCGAAATTTTCTCCGTACGGGCTCCTTTTCAGACCTTCGGCGATCCAGAGGATTATCTCCGTGTCGGTACGGATCGTCTCGACGATACCCGGTTTTCGGACCTTGATAACGACATCCGAGCTGTCGGCGCGGAGTTTCGCGGAGTATACCTGCGATATCGACGCGGAGGCGACCGGGGTTTCGTCGAAATCCTCGAAAATTTCGTCGACCGGAGCCGAAAGCTCCTGCTCGATTATCGGTCTGATGAGGTCGAATCCGATCGGTTTTACGTCGTCCGTAAGCTTCTTCAGCTCGTTCGCGAGCGATTCCGGGATTATGTCGCTCCGAAGCGACATGAGCTGTCCGAGCTTGATGAAGGTCGTCCCCAGCTCCTCGAAGGCAAGGCGGATCTCCTCCTCGATCCTGAAGTTCTGAGTGTCGTTGTTTCCGGAGCTTTCGACCCTGAACAGGTTGAGGAGAGATTTCGGAAAGTAGGCTGCAAGTCTGTGTTTTGCAACGATTTTCCCTATTTCGCGGATACGTCTGATTTTATCGAGTTTAGTCATTTTATTAGTGAATATAGGCTCTTACAAAAATTTTATCCCGATGGGTCTCGTTCCTCAGCTCTGTCACCATGCGTTCGAGCTGCTCGATCGAATAGCTTGTCGAAGCCTGAGCCGCCGGAAGGTAGGCGTGGTCGCTCACGAAGCGCTGCAGGAACCAGTTCGCTTTTGCCGGAACGAACTCCGCCAGGTGATATAGCCTCTCGTGGCTTTCGACTATCGGCGGATACATCGTCGTCCTGTATTCGGCGGCGACTTCGCTCTTTTCGATCAGCTCCGCTGTGGTTTTCATAAGCCTTTCGACCTCCGCCGCCGGGTAGGGCGAGCCGAGCTCAGCGTACTTGTCAGGAGTCGTTTTTATGTCGATCGCGATGTATGAGATCAGCGGAAGCGCCTTTTTTATAAATTCGGGCCGAAGACCGTTCGAATCGAGTTTTATCGTCAGCCCCGTCTCGTTTCTGATCTCCTTCATGAGGTCGATCAGATCGTCGTAAAGCGAAGGTTCCCCGCCTGAAAAGACGATGCCGTCGATAAATTTCGAGCGCCTTTTTATCTCGGGGATTATCGTCTCCCGAGAAATCAGCGACTCCTTTTTTATCTCGAAAAGCGAGCTGTTGTGGCAGAAGGGGCAGCGGAGGTTACAGCCCGCAACGAAGTAGATCGAGGCGATTTTCCCCGGGAAATCGACCAGCGAGGTCGGAAGATAACCAGTAATAGGCAGCATACTTACCTCCGGAATCTGAAATGTGAAATGTCGGTTTATTTGATGTTTTCCGGGTTCAGACACTCGAGCTCGGGAAGTACGAAACGTCCGTCTTTTCTTACCAGGACATCGTCGAAGTAGATCTCACCGCCGCCGTACTCCGGAGTCTGGATCATGACCAGATCCCAGTGGATCGAGGACTGGTTGCCGTTGTCGCACTCTTCATAGCAGCGTCCGGGCGTGAAGTGGATCGATCCGCAGATCTTCTCGTCGAACAGGATGTTTATCTGAGGCTCGATGACGTACGGATTCACGCCGATCGCGAATTCGCCGACATATCTCGCCCCCGCGTCGCTGTTGAAGATCTCCTCGAGCTTTTCGGGATGGCTCCCCTCGAATTTGACGATCCTGCCGTTTTCAAAGGTCAGCACGATGTGGTCGAACCTTGTTCCGAGGTAGGCTGTAGGCGTGTTGTATTCGATGACTCCGTTGATCGAGTCGCGTACCGGCGCAGTGAAGACTTCACCGTCCGGAACGTTGTATTCGCCGGCGCATTTTATTGCCGGGAGCCCCTTGATCGAGAAGCGCAGATCTGTTCTGCCGGGGCCGAGGAGACGTACCTTGTCCGTGCGCTCCATCAGCGCCTTCAGAGGATCCATAGCGCGGTCCATTTTGCTGTAGTCGAGTGTCGTGACGTTGAAGAAGAAATCCTCGAAAGCCTCGATAGACATATTTGAAGCCTGGGCAAAAGCCGGGGTCGGGAACATTGTCGTGACCCACTTCTTTCCCATGATGGCTTCAACCACGTCGCGGCGGTACTTCTGCGTGACGTTCATCATCTGCTTCGGATCGACATCGTTTGTCTCGAACTTGTTTTCGATGGCGCGGATCCCGATAAAAGCGTCCATCTCCTTTACAAGTTCAAGTTCGTTTTTTCTCATAATTTCAAGCATTTTGTCGTTGGCGCCACGGAATAGTCTCCTCTGGATCGTCTGGGTCGTGAAGATTACGAACGGATTCGCCTTGGCTGCGTAGATCGCGTCGATCAGCTCTTCGATCATCGGCATTGCAGCTGAATCTACGGCGCTGATGAGGATGTTTTCTCCGGGCTGGGCCTTGACGGAATAGTTGACGAGCAGCTCGGCAAATTTCTTTATTCTCGGATCCTTCATGTCGTTCTCCCTAAAAAAGTTAGCGGTATATTTTAGTGATCTCCGGCTATTAGGCAAAAAAAGTGGTTATCCGCGTATATTTTTCACCGCGTTTATCACGTCAGTCAGATCTTCTGGACGGGAGAAGGCTTTGCCTGCCTGCGGCTGGTATGGGGCGTCTGTTTCGGTCAAAATGCGCTCACTGGGCAGATTTCTTATACAGTTTATCGCCTTTTTGTGGCCGTTCAGGATCGCGTTGCCGAAGCTGAAATATCCGTTTACTCCGTGCCTTAAAAAGGTCTGCGCCTCCTCTGCCGTGCCGGAATAGGAGTGAAAGATCACGAAAGCGGTTTTTTTGAGCAGATATTCGAGCGAAAAGAGGGGCTGGATTGCCTTCCTGATGTGCAGGATGACCGGAAGATCATGCACCGCCGCGATCTCGAGCTGCCTTTTGAAAAGCTCGGACTGAAGGCCGAATGTCGATCTGAACTCATCCGAAAAGAGGTCCAGCCCGATCTCTCCGACAGCTTCGATCCTCTTTTCGCCGATCAGCCTAAGAAGCGTATCCAGCTCTTTTTCCTGCGGATCCTGCGGGTGGATCCCGAACGAGATCTTCAGCTTTTCCGCGGCCCTGGGGTGTGATGCCCGGAAGGCTTCGACGAACTCGACTTCAGCGATGTTCCGGCAGGAACAGAAAGCGGAATAGTCTTCGTTTTCCTCAATAAAAAGTGCGGAATCCGGAGACTTTTCGATCGTCTGAAGCAGGTGGAGGTGAGAGTCGCGCATCAGTTCAGCTTGATAGAATAAGGGTCGTTCTGATAGGCGATGAAGGCCTTGAAATCCGCATTGCTGCTTTTCTTGAAGTCGAGGACCAGCGTCTTTACCGTGGCCGGCGTGTTGTTCTCTTCGCTGAGGTGGGCGAAGACGACGGTCTTCGGGTGCCTCTCCATCCGGCTCAGCGCATCGATGGAACTTTCATTGGACAAATGCCCGTATTTACTGTGGATCCTTCTCTTTAAGTCGGCGGGATAACGCGGGTTTTTGTAGAGCATCCCTACATCGTGGTTCGCCTCCAGAATGAGGTGTTCGCACCTGTTGAAGTAGCTCAGCATCCGGTTCGTGACCATTCCGGTGTCGGTCGCCAGGCAGAAGTTCTCCCCGCTCGGCATCTCAAGAAAGAAACCGACAGGATCTGCGGCGTCGTGCATCGTCGAAAAGGCGGTGCAGGTGAATCTTCCGATCCGTTGCGGCCTGTCGGGGATCATGCTCTTGGTGTCGACCTGATATTTTTCGCCGGCACAGATCTTCTGAAGCGTCTGCGATGTCGAAAAGACCGGGATCCCGAGTTTGCAGGCGGTGTAGACCACTCCGTGTACATGGTCCGCGTGCTCGTGGGTCACGAGGATGGCGATCGCGTCGGAAAGGTCTATCCCGAGCTCCACCGCTGCGCACTTGAACTGCTTGAAGCTGAGCCCCTGATCAATAATGATAGAGCCTTCATCCGATTGGATTATGTATGAATTCGCCTTTGAACCGCTTGAGATGATATGAAGCTTTTCAGTCATTTAGACTCCAAGGAAATCCTTGAATTCATTTATGAAATCTGTGGTGTCGCGCTCGAGGAGAAATGTGTTGAAGAGCGCTTTGACGATCAGTTCGAGCTTTGTCATCGAGAGAAGTCTCGCCGAGATCACGGTGTCTTCATCCTTTTCGCCCGAGAAGGGGAGCTTGACCGCAGTAACCTTGAACGGGACCGCCTTGATCTGGAAGAGCCACTGGAGGTCGCCGGATGTGATCTTCACTTTCGACTCAACGGGGAGCCTTCCGATCTTGATCGAATTGCGGACGGAGTCGAGTCCGCTGATGCTCATCGCCTTGATCGTTTCCGTGTAGTCTTCGCCAGTGACAGACGAAAGTGTGATCGTATCTTCGACGCTGACGGTGATTTCGCCGATCCCGAGGTTGTTGAGGGAGACGGTATTGTCCGTGCAGCTTTTGTAGTAGAGCCAGAGCAGAAATTCCGTTCCGAGGTATCCGATGCCTTGTTTTTCCTTTGTCATTTTTCATCTCCCCAAATTTTCGAGAAAATCGGTTCGAGCTTTTCGGCTCCGCCAAGCTCCTTGGCCGAATCAAGAACAGAGATTTCGTCGATCGTGGTTCCGAAGGTGCGCTCGAAGTGCTGTATGAACTTTGCGATCAGAGTCGATGACTGCGTAAAGAGGTAGATAAGCTGAGTCTCCAGATCCCACGCGACCTCGACGATCGTAGTCTTCGGGTAGGAATTGGTCTTCATGTGCTTGATCGTCTGTTCGCGAAGCTCCTTTTTCTGGTGCGCGTTGAGGTATTCAAGGTTGTTTTCGCGCTTGAAAACGAACTCCGTCTCCTCGAGATAGGGGCGCATCTGCGATGCCGAAAATGCGTATTTGTCGAGCCTGAAGCTGAAGACGAAGAAGTTGTCGTGCATCAGCGAGTCGAAATTTTCGCTGTCGAAGCTGAGTTTTGCGTCGATCCAGCCGCACGATTCGTCGCGCATGTCGAACGGATCGAGACGCTGGAAGGCGTTTGATGCGAGGTCTTCGCGGAATTTTGAGATGTCGTCAACGTTTTTTCCCGGTTTGAAGACGGTAAACGATACGTTGCCTTTGAGTAGCTTTGTCATTCAATTCTCCAATCAACTGAACTCTGTCATTTGCTCCTCAAATTTTGCCTTTTGAAATTTATGTGTCAACTCTGAGCCCTAGATTTGCATTGTTTTAAGAGAATTGCATCTCATTTATGGGGGTATTTTCTGAGTTGTCGGGGTAAAAATGATAAAAAATGCAAAATATGCCCCCATAACTTGAAAAATACCCCGATAAGTGATATGACTCTAAGGCTTTTTGGGGGGTGTTATGGAATTTGAAATCAGAAACGATTTATATCCGAGAGAAAAATATCTGAAGAAAATCCGAGGGTTTTATCATGAATGTGAAATCATCAAGGTTCTGACAGGTGTCAGACGGTGCGGCAAGTCGTCGATAATGAATCTTGTCATTCAGGAATTGTATAATGATGGTGTAAACAGGGAGAACATCATTTATTTTAACCTCGACAGGAAGCCGTTTGATAAAATCAGAACAGCTGGACAGCTTGATGAAATTATTGAAAACAACAAAGCAGCTGACGGCATAAATTATCTTTTTATTGATGAGATCCAGAATATCGAAGGCTTTGAAAAGGTGATCAACGCCTGGCGCGAAGAGGGCAATTTTTCAATATTTATTACAGGCTCGAATTCTTATCTGCTTTCAGGCGAGCTTGTGACAAAGCTGACCGGGCGATACATCGAATTCAATATTCTGCCGCTGTCGTTCGACGAATATCTCAATGTAAAAAAATTTTTCGGGAAGCAGGTTTCGGACGACAATTCAGCTGAGCTAAAAAACTACATCTACGAGGGCGGTTTTCCTTATCTGCTGAAACTTAATTCGATGAACGACAAAAGGAGATATGTCCAGAATCTCATCAATGAAATCTATGAAAAAGATATAAAACAAAGGGTAAAAATAAAAAACCGCTCTGTTTTTGAGACGATCATGAAGTATGTCATCAACAATTTCGGGGCAACGACAAGCATCAGAAATATTGTAGAGGATATGGCGAAAAACGGCGTAAACATAAAAAGGGAGACGGTAAACCGCTATATCGAAGCTCTTGAAAGTGCGAAAATAGTCATGCCGTGTGCGAGATTTGACATAAAATCGAGAAAATCGCTTGCTGGTGAAAAGAAATACTATCTTTCCGATCTTTCTTTTTATTATGCACTGAATACCGACAACAGGATAAACTACGGTCCGGCACTGGAAAATATTGTCTATACCTACGCTTCCGGCAAGGATTACTCGATCAGTGTCGGCAAAATAGGAAAGCTTGAGTGCGACTTTATTTTGAGAGACAACGAAATGAATTATTCTTATGTCCAGATCGCGTACACGATACTCGAAAGCCGTGAAACCGAGGATCGTGAATACCGGAGCCTGGAAAGCATTCATGGCGACAGTTATCCGCGATATCTTCTGACGATGGATACTCTTATTCAAAGGCGTAACGGCATCATTCACGATAATTTAGCTGATTTCATTAAGAGAGATAAAAATTTCTAGATTTCAGGGCGCCTTTGTCAATTTTTGTAAAAATTCATAAATAAAATCAAATCGTTATCGTTTTTTTTTTTTGACTTCGGGGCCGCCGCCGGTATTATACATACATGGCTAAGTGCCACAGATTGTTATTATTAATGTAATGGAGGCTGTTATGAAAAAATCATTTTTATTAGTTGCTGTTTCAGCGGTTTTCATGATTTTGGGTTGCGGCGGTCCCGGTTTTGATCCCGTTGATGTCGGGAAATGTATTTATGAAGATCCGGCGGAACAACCTGTTTTTTCAACAAAAGACAAAATCTATC
>JAEEGL010067579.1_pt1 | contig 24247 bp, 20 predicted proteins | sample 9134231 | NCBI WGS metagenome assembly JAEEGL01 (sample SAMN16246548, study PRJNA631951) | gut metagenome | biome: gut microbiome; feature: rumen; material: fiber-attached | host: Bos | place: Iran: Karaj | collected 2018-10
ACGCGGCCGGTGGAAGGTTTTGAAGTGGATGCATTCATGGCGAAAAAGTTTTTCCCTCCTCAACCCGCCTTCGGCGCTTCGCGCCTACGGCATGTGTCGGAGACCTCGCGAATGACTCTCCGGCACCTTGCCGGAGGCTATCGCCAACGTAACGATTCTGCCAGAAACGAAGAGGGACGGCAAGCGCGTTTCCCCAAAAAACGTTCTCGGGGCGTCGCCAACGTCGCCGAGCAGGTCTTCAAGCACCTGGAACCGCTTCGTCCGCGGAACTTCGAATTGAAAACAGATGCCGGTCTACGGTAAGATGCTATTGATTTGGGTGGACCATCGGGAAGCGCGTGTTCCCACGCCATCCAAACCCCCGGCCGCGAAACGGACAGGGGGACAAGAATCTCGGAAAGCATGCCCTATGAACCTGATTGAGACCATCCACTCCAAGGCGAAAGCCTGCCCCAAGCGCATCGTCCTCCCCGAGGGAGACGAGCCGAGAACCATCGCTGCCGCGAAAATCATCGCGGAGGAAGGGATCGCCGAGCCGATTCTCCTCACGGGGGAGGCCATCGCGGCACCCTCCAACGCGGAGAGGCGCGCCGCCTACGCCGCCGCCCTCTACGAGCTCCGCAAGGCGAAGGGGCTGACGGAAGAGGCTGCGGCGAAGCTCGTCGCCGACCCGATGTACTACGGCATGATGATGGTGAAGCTGGGCGATGCGGACGGGCTGGTCTCCGGCGCGGTCCACTCGACGGGCGACATGCTCCGCCCCGCCCTCCAGATCATCAAGACGGCGCCCGGCATGAAGCTCGTCTCGTCGAGCTTCCTCATGGAATGCCCCAACAAGGCCCTCGGCGAAAACGGCCTGCTCGTCTATGCCGACTGCGTGGTGAACCCGTGCCCGAACGCCGAGGAGCTGGCGAACATCGCGGTCGCCTCTGCGGAGACGGCCCGGAAGCTCTGCGGCGTCGCGGAGCCGCGCGTCGCGCTTCTGTCGTTCTCGACGAAGGGCAGCGCAAAGCACGCGCTCGTGGACAAGGTCCGCGAGGCCGTGGACATCGCCCGCCAGCTCGCGCCGGACCTCCTGCTCGACGGCGAACTCCAGTTCGACGCGGCGCTGGTCCCCGAGGTCGCCGCCCTCAAGGCGAAGGGAAGCCCCGTCGCCGGCCGGGCGAACGTCCTCGTGTTCCCGGACCTCCAGGCGGGCAACATCGGGTACAAGATCACGCAGCGGATTGGCGGCGCCTCCTGCTTCGCCGTCCTCCAGGGCCTCGCGAAACCCTGCAACGACCTATCGCGCGGCTGCTCGGTCGAGGACATCGTCAACACCGTCGCCGCGACGGCGGTCCAGGCGCAGTAGCGGCGGCCGCGCCCATGGGCTTCGGGAAGCAAGGGGCGCCGGAAGGACAGGATGATGCGAAAAACGCGCTTGCCGTCCCGCGCCGTTTCTGGCAGAATCGTTACGTCGATGATTGATCCCGGCATGGCGCCGGAGTCATATTTGCAACGCCCTTCAAAACTTGCCGCTGGCGCGAGCGCCAAAGGCGGGTCGGGGAGGTTTTGCAAGATCCTCGTTCTTTTCTGACGGCCGCATTCGCGTCCGTCTCCGGAGCCACCGCCTTCTTCTAGCCATGGAACTCGCCGTCCTCGTCCACGAATTCGACATTCAAGGCCACCTCGTCACGATCCTCCCCGTGGGCGGTGGCAACATCAACGACACCTTCCTTGCGATTTTCCGAAACACCTTCGACGAGCGGCAGGTCATTCTCCAGCGCATCAACAACAAGGTCTTCTCCTCGCCGGAGAACCTGATGAGCAACATGCACCTCGTGACCTGCCACGCCCACCGGAAGCTGCAGGCGGAGGACCAGGCCGCCGACCGCGTCTGGCAGATGCCGAAGATCATCCCCACGAAGGACGGGAAGGACTATTTCACAGACCCGGACAACGGCAACTGCTGGCGCGTCATCACCAAGATCTCCTCGGCGACCGCCTTCCAGTCGGCCCAGGGCCCCGAACACGCGCACGAGTGCGGTTCCGTCCTCGCCCACTTCCACGGACTTGTCGCGGACATCCCGCCCGAGAAACTCCACGACCCGCTGCCCGGCTTCCACATCACCCCCGGCTACCTGGCCAACTACGACGCAATCCTCCAGACCGATTCCGCCAAGGCCCGCCTCCAGGCCTCCGTCGAGGCCCGCCGCCTCGCGAGGATCATCGAGGACCGCCGCAGCTTCGTCTCCGTCCTCCAGGACGCCGTTGCGAGCGGGAAGGTCCCCATGCGCGTGATGCACGGGGACCCGAAGGTCTCGAACATCATGATCGACGAGTTCACCGGGAAGGGGACGGCCATGATCGACCTCGACACCGTCGGCCCGGGGCTGATCCAGTACGATTTCGGCGACGCCGTCCGCTCGATTTGCAATCCCGCGGGCGAGGAGGAGCTGAACCTCAACAAGGTCATGTTCGACATGGACCTCTTCGAGTCCTTCACCAAGGGCTACCTCCACTATTCCGACGGGTTCCTCACGGACGGCGACCGCGATCTGCTCTACGACGCGGTCCGCCTGATCACCTTCGAACTCGGGCTCCGCTTCTTCCAGGACTACCTCGCCGGGGACGTGTACTTCAAGACCACCATGCCGGCCCAGAACCTCAACCGCGCCCGCGTGCAGTTCCGGCTCTGCGAATCCATCGAATCCCGCGAGCGCATGATCCGCGGCGTCCTCAAGGCATAAGGCCATGCTAGAAACCCTCTCCCGCATCGGGCTGAACATCCTCTGGGCGCTGGGCGCGATCCTGCTCTTCAGCATCGCGGTCATCGTCCACGAATACGGCCACTTCCTCGCCGCGAAGAAGCTCGGCTTCCAGGTGGACGCCTTCTCCATCGGCTTCGGCCCCGCAATCTGGAAGCGGAAGAAGGGCGGGGTGACCTACCGCGTCGGCTGCATCCCCTTCGGCGGCTACGTCGCACTGCCGCAGCTCGACCCGTCGAGCATGGAGATCATCCAGGGGAGCAACGCCGACGGCGCCCCCGTGGTCCTCCCCGCGATGCCGGCCTGGAAGCGCATCCTCGTCGCCTTCGCGGGGCCGCTCGGCAACTTCGTCCTCGCCGTCGTCCTGGCGTTCGTGGTCTTCGCGATCCCCACCAGCGAGAAGTTCGGCGGCGTCGGCGTCACGGTCGGCCACGTGGAGAAGGGCGGCGCGGCCGAACAGGCGGGCCTCCGCGTCGGCGACAAGTTCGTCAAGCTCAACGGAAACCCCGTCTCCTTCTGGACCGAGGTCGTGGTGGAAAGCCATTTCGCGGGCGACAAGGAGGGCGGCGTCCCCGCCGTCGTCGAGCGGGACGGACGGCAGATCGAGCTCTTGCTCCCCGTCGAAAAAGACAAGGGGTCGGGCTACTTCCAGATCCCCGGCGTCGACCCCCGCCTCCGCTGCCAGGTCGGCCAGGTCTCTCCCGGCATGCCCGCCGAGGCGGCGGGACTGCAGCCCGGCGACCTCATCGTCGCCATCGACGGCGTGCCCCTCAACGGCCCCGCCGACATGATCAACCGCATCAAGGACAGCAAGGCGAAGCCCATCGAGCTGGAAGTCGTCCCGTTCAAAAAGGAGAAGGGCCAGGCCTCGTCGTCCTCCCGCAAGGTCGTCCTCACCCCGGAATACAACGCCGAGGCGAAGCGCCTCCTCATCGGCATCGTCTTCGCGGACAACGAGGCCTCCATCCCGCAGTGGATGATGTACCGCCGCCCCGTCCTGCAGCTCCGCAACGACGCCAACAGCATCTTCCGCATGCTCCGTGCGCTCTTCGCGCCGAAGTCGAAGGGCGAGGCCAAGCGCGCCGCGAGCGACATGGGCGGCGCCGTCACCCTTTTCTACATCTTCTGGATGCAGATCCAGGCGGGCCTCCTCCACTCGCTCGCCTTCCTGCGCTTCCTCTGCGTGAACCTCGGCGTCCTGAACCTCCTGCCGCTCCCGATCCTCGACGGCGGGCACATCCTCTTCGGGCTCATCGAGCTCGTCACGCGGCGCAAGCTCTCCGCGAAGGTCGTGAACGCGCTGTCGAACGTCTTCGCCTTCCTGCTGATCGGCCTGATGCTGCTGCTCGTCTTCCGCGACGTCGACCGCCTGCACAAGATCCACCGGAGGCACAAGGCGGAAGCCCAGGAGCAGTCCGCTTCCGCCGAGACCAACGAGGCGCCCGGAAAGGCCTTCTCCACGCTTCCGGAAGGCGAGGGGGGAGGCGCCGCCCCCGAGGAGGCCGCGCCGTGATGACGCCCCGTTCGCAGACCCGCCGCATCCGCGTCGGCGGGGTCGAGGTCGGCGGCGGGGCGCCGGTCTCCGTCCAGACGATGTGCAACACGGACACGCACGACGTGGAGGCCTGCGTCGCGCAGATCCGCCGCGCCGCCTCGCTCGGATGCGACATCGTCCGCCTCGCGGTCCCCGACCTCGCCGCGGCCGAGGCCCTCGGCGCGATCAAGCGCCAGGTGCCCGACGTCCCCCTCGTCGCGGACATCCATTTCGACTGGCGCCTCGCCGTGGCCTCCGCGGAGGCGGGCGTGGACGCCCTCCGCATCAACCCCGGCAACATCGGCGGGCTCGACAAGGTGCGCGCGGTCGTGAAGGCCGCGAAGACGCGCCGCCTCCCGATTCGCGTCGGCGTCAACGGTGGCTCCATCTCCGAGGCCATCCGGGCCAAATACGGCTCCGCGACGCCCGAGGCGCTCGTCGAGAGCGCGATGGAGCACGTGAAGATCCTCGAGGACGAGGACTTCGACCAGATCAAGATCTCCGTCAAGGCCTCCGACGTCCCCCGCACGCTCGCGGCCTACCGGCTTCTCGCGTCCGTCACGCAGTGGCCGCTCCACCTCGGCGTCACCGAGGCCGGCACCTTCCTCGCGGGGACTGTGCGCTCCTGCGTCGCCCTTGGTCAGCGGCTCGCGGACGGCATCGGCGACACGGTCCGCGTCTCGCTCACGGACACCCCTGAGCAGGAGGTCCGCGTCGGCGTCGAGCTCCTCCGCGCCGCGGGCCTCCGCGCCCCCGGCCCCCACGTGACCTCGTGCCCCACCTGCGGGAGGACGAAGGTCGACGTCGTCGGCGTCGCCCGCCAGGTCGAGGACGCCCTCGAGGCGTTCTACCGGGAGAACCCCTCCGCCCCGCGCCCCCACGTCGCGGTGATGGGGTGCGTGGTCAACGGCCCCGGCGAGGCGCGCGAGGCGGACATCGCCGTCGCGGGCGGGGAGGGGAAGTTCGTCCTCTACGAGCGCGGCGTCCGCGTCCGGGTCGTTCCCGAGGGCGAGGCCGTCCCGGCCATTCTCGAGCGGGTCGCGGGATTCCGGGCGTAGGCGGATTCGGGATCCAGTGGCGGGTGATTTCCGGGACGATTTGCCGAGACCCGTCCAATATGCTACCATGTTCTTTCCACTTGTAGCCGTCGCGAAGGGTGGAATAGGATTCCCAATTCATGGCAAAGAGCACCTTCTCAGGCGACCGGTTCGCCTCGCTGTTCACGGAACAGGATGTCATCTGCCAAACGAAGTCCCGGACATCGGGCGAATTGTTTGGCGAAATGGTGGGCCGTCTGGCCGCCAATCACGGGCTGAAGAACCCGGAAGCCGTCGTCAAGAGCATTTCGGAACACGAAGAGAGCGGGTCGAGCGTCTTGCCTGGCGGAGCCGCCATCCCCCATACGCGCCTCGACGGCCTCGACGCCCCCCTCGTCTCCATCGCGACGTCCAGGAATGGCATCGCCTTCGGGAGCCAGACCGTCAAGCTCGCGGTGATGATCCTGATCCCCATCGACAAGCCTGCCGTCTACCTCCAGATCCTCGCCGCCCTCTCGACCATTTTCAGCAAGAAGGACGGGATCGAGCAGGCCGCGGGCCTTGAGACGGAAAAGGACATCCACTCCTTCTTCCAGCGCGGGGGCTTCATCCTCCCCGAATACGTCTGCGCCGCCGATGTGATGGCTCCCCCTGCCGGGACGCTCCTGAACACGAACAACATCAAGGACGCCATCGACTACTTCGTCGACCAGAACAAGTACGAGGTGCCGGTCGTCGACAAGGACGGCGACCTCGTGGGCATCGTCTCCATCCATTCGCTTCTCCGCATCTGCATGCCGGACTACCTCCTCTGGATGGACGACCTCTCGCCGATGCAGAACTTCGAGCCGTTCGTCGAGCTTCTCCGCAACGAGACCCGCACGTGGCTCGACGACGTCATCACGAAGGAAGACTTCCCCATCGTGGACGTCAAGGCGCCCGCCATCGCGGTCGCCGAGCAGCTCGCCCGCCATAACGCCAATGTGTGCTATGTCACAGAGGGCTCCCGCCTCGCCGGCGTGATCACCCTTCCCCGTTTCCTCAACAAAGTCTTCCGTGACTAGCCCCGTGTGCCGGCAATGAACAACGACGAGTCTTCCTCCGCGCTTTCCTGGAAAGCCGCGCTCCCCCGCGCGATCCTGATGATCGCCATCTCCGGCCTCTTCGGCTGGCTCACGACCCTGCTCGGGGCCGACATCACCTCCAAGCAGATCCTCACGGTCTCGACGTTCGTCCTCATCATCTGCGCGACGCTCTTCTTCTGGGAGCTCCGCCTCGCCATCGCCTTCATCGGCATCTCGATCATGCTCGCCGGCGGCGTCATGGACCTGCGGACGATGATCCTCGGGACGGAGCTGGACACGATCCTCTTCCTCATCGGCATGATGACCTTGGTCGGCGTCCTCAAGGACCTGGGCCTCTTCACGTGGCTGATCCAGTCGATCATCAACGCGAGGAACATGAACGGCTACAAGTTCATCGTCATCCTGATGCTGCTGTCGGGCGTCATGCCGGGCTTCGTGGACGAGGTTACGTCGATCGTCTTCGTCCTCGCCCTCGTCTTCCAGGTCTGCGACACCCTGAAGCTGAAGCCAACGCCGTTTGTGATCATGTCCGTCATCGCGACGAACATCGGATCCACGGGCACGATGCTCGGCAACCCCGTCGGCATCCTGGTCGGCAAGCACGCGGGCCTCTCGTTCGGCGACTTCATCGAGCACGCGACGCCCGTGATGCTGCTTTCGCTGTCGGTGACGCTCCTCATCCTGATGGTGTGGTACCGCAAGGACATCGCCCTTCTCAACACCCGCCTGCTGGAACACCGCGCCGAGAGCCGCGGCCTGGGGCCGCTGGTGAAGATCCCCTACAAGCGCAGCCTCGTCATCATGCTCGTCTCGGTCGCCTTCATCGCCTCGCACCACGGCATCGAATCGGCGCTGGGCCTCTCCCCGAACACGATGCTCATCTGCGCTCCGCTGACGATCGCCGGCGTCCTGATGCTCTACCGCAGCCGGCGCGCCCGCCACTACATCGAGCGCGAGGTCGAGTGGTGGACGCTTCTCTTCTTCATGATGCTGTTCGCGGTCGCCTCCGCCCTCTCCGCCACGGGCGTGACGGGGCTGGTCGCGGACCGCTTCATGGCGGCCTTCGGCACCTCGAAGTACGTCCTCACCCCGCTGATCGTCGGCGTCACGGCCATCGGGTCGGCCTTCGTGGACAACATCGTCTTCGTGGCCTCCTTCATCCCGATCATCAAGAAGATCGTCCTCGAACACCCCGAGCTGCAGCCCCTCTGGTGGGCGCTGCTGTTCGGGTCCTGCTACGGCGGCAACATCACGGCGATCGGCTCGACGGCCAACATCGTCGCCCTCGGCATGCTCGAGAAGCACTCGGGCGCGCGGATCGGCTTCTTCGAGTGGCTCAAGGTCGGCCTCTTCGCGGGCTTCGTCACCTGCGCGGTCGCCTCCCTGGTCATCCTCGTCTTCTACTTCAAGTAGAGGTTTCTGCAAGCCCAATGCGGCAAGGCCGCCCTTGCCGCAAGGCCGGGGCGGCCTTGCCACATCCTGTATGCGCGCCGGGGGCCGGGAGGAGTTCCCTGCTCTACACTAGAACAGCTTGCGCCGCATGAAGAAGATGACGGTCACGACCGTCAGGACGATGGCGATGCCCATCGTGATCGCGAAGGCGTGCGGGTCGTGCTGGAAGGGGAGGTCGACGTTCATGCCGTAGATGGAGGCGATGAGCGTCGGCACCATGAGGACGATGGTCACGGACGTCAGCGTCTTCATGACCACGTTGAGGTTGTTCGAGATGACGGACGCGAACGAGTCCATCGTCCCCGTGAGGAGGTTGGAGTGGATGGAGGCCATTTCGGAGGCCTGCCGGTATTCGATGGCGACGTCGTCGAGGAAGTCGCGGTCGTCCTCGTTGACGCCGAGCTGCCGCATGTTGGCGAGGCGGCTCACCATGATTTCGTTCGCGTTGAGGGAGGTCGTGAAATAGACGAGGGACTTCTGCAGGTCGAGCAGGTCGGTCAGCGAGCCGTTCTTCATCGCGTGGTGGAGGTCGCGCTCGATGTCGTCGGCTTCGTCGCGAATCTCGCGCAGGTAGCGCATGTAGATGATCGCGGCGCGGAGAAGGATGTTGAAGACGAAGCGGTGCCGGACGTAGGGCGGGCAGAGCCGGCGCATCTGGCGGAACTCGTCCGTGAGGGAGGTGTCGTGCGCGCAGACGGTGATGACGGCGTCCGGCGTGAGGACGATGCCGTACGGGATGGTCACGTAGGGGATGTTGTCCGCGTTCGCGTCGTGGAAGGGGACGCGGAGCACGATGAGCGTCGAATTGGTGTCCTCGTCGTTCTCCACGCGGGCGCGCTCGTCCTTGTCGAGGGGGTCGGTGAGGAATTCGACGGGGAGGTCGAAGGACTTCTGGACCTTCTCGATCTCGCCGGTCGTGGGCTCGACGAGGTTGATCCACATGCCGGGGTCGAGGTTCTCGCCGCCTTCGACGAGGCCAACGCCTTGCGTCCATTTGTACGTTGTAATCATAGGTAAACCCGCCAATCGAGGTTTTGGTTTCGATCTCTGGGAGGGAAGCCCCCGGGGGGAGGCTGGCGGAACGAGGCGTTCCAACGACAGATTCATTCTAGCACTGCGGGGAAGGGAGGGGCAATCCCGAAATCTTTTCCCCGCCACGGGGGGCGAGGATGCGAAAAACGCGCTTGCCGCCCCACGCCGTTTCTGGCAGAATCGTTATTCTTGATGAATGCGAAGAAAACCATCTGGGTCGTGCGTCACGCCCAGAGCAACCACCAGATTGGCCTCCAGGAGGAGACCTGCGATTGCGACCTGTCCCCGGAGGGCTTCCGCCAGGCGGACACGCTGGCCGGACGCCTCGCGGGCGTCCATCCCGACGTCGTGATCGTCAGCGCGATGAAACGCGCCCAGCAGACGTTCATGGGCTCGAAGGTCACCGCGCCGCGCATGGAGGTGGACTCCCGCGCCATCGAAGGGGGGACGTACCCCGAACTCGCGGGCGTCCGCCCGCCGCTTTCGCCCCTGCTCCGCCCCGACGTCCACGACGCGGCCCTCGTCGACACCATGTCCCGCGCCACTTCGCTCCTCGCGGACATCCTTGCCATGCCCGAGCCGGAGGTCATGGTCTTCTCGCACTGCTATTTCCTCTCCTGCTTCACTCGTCTCTTCCTCGCGGTGGGGGATTCGCTCGCCTGGAACGCCGTCAAGCTCCACAACACGGGCATCGGAAAGCTCGTCGTCGAGGAGGACGACATCCGCCGCATCTGGCTCTGGAACGCCTGGGCCGACTGGGCGGAGGAGCGGACGATGTAGCAAGGGCGCATCGCATGAAGGGGAGAGATTCTGACACAAGGGAGCATCATGACTGAAACACGCGAAAAAGAGGCCCTCGAACGTCTGTACCGGGGGCGGACGGCCTGCCACGGCGAACTGCACGACCACTCCGACAGCGGGGGGACGAGCGACGGCAAATGCCCGTTCGCCGAATGGCCGGAAAAGCTCCGCGCCCTGAAGATGGACTTCGCCGCCATCCTCGACCACCGGCAGGTCCGCCACATGTACCTCCCGGAGTGGAACGACGGGATGTTCATCCCCGGGACCGAGCCGGGGACCAAGATCACGGACAGCAAGGCGGAGGTCCCGTTCGTGCACTACAACATCCTCCTGCCCGAGCGCGACGCCCTCGCGGAGCTGCTTGCGGAGTTCCCGGAATACGAGTTCACGGGCGGGACCGAGGGGCATTTCGTCTATCCGAGCTTCACGACGGAGCGCTTCTGCCAGCTGATCGACGCGGTCAAGGCGCGCGGCGGGTTCTTCGTCCACCCCCACCCGAAGCAGAACATGAAGTCGTCCGACCCGCTGGACTACTGGTTCCGCGACGGCATGGGCATCGAGGTCTTCTACATCGGCATGGACACGGAGGCGACGCAGGCGAACTACGCGCTGTGGACCGACCTGCTCCGGGCCGGGAAGCGCGTGTACGCCACGGCGGGCTGCGACCTCCACGCCGAACCCCACGACACCGCGCTGACCACGATCTACGCCGAGGCGCGCTCCGCGAAGGCCTACCTTCCGCGCCTGGCCGCCGGGGACTTCACCTGCGGGGCCGCCGGAGTGCGCATGTGCGTCGGCGGGACCGCCATGGGCGGGAGCTGCGACTTCCACGGGAAGCGGCTCGTCGTCTGCGTCCGAGACTTCCACGACAGCGTCCGCATCCACGGCCACGAGTACCGCGTGGACGTCCTCAACGAAGACGGCGTCGCCCTGAGCGCCCCCGCCTCTCCCGACGGGGACACCTGGCTTTCGCTCGCCGCCGCCGGCGCCCGCTTCTGGCGCGCGGAGGTCTTCGACGTGACGCGGGACCTCCGCATCGCCATCGGCAACCCGATCTGGAACGACGGACGCTGAGCGACGGGAAGGACGACAACGTGTTCATTCGCGCCATCCTCCCCGTTTCCCTTCTCCTCGCGCTGCTCCTCTCCGTCCCCTGCCATGAAGGCGCACGTCCTCATCGTTTTTTCCTTCGCCAGTTTCCTGATTGCCAGGAGCCTGGTTCCCCTCGTTTCGACACCTCATCCCCGAGGCTTCTGCTCTCGCAGGTCGAGGCCACCCTGTCCAACGGTGTTCTGAAGCACAGGAGACGGAATAATGAACACATCGAGGCAACCAGTCGGGCATGGTGGAACCATGCAAATGAAAAGCCTTCGACTGGCGCTTGTGGCATGCGGATTCGCGGCCATTCTTCCCGTTTGGCAGACTGTCGCGGAAAACGCGGGAGGGAATGGGTTCCCGCAATTCGTATTGGACTACGACCCTTCGTCCGTCGCCATGACGAATGACCATAAAAGCGAGTATTGGCCGCAAACATATTTTGAGCGCTGGCGCATCGTGACCGATTTGAACGGAGATGGGAAGGATGACCTCATCCTTTCGGATGACCCGGGGTATTTTGGAAACGGTGGCGGGCCTTGGAGCGTTTACATAAGCAGCAATGGCTACTGGCGCTGCATCGGCGACGTTGGAATGTATCCGGGGGTTTTTGCAATGGACAAGGTAGGAGACGCCGTGGAGCTATGGTATTTCTGGAACAAGGGGGGGCACGAGGGATATATCGGCTACTACACTTTCGGCTCAGACGTCATGGTTGGGGATGGGGAGGGCGCGAGGAAAATCCTCGTCGGTTCAGATGATGACGATAATAGCCTTTTCACCTGTCTTGACAAGGCGATTTTCGGATACGCGCACAGACATCCCTACCGATTTGAGAAAAGCGAGACTTCCACGAACGGCGTTGTCTCATGGAAGGTCATTGGTGATTGGCGGAAGCCGAGTCGCAGCAGCGAGCTTCATGAACTGCGGCGTGAATTAGCCGAAACGACGAAAAAGCTGGCGGAATCAGAGGCGAAGGTCGCGCATCTTGAGCGCAAACTGAAGAGCATAGAGCCGGAGTTCCTTGAGGTATGCGGTGTGACTCTTGGTTCAAAATGGAAGGGCGGAAGTACTTCCATGATATGCAGGGAGGACTTTTCGGGATTCACCAACATGACAGTCCATCTTGACGGGAACGGATATGTGAATGGCATTCGCCTTACCAGGGACGAACACGCACTTGGGGAAGACTCCGGCGTAAGGGGCTGGCGCATGCCAAATCCAACGGAATGGGGGATCCTTCAGCAAATCGAGGACAAATGGGGGCACAAGATGAAGCCCGGCAATACGCCGGGAACGTACTTTTGGGACAACCTGTTTTACAGTCTGACACTTCAGATAAGATTCGTCAGGGACGGCGAAAGTTCCATCGAAGTCAGCTGCGCCCAGGCACTCTTAAACGAATAGCTGGCTTACGAAGAGGATGAGCAATCGGACGAGGACTGTGGGCCTTTGGCCTCGCCAGCGCCATGAGGAGGGCGTCTATCAACCACCTCAGAGTAATGGACAAGTTCGGAAAAGAGTTCACGCCCATTGGGCTGCCCCTTGGGCTTGCCTGTCGGGGGCCGACCTGCTAAACTGATTGAAGCGCGGGGAAAGGAGTCGAGATCCTTTCACAACTCCCCCCAGCCCGCCTTCAGGCGCGCATACAAGATGTGGCAAGGCCGCCTCGGCCTTGCAGCAAGTGCGAGGGCGTCCTTGCCACATCGAGTCTCCCGATCCCAGCTCCGGAGAAAGACCATGGCCGTAGCCGTCAAAATCGACGATCTCGTCAAGCACTTCGACAACGTCAAAGCCGTCGACCACATCACCCTCGACATCGAGCCGGGCGAGATCTTCTTCCTGCTCGGGCCCTCTGGCTGCGGGAAGACGACCCTTCTGCGCACGATCGCCGGCTTCCACCAGGCCGATTCCGGGCGCATCTTCATCGGCGACCGCGACGTGACGGACCTCCCGCCCTACAAGCGCGACACCGGCATGGTCTTCCAGAGCTACGCGCTGTGGCCGCACATGACGGTCGCGGAGAACGTCGCCTTCGGCCTCAGCATCCGCCACATCCCCCGCAGCGAGATCGCCCGCCGCGTGGAGGCCGCGCTCGAAGCCGTCCACATGTCCGACCGCGCGAAGTACAAGCCCAACATGCTCTCGGGCGGGCAGCAGCAGCGCGTCGCCCTCGCCAGGGCGCTCGTCATCGAGCCGCAGTGCCTGCTGCTCGACGAGCCGCTCTCGAACCTCGACGCGAAGCTCCGCATCGAGATGCGCACGGAGATCCGCCGCATCTGCAAGGAGGCGGGCCTCACCGCGATCTACGTCACCCACGACCAGAAGGAGGCGCTGTCGATCGCCGACCGCCTCGCCGTCTTGCGCGGGGGCGTCGTCGAGCAGGTCGGCTCGCCGATCGACGTGTACCGCCACCCCGCCAACCCCTTTGTCGCGGGCTTCATCGGCGAGGCGAACTTCATCTCCGGGAAAGTCGTGGAAACCGCTCCCGCCTCCCTCCAGATCGACACCCCGATCGGCCGCCTGGAGGCGCTCCCCTCGAACGTCCAGCGCAAGGTGGAGAGGGGAGGGGACGTGACGCTCTGCATCCGCCCCGAGGGCGTCGTCGTGAACCCCGAGGGCGCCCCCGCCGCCAACGTGTTCGACGCCCGCCTCGTCCGTTCCTCGTACCAGGGCGAGGTGGCCCAGCACGCCCTGGAGATCCCCGGCCGCGACGGCGAGGCCGTGAAGCTTTCCGCCGTCGAGCTCGGCCCGCAGGTCCACGCCGCCGGATCGGCCGACGGCCGCGTCCGCTGCCACATCCCGGCGAAGCAGGTCATCGTGCTATGAAGAAGATCATCGGCGTCCTGCTCGCGGCCGTCTTCGTGGTCGCGCTCCCGTTCCTCTTCCACCAGCAGCCCGACGGCGGCGACTGGAAGGAGGGCGACCCCGTCCTGACGGTCGTGACCCCGCACAACGAGGCGATCCGCCACGAGTTCGCCATCGGGTTCAGCCGCTGGCACGAGGAGAAGTACGGGCGGCCCGTCCGCCTCGACTGGCGCGTGATCGGCGGCACGACCGAGATCATGCGCTACCTCGCCTCCGAGTACATCGGATCGATGAAGGGCTGGTGGGAGCGCCAGGGGCGCGACTGGCCCGCAGCGGGCGGCACCTGGATCCTCGACCGGCGCTTCGACCCCGGCGCGCCGCCCCCGCCCGAGGTCGCCACGAACGAGACGGCCCGCGCCGAATGGGCGCTCCGCCGCGAGCTGTACCTCGCGTTCCGCACGAACGACACCTTCGACGTCTCGACCTCGCGGATGGACCTCTTCTTCGGTGGCGGCGTGTACGACCACTCCAAGGCGGAAAAGCAGGGACTCACCGTCCCCGCGTGGCCGTCCGAGGACGCGATTCCCGTCGGTCTCGTCCGCGACGACCGCGGAAAGGAGCTGATCCCCGAGGCGCTCGGCGGCGAGCAGTGGCGCAGCCTCGTCTACTACGGCAGCGTCCTCTCGATGTTCGGCATCTGCTACAACCCCGACCGCCTCCACGACCTCGGCATCGGACGTCCGCCGGCCGCCTGGTCCGACCTCGCGGACCCCGCCTACCTCGGCCAGGTGGGCGTCACGGACCCCACGAAGAGCGGCAGCGTCGCCAAGGCCTTCGAGATGATCATCCACCAGGCGATGGCGGAGTCCGTCGCGAAGGCCGGGTACGCGCGCGAAGACTGCGACCGCAGCGAGGCGGCCATCGCGGCCGCGCGGCTGCCCGCCGGCCAGGTGCCGGAAGGCGTTCCCGCCGAATACCAGGCGGCCGTCGCCCGCGCGTGGCTCGACGGGCTGAACCTCGTCCGCCGCATCGGCGCGAACACGCGCTACTTCACCGACTCCGCCGGCAAGGTGCCGATCGATGTCGGGATGGGCGCGACCGCCGCCGGGGTCTGCATCGACTTCTTCGGGCGGTTCCAGGCCGAGTACGCCAAGGCGCCCGACGGCTCGCCGCACATGGCGTACGTCACCCCGAAGGGCGGCTCCTGCGTGAGCCCCGACCCGATCAGCGTCCTCCGCGGCGCCCCGCACCGCGAACTCGCCGGGCGCTTCATGGAGTTCGTCCTCGGCGAGGACGGCCAGGCGCTGTGGAACGGGCGCGTCGGCACCGAGGGCGGGCCGAAGAAGTTCGCCTTGCGCCGCCTCCCGATCCGGCGCGACTTCTACCCCTCCGACGACCCCGTCTTCAACGAGGCCGCGAAGCGCCACGCGGCCGTCTCCAGCGATCCGATCGACTCAGACGAGATCAACCCCTTCGCCCTCGCGGACTCGTTCATCTACCGCGACCGCTGGACGGCGGTCCACTTCGGCATCCAGCGCGACCTCATCCGCGCGATGTGCCTCGACTCGGGCGACGAGCTGAAGAAGGCCTGGCGAGCGATCCTCGCGCACGGCGGGCCCGATGCCAACCCCGAGGCGATGGCGCTGCTGGAGAAGATGCCCGAGAAGCCCTTCCCCGTCACCTGGGCCTCCGCCGTCACGGAATACCGCTCCATCCCGCGTCTCGAATACATGCGCGTCTGGACCTCCGAGTTCCGCGCGAACTACCGCCAGGCCGCTCGCCTCGCCTCCCGTGACGCGACGGCGGGCGATGTCGGGGAGTAAGCCTCCTCTTTGTCAAGTCGGTTGAATCGGCGGCCGGGAAAAGGCCATTCTACGAAATGGTTTTTCGCCGTCGGTTCCGTTGCCCTACGCACAGCTCGCCGCGTCCTTCGCAAAGGGGGAGGGGACGGGCTTTCTTCGTCTGTTTCTTGCAGAAAGAATCGGCAAAAGAATCAAACGCCTTTTCGACAAAATCCCTTGATCCTAAGACAAGACCAGCGGAGAACTGGCGTAGCTTGCAGCGGAGAAGGGTTGAAAGGGGAAGTTTTCCGTGCTTGTCCAGCGCCTCTTGGATTTCTTCTTCCGTGAACCCTTTCTTCCCTTCCTTTGCTTCGCCTTTGCAGTAGAGGATTTGACGATAGTCGCAGGAGATAAAACGCCAAGGTTTTTCACCTGTGACGCCACCTTCGTAAATGAGTTCCAATCCTTTGCGTGATTCGCGGTTCCCCGCGCACGCCGTGCCGTATCCGCTCCACCTGTAGTTGGCTGGATCGTCGACCATGCCTGCTCGAACGGGATTTAAATCGATATAGGCCGCCACCGCCTCAAGGGCGTCGGAATCAGGCTCGACAAGGATGCTTTTGAAACGCCCTTCCCACATCGTGCCTTCGCGGCCATGGCGGGCGTTATAGCAGATGGTTGCACGTTGCTTCACTTCCTTCATAAACACCGACACGTCGCCCATGCGCCTTCGGAGTTTCTCCTGCTCCTCCGCGACAAAACATTCCATGCCCAGATCTCGCCATTCCTTCCACCGCTTCTCCATTTCTTCCTCCTCCTCCGGGCCATACAGCGCCCTGACTCGTTTCAAAAGCATCGATTCGGTAATCTCCACGCTCCCCCGAGCCGGAACAAATGCCAGAATATGGAAGTGGTTGCTCATAATGGCGAACGTGGCAATGTCGATTCCGCAGAACATCGCCACTTTTCGCATGATGAAATAGAAAATCTGCCTTTCTTCCTCGTCATATTTGAAATCCTTATCCACGATTCTACTTACAAGATGATAGTACGCATCTTCCAGTGACTTAATTCTCTTCTTCCGCATTGTTGGTTCTCCAATCGTGCTATGAGTATACCACATTCCCCGCGAAAAAGTCAATATAAGGGTCTGTCCCTTAAATACTCGTGCTTGCCATCCCATGCCATTTCTGGCAGAATCGTTCTGGCAGAATCGTTACGCTGACGATTGTTTGCCGGAGGCGTGTTCGCCGCGCTTCCGTCTGGAACCCATGCCATGAATGACTCCACTCCCTGCGAAATCGCAACCCTGATCAACTGCCGCGTCCCGATGCGGGACGGCGTGACCCTCTCCGCCGACGTCTACCTTCCCGGCGACAAGATCGGGAAGCCGCTTCCCGTCTATCTCTCCTATTCGCCGTACCAGGCGACGGGCAGCCGAAACGGCATCGGCCTCCATGCCGCGCGGGAGGGCTTCGCGGGCGTCTGCGCGGATGTACGCGGCCTCTGCCATTCGGGAGGCGGCTTCTCCCCGTGGAACGACCAGACCGTCGATGACGCCTGGGACCTCCTGGAGTGGATCTCCAAGCAGCCGTGGTGCGACGGACACGTCGCGATGGTCGGCGGCTCCTATCCCGGCGCGACGCAGCTCGCCTGCCTCCGTTCGGGCCATCCCGTTCTGACGGCCGTCGCGCCGTCCGCCGTCACCTTCGACCCTTATTCCATCTACTACGCCAACGGCGCCCAGGTCCTCGCGTTCCAGTCGGGCTGGCACATCGGCATCTGCACCCCGAAGGCGGGGCCCGTCCCCAAGGGCACGCCCACCGTCGCCCAGCTCCTCGGCCACCGTCCGCTCGCGAAGCTTGGCGACGCCGCGGGCATGCCCTGCCCGAGCTGGGAGGCCTACGAGACCCACGACGGCCGCGACGCCTTCTGGGCGAAGAAGTGCGATCTCGCGAACCTCAAGAACTCCAGGGCGGGCGTCTTCTACCAGGGGAGCTGGTACGACAAGCTGGGCGTCCAGGTCTTCGAGACCTTCAAGGCCATCCAGGAGGAGGTCACGCCGGAGACCGCGACATCCAACCGCCGCTTCTCCTGCCTCCGCGTCGGGCCCTGGGGACACGGCGTGAACACCCCCGAGGGCGAAATCGACTTCTTCCCCGAGGGAAAGGTCACCGAGGCGCCGGAGGTCGATTTCCTCCACTCCCTCCTCGCGGACCGGGAACCGACCCTTACCACGATGAACCCGACCCCCATCCAGATTTTCGTGATGGGGAAGAACATCTGGCGCTTCGAGAAGGAATGGCCGCTCGCCCGCGCGAAGAACACCCCGGTCTACCTCGGGAGCGCCGGCGCGGCGAACACCGCGGCCGGCAACGGCACGCTCTCCTTCGACGCGCCCGCCAACGACGGTAGCGGCGTCGAAGCCTCCGACCATTTCGCGTACAATCCCGACGACCCCGTCCCCTCCTGCGGCGGCCGCATGGTCGGCGGTGGCGGCCAGCGCGACCAGACCGAGATCGAAAAGCGCCACGACGTCCTCGTGTACACGGGCGACGTCCTCGACAAGCCGCTGGAAGTGACAGGCCCCGTCACGGCCGTCCTCTACGTTGCCTCGTCCGCGCTCGACACCGATTTCACGGTGAAGCTCGTCGACCTCTTCCCCGACGGCCGTCCGATGAGCGTCCTCGACGGCATCCTCCGCTGCCGCTTCCGCGACGGCCTCGACCAGCCGCCGCGCAACCTCGTGCCCGGGGAGACGACCCGCCTCGAGTTCTTCGTGGACGTCACGTCCTACTGCTTCCTGCCCGGGCACCGCATCCGCGTCGAGATCTCCTCCAGCAACTTCCCGCACTTCTTCCCGAACCCGAACACCGGCGCGCCCGTCGCCACGGAGACAAACTGCGTGGTCGCCTCCCAGACGGTCTTCCACACCGCCGAGGCGCCCTCCCACCTCGTCCTGCCCGTCATCCCCGAGGAATGATGGTGCGTCCGGAAGGATAGTGTCACTCCATCTCGGCGACGCAGCCGAGGATGCGGTGGTCGCTGAGGCGCAGGTCCTTGTCGTCGAGGAACACGCCGCTGAGGCGGAACCCCTTGGCGATGACGTTGTCCAGCGGATAGCGGCGCTCCGGCCTGGCCTTCCTGCTGGGCGCGACGGTGTCGAGGCAACCGGCCTCGGGGCCGCAGTTGGCGATGCGCCAGCCCGCCTCGAGGAACGGCTGGTACTCTTCCACCTTGCGGACGTTGAAGTCCCCCGCGATGATGACGTAGGGCGTGTCCGCGAAATGCGCGATGAGCTGTTTGATCTGCTTGGGGCGGGCGAGGGCGGCCTTCTCGCTGCTGTTCCAGTCCAGATGCGTCTGGACGAAGTGGACCTCGCGTCCGCCGACAAGGAAAACACAGTCGAGGAAGTACGTGCTTTGCCAGCGTTCCGCGTAGGGGAACACCTTGCGGCGGACGCAGGGGAACCGGGAGAAGACGGCGTTGCACTGGTAGCCCTTCTTCGGGCCGGCGACGTGCGACGGGAACGAGGCGAAGACCTTCGCGACCGAAGAGGCGCCGGAGGTGTCGAAGGCCCGGTCGAATTCGCTGACGCCGAGGAAGTCGGCATGCAGCTCCGCAATCTTGGCGCGGTACTCGGCAGCCCTCGCCTCGGATTCGGCTGGGGGAGTCGTCGGCCGGGAGGACTTCCCCATGGCGAAGTGCCCGATGTTCCACTGGACGACCCGCAGGGGCGGCGCGGGCGCGTTTGTGCCGCCGCCGGCGGGGGCAGGATCAGGCTTGGCGGCAAGAGGCGCCAGCAGGGCGATGGCAAGCCCAGACACGAGGGCGCGGGAAATGCCCCGCCGGAAAGAACGCATGGCGTGGTGCCTCCCCAATTCCGTCTTCAGCCCACCGCGGCAGGGGCTATTTCTTCGCGTCGCCGCGGTACAAGCGCAGCGCGTATTGCAGCGTGAGGACGCCGTAGGAGGTGCTGAGGACGGGGTTCGCCTCCCAGAAGCGGTTGTTCCCGTTCGCCCAGCTTCCGTCCTCGTTCTGGAGCGAAAGCACCTTCTCGACGAGTTCGTCGCGCCAGGGGATCGGCTCCCCGCCCTCCTTCGCGGAAGGCAGCGCGTCGATGTCGAGGAGCGAGAGGGCGCGCGCCATGATGGTGAAGTAGTAGTACACGCCCTGCTGGCCCATGCCCGGGTTTTCGTCGAGCGTCCAGTGGCGGCGCGCGTAGTCGATCGCGGAGACGACACGGGGGTCGTCGCGGCCGACCTGGGCGTAGATCATCGAGAGGATGCCGGAATAGGTGATGCTGCCGTAGGACCGGAGCATCGGGCGCCCGCCAGGGGCGTTCGCCGCCATGGCGGGACGGCCGCCCATGCCGCCCTCCGGCGGCTTTCCGCCCATGCCGGCGGGCGGCTTCCCGCCGGGGGGCAGGCCGCTCTTCTTCGTCTCGGGCTTGTAGAGGAAGCCGCCGGCGTCATCCGCCGAGACGTCCTTCTGCCCAGGCTTGAGCTGCATGCGGTCCACGAAGCCGAGCGCGGCGTCCCAGTCGATGTCCACGCGCTTCTCGCCGGCGGGGCGGCGCTCCTCGACGTCCTGCGTGAGGCGCATCGCGGAGATGGCCCATGAGGAGTTGTTGAGGTCGGCGTAGGGGCGTTCGGTGCCCTTCTCGTAGCCGAAGCCGCCCCGGTACTCGTCGTCGCCCAGGAGCTGGGTCGCGGCAACGTACTCGCGGGCCTTCTGGATGATGCGGGTGGAGCCGGCGTTGTCGCAGTAGTGGAGCGCCGTCATGCAGATGGCGGTGTTGTAGGTGCCGAGGGATCCGCCGCGGCGCCCCGGGACGACGGCGTAGATGCCGCCGTCGGCCTGGGCGCAGCCCTTGATGAAGCCGGCGGCCTTCCGGATGGCCTCCTGGTCCTTCTCGCGGCCGGAGGCCGAGAGGGCCCACGCGGGGAGCGCCGTGAGGGCGGGGAAATCCTTGGAGGACCACACGCCGTTCGTCTGCTGGCAGGCGAGGAGCCAGTCGAGGCCCTTCTCGATTCCGGCCCGTGCGCGGGCTTCGACGGAGGCGGGGTTGTCGGCGGTGGTGTCGCCGAAAATCCGCGTCGCCCCGAGGGCGGCCGCGGCCACGATGGCAATGGAGGTCTTGTTCATGGGTTCATCCTTTGCTTTTGTTAACGCTCGCCGGACTGCACGGGTTCAGACTTGGGCTGCTCCCATTGTAGGAAAAATGCAAACCCTCCTCGCCCCGCCCCCCTCGCTTCACTTCTACGGCGAGATCCGGGGCCTTTGCAAAATGAGACATTCTCACCACAGCGCTAGTCGTCTGCGGGAACGGGGAATTTGAAGACAATCTCGCCCGGGCACGTATATTTCTCCTGACGGGCGAGGTGGGCGACGAACTCGGGATCTTCGCGGAATCGGGTCTGGTTCTCCCGGAGTTCGGAGAGGCGGGCGTTCATCGCCTGGATTTCCCGGCTCACCTCTTCGCGCTTCGCCTGCAGGTTCTTGTACTCCCGTGACACCTGCGCGTTCGCCCGGAGGGCGACAAAACCCACGATGGCGATCAGGATGACCGCCACCGCCGTGAGGACTTTACCGCCAATCGAGTGGGACATGGAAAGAAAAAGAGAAAATGGAACTACAATGACAATGTATCCCGCTCCCGGAGAAAAAGCAAGCATTATTTTCCGGGAGGCGTTATTTCTCTGGGATTCCCTGGAGCAACCCCCTCTTTCAAGAGAAAACAAGGGCGGACGATGAAGTCGCCCGCCCTGTTCGCAAGGGGATTGATGGGGGCGTTCCCCCCGGGAAAATCCCTACTGCTCCTTATCGAAGCCCTTGCTCTTGAGATAGTCGATGACGGCGCCGACGGTGGTCAGCTTCTCGGCGTCCTCGTCGGGGATCTCGGCACCGAACTCTTCCTCGAAGGCCATGATCAGCTCGACATTGTCGAGGGAATCGGCGCCGAGGTCGTTGTTGAAGGAAGCTTCGGGAGTGACCTGGTCGGCGTTGACGCCGAGGTTGTCCACGATGATTTCCTTCACGCGTTCTTCAAGTTTGCTAGCCATGATGTTCAGACTCCTTAGTTGGGGGGTATTCCTAGTGTAGCAGAAATCCGGATGGAAAAGCTAGAGAAAAATGGTTCTTCCCTCCATAGGCTCTTCCCCGGGCGAAAAAATCAGATCATGCCGCCGTTGACGGAGAGGACCTGTCCGGTGATGTACTCGGAGTCCGGTCCCGCGAGGAAGGCGACGGCCTTGGCGATGTCCTCCTGCGTGCCGAAGCGGCGGAGGGGGATCTGCTCCATGTACTTGGCCTTGACGTCGTCGGGGAGGACGTCCGTCATCTTGGACTGGATGAAGCCGGGGGCGACGGCGTTGGCGCGGACGCCGCGGGAGCCGAACTCCTTGGCCGTCGTCTTCGTGAGCGCGATGATGCCGCCCTTGGAGGCGGTGTAGTTGGCCTGGCCGGCGTTGCCCATGATGCCGACGACGGAGGCGATGTTGATGATCGAGCCGGCGCGCTGCTTCATCATGATCTTCGCGACGGCGCGGGTGAAGAGGAAGGTGCCCTTGAGGTTGACGCGGAGGACGGCGTCCCAGTCGTCGTCGGACATGCGGATCATCAGGCCGTCCTTGGTGATGCCGGCGTTGTTGACCATGATGTCGATGTGGGCGAATTCCTTCTGGACGGCCGCGACGCAGGCGTTGACGGCCTCGCTGTCGCCGACGTCCACCGCGAGGGCGAGCGCCTTGCGGCCCTTGTCGGTGATCAGCTTGACGGTCTCCTCCAGCCATTCGGCCTTGAGGTCGCAGACGGCGACGTCGGCGCCGTTCTCGGCGAGCTGCAGTGCGATTTTCTGGCCGATGCCGCGGGCGGCGCCGGTGACGATGGCGACTTTGCCTTCGAGGTTGCTCATGATGGGGTCCTTGTGGTTGCACCATGCACAATGCACAATGCGGAATGAAGTGGGGCGGGAGGAAGTGCGGGGATGATTATCCTCTATCCTTGTTTGCGAGGTAAAGAAGAAAGAACGGGGGCGGGCGGGGCTAGGCCTGGCTCGCCTTGCGGGCGGCGTAGATGCGCTCCATCTTCTTCTCGATGTCCTTGTAGCCGATGTCGGCGCCATAGACCTCGCGGTAGAGCTTGAACGCGCGCTCGATGTCGCCGCTTTCCTCGGCGAGCTCGCCGAGGTCGAAGAGGACGGCCTTCTTGGTGTCGTTCATGACCGGCAGCTGTTCGACCGCCGTCTCGAGCTGCATGATCGCCATGTCGCGCTGGCCCTTCGCGCGGAAGCACTTCGCGAGGCCGTAGAGGGACTCGGTACGCTCCTTGGGGCTGCGCTGCGAAAGCTGGAACTGCTGGATGGCGTCGTCGTAGTGCTCGTAGGCGATGTACTGGAGGCCGAGCTCGTAGCGGAGGCGGAGGTCGTTGGGGTAGCGCTCGACGCGGTCCACAAGGTCGTCGAACACGAACTGGTTCCGCTCGTCCTCGAGGGCGTCGGCGGCCGTGGCGTCGCCGCTCTGGCGGAGCGCCGCGATCTTCTGGTCGTAGGCCTGGGTCTTGATCGTGGAGAGGAGGCGGTCCAGCTCGGGGTCGGACTGGCTGATCTTCTTGGCTTCCTCGAGGGCCTCGGCGGCCAGGTCGTACATCTTCCTCTGCTGGTAGATGCGGGCGAGGGCGCGGCGGTAGTTGATGTTGTTCGGCTCCTTGGCGATCTTCGCCTTCTGCTCCGCGACGAGGGCGTCGACATCGTTCGCGGCGACCTGGGACTTGCCCTGCATGTCGAGTTTCTCGGCCTGCTCCTTGTCCTTGATGAGCTTGCGGAAGGCGTCTCGGTCGTCGTTCTTGTCGGTCTGGTCCCAGGAGCCCTTTATCGTCGCGCGCGCCTCGGTGTCCTTGAGGAGCGAGAAGAGCTGCCCGTCCTGCGGGTGCTTCGCGACGAGCGCGGCGAGGTACTCGCGCGCCTTCGAGAACTCGCCCATCTCGATGAACGCCGTGGCGAGGGCGCGCATGATGTCCTCGTTTCCGGGATCGACCTGCAGGGTCGTCTCGAAGAGCATCACGCCCTGGTCGGGATAGCCCGCGTCGATGGCGCACTGCGCGGCCAGCACGACGTACTTGCTGACGAGCGGCGCCTGCTCGATGAGCTTCTCGGAGGCGAGGAGGGCCTCGATCTTCTTGTCGGGCTTCTTGTGGAGAGAGGACGCCTTGAGGTAGGCCGCGAGCCCCGAGACCTCGGAAAGCTGGATCTTGAGTTTCGACGCCTTGCCCTTCGTGAACCGCTGGAGGGCGGCGGAGCGAAGGTACGCGCGGGCACGGGAGTGGCCGGGTTCAAGCTCGAGGCACTGGTACAGGAGGTCGATGGCCATGTCCAGGCTTCCGCGCTCGAACGCCGCGAAACCCTTGTTGAAGAAATTCTGGATTTTTTTCTGAAGCTGGGGATTGACCGAAGCAGGGGAGTTTTCGTTATCTGCCATAGCAAAACCATTATCGCAAAGACGCGGGGCCATGTAAAGCACTGACTTCTTTGAACACGACCTTGAACACGACCTTGCCATCGGGAAGCTGGAGGCTGCTCTCTGCATGGCGGCGCTACATCCGCCTGCGGTAGTCGCGCATCGTGAGGCCAAAGCGCGCCTTGAAGAGGCGTTTCAGATAGGTTTCCGTGCGGAAGTGGCAGAGTTCCGTGATCTCGCCGATGGAGAGGGTGGTCGAGTCGAGCAGCGCCTTCACGTTCTCCAGTCGGACGGCGATCAGCGCCTCCAGCACGCTGGTCCCCTTGATCTCGCGGAAACGGAGGTCGAGGAGGCGGCGTGAGACACGGAGCCTGGCGGCGATCACCCCCACGGAGGCGATGTCGCAGGCGTGGACCGCG
>JAEEGL012563307.1_pt1 | contig 24247 bp, 25 predicted proteins | sample 9134231 | NCBI WGS metagenome assembly JAEEGL01 (sample SAMN16246548, study PRJNA631951) | gut metagenome | biome: gut microbiome; feature: rumen; material: fiber-attached | host: Bos | place: Iran: Karaj | collected 2018-10
AACATTTCTTTGTTACCCTAACAATAAAAAATCTTAAATAATGCTAAAAGGCCTCGAGTGAGGCCTTTTTAATGGTGGGAGTAACAGGGTTCGAACCAGTGACCTCCTGCTTGTAAGGCAGGCGCTCTGAACCAGCTGAGCTATACTCCCCTCTCTTTTTGAGGGTGCAAAAATACTAACTTTTTCCGATATGGCCAAATAATTTATGCAAACGACTGCATATCAACCAACTTCTTATAGAGTCCACCGAAGGCAATCAGCTCTTCGTGTGTGCCACGCTCAACAATTTGGCCCTTGTCGAGGACGACGATAAGGTCGGCACCTTTGATGGTGGAGAGGCGGTGGGCGATGACGATGGAGGTGCGTCCCCGCATCAAGGCGTCGAGTCCTTGCTGGACCGCATGCTCGGACTCAGAGTCGAGCGCCGAGGTGGCCTCGTCGAGGATAAGGATGGGGGTGTCGCGCAGCACGGCACGGGCGATACTCAGACGCTGGCGCTGTCCACCGGAGAGATTCAATCCACGGTCGCCTATGGCGGTGTCGTAACCCTGCGGCAGCTGGTCGATAAACTCGTCGGCATGAGCAACACGGGCGGCCTCCCGAATCTGCTCAAGGCTGTAGTCGGCGGAGCCGAAGGCTATGTTGTTGGCCACAGTGTCATTGAAGAGGATGCAGTTCTGCGACACGAGGCCGAACTGACGACGCAGCGAATTGATATTGAGGTCCCGGACCTCGTACCCGTCGATAAAGATACTGCCTGCCGTGCAGTCGTAGAAACGCGGCAGGAGGTCGACGAGGGTGGTCTTGCCGGCTCCCGAGGGCCCCACAATGGCGATGGTCTTCCCCTTGGAGATGGTGAGGGAGATATTCCTGAGGACCATTGGGGCAGCGGCCTCAGAAGTCTCCGAGAGCTCGGGATTCTCTGGTTGATAGCTGAAACTGACATCGCGGAAGGAGATGCTCTCTTTGAAGCCCTGGAGGACGGTGGCGTCGGGCTTCTCGAGGATGACCTCGTCGGCGTCGAGGACTTCGAGGATGCGCTCGGCTGAGGCATTGCTCTTGAGCATAGTGTTGTAGGCCTTTATGATGCTCAGAATAGGTGGAATGAGGCGGGCGAAGATGATGACGAAGAAGATGAACACCGAGGGCTGGATGGAACCATCGAAGACCTGCCAGCCGCCGACCACGAGGATGAAGACCAACGCCAAGGTGCCGAGGATTTCGGAGAGGGGTGTCGACAATTCGCGGTGGCGCGCCACCTTGACCATGGTGCGGGTGTAGCTTTCGTTGGTTTCAGAAAAACGCCGCTCAATGTCGTCCTCACGGTTGAAGGATTTGATGGCTTTGAGTCCCGCCAGCGATTCCTCGAGGATGGCCACAAGTCCTCCCAGTTCGTTCTGTCCACGGCGCGAGGAACGTTTCAGTTTCTTGCCTATCAGCGCAATAATCCACACTCCCAGAGGGAGCACCACCAGGAAGAGGAGGAAGAGCCGCCAGGAGATGAAGAGCAAAAGGAAGCAGAAGATGAGTACGTTGACGGGTTCCTTGAAGAGTGGTTGCAGCGCACAGACGCACCATTCGAGGTCGGCGAGGTCGTTGGACATGCGGCTCATCAGGTCGCCGCGGCGCTTGCTGTTGAAGAAAGCAACGGGGAGGATGGTGATTTTATGATAAATGTCGTTGCGCAGACGTTCGATGAGGCTGGTGCGGAGGCTACCGAGGAAGAGTTGCGCCATGTAACGGAAGAAGTTGCTGAGGAATGAGCAAACCACGTAGCCGCCGGCGACGATAAGCAGGCACTGCCAGAGTCCGTGAAGCTCGCGGTAGTGGTAAAGATGCCACATGCCATAGTCGACCAGTTCTTGCTGTCCCAAGCCAAAGGCAGGCTCCGTTTCAGGAGCGCCGTTCATGCCAAAGAGCAATTCCACAAAGGGGATAATCATCACATAGGAGCCCACACTGCATAGGATATGCAACAGATTGAAGAGTAAGTTTCCCGTAATCTGTACAGGAAAATACTTCAAATAGGCCAGTATGCGGAGTATAGGCTTCATTTCAGACGTATTTGTTTGGTTTCTACGGCAGTGCCGCCACGATAAGAAAGGCGTTCAGTACGCAGTTTTTTCTCGCGGGTCAGATATTCGTAGGCGGCTTTGGCATCGTCGGTCTTGGGACATTCGAGGGACAGATGCACCCGCGGATGCTCAATGAGCCAGGCCGCCAGGGCATCGAGCACCTGCGTATTGCCCAGGTCCATATAAGAGACACTGTCACTGACAGGCACATAGCGACGGTCCAGTTCACGAGCCTTACCACACTGGATAGTGGGAAGAAGACCCTTGACATCGAAAGTTACAACATTAGTATTCTTCTCCGAGAGCATCAATAGCGTGTCGTGCTCCCCTCGGGGGGTATTCATCTTGATATTGCACAGCCGCATGGGCTCGGGACGCGCGGCAGGATAGAGGTCGAAATAGAGGATGTCCTTGCTGCGCGACGAGGCGACACGGCCGGGGAAGTAGGCGTGAAGGCCATCGGTAGTGACGCCAAAGGAGAGGTTGTCGTCCTCGGAATTGATGGGGAGCCCGAGGTTGGTGGGATAGGCATTGTCGTCGGCAAGGTCGATAAAATAGACATCATATCCGCCAAAACCCTGCCAGCCGTCGGAGACGAAATAGAGTGTGTGTCCGTCGGCATGCAGGAAGGGGAACTTCTCGTTGCCGGCGGTGTTGACGCGCGTGCCGAGATTCTCGGGACGGCTCCAGTCGCCGTTAGGCAGTCGATGGCAGCGCCAGAGGTCGGAATGACCCAGTCCTCCCTGCCGGTTGGAGGCGAAGAGAAGCCAGCGGCCGTCGGCCGACACCGAAGGCTGCGACTCCCAGGTGCCGTCGCCGTTGATGCCGTTGCCTAACTTTTCCACAGACCACTGGCTTTGGGATGCGGACGCAGCACGCTGCGTCCCTACAAACTTCGCACAGTAGATGTCGCTGTTCCCTTGTGTCAAGCGAGTGAAATAGAGCTCTTTTCCGTCGGCAGTGGCGCTTACGGCTCCTTCAGGGGTTCCCTGATTGAAAGGTGCCTGCATCTCATGTCCACCGTCGAAGGCGCTGTCCTTGCTGCTCCAGTCGCTATAGAAGAGTTTCCACACGGTCTTCTCCGTGGTGGAGGTGTAAAAGTTGGTGCGGTCGCGCTTGGCGGGCAGCTCACGCAAATAGTAGCAGCGCTGTCCGTCGAGAGTGATATAGGGGAGGTCTTCGTTGCGCTTCGAACACACACCGCGCAGAGGCACGGGGTCGAAGGGGGCGCGGTGCAACTCGGCATCGGCGAGGAACTGCGACCAGTGGAGGTAAGCCGAGGCCTCCTCGTAGAGAATCGTCCACTCGCGCCGGTCGCTGCCATTGGCAAGTTGGAAATAGCGTTCGAACTCCGCAGTGGCTTCCTCATAATGTTCGTCGGTGTAGTGTATCATGCCCATGTAGTAATGGGCACGGGCGTCAGGGTAATTCTCACAAAGGGTGATACACTTGGTGAAATATTTACGGATGCCGGAAACATTGAAACCGTTGTCCACCGCCAGCATGCCCAGCCAGAACTGGGGATCGGCAGCCTTGGGATTGCGCTGTGCCACACGTCGCATCAACTTCGACGCTTCGCCGTAGCGCTGCTGTCCATAGAGTGCCACCGCCTGCTCGAAGGTTTCTTTGTCGTTCGCCTTCACTTGGACAGCACACCCTTGCCCTACCGTCCAAAACGGCAGACTCAAAAACAGCATCAAATATATCAGTCGGCGCATTTATAGTTTGCTGGGGTCTATCTCGAAGTGTGCGTCGGGGCCGTTACAGGGATTCTTGCAGGCGATGGCGCAGTCGGCGCAGGAAGTGAGCTCTCCATGGAGACGTTTCTTCACCATGTCGCCCACGGCGTCGCGCAACGACTCGATGGCGATGCCTCGTATCACCTCGTCGCAGAAAGCATAGCTGAGCATTGTCACAGCAGTACGCTCACTGATGCCACGGGTCTGCAGGTAGAATTTAGCCTGCTCGTCAAGTTGGCCAATGGTGCTGCCGTGCGAACATTTCACGTCGTCGTTGTATATCTCCAAGAAGGGGCGGGTGTCGACGTGCGCCTTGTCGGTAAGCAGTATGTTGCGGTTGGTCATGTAAGCTTCGGTCTTCACGGCGCCGTCCTGCACCAGCACATGTCCGTTGAAGCGGGCACGGGCGGCATCGTCGACGATGCCCTTGTAAAGCTCGCGGCTGTTGCAATGAGGCCGAGCATGCTCCACGAAGATATAGTTGTCACACTGCTGCTCGCGATCCATCAGGTAGAGGCCGTCGGCCTGCAAGTCGCAGCCCTCACCTTTCATCCGCACCACAACATTGTTGCGCACGTGTCCGCCGCCGAGTGTCACGGTACACATCTTCACCTGTGCGTCGCGTTGCATCGTCACCTCCAACTGGGTGAGATGCGATGCCGACGTATTGGGTCCCTGTAGGCGGTAGAGGCAGAGGTTGGCGCCCTCTTCGACGGTGACGCTTAGATTCTCCGCATCGGGCATTACAGTGTAACCTGCATCTTTTTGCAACATAAACAATGGCGCATCGTCAGGGTTGCATAGCACAAGGCGCATTTCGGTGCCCCGCTCCACCTGAAGGTTTTCGGCCACGGTATCGCAACGCCAGTCGTCATTCCATATCTTGGGTAGTTGATCCTTGCGTATCATGATTTACACATTAACACATTAACGCATTCACACATTCAATTCCTCTTTAATCCAGTCGTAGCCTTTCTCCTCCAACACAAGGGCCAACTCCTTGGGACCAGTCTTCACGATGCGGCCCTCATAGAGCACATGCACGAAGTCGGGCACGATATAGTCGAGCAGGCGCTGGTAGTGGGTGATGACGACGGTGGCATTGTCCTTCGAGCGCAGCTGGTTCACGCCGCCAGCCACAATACGCAGGGCATCGATATCGAGGCCGGAGTCGGTCTCGTCGAGGATGCTCAGCGTGGGATTCAGCATGGCCATCTGGAATATCTCATTCTTCTTCTTCTCGCCGCCACTGAAGCCTTCGTTCACCGAACGGTTGGCCAAATTGGTGGTCATCTCCACCACCTTTTTCTTCTCCTCCATAAGTTTCAGAAACTCGCTACCTGAGAGCGGATCAAGACCATGGTACTTGCGCTGTTCGTTGACGGCGGTGCGCATGAAATTGGTGATGCTCACGCCGGGAATCTCTACGGGATACTGGAAACCTAGGAAAAGTCCCTCGCAGGCGCGCTGGTCGACAGGCAGGTCGAGGATATTCTTGTCTTTGAATATAACCTCACCGGCAGTAACAGTATACTTGGGATTGCCGGCAATGACACCCGCCAGGGTGCTCTTGCCGTTGCCGTTGGGGCCCATGATGGCATGCACCTCGCCACGGTTGATTTCCAGGTCCACGCCCTTCAAAATCTCGCGGTCGCCGATGCTGGCATGTAAATTGCGTATCGAGAGTAATGACATATCGTTTATAATTACTTGATTACTAAAATAAAATAATACAATTACGGCATGAAGCCAATGAGCAAAAGTACGAAAATAGCACGGAATGGCAAAATAAAATTTGTGCAGGTCAAAAAATGTTCGTAATTTTGCAGCCGGATATGAAAACGCCAATAGTAACACTGACAACCGATTGGGGCAATCAAAGCTTCTTCGCCGGCATGGTGAAGGGGGCTTTGTGCAGCGCCATCGAGGGGGTGCAGGTGATGGACATCACCCACCATGTAACTCCATTCAGTGTCATGTCGGCCACCTTCGTAGTGAAGCACGCCTGCCTGGGGTTCCCCGCCGGAACGGTTCATATCATCGACGTGGCCACACAACCTCCCCTATTGGCGGTAAAGGCGCGCGGACAGTTTTTCCTTTGCTGCGACAACGGCGTGCCGGCGACGGCCTTCGGCGACGAGATAGAGGACGCCGCCGTCATTCCCGTTCCCGAGGGCATCCCCCTCGGCTTTGCCGCCCACACCCTCTTCGTCCCCGTGGCACAGCGCCTGCTGGCAGGCGCACCTCTGAGCGACATCGGGCCACGCCCCGAAGGTTTCATGCGACGCAACCTCACGGGATGGCTCCCCGTGGAAGATGGCTATCGCATCTTTATCCATTATATCGACGACTACGGCAACGCCTACCTCGGCATGACCTACCGAGAATTCGAGGAACTGCGCCAAGGACGTGCTTTCGAGATGATTGTGCGGGAGCAACGCATCAACGAGGTGATGAACTCCTACTACCAGCAGCACAGTTCCGCCGACCCACGCCGCAAACTACGACTGACGGTCTCCGCCACAGGCCTCCTCGAGTTGGCCGTCAAGGAGAGTTCCTTCGTCCAACTCATAGGCCTCCGCACCAACGATGAGGTAATCCTAAGATTTAAAAGCTAGTTTTTACTTTAGACCTTCCCCCTTGGAGCGCCGGCATCTTGCCGGCATCATACCTTATTTAGGACTTTTCCAGTTGAAGAAGAGTTCTAACTGAATTACAGTATTTTATATTGAAGGGGGCAAATAAAGGGTGAAAATAATTTTGTCGTTTTCACAATAAAAACATACAACCTGTGTTATTAAAACATGACATCAATGGCAACAGGTTATGAAAACAAAACGCCCCACCGTTAGAGTTATCCTTGCAACCGACAAAGAACGTGATGGCAAATCGCCAGCCCAAATCCTTGTGACATGGAGGGGAAGAGCCAAAGAAAATACAGGTCACTGGCTCAAGGGCGTGAACGAATGGCGAAGTGTGCCTGACATCAGGGAGCGAATAAACGACATTGAGGCTAATATCGACTGGCTATTACAACAAGGTGAAGACTTTACAGCCAGCGAGTGCCTTAATCGCAGACAACATCGCAAGAAAACCCTCGAAGACATAGCCAGAGAACTTGAACGGCAACGTCAGTTCAAAGAACGCACAGTTGCCAACTACAAATACGCCATCAAGTCTTGGAATGACTACTTTGTTGATATACCCGTAGAAATGGTGACTACTTCAATGTTGCAGGGTGCAACGAAAAACTGGCTTAAAACGGCTAAAGTCGGTGGGGTATGGCAACGGCTCTCGACGCTTAAAAGCCTGTTCAACTTTGGGGTTGAAATGGGCTACTTGAAAAACAACCCGTTTAAGGGGTGGAAATTCAAGTCGGAGGGCATCAAGCCACCCTCCAACCCTAAAGCCCGTACCGAAGACGAAATTAAGCAAATCAGGGAGGCTTGGCAAAAAGGGAATGAGGGTGCTGGCTGGTGGATGGCTTGTTATCGGTTCTGTGGGCTTGCACTGGTTGACCTTCTACGTCTTGACTTTAACAATATTGAGGTCATAGGTAGCACAACCAAGTGTTACTATGTTGGTCATATTAACCGCCAGAAAACCAACCAAATGGCAACAGTAATTACAAGGAAAGACCGCGAAAGCGATAAACTGATAAAGTTTATGCTAGAGGAGAAAACAAAATACCCACGCCGTGATAAACGGATGTGGGAAAAAGTAATTAATTATCAATTAAGCACACTCGGACTCACCCCTAAACTTACCTACTATCACGCACGCCACAGTTATGCGACAGAACTAATCAACAAAAATGTACCGCTAAATGACTTAGCAACCCTGCTGGGAAGAAATATTCAGAACATTCAGACATATATTAAGCAGGTTCAGAGTGTAGACCATTTAATCAAGGTCATTTCGGCTAATGATAAAATCAAAATCGAATAACATAGACACTCCACAAAGAGCAAAGGCGACCGTTGCTGGCCGCCCTTGCTTGCGTATAGATATTCTTTCGGTTGTGTTATCGCATTACGACAACCTTTTGTGCTGGCAGTGTGCCAATCTTGACGATGTACACGCCTGACGGCAAAGAACGGTTTTGTACCATGCGCCCTGTGATGTCGTACACCCTCACTTCTTCATTCGGAATGCCCTCAACGAAGATACATCCGTCCAATATGCTAATACGGATGTTGTCTTCTCCAATCTCGCCGATTCCCTCAGTGCCTCCATTTGAGACAAAATACCCTATGACGATGGTATCGGTTGTGACGGTCAGCGTATAGGGGTTGTCGGTGCTGCCAGTGTTCCAGTGGTCGAAGAGGTAGTTGTCGGCGGGATATGCCGTAATGGTTACGGATGAACCTTCTCCATAAACTCCACCCCCAGTGGCGCTACCCATCGCTGGATTAACTAGGACGGTGACGGTATACGCCTTTACAAAGAAGGCTGTTATAGTGGTATCACTGGTGACGGTCAGCGTATAGGGGTTGTCGGTGCTGCCAGTGCTCCAATGGTCGAAGAGGTAACCGTCGGCTGGGTATGCCGTAATGGTTACGGATGAACCATCCTCATAAGTTCCGCCTCCAGTGACGCTACCCGTCGCAGGGTTGTCAACGAGGACGGTGACAATATTCGCCTCTTCAAAGAAGGCGATTATGGTGGTGTCTCTGGTGACGGTCAACGTATAGGGGTTGTCGGTGCTACCAGTGCTCCAGTGGTCGAAGCGGTAGCCATTGGTTGGCACGGCGAAAACCACAGCGTTATGGTTGGCACAGGTAGGCTCCGTACGAATACTCACCCTGCCAGTACTATCGTCAGCCGACACCGCAGATAATTCATAATACATTTCGTGCAGCGATAAAAGTGGAATACCAATGGATGAATACTGAGACCGACTCCCACAAGGAATATATACATCAGGATCAACTGGGTTACCTACTGCAATAGCGTCATGAAATCCATTATAAATAGATGGAGGTGTTGGGCTTAAAAATGTTATCGATCTCAACGCACAGTTATTAAAAGCATGATACCCAATGCTAGTAAGGGAAATGGGAAATATCACTGACCTCATGTTGCCACAGTTTTTAAAGGCTTCGATGCCGATGCTGGTGACGGACTCTCCTATTGTCACCGAAGTAAAGCCTAAACAATTATAAAAGGCTCTATTGCCAATTGTGGTAACGGAGTTTGGGAAGGTAAGGGTGCCGATGCTATTGACAGAGTCTCCTATTGTCACCGATGCCAAGTTATAACATTGATAAAATGCATAATTGTCGATGTTGGTGATGGAGTTCGGGATTGTCACAGATGTCAAGTTTGTACAATGATAAAAAACAGAATTACCAATGCTGGTAACGGAATTCCCTATTGTCACCGATGTCAAACCTGTACAATTCATAAATGCCCCGTCGTCCATATTGGTGACAGAGTCGGGGATTATCACAGATGTCAAACCCGTTAATTCACGACATAAACAATATGGAATGCTTTTCACATTATCTCCGAATACAAAACTGGTGATGTTTGTACATCCTTTAAATGCCCAATTATAATATGTAATTCCATCATCGGAGGAATACCAGTCCCAAAAGCCTGCATATGTACATCTGTCTGAATTAAATGCTACCGATGTCAAGCCTGTGCAGTTAGAAAAGGCACTTCGTCCGATACTGGTTACAGAAGCAGGTATTGTCACCGAAGTTAAGCCCGTTAGAAAATAGCACAAGTAGTCGGGGATTATTTTAACGTTGTTGCCAAAAGTGAAACTGGTGATATTTGTGCAGTTCTTAAATGCTCTATAGTTACCATCGCTACCATAGCTATAGCGACCACCTCGACCAGCATATGTACAACTATCTGCGTTAAATACTACCGATGTCAAGCCTGTACAGTTAGAAAAGGCAAGCTCATCAATTCTGGTGACGGCGTTTGGAATTGTCTCCGATGTCAATCCAGTGCAACCATAGAAGGCTTTCTCCCCTATGTAGGTAACGGAATTGGGAATTGTCACCGATGTCAAGCCAGAACATTGATAAAAGGCATAGCTGCCGATACTGGTAACGGTGCGAGTTGTACCACTATATGTGACAGTATCGGGAATTATTAAATCTCCGATAGGTTTGGAATAGCTTCCCCATGAATTATTACTAGGGCATGTAACCGTAACGGTACCATTTAAGCCGAGGCTATAGTACAACGTCTGTCCGCTGGGTGCCACGGCTGAAAAATTATAAGCAAAAGCCGCCTGACTATATAACACTAAAACAGTCAAAAATAGTATGGTTCTTTTCATATTTTCTACTTTTTAATAAATAAGGATGTCTCAAAAAAACAATGAGGCATCCTCATTCATGTGGTTTACTGTTTGGTGAACTCAATGTGTTCAGTTGGATTTGGCTTACCTGGATGTGTTGCGTCTATTGTTAGGTCCAGAATCAACGTTGAACTAGTCAATTTTGTGACTGTACCATACATAATCCCGCCAGCAATAACGATATTGTTGTCATCTATGGTATAAGTTGTCATTTCATTCCCCATATTGAGAATACCACCTTTTTTAAACTCCCAAATACTACCAACATAGGAATCATGTCCAAAACCGTTGCCATTGTCATTATAGTTATCCACGGTGCATTTCCATTTGCCGATGATGTCATCGGCTGTACTATCTTTAGAACAAGATGTTAGTGCTATCATTGGCACCATGCACATGAGAATCAGAATTGTCTTAAAAGATTTCATTTTACACCTCCTTCCTTGTCTTCAAATTCGTCGCCAATTTCTTTAATGGAAGAATAACCATCAAGACGTCCAAAATCAACAATGGAGCCGTCTTTTTCTTGGAACTTTGGTGGCTCTCCTCCAATTAGTTTTACTACAAGGACACTTCCGTCAGGGAATGACACTTCGTAAATCTTTCCTGCTTCAAATTTAATTTTTGCCATTTTATTTGGTTTTTAATAAGCCTACTCTTTAGGGGATTTTCGGCAGTCTCCCTTCCTCGGCCCGAAGGGAATTGCAAACCACGAAGAAAGTGGAGCCATCCATTACCTCCCTATCTTCAGTGTGAGGGCTTGGACTCCCTGTTTTGCAATTAAGTAGACATGGGGTTTTGAATAAACTCCACTTGGTGTATGTCAATAAAAAAGACAATACATTACAAGTGAGCATTCTTCCTCCATTATCCGACTTAATTGCATCGTGAAAGTGTCCAAGTTTCACACTGACGGATAAAGAGAAAACGCGCTTTCTCTCGGTAAACCGAACTGTTGGTTTACGAGTGCAAAAATATACTTTTTTTCTGAACTGACCAAAAAAAGATTGCCGAAGTCTATAATTAAAACTCGGCAATCGCATGTTATTACTGCCATTTCAGACATCCTACCTGATTTGGAACTCTCGCTTCAGGCGTTGCACGGTGCTTGTCGAAGTGCCTGTCAATTTGGCAATATCAGTAATCTTATAGCCCTTGACGAGGTATGCCAGCACGTCTTTGTACTCCTCTTCCTTCTTCTCTCGGCTTTTGGTGCTACCTTTCTTCCTTCCAAGGATTCCTCCCTTCTCAATGTAGATTCTGCGACCGCTATTAAGTCTATACTGGATGTTCTCTCGTTCCATTTCGGCACAGGTGGAGAGTGTGGCAATCAGTATCGGAGTGAACAGGCTCGGCTTGCCGTTTGCGTCAAGCAGGTTCATCTGCTCTTTTTGGAAATAGACGTTGATTTGGCAGTCCACAAGGTCGCGGACGGTGGCAAGCACCTCGAAGGTGTTGCGCCCTAAACGGCTCAACTCCGACACAAGAAGAGTGCCGATGCGGTTCTCTTTGCAAAACGCTAGGCAGTCAATCAAAACGGGTCTCTCAGTATTCTTCTTCGCTCCGCTGATATGTTCCTCGTACACCTTGACAATGGATAGGTCGCTGCGGTCAGCGTAAGTCGTTAGGTCGATTACTTGACGCTCGGTTGATTGGCGGTCATTGGTGGATGAAACTCGCGCGTAGATGGCAGCTGTATGGTTGCTCTTGGTGTTCATATTATTCTTTGACTTTTTTGATGTTCAACTATTGATACCTTGCTTGCTGTTGTTGCAGACTTTTCTGATTTATTTGACCTGTCTCATTATTTGACCTGTTTTGACAGGTGCGGTGCGGTTGGCGATGACCTGTGCGCGGATGGCGTTGATTTCGTTGACTACGGCGACGTTTGACATAACTTTGCAGTTGTTCGTGATGGTGCTGTTTTCCATAACTCATTGATTTATTGTTTATAATTCGTTTTTCTTATCTTTTTATCCGTTTTTATATGATACAAAGATACGAAATATATTTGATATATGTACATTTTCTATAGTTATCTTTAGTTAAAAGTACGACTTTTATCAATTTTATCTACAATTATTCGTATCTTTGCAAAAACAGTTATTAGGATGAAAACAGGTAAAGAATTGGAAAACAGGAGAGTGGAAGAGACGCAGAAAATAGTACACCTCCAGATTGGCGATAAGCACTACTACTACGGCAGCATAAGCGCGATGACTGTTGACCTCGACGATTGTAGAGGCGTGTTGGGTTTGACCCCAAGGAAGATGAAGGATATGCGGATAAGTTCCTTCCCCTACTACGAGACACCAACAGGTGCGATTATCAGGGTTGGCAAGTTGAAGGTCATCCGAAAGGAGAAGATACGGCAAACCGATGTATAGGCAGAAGCGCATTCTGTTTCCTTGAATGTATACCATTCATCAGGACCGCAACAATTACCTGTATATCAAATATATTGAAAGATTGGCATAGATTGGCATAAATGCTGAATGTTCTCTTAAGTATAGGTTGATGTAGAAATATTTGATAATATTTGGAAAAAGTGGTATATTTATAGTAAAGACTGGAATGATACCACGATGTTCCAAGAGAGAAACAGAACGAGACAGCCGTCATAGTAGGTAGTGGTATCCCTGCTGTGGCGGTTGGCTCTTATAATACCTAAATACCACAAAGACATGATAGACAGTAAACGCTTGATTGATGTGATGCCTCGGATGTCAGGCAATGAATACAAATTGTTCGTGTATCTCCTGTATGGGTATGATATGGCGAGGAACGCCTATAACCAGCCCTACTTTGAAAGGTCTCAAAAGGAGATAGAGAAAGATACAGGTGTGCCAGTAAGCACCCAGAAACGAGTCGTTGAGAATCTGGAAGAGTTGAAGTTGGTGAGCCGTGAGAGTTTCCAACGAGGAGTGAGCAAGACAAGGACAAGATACTACATACTTGACTACGACCAGTACCTAGTCCATAATGAACCAACCAACAATGATAATGCAGTCCAAAATGGGCTATCTACTATAGCTGAAGCTGAAGAAAAAGAGAGTGGGAAGAAAACGGCAAGACCAGACCTAAATGACCTATACACCAAAAGCAGGAACTATGGTGATGCGCTTGGTGTGCACACCACGATAGAGGGGATAAACAGGATAAAGGATGAGTTTGTAAAGTTGTGGGATGACGCTGGCGCGTTGTATGTGTATGAAAGCAAATACCAAGAGGACAAAGCAAAGAACTGGGAAGCGTTCAGAAAGAGATACGATGGTGTCAAAAGCAGGATAAACAAAAGGACAAACACATATACACCAAAGCAAGTAGATAAAAAAGATAAAAGAGAATCTGCCGAAATGAATGGATGGGGCGCGCCGCCTCGCAGACGGTCAGGGCTGGAATGGGATATGCGCAGTTTCAATCCCGACTATGCCGCTGGCATGGACTTTCATCCCTCCATCATCAATAACTATCTAAACAGTCTGCAATCCTTTCTCACAAGGGGATACCGCTTGGACGAAGAACAACTGAACAGGGCTATCTTGTCAGTACGAGAATGGATTGAGACCAACTGGGTGGATGGTGTCAAGGAGGAGTTGGCTGACGTTGACGAAGAAGGAGAAGTTTGGCTGACAAAAGAACAGTGGAAGGAATACGTAAGGAGAGCGATAACCGCATTCAACATCGACCCCGTAAAACCACCTCGGATACCTTCATCAGACGATGATGTTTTCTAGTGGCGATGTACCCAAATCTCAGTCATCTTAAGGCTGAGATTTCTTTTTTGCGTCTCACTTAATCTTTTCCCATAGTTCGGGTTGTGAAAGCCAGTCAAAGCCTTACTGATTTTACGTTTTGTCTCTTCAGACATTGGTCTGCGTTTTCTTCTTCGTGCCATAGTTATCCCTTTTACAATAAATAGTCCAGTGTGCAGAAAACATTACTGGACTATAGTTTGAAGGTCTGTCGGTGTGTATAGTCGATAGTCTGGGTTGGCTTGTTCCAATAGTTCAGGCTCGTCGGTATCCCAAAAACACGCTCCACTCTGGCAACCGAAGCGTTTGCTTTCAAGAACATCGTACTGTGTATCGCCCAGATACAGGACATTCTCTTTTTTGACACCTTGCAGACACTGCTCCTCCAGCGCCTGTTCCAGCAACTCCGACTTTGGAACAACCCTTTTGTTATCGTAGTCGAAGTGTCTGCCGTACCGCGCTAGGACAAAAGCCACTGTAACTTCAGTTGCTTTCAAGGTCTGCTGTATCGTTCCTTTTACGTTATGAGAGACTATTCCCAAGGGTACGCCAAGCCACTTAAGGACAAGAAGGGTATCACGCCAGCCGTCGTAGAGGGTGCAACTGGCAGTTAGTTGCTTAACAAGTTTGTCGTTTCGCTCCTTGCACCACTTGTAGGGCTCAAGCGGTCTTGTATTGTATAGGGTAAAGTCAAAGTCCGTTATGACCGCATTGATTGGTTCTGTTTTTTTCATTGTGTTGCTTGTTTTACGTTATACTACTAATATACAACGTATCGGGCAATCTGTAAAAAAAAACAGCGATTTTTGGTTAAAAAAATTTGAGGACTTAGGGTAGTGCGCCTTTTGGAAGGCGGCCCCCATAGGGCAGTTTAACTTTGTAGGATAGGCGGGGTTACGTCGAGTTGGTAAGTCATACCCACCCCTCCCTCCATTGATTTTCTACGATTGGAGTGAATAGAAAAAAACTGCCAAATACACTTCATCATGTTTTGACAGTTATGAGAGGGGGTGAATAAGTCTTATTTTCCTATAGTTGGGGGAAAATAAAATATTATAACAATTTAATTATCAACTCTTGGGACTTTTCCAGTTGAAGAACACTTCCAAACCCGCCATCTGGTAGACCTGCAGATGTCCCCAGTGGCCCATACCTTTGAAGTCGGTATCCCACTTGAGATTGAGGGCGAAAGAAGCAGCGATAAAGGAAGAAAAACGGTAACCGAGCTTCAACTCAAAGTCCATATCGGTCTCGAAGATGCGTCTCTGCAACCAGTTCTTGCTCGCCAAATCCTGCCACGTCTCGCCGTCGCTAAGCTGATACTTACAGTCCTGCGGCGTAGCCAAGGTACCGTCGGCCAACTGCTCTATCTCGCTCCATGCCATCTGCTTGGGTTTCTTGTAGTCGTAGAAGAGTTCCAAACGGGCATAGAGGTCAAAGTTGGGAAGAATGTCTTTCTTCAGGTACTGCGCCTTGACATAGCTACCGAGCCCGAAGTAGGCGTGGGTGTACGTGCGGTTGGGATTCAGGGTACCGTCGGAAAGGTAAAAATTCTTGTCCTGAATGACGCCATAAGTGTAGCCACTGTCGATGAGGTTGTCGTTGCAGACGAAGGTGGTCTTGCCGGTGAGGAACGAGAGCGACACCGTCCAGTCGGTCTTCTTGTACTCGAACGAGAGTGCGGTGGTCAGGTAGGCAGGAGCCATGAATCCAGAAACCAGCTTACCATCGTTGTCGCCCGCCGTAGCATACTCGTAACCGTTGGCGAACTGGGTCTTGAGGTTGGCCGAAAAGCTGGCACCCCAGTCCTTGTAGGCCTTCCAGCTGATGGCCGAGGTAAGGTCTATCTTGTCAAGACTCTTGCGGTGACTCTCGAAGCGGCCACCGTTGGACGAGTTGTCTAGGTCCTGCCAGGCATGTCCAAAACCCAAGTCAACGATATTGTCCCACACATAGCGCGGATGAGTGTACTTATAGTTTCCGAAGAAGGTGATATTCAGGTCTATCTGCGAAGTACCCGTCGAGGACCAGTTGTTGAACATCGACTCGCTGATTTTCAGCGCCGGTGTCGAGGTGGTGGTCCAACTGCCCTGGGATTTGCTGACGGTGTCTTGCGCCATCACAGGAACGGCAGCCAACAGAAAGGCTGCACAAAGAGTGACAATAGATTTCATGACTCTGTATTTTTTGAGATAACTTGATTAATCTCGGGAAGTGTAAAACCCTTGTTGACGAGGGCTGCCGTGAGTTTCTGATGGAGCACGAAGGGGTCGTCGGTTTTCTGCTCCAACTCCTGACGTTTCTTCTCCGCCACTTCGGCGAGGACTGCCATATAGGCTTCGTTGCCCACCGCAGCCATACCGAGTTCCACAACCTCACGCGGCAGATGCTTCAGCCGCAACTGGTAGAGCACCTTCTGCCGCCCCCAGTGCTGTGTCAGTATTTTATTCTCACAGAACGCCTTGGCATAACGTTCGTTGTCGAGGTATCCCTCTCCTTGTAATGCCGCCACAATCACGTCCGAATCCGAGGGCGAGGCGCCCCATGTTACCAATTTCTGCCGCACGGCATCTTCGCACTGCTCCGCAAGGGCACAGTAGCGGCGCGCCCTGTCGAGCAGAGCTCGTTGAATGTCATTGCTGTTGCCTTTGTTCTTCATCTGTCTTACACGTCTCTTTTTGGGATGCAAAAGTACAACTTTTTTTTGAACCACGAAAAAAAATTTTGCAGTTTCGGATTTTTTATGTAATTTTGCATTTTGGATATAGTATACTATAAGATATGGCAAAAGGGAGAATATTATTTGTAAATCAGGAGATTATGCCGTTCTCTGCCGAGAGCGAAGAATCTATTCTGGGACGCTACTTGCCTGCCAGAACGCAGGAAATAGGGCGAGAAATCAGGGTTTTCATGCCCAAATTCTGCGAGGTGAACGACCGCAAGCACCAGCTGCATGAGGTCATCCGCCTCTCAGGCATGAACCTCATCGTCAACAACTGTGACCACCAACTCATCATCAAGGTGGGCTCCATCCCCTCGGCACGCATGCAGGTCTACTTCATCGACAACGAGGAGTACGCCATCAGCGGCAAGAACATGCTCGACGGACATCGACATGTGCCGGCCGAAACCGACGAGCGCCTGCTCTTCTTCGGCCGCGGCACCCTCGAGGCCGTCCGCAAACTCGCATGGCAGCCCCATCTCATCAACTTCTCCGGATGGTCCACAGCCATGATTCCTTTCTATCTCCGCCGTATCAACAAAGAGAACGCCTTCTTCAACGGCACCAAGATGGTCATCACCCTGATGAACGACCGCTTCGAAGGCCCCATCGGTGGCGACCTCGAACGCAAGATGAAAACCGACGGCGCCACGGCCAAAGACCTCCGCCTCTATGGCGAGACCAACTACCTAGGCCTCATGAAGTCCGCCATCACCTACTCCCAAGGGGTCATCATCGGCTCCCCCAACGCCGACCCCGAGCTGGTGGCCTTCGCCAAGGAAAACAAACGCAACGTGCTCGACTATGTCGAAGACCGCGACGAGTTCTACAACCGCATCAACAAGTTCTACGACACCATCGTCGGTGTCAGCAAATTCGAGAATTGATAACTGAAAGTTGAAATATTGAAATTTTTATCCTAATGAAAAAGCTATTGTCCTCTCACTCCCTTTCACTCCACCTCACTCCCCTTCACTCCCTTTTGCTTCTGCTCCTAACTTCCCTGAGTTTTGCAGCCTGCTCCGACGAGGAGTCCGACCTCGGTATCGACCTCATCGACTCCTCCACCCTCTACCACGGTATCTACGACACCCTTTATGCCGACAACGCCTGGACCGAATTCGACGACTCCCTCCAGACCAGTGGCTACTCCTTCGGCATCATCGGCAACTACCACGACGCCACCTTCGGCAGCGTCTCCTCCTCTTTCTACACCCAGATAGCGCTGCCCTCCAACGCCACCGACATCGCCTTCGACTCTATGGTCATCGACTCCGTCGTCCTCTCTTTCGCTAAGACTCAGCTCTTCCCCGACACCTCCGCCACCTACCATTTCCGCTTCGAAGTCAAGCAACTCGCCGAGCCGCTCCTCTCCGATACCGCCTACTACTCCTTCGACCAACTGCCCGTCGACGAGAACACCTCCTTCTTCGACGGCACCGTCCCCGTCACCTTCTACGACACCGTCGTCTCCCTCAAACTCGACCCCTCCATCAACCGCATCATCAGCCGTTCCGCCACCGCTGAGGACTTCCTCGCCGAGACCAAGGGTCTCCGCGTGCGCATCCTCAATAGCGCCGACGAAGGCCTGATGACCGTCGACCTCACCTCCGTCAACACCTGCCTCCGCGCCTACTACCACTACGTATACGACAACGACACCGTCAGCAGCATCTACACCTTCCTCATCGGTGCCGGCACCGCCCACTTCACCCATTTCTCCCACAACTACAACGGCACCCTCTTCGCCTCCGGCAATCCCCTCCCCGGCACCTACCGTCTCTACCTCGAACCCCTCGCCGGCCACCGCGTCAGGCTCAGCTTCGACAGCGACCTGAAAGCTTTCCACGCCGCCCACCCCTGGGCCGTCATCCACCACGCCGAGCTCCTCCTCCCCGTGGCCCCAGAAGCCCCCAGCGACCACCCTGACCAAATCCTGGCACTCACCAAGAGCGCCACCAGCAGCAACTGGTACTATATCGACGACCTCATCAACCTCTACGATTTCGCCGGCTACGACGGCAGCTACCACAGCGACGGAAACTTCTACCGCCTCCGCGTGTCCCAACAGCTGCAGGGGCTCCTCCGCATCGGCCTCGACCCCGGCTTCAGACTCCACCTCAACTCCGCACGCCACGCCGCACAACGCACCATCCTCAACGGCCTCTCCACCACCAACCGCCCCCGCATAGCAATAGTTTACTCCGAATAATCCCTATAGTCACTATAGCTACTATAGCCACTATAAAACCCCAACAATCATGAAAAAAATCCTCTCCCTCTCCCTCCTCACCCTTCTGCTCGCCCCCCTGAGCGCCCAGAAGCATTACGAGCGCAAATACGAGAACTCCAACCAGCTCTCCGTCCAGGGTACCCTCAACAACGCCGGCCGCCGCACCGGCAGCTGGACCTGGTGGTACCCCAACGGCCGCATCTCCCAGGAAGGCACCTACGACAACGGCGCCAAAACAGGCATCTGGACCCTCTACTACGAAGACGGCAGCCGCATGGCCGAAGAATGCCATTCCACCGGCACCCAACGCTTCTGGCACCGCAACGGCGACCTCAAGAGCGAGGTAAATGTCGAAAACGGCAACTTCAACGGCCTCTACCGCTCCTGGCATGAAAACGGCCAGAAAGAAGAGGAGGTGACCTACGTCAACGGCAGCCGCGAAGGCGAGACCTTCCAGTGGCACGACAACGGCAAGCTGGCCTTCTCCGGCCACTACCGCGACGACGAACTCCAGGGCGAGGGCGTCTGGTACTTCCCCAACGGCAAGGTCGACATGCGCGGCAAATTCGTCGACGGACTCCAGGAAGGCCCCTGGACCTTCTATTGGCGCAGCAACGGCAAACTCGGCGTCGAAGGCAACTACACCAAAGGCAAGGAGTCGGGCCTCTGGACCTACTACTACGAGACCGGCGAACGCTGGCGCTCGGGCAACTACGTGGGCGGCATGCGCGACGGCCTCTGGACCACCTACTACGAGTCCGGCGCCAAACTCCACGAAGGACGCTACACCAACGGCAAAGAGGAAGGTCGCTGGACAGCCTGGTACGAGAACGGCAAGGTCGACTACTTCGGCGACTTCTCCCACGGACTCAAAAACGGCGAGTGGAAAGGACTCTACGACGACGGCACCACACGCTATATCATCCACTACAAGGAAGACGTGAAAGATGGCGAAGAGGTGCGCTACTACCCCAACGGCAAGATAGAAATCCGCCAGCACTTCAAGAACGGCCGTCTCGAAGGCAAATACGAGCGCAACGACGAATCCGGCGCCCCCGTGGAACGCGGCCAGTTCAAAGGTGGCGAGAAAGACGGCAAATGGCAGTGGTACGACCACGGCCGCGAAGTCTACTCCGCCAAATTCCGCGACGGCAAAGAAGTCAAGTAAATGAAGCTACTTTTAGCGTCCAAATCCCCGCGTCGGCGGCAGCTGCTTTTGCAGCTCGGCTACCCGGTGGAATTCGTCGACCTCGATGTCGACGAGCATGTCCCCGACGGCACCCCCGCCGCCGAAATCGCCGAACTCCTCGCCTGCCGCAAAGCCCAGGCTTTCGAACTTTCCTCTTCCCACCTTCCACTTTCCACTATTCTCGTCGCCGCCGACACCGTCGTGGTCCTCGACGACAAGCCCCTCGGCAAACCCGCCTCGCGCCAGGAGGCACTCGACATGCTCCACGCCCTCTCCGGCCGCCACCACTCCGTCTACACCGGCGTATGCCTCCGCTCCGCCGAGCGCACCGTTCACTTCACCGAACGTACCGATGTCTATTTCCGCGAATTGAGCAACGACGAAATCATCCATTATGTCGACACCTACCGTCCCTTCGACAAAGCCGGTGCCTACGGCATCCAGGAATGGATCGGCATGATTGGCATCTCCCGCATCGACGGCTGCTACTACAACGTCATGGGCCTCCCCCTCGCAGCCCTCTACGCCCACCTCACCACGATGCGTTAGGAATTTCTTTCTTATTTTTCATAATGCTATTATTTATTAATTATCAATATTTTACTAATCTGTTCCACGATTGTTCTACGATTGTTCTACGATTGTTCCACGATTGATAATCGTAAAACAACCGTGTAGCGAACGTGCATCAATCGTAGAACTAATTACCTATCAGTTACTTACAGATTCAGGAACACAAACACCCACCTTGTAAAGATAAGAAAAAGAATTAGAACCATCAAATTTGACTAGATTCCATGCGCAGTAGTTGTATAGGAATATAAGTGTTCATGGGCTCACCACGCAGCCCTCGGTCCAGTTCCCTTACGGGGTACCATGCCGGTGAAAACGAAAGGGTAAAACCGCATGGTTTGAGTGCGACTTTGAGGGATATTTTATGTGCTGGTTGATTCAATTAGTTGTTGCTCTTTTCTAATGGAACCATGCCCTTGACATTTCCAATCTTATTCCTGTTTTTTTATTTCTAGTATTCGACCCACATACCGTCCATGGGTTGTCTGGAGAATGTAGAATATAGTTCTTTACTATCCGTCGGTCCCATATCCCTGTGCCGCAAACTGTCAAGCAGTTTATAGTGCTCCGAAATAAAGCAGTCGTCATTCATTTCGTTTTTGATTGCTCCCTCAAGAATTTTGTCAAGTTGTGCCTCACGGGCAATGGAATCAACAGAATACCACGATAGAACCATATGTTTGAAATCCCTTTCCCTCAATCCGTTCTTTTTGTATGTCAAATAAAGAAATCGCATGTCGTTCTCTCTCCAGCCTGCTACCCTTAACCACACATCTATGTGTCTGGTAACTTTATCGACAAGATGGACTACATATAGGTTATCCACCCTATCATTCCCTTGTATTTTATAGAATTGAACATAATATTCAATAGAATCAACGAAACGTTCTTCATGTTCCATAGATTTCCTTTTCAGTGCATATTTGGGAGACGAATCGATTATACCGTATTGGAAAATAATGTCAGCTCCATGAAGAAAACTTTCTTTGCTGCAAAAAGAACAAACCCCAATGTCTGAAATATAGTTAGACAAAAGAAAATCTCGTTCTTTCTCAACATCTTGTGCTTTTAAAGAAACGCTCAAGATAAATATTACAATTAAACAAAAAAATCTCATGTTATTGGTAATGTTTATCGATATTCATTTTTGTCATTTGGGTTTGGGCGGCGCGTTCTTTCTCCTTTGATGTATGCCTCATAATGGAAAGAAAACCGTGTAGTTGCTTTTTTAAAGTAACTTAAATTATTTTCTTCCATAACTGTTTCAGGTCTTGATACAGCAAATATCACATCTCCCAATTCGTTGGCCAAAGTGCCAATATTATGATGACGATTAAACAATGTAATTGAAAACTGATTGTCTTTTATTCCTAATATGTCAAATTTCTGTGTATAATTATCATCAGCATCATAGCAATCCACGGGTTGGTAAACATATTTGTATACAGTTATCCCTCCCAATCGGTTTCCTGTTTCGGAGTTCTTAGGCCCTTTTTCATCCGAAACCCCAATAACAATATTAATAGGAGTACTACTCCCTCTTGAATCGGTAAAAGAAAGATTATTTAGGATTTCATATTCTTCTGGATGGAAATTTTGAAAATCATCAATAACTTTTTGCGTTCTTAAATATAAATTGCCCCAATACCCAGTGTTGTTTTTATAACGTAAATACTGGTTAATAATTGTATCCCCATTTGGATCTATCAGTTTTATCGGGTTCCAAGCGCAATATGCATAAGGAGAAATGGAGGGATATTTCGAAGCGTAACGGTCGACGGAGATGAACGAGGTTGTCAGTTCATTGTCCATGTATCTTGCGCCGAAATACCCATACCCCGTTTCCTCGTCCCTTTCTTTGCCGGTGAAATCCGACAGGGAAAAATACACGGAAAAAGTACGGTTCAGTGGGGCGGAGTTATGTATAGGATGATTCAATTATTGTTGTTGTTTTCTTGAACTGAATCTGTTTCCTGTCCATGATTGTATGATTTGGAAGGATGCCATAATTCAAATAATTCCTGCCCATCCTCAGAAACTTCAAGAAGGAATATATCAGGGAAACATAATGTATTGACAATAGCGGGTTCATCCCCCCTAAAAATAATACGTGTTGCATATAATGTCTGAGAAGGTGATACCCGTCCTGGATGATTGAGAATTTTTTCTGGGTCCCATCCTTCTACAAGTGCTATGATCCGTCTAGTGAAAGCTCGTCGATTATATGCCACCAAGGAATCACCCATATTATCTTGCAAAATAGAAATCGTCATCTCCCGACTCCAATACATTAATGAGAAGGTCCCATCTTCATAGTTCCATGATTCTATTGCATAAATAGTATCTGATCCTTTTTCGTATGGCCATTGTTTTAATTCAACTATTTCCTTCCGGATATCATGGAATAACATATTTTCCGCTACATCATATCTATTTGCATGTATTATTCTCTCTATATTAATTGTATTTCGCGAGCAGGCACTGATTATACATGCCGAACATGCTACTATAATTGCAATTAGTGATTTCATTTCAATACAAATTAGTTGTTTTCTATTAGCAGACCATTATAATAAATACTTCTTGTCTTCTCATCTACATGATAAAAATAGAATTTTCTTCGGGGAATACCATGTTCGGCTCGCAATTGGTTTTCAACAGCGCCTACTGTAATTTCACATTTGGGAACAACATCGCCCAATGGAGTTGTGAACCATTCGGTTTGGTCATTAGTCCCATGCCAGACATCGTATACATGAGCCAATTCATGTCCTAGCCCAATAAAGGATGGTCGTTCACGGGAACCATCCTCATTTAAAAAATTACCTGTTGTTTTATACGGGTTCCATTTCACCCACTTTCCATTAATCTGATCAGAACCGTTATTTTGACTGTATACAATTTCCACAGTCTTGTCATCCGTTATAAGGTCGCCGACAAGTTTATTTCCGACTGGTTTCTCTTGCAACTTCCGTAGCGCATCGGTTAATTTGTCGAAATTAACATCCTCCCCTCCCATATAGATATTTCCTTCATTATCCATCCAAGAATAGCGTCCTGTACTTGTTTCCGAATAATAATACGTTCTGTTGTTATACTTATGACAAATTGTATCTCCGCTTGGATCTGTCAGTTTAATCGGATTCCACGCGCAGTAGGCATAAGGGGATATGGATGGATACTTGTCGGCATATCTATCAACGGACAAAAACGAGGTTAAAAGCTCGTGATCCATGTACCTTGCCCCGAAATAACCGTATCCCGTCTCCTCGTCGCGTTCTTTGCCGGTGAAAACGAAAGGGTAAAACCGCATGATTTTCGTGCGGTTTACCCCTTCGGTTTTATAATCGGGTCGGTTCAATTAGTCACTTTTTTTCAAAAGATCATTCCTATTCAGACTTTTTTAAGTATTATCCTACAATCGAATAATTACATATGAAAACAATCCACGATTAAAGTCTATACTCTTCTGCACAAAATAGTATGTATGATTCGATTACCTCATCTCTCCACGGGATTTTTCTATTGACATTCAACGCTCTAAAAAGATTTCGGATATGCTTGTTGATATTAAAGTTTGTAATAAATTTCAAACAATCTTTGTCCGATGTTCTCATCAAATAAGGTTGAAATATTTCA
>JAEEGL014292252.1_pt1 | contig 24247 bp, 18 predicted proteins | sample 9134231 | NCBI WGS metagenome assembly JAEEGL01 (sample SAMN16246548, study PRJNA631951) | gut metagenome | biome: gut microbiome; feature: rumen; material: fiber-attached | host: Bos | place: Iran: Karaj | collected 2018-10
CGGAACGAGCGCACCTCGAAGAACTCGGAGAGCGCGTTCACCGCCTTCGTGCCGACGCCGTTCATGCCGGCTGAGAACTGGTAGTTCTCGTTGTCGTACTTTCCGCCGGTGTTCATCTGGCTGACGCAGTCCACCACCTTGCCGAGCGGGATGCCGCGACCGTAGTCGCGCACGGACACCTCGCCGGTGTCGTAGTTGACGTTGACGTCGATGCGCTTGCCGTATCCCTGCCCGAACTCGTCGACCGCGTTGTCGATGACCTCCTTCATCAGGATGTAGATGCAGTCGTGGTACATCGCGCCCGTCCCGGGCTCGCCGACGTACATTCCCGGCCGCATCCTGATGTGCGTCACCGGATCCAGCGTCCTGATGCTAGAATCTCCGTATTCCCTTGCCATATGCGAACATTATGCCATTGAACATTCCATCGAAGGAGGCATCGAAACGGGTCCGGTCAGTTGGATGCCGCCGGCGCCGCAGGCGCCGGCGCGGCCTCGGCGGCCGGTGCTTCGGCAGCCGGGGCCTGGCACTTCGCCTTGCAGCGCTTCTCGCACGGGCAGAACGCGAAGAACGCCGCGAGCGCGATGGCGATAAGGACGAGCAGTGCGACGATCACGCGGCAGCAGCGGCACGGCGCGCACACGGTGAACGCCCTTGCCCGCTTCATCGAGAAGCGCATCGGACGGTTGATCGCCCATCCGCAGGCGTTCAGGATCGCGCCGAGGTCGCGCTTCCTCAGCTTGAACCAGGTGAGGACCACGCTCGGAAGCGACACGACGAGGATCAGCGCGACGATCGAGATGGCTATCTGCAGCGCGCTCATGCCCGATATCGCCGCCATGAGCGACGCAGCGGCCGCGCCGACCATGCCTACCCCGATGCCGATCGCCGCGACCGAGCTCGCCATCGCCGCGCCGCCCGCCTGCGCTGACTGCGTGCCGGCCTCCACGTTCTTCTGCGCGGCGGCCTGCTTGTCGCCGAGGAACTTCTTGACCGCCGAGGCGACGCCCTCGCCGAGCTTGCGCCACGGCGCCCAGAACGCCTCCGCGAGCGAGACCTGCGCCTCGACCACCTTGGTGACGACGGCCTCCCAGTCCTTGCCGTCGCGGTCGTAGAACACGCCGTTCCTGCCGACGTACAGCTGCGCGACCGCGCCCGCCGTGACGACGGCGCATATCTGGCGCGTCGCGCCCTCGGACGGACGCGAAAGCTTCAGGTAGATAACGCAGCAGTTCGACTTCTCGACGAGCGCGCTGTGCGCGGCCTCGCTCTCGACGTGGAAGCAGAGGTTCATCTCCTTGGCGTCGATCCTGAGGACTCCGGTCTGGAACACGGCGAGGTCGTCCTGAGAGTAGAGCCTCTTCATGTTGACGTAGTTCTCGAGGAACTCGACGAGGTGCAGCCTGTAGCGGAGCTCGCGCTCCTCGTCCTCGAGCTCGCCCTTCTTCCCAGCGTTCACCACGGGCTTCGCCGCGACCCACGCGCGGTACGGCGCGAACGCGCCCTTCACCTTCTTCCACTCCATGCGCGTGAGCGCGTCCCTCTCGCCAAGCACCGGCTTGACGCACTTGTCCGCGAACGCGAGCACCGCCTCGAGGTGCTTCGGGTTGAGGTGGTCGCGGAGGGGCAGCGTCTTGTCCGGATCCTCGGTGACGAGCGGCATGTCCTCGGGAGGAAGGAAGAACGCGTCGACGATCCCCTCGACCGCCGCGAGCGCGGCGTCCGCGTCCGCAGTCCCGTCGCCCACGACCGCGACCTCGGGCGTCTTGCCCTGCGCCTCCCAGTCGGCGAGCGCCTTGCGGTCGTCGGAGGACGGCTCCAGCTTCGCGAGGTCTGCCTGCTTCGCGAGGACGTCGGCGAGCGCCTTCTCCTCGGCCTCGCCGGACGAGAACAGCGTGTCGAAATCGACGTTCCTCGACTTGAGGAAGTCGATCGCGGCGAGGACCTCCGGCGTGCGGATGCGCCCGTCGTGGTCTGAATCCATCAGCTCGAGCATCCTTGCGTCGAACCTGACGCCGGTTGTCGGCATCGAGATCGCGATCCACTGCTTGCGGTCGAGCTCCGCGAGCGCGGCGACGTCTGCGCCGCAGGTGAGGGAGACCTGGCGCATGCGCCCGGCCCGGAACCATTTCCATTTGTAGCCCATGTCTTGCTCCTTGAGGTTTTCTGGACAGTCTTTGCCTATGTTGCGTATTTTACCAAAAATCCAACGGTCAGAGAAGTTCGCAGGCCGGAAGGTCGCCTACGATCGGACGCGCGTACTCGACGAACCTTTCCGTGACGTCGTGCCCGTTCGCCGCGATGTACTCCTTCGGAACGGACCTCGTGAACTTCGCCGCGTTCGCGATCGGCACCGGCGCGAAGGCGACGCGGTAGCGCCGCCCCTCCTCGCGCACGAGCGCGATGGTGCCCGCCGCAAGCTCCCCCTTCAGCGCGGCCTTCACGGCCGCCGCGCCCGCCGCGCGCGCCTCCGCCTGGTCAACCTTCGAGGCGACGCCGGGGAACGAGCGCTGGAGGTATCCGAACGTGTCGGCCCTGACGCGCTTCACCTTCGCCTTCTCCCGGACGATCCGGGCGAGCACGTCGCCGAGCGCGCCGGTGCCGGACATCTGGACGTTGCCGTGGCTGTCCTTCTCGCCCGTGCCGAGCTTCGCGCCGATCGGGACGCCGTCGCGCCCGCGTATCCCCTCCGAGACGGCGCACACGCAGCGTCCGTATTTCGCGACCGCCGCCTTGACGTCCCTGACGAATCGCGCTTCGCTGAACGGGACCTCGGGCAGGTAGATGAGGTGCGGGCCGTCGTCGGGACGCGTCCTCGCGAGCGCGGACGCTGCGGTGAGGAATCCGGCGTCGCGGCCCATGATGACGTCGATCTTCACGCCGCCGAGCGCGCGGTTGTCGAGGTCGTCTCCCTTGACCGCGCACGCGACGAAGCGCGCCGCCGATCCGAATCCGGGCGTGTGGTCGCAGCTCCTGAGGTCGTTGTCTATCGTCTTCGGGATGTGGTACACGACGAGCGGATACCCCTCCTTCGCGGCCTCCTCGGCGACGATGCGCGCCGCGTCGGCGGAGTCGTTGCCGCCGATGTACATGAAGTAGCCGACGCCAAGGCGCCTGAACGCCTCGAATATCGCGCGGCAGTCTGCCGCGTCCGGCTTGCGGCGGCAGCTGCCGAGCGCCGACGACGGCGTTTCGGCTATCGCCTCCAGCTTCCGCTCCGACGGCTTCCTGAGATCGACGTAGTCGTCGCCGAGGATGCCGAGTATACCGTGCCGCGCGCCGAGGATGCGTCCGACCTTCGGACTCCTCCGCGCCTCCAGGACCGCACCCACGAGCGATTCGTTAATCACCATCGAGGGTCCACCCGACTGGGCTATCACCATATTCATCTTCTTCATCATGCTACCTCCATATCAAACCAATGCACGCAGTGTCAAGGCGCGGAATGTTTGCACAGGGTCAGTCGGCGCGGGAGGCCTCGAGGAAGTCAGCCAAGACATCGGCGTACGCCGCACTGTCCGGGGAGTCGTCCATGACGGACTTGCCGAGCGCGCCGGGAAGCGGTATCGCCTTCGAGCCGGTGGATAGCGCCCAGGAGTCGAACCCCTTCATGAGCCTGTCGTTCCCGGAGAGCAGGTGCTGGCTGTGCTGGAGGCCGTCGAGCGCGCCGCACTCCGCGAGCGTCCTGCAGACGAGCTCCTGGTCGCCCTCCTTCATGTACCCCTTCTTCACCGCATACGCGCAGTCCACGCATATCGCGATCGCGACGGCGTAGCCGTGCGGGAGCTTGTATCCGCTCATCTCCTCGAGACGCGCCGCGCACCATTGCGCGAACGGGACGTACTGCGCGCCGCCGCGCGAGGCCACGCACTCGGAGATCGTGTCGCGCAGGACGCCGGGATCGCGCGACTTGATCCCCTCCGCGCGCTTGGCGAGCCGCTTCATGAACGGAGCGTCGCAGACCGCCGCGTAGCGGACCGCCTCGCCGAACCCGGCGCACCATACGCCGTCGAGGACGGTGTTCGCGAAGAGAGGGTCAAGCACGACAGCAGCCGGCTCGGAACGGACGCGGAACCCGTCCTTCGCCTCCGGGCCGTCTATCGCCGCAGTCGTGGCGAACGCGCCGTCGAGCATCGATGCGACTGTCGTCGGAATCCTGACGATCTCGACCCCGCCGCGCACCTGCGCCGCCGCCCAGCCCGCGATGTCGAGGATCGTCCCTCCGCCGAGCGCCACCACCGCGTCGCCCACGCCGACCCTGGCACTGAGGATTGATCTCGCGACGAGAAGCGCGTTCTGGAATCCGTCCGCCTTCGCCTTCTCCCCGCCCTGGATGACGACGGGGCTCGCGGCTAGGGATATGCCGTTCTCCTGGAAGTACCTCCCTATCTTCCGCCCGAGGCCCTCAGTGCGCTGCACGACGTTCGCGTCGGCGACCAGCGCCACGCGCGGCGACTCAGCGCCCGTGACCTCCCTAAGCAGCTCCGCGACCTCGGCATTCCCCTCCGCGAACGCATCCTCGGCCATCCTGATCGGATACGCCTGCTCAACCTTCTTCCTTCTTGGCATGTTCCAGCATCTCCTCTGCGTGTTTCCTCGTCACGCTCGTGAGCCTCTCGCCCCCGAGCATCCTCGCGATTTCCGAAACCCGGTCCTCGCCCTCTACAACCCCTATCCTCGCGCGCGTCCGCCCGTCCGAGACGGACTTCGACACCACGAGGTGCCTGTCCGCGCACACCGCGCTCTGCGGCAGGTGCGTGATCGCCACGACCTGGTGGGACCTCGCGACGGAGCGCATCTTCACCCCCACCGCGCGCCCGACCTCTCCGCCGATGTTCGCGTCTATCTCGTCGAACACGAGCGTCCGCGCGCCGCCTGTCCGCGCCTCCGAAAGCACCACCTTGAGCGCGAGCATGACGCGCGCTATCTCGCCGGAGCTCGCAATCGCCGCAAGCGGACGCGCCGGCTCGCCTGGATTCGGCTCGAACATGAACACGACCTCGTCGCATCCAGACGGACCCGGCTCGCGCGCCTCGATTCGGACGCCGAACTTCGACCGCAGGAAACCGAGCCCCCGCAGTTCGCGCGTTACGGACTTTGCGAGCTTAGCGCCCGCCGCCTCGCGCCTCTTCGTCAGCCCCGCGCCCTCGCGCCGCACCGCGCCCTCGGCGTCCGCAAGGCGCGACCTAAGCTCCTCAAGCTTCGCGTCCCGCCCCTCGAGCTCCGCGAGGCGCACGCGCTTTTCCTCGAGCGCGGCGACCGGATCGCCGTACTTGCGCCTCATGCGGTTCACGACCGCAAGCCGCCTGTCAAGCGCGTCGAACGCGTCTGGGTCCGCGTCGAGGCGGCTCGCGGCATCCGCCACCGTGCGCGAAAGCTCGTCGATGCGCACCGCGATGCCCTCCGCCTCCTCGGCCCATTCGGACGCCGCCGGGAAGTGCCGCGCCGCCGCCGCGAACGTCGGACGCAGCTTCGCGAGGATCGCGCCCGCGCCGTCGTCGCCGCCGAGCGCCTCGGTGATGGCGTTCGCGGACTCCACTATCTCCGCCGCGTGCGCCGCAGCCGCATGTCGTTCCGCGATGTCGTCGTCCTCGGCGGTCACGTGCGCCTCCTCGAGCTCGCCGACCTGGAATCGGAGCATGTCCATCTCGTCGGATACGTTGCCCGCGCCCTCAAGCGCGGCGATTTCACCACGCACGGCAACGAGCGCGGAATACGCGCGCGCGTAGCCGGACGCCTCCACACCGCCGAACGCGTCAAGTGCCTCGCGCTGGAAACACTCCTCCAGGATGCGCTGGTTGGCGCTTGGCCCGTGGATGTCAACGAGCGGACGCGCACGCTCGCGAAGCTCAGACACCGCAACGCTTTCGTCGTCGATCCATGCGCGCGATCGGCCTTCAGAAGTCACTGTGCGGCGGAGGACAGTGCCGTCGAAGTCGGCCTCCACCTCTGCTTCGCGGGCGCCGTCGCGCACGACGTCGCTGTCGGCCCTGCCGCCCAGTACAAGTGCAAGCGCGCCCATGAGCACGGACTTACCCGCACCCGTCTCTCCTGTTATGACGTTGAGCCCCGGACCGAATTCGACCTCGGCGTGCTCCACAATCGCCAGGTTGGAAACTGAAAGACGACGAAGCATCCCCTCTTTTGAATACCTTGGATTGTTGCGGCCATGCCGCAGCTGCGAATGGAGCGGGCGATGGGAATCGAACCCACGTAAGAAGCTTGGGAAGCTCCTATTCTGCCATTGAATTACGCCCGCAGTTTTCCCTTGTGCCGTATATTATACCATAAATTCCGCCGCAAATGTTGCCCGTCGCGAAAAAAAATTTCTGGGATTAAATGCCTTTGCCGCCTATGCCCGCAAAAAGATTCCCTTGCGTCTGAAGAAGTGGAGGATCGCCCACACGACGAGATAGAGCGTGAGGCCCTTCAGCGCGGGTCCCCACTTCTGCGCCCAGTCGCAGAGTCCCGCGAAGAGGAACTTCTGGATCACGGACGAGACGCCGACCATCGTGAGGACGTACGCGAGCAGGGAGTTCTTGCCCACAGGGTCGAACACCACTGTCCAGCGCCTCCAGCCCAGCACATCGACGATCCAGTGGAAGAGTGCAAGCATCGCAAGCGAGTAGGTCGCCGCGTAGAGGACGAACGTCGGCGTCCACAGCTTCTTCACGGACGGGCTGCCGAGTCCGTAGTCCAACGCACAGGCGACGACTGCGGCGGCGGCCGCACATGCCACGAGGACGAGCGACTTCCGCGCGGGCGACGGACCGTCCCCGCGCCGCAGGAACCGTCCAGCAAGGACACCGAGAAGCGCGAGCGCCACGCCGCCGGGGATGAAGAAGAACGATTCGGGATCGGACTTGCCCTTGTAGTACAGATGGTTAGGCCACGTCATCCGGTCAAGATACGCCGGGAAGTTCCACGCCTGGGAATAGCCGTCCGCTCCGTCCGGAGCCCCGGGCGCGGTGCAGAAGTGGAGCAGCAGGAAGTATCCGGCGAGGATCGCGGCGGACGTGGCAAGGAGCTTCCAAGACTTCTCGACGTACAGCGACAGCGTCGCCGCGACGCCCCATGAGATTCCGATGAAGCCCAGCACGCTCATCAGCCGGAAGTTCGGGTTGAACTTGAGTATGCCGCCGAAGGAGAGTCCGATTAGGAACAGCACGGCCACCCTTGCGAGGATACGCAGCTGTATGCGCCACACAGGGCTTTCCCGGCGGAGCTGCGAGGCAAGCGAGAACGGCCACGAGACGCCCGCAAGGAAGAGGAAGAGCGGGAATATCGTGTCGTGGTGGGCGAAACCGGCCCACTGGACGTGGTTCATCTGGACGTCGAGCCACGACCCCTTGTATCCCAGCACGGCGCATAGACCGGCTATCAGCGCCGACCCGCCGGTTATGAAGAACATGTCGAAGCCCCTGAGCGCGTCTATCGACGCAAGGCGGGGAGATTGCGTTTCATTTTCCATTGCTTGTGAATATCTTCTTCATTTCTGTGATGCGCGACTTGTCGGCGACGAGGACTGAGTCCGGCGTCGTGACGACCACGAGGTTCCTGACGCCGAGGAGCGATATGCGCGCGCTGCGCGCGACGCAGATGTTGCCCTCGGAATCCACGGCAGTGCAGGGGCCCTCGCGCACGTTGCCGCGCGAGTCGTGCGGAAAGTACCTGTCGAACGCGGAGAAGCTTCCGACGTCGTCCCATCCGAAGTCGCCCGGGACCACCTCGACGTTCTTCGCCTTCTCCATGACGGCATAGTCGAAGCTGATCTTGGGGAGGGAGGCGTATGTCTTCGCCAGCCGGCCGGGCCCGCCTGTCCCGAAGCGCGCCAGGCACTCGAGTTCCGGCGCGTGCGCGGCGAACGCGGTGCGGAAGGTCGATGCGCGCGCGATGAACATTCCGGCGTTCCAGAGGTAGCCTGACTTCACGTACTTCCTCGCGGTCGCGACATCCGGCTTCTCGACGAAGGCACGCGTCTTTGGCGAGATGTAGCCGAAGCAGGTCGCGGGGTAGTCGGGCTTGATGCCGATGGTGACGATGGCGTCCTTGCGGGCGGCGAGGGCGACGGCCTTGGACACGGTCTTGCGGAATGCCTTCGGATTCGCGACCATCTGGTCGCTCGCAAAGAAGCCTATAATAGGGTCGGCCCTAATAGACCCTAGTGCCAGGCCGACGCCGAGGGCGACGGCGGCGCCGGTGTCGCGGCGCATTGGCTCGCCCACCACATTGCCCCTTGGTATCTCGGGCAACTCCTTCCTCGTCGCCGCGACGAGGTTCTTCGCCGTCACGACGAACACGTCTTCTGGCGAGACTAGTCCGCCAAGCCGCGTGACTGCCTGGCGGATCAGGCTCTCGCCGCCGAACACGCGCAGGAACTGCTTGGGGCGCTCGGGGGTGGAGAGCGGCCAGAACCGCTCGCCGGACCCTCCCGCGAGAATGACGGCCTTGAATGGCGCAGATGCTTTCTTCATTTGCTCCCCCTGAAATCGAGGAGGTGTCCGAGAAGGTAACGGAAACCTCGATAGTAGAATCCGAAGTTGAAGAGGTTGCGGCGGAAGAGGTGCCAGAGCGCGGCGGGCTGGAGGAAGCCGCGATAGACCTTTCGGATGGCGCACTTGATCTCGTCCTCGGTGACGAGCGGAGTCTTCGTTATCGCGCGGCGCATGTCGTACTCGTCCCAGTCGAGCGTGGCGAGTCCGTCGTTCGCCTTGAGCTCCTTGAACAGGGGCGTGCCGGGATAGGGGATCGTGAGCGTACACTGCAGCGTCTTGGCCCAGCCCTTCGCGAGGAGCCGCCGCGCGAGCGCGACCGTGCGCGCGATCTCCTTGGGACCTTCCCAGGCGTGGCCGAACATGAACGTGACGTGGACGTCGAGCCCCGCCTCGGTCGCCCACTTCGCGCCCTTCTCGACGTCCTCGACCTTGAGGGCCTTGCAGAAGCGGTCGAGGGTCTCCTGGTTGGCGGACTCCACGCCGAAGAGGACGAACTGGAATCCGGCCTTGCGCATTAGCCTGTAGTCGTCGAGCGAGAGCCTGCCAAAGCGCATGTTGCAGTCGATGCGGACCTTCCTGTTTAGCCCTCGAGCGATCATCTCGTTGCAGAAGTCGGAGAGCCACTTCCCGACGGGGAAGGAGCCGGAGTCGTCCATGATCTCGCGGACGCCGTAGCGCGTCACGAGGTCCTCGATCTCGTCCACGACGTCCTTGACGTTCCGGACGCGGTAGCGCGGGTACAGGGTGGTCCAGCTGCAGAAGGTGCACTTGCCGTGCCAGCAGTCGCGTCCGGACATGATGTATGTTCCGGGCGTGCGGCGGAAGTTGCCGTTCTTCTTGGCGTAGAGTTCCCAATGGACGAGGTCGCGGTCGATCCACGGGGAGTCGGCGATGGAGTCGCGGAGCGCGAAAGGCTGGACGCCCTTCGGGCAGCCGGCGGCGATGAAGTCGAGGAGTCCGTAATCCCAGTCGCCGCCGGGGATGACGGCCCAGACGCCGGGCTTGCCGATAGACTCCTCCGGCAATGCCGTCACATGGTCGCCGACCAAAATAAATTTAGGGGCATCCGACCCTAACTTGACCATAGACGACTCTATCCAGCGCCAGTGGCGCTTGACGACTGGAGTCTTGGTCTCGACGACGACGATGTCGGGCCTGAACTCCGCAAGGGCGGAATCAAACGCCTCGGGCGAGAGCTCCGAGGCGATTCCATCGAGGAACAGGACCTCGTGTCCCGCCCTCTTGAGCATCGTCGCGGCCGTCGCGGGGACGACCGGGAAGATGTATGTCGGGCGCGAGAACCACTGGAACTGGCGGTTCTGCGTAAGGAGCGCGACGCCCTTCTCGCACCTTAGCGGAGGATAGGCGATCGCGACTCTCATGTGTTATGCGTTACCACTTGTAGCCGAGGCCGACGATGTAGCGGAAGTCGCTGGACTTGCGACCGACGGAAGGCATGGAGTTGTAGTCCCACTCGATCTTCGCGAGGAGGTCGAAGTCCATGATGATCTTCGTCGTGACGCCGACATCCGCCTTGATGAGGTGGTTGTCCCAGTCGTCCACCTGCGGGAGGAACTCGAGGTTGTGGAATCCCTCGATGTCCTTGTTCCACTTCGGGTGGTACTTGAGGTGGTGGGCGTAGCGGAGCGACGCATAGCTGTTGTCCGCATCCGGATCCTTCACCTTGTAGTCGACGCGTATCCACGCGACGCCGAATTCCTGGTTGAAGCTCCAGGTACCCGTCGCGTCGAACTTGCGGTCGTCGAGCCACTGCAAGCCGACGCCGGCGCCAAGCCTGAGACGGAAGTCGATGCCTGCGATGTCATCCTGCTCGTAGCGTCCGTTCTCGTAGGAGTAGAACGTCTTGGTCCAGAAGTGGTCGTGCTGGCCCTCGACCTCCCAGCGGTCCGTGGACTTCTCGCGGTCGGCCTTGGAGGTGCCGGTCTCGCTGTAGTAGTAGCCGAAGTCGAAGTTCACGCGGTCGTCGTCCCAGCGGCGGTTGAGGTTGGCGAGCACCGAGGCGTTGTTCTTGTACGTGTTGCCGCGGGCGCTCTCGTAGGCGACGTTGATCGAGCCATGCCACGTCTCCGGCGGCTTCTCCTCTGGGGGAAGCTCGGACACCTGGACCTTCTTGGCCTGTGCCGTTTCGACGGACGCGACCTTGTCGGCGGGGATCTCGACATCCCCGAGGTCGTCGGACTTGAACTTCACCTTGTCGCCGGCGACAACCGCGCCGGTTCCGGTGAGTACCGAGCCGGACTTGAGGTGGATCCGGTCGGCGAACGCTGACGCCGCGGCGAGGGCCGCGAACGCTATTACTGCTGTCTTCATTTGTTGTTGCTCCTTTTGTTTCTTGTTGGTGTTTCCCTGATGAAAGGCAGCCATGAACTGGACTCGGGGTTGGGCGGCGGGAGCGGATCCTGCGCCTGGTCCTCGAGCGAGCGCATGTCGAGGGACCCTATGCCCTCGAGGTTCTTCTCAGGCCTGTCGCCCGGCTCGAGCTTCTGGCCCTTCGTGTACTGGCGCCCGAGGATCGCGTTCTTCGGGAGCCCGGCGTCGGACGGCAGCGAGCGCGGGTCGGCGAGGCCGACGGTGACGAAAACGAGTATCTCCTTCTGGACCTTCTGCCGCGACTTGCCGCCGAAGAGCTTGTTGCCGATCCACGGGATGTCGCGCAGCAGCGGGACGCCGGAATCGACCTGCTCCTCCACCGTGCGCGACAGGCCGCCGATCACTGCGGTCGAGCCGCTGCGCATGGAGAAGTCGGTCACGAGACGCTGCACGTTTATGATCGGGTACTTGCTGGACGGCACCTGCTCGGACGGCGACGCCGCGCCGAACTCGGGCTCCACGTACTCGGTCACGTCGCTGATGGTCGGGACGATCGACACGCTGATGAGGCCGTCCTCCGAGATTCGCGGCACGACCTCGAGCGAAATGCCCCAGCTGAAGAACGCCTCCTTCGCGAACATCATCTTGTCCTCGCCCGGGATCTGGGTGAGCTTCATGTCGATGTCGAGCGAGGACGCCGTGGAGCTGGTCGTCGTGCGCTTCGCGGATATCGTCACGTTCGGGCGCTTGACGGTCATGTCCACCACCGCCTTCTTGCCGTTCGACACTATGATCTTCGGGTTCGAGAATATGCGCGAGTCGTTCTCTCGCTCCAGCGCGCTCATGACGAGGTACATCTCGGAGAAGTCGAGCGTGCCGGTGAAGTGCGTTATCGAGCCGTCGCTCGTGCCCCTGAACGCGCCGGACGCGCTCGAGGTCGTCCCGCCCGCCAGCGTGTAGGAGGTCTTGCCGGTCTTGTCCGTCGCCTCGCGCGAGTACGACTGCACGCCCTTGCCGATGTTGAACCCGTTTATGCCCGCGCCCATCGTCGCGGAACCCTTCATGCCCTCCAGCATGGACCAGTCTATGCCGAGCTTGTGCATGGCGGTGTTGCCGAGCTCTACGAATCGCGCCTCGATGTAAACCTGCCTTGGCTCGATGTCGATAGCTGCGACCACCTTCTCGCAGGCGTCGAGGATCACCTGCGGCGCGGTGACCATCACCGTGTTGGCCTCGGGGAACGACTGAGCGATCTTGCCGATCTTCCACACCAGGCCGAACTCTCCGCTCCATGTTGCGTTGAATTTCTCCGCTACATCCTCGGCGGAGGCGTGGGAGAGGTGGAACGTGCGCGTGGATATGCGCCTACGCGCGATCGCCTCCTCCGCCTTCGCCTCGGCGGCGATGCGTTCGCGCTCCGACCTCTCGCGCTCAGCAGCCTTCTCCTCCGCCGCTGCGGCGGTGCGCACCTCCTCGCGCGCCCGCGCAATGGCCTCCGCGACCAGCACCGCGTTGGAGAGCGAAAGCTCGTCAACGCCGAACGCAGCGAGGCTCTCGGGCGCAACCAGGTCGCCCTTCGCCAGATCTTCCGACGCTACAGGATCGGCCGCATCGGGCGTGGACGCGACCGCATCGGCCGCGACGGGGTCCGGCGCCGCAGAGGGATCGGCCACGGCTACGGGAACTGCTGCTGGTGCAGCGGCGGCGGGTGCAGCGGCGGCGGGTGCAGCGGCGGCGGGTGCAGCGGCGGCAGGAGCTGCTGCAGGTGCAGCGGCATCAGCAGGCGACGTTTCCCCGCCGCACGAACATGCGGAAAAAGCGACTGTCAGCGCCAACGCAGATATGGCAAGAATCCTATTCATCGTTTGCAGTACATTATACCATATCATCCGCGGAAAATAAAGAACTTGCGTACGCAAAAGTTCACGAGGAACGAGACGATCACCTCGACGACGGCGGCGAAGGACGTGGTGACGCCGAACCATCCGATGAGGACGCTCTGCACGAAAAGCGCGATTCCCATCGCGCCGGCCGCCGCGCCGAAGAACATCCCGAACTCCACGTACCAGCGGAACTTCCCCGGACGGAACACGAACGCCCGGTTCATCAGCCAGCAGAAGACGTTCGCGACCGTGAACCCGACGGCCGTGGCGACCGCGGCGAGGAACCAGCGCGAGGCGTACCACGCCTCCGCGCCCGTGAACGGCGCGGAGGGGAGGCCGAGGTGCCGGACGGCCCAGTCGTCCGCCGTGAGGCACTTGAGGCACGTCGCCGCGAGCAGGTAGAACACCGCCATCTGCACGCAGGTCGACAAGACGCCGATCGCGCCGTACTTCACGAACTGGGCGAACGGGCCGCAGTCGTGAGAGAGGAAACGCCTGACGTCTAGTTTCACGACAAGCCCAGATTCCCGAGGTCAACGGAGAGGTCGCCGATAGGAGGCGTGGTCTCCCACGCGCCGCGCGTGAAGTCGGGGATGTCCATCGGCGCGCTCTTGTTCCTAACGGACTTCTCGCTCAGCTCGCAGAGGCAGCACCAGCTCGCGAGGTCGTACACGTTCTGGTCGAGAGGGAGACCGTTCTGCAGGCAGTACGCGAGACGCAGGATCATCAGGAAGTCCATCCCGCCGTGACCGCCCATCTTCTTCGCGAGCGCGCCGGACTGCTTCCAGAGCGGATGCCCGTACTGCTGGCGGACCTCCTCCGCCTTCTCCCACTGGAAGAACTCGTGGACGCCCGCGCCCGGCTTGTCCTCCCATCCGACGCGGTACGGGTAGTCGGCGAAGATGCCCTTAGTGCCGGTGATCGTGTTGATGCGGCTGTAGGGCCTCGGGGTGCTTATGTCGTGCTGGATCATTATGGAGCGCCCGCGCTTCGTCCTGATGAGCATCGTGTTCATGTCGCCCATCGCGACCTTGAGGTCGGGCTTCCAGCTTTTCTCGGGGAATGCGGCCTTCGCGTACGCCTCGAAGTTGAACTGGTTCGACTCGAGCGAGACGAGATAGTCGAAGCGGTCGCCTCGGTTGATGTCCATGTACCAGCAGAGCGGACCGAGCCCGTGCGTCGTGTACTGGTTGCCCTTGTGGTCGGCGTTGTGCCTCAGGCGCCAGAAGTTCCAGTATCCGCCGCCGCCCTTCGCCTCGTTCCAGTCCCTGTAGTTGTAGCTCCTGAGGTCGTGGATGTACGCGCCTTCGGCGTGGACCAGCTCGCCGAGCATCCCCTGCCTGCACAGGTTGAGCGCGAGCATCTCCATCTCGCCGTAACAGCAGTTCTCGAGCTGCATGCAGTGGCGGCAAAGCTTCTCGGACGTCTCGACAAGCTCCCAGCACTCGTCAACTGTGAACGCCGACGGCACCTCCGTCGCGACATGCTTGCCCGCACGCATCGCGTAGAGCGCGATCGGCACGTGCAGCTCCCACGGGGTCGCGTTGTACACGAGGTCGACGTTCGGGTCGTCGCAGAGGCGCTTCCACTCTCCCTGCCCGCCGGTGTACACCTTCGGCTTCGGGCGATTCGCCTTGGCGATGGTGCCGAGCGACCTCTTGATGCGCGCCGGGCTTAGGTCGCATATCGCCGTGACCTCGCACCCGGGGATTGCGCTGAAGCACTTGACGCCGGTGTTGCCGCGCCCGAGGCCGACAACGCCGACCCTGAGCTTCTTGAACGGGTTGTCCGCGTACGTGGCCATCATGCCGCCCTCGTCGGGCCGGGACCCGAATCCGAACAAGCTAAAGCCGTTGGCCCTGAGCGAGCCGACGGCCGCCGCCGCCGCGCCCATCCACGCCGTTCCCTTCAGGAACCCCCTGCGGTCTGTGTTCTCCATGTACTGTATCCCTCCGTTTGCATCGTTGAGCATCTTACCATGTCGCCCTCGGTCCGCGTCAGGAACTGCGCCACCCCTGAGAGGACTCGCCCCCTGCCGCCTCGTCGGCGGAAGTCGCTATCGTCGGCTTAAGCGTCCGGCATCCGATCTCCGCAAGCGCACGCTCGAGCGCGGCGTACTGCGCGTCGTCCTCGTACGTGCCGACGATCGCGCCGCCGGACCCCGCGAATTTCGCGCTCGCGCCGCACGCGCGCGCGGCCATCACCATCCTGCGGTTCTCCTCCGCGACGTGGAAGATCCTGTCGCGCAGGTCGAAGTTCGCGTCCACGAGCGCAGGGATCTCGGAGAGCCTCCCCGCGACGAGCGCGTCGCGTCCGCGCTGGGCGATGTCGGCGAACTCCGTCATCGCCGCGAGGACGTCGCTGTTCTTCGCCTCGAACAGGCGCTTGACCTCCTTGTGCGCCTCGCCCGACTCCTCCGCGCGCGCCGCGTCGTACGAGACGTACAGCCTCGGCATCAGCGCCGGGTCGAGCGGTTCGTAGCGTCCGCGGTTGTTCGCCTCGACGAAGGACTTCTCGAAGTCCATGAACACCACGCCGTCGTACATCTGTATGACGCGGTCCTGGAAGCCGCAGTTGATCCTAAGCTCCTCGCGCTCCGCCTCGAGGCAGATGGTCGGCGCGATCTCGATCGGTATCTCCACCTCGTAGAAGCGCGTCAGCGCCTTCAGCATCGCGGTGCAGATCGCCGAGGAGCCGGAAAGCCCCACGAGGCGCGGGATGTTGATCCGGTACTCCGCCGTGAAGTTGCGGCGGGGAAGCGCGATGCCGTTCCTCTGGCAGTATTCCCAGAAGCGCTTCGTGACTGCCTTGAGGAGGCGTATGCCGCCGTAGTACCCGTAGAGCCTGAGGTCCCTGACGAGCTGCTCCGGCGAATCGAACGTCGCGTCGTCCACCTCGCCCGGCACGAACCTGAGGCGCGAGGACTCAGTGAGCGTGAGCTCGACGCCGAAGTTCGAGAACGCGAACGAGAGCGTCTTTCCGAAATAGCCGTCGGAGGGGTTCCCGAGGAATCCCGCCCGCGCGAAGCTTCTTGTGCAGACCGTGTTCATCCAATCCTCCTGAATGCCTCCAGCGCGGCGAAGTAGCCATCCGGATTGCCGATGTCCTGCCGCTTGCCCGGATAGACGTACGCATACGCCTCGCACTCCGCGAGCATCCTGCGTATGGCGTCCGTAAGCTGTATCTCCCCGCCCTTGCCCGGCGCCTGCGTCTTCAGGAACCCGAAGATCGCGGCCGGAAGGAGGTAGCGTCCGGCGACGGCGATGTCGCTCGGCGCCTCCTCCACGGACGGCTTCTCGACCATATCTACAATGCGGTCGCCGTCAAGCTTCATTATCCCGTAGCGAGAGACCTTCTCCATTGGCACCTTCTCGCATCCGATTACCGCCGCGCCGCCATGGGCGCGAGAGACTTCCGCCATCTCCTTCGCTGCGCAGCATCCGATGACGAGCGCGTCGCCAAGCAGAACGAGCGCGTCGTCTTCCACCTCCGCCTGCAGCACGGCGTGTCCGAGCCCCTTCTGCTCCTTCTGGTAGACAAAGCGGATGTCGGGCTGGTCCTCGAAGTATCGCCTGATGAGTTCCTTTCCCTCGGATATCACAATCACGATCTCGCCGGCGCCGGCCGCGCGCGCCTCGTCAACGATGAGCTCGAGCGCAGGCTTCGCCCCGATCGGCAGCATCTCCTTCGGGACGACCCTCGTGACCGGAAGAAACCGCGTGCCGAGCCCGGCCGCAGGTATTATGGCCTTCACTTCCCTCCCCCCTTCTGTCCGAAATCGACCTGGCGGCGTCCGAGGAACGACTTGCGCTTCATGCGCGGACGCCCTTTGCCGCCTCCGCCCTTGCCGCCCTTCCATCCTTTCCTGCCCTTGTCGCCTCCGTCACGACGTCCTCCGGGCGCGGACGGAGCCCACGCCGGCGGCGGAAGGTCCGGGTTGGCCTCGAAGGGATGTTCCCTGTCAACGGGAATGGACTTCTTGATGAAACGCTCTATGGCCTTGAGCTGGGCGCGCTCCGCGCCGGAGACGAACGATATCGCGGCTCCTGACTCGCCGGCGCGCGCGGTCCTGCCGATGCGGTGGACGTACGACTCTGTCTCCAATGGAAGCTCCATGTTTATGACGCAGCCTATGTCGGGGACGTCTATGCCGCGCGACGCGATGTCCGTCGCCACAAGCACGCGCACGTCGCCCCTGCGGAACCCTTCGAGCGCGCGCGTGCGCTGTCCCTGCGTCTTGTCGGAGTGTATCGCGGCGCAGCTGACGCCAGCGCGGGCGAGCTTGCGGCATATCCTGTCCGCGCCGTGGCGCATCTTCGCGAAGACGATCACGCGCGTCCACTCCGGGTGCGCCTCGAGCACGTGCAGGAGGAGCGCGTCCTTCTGCGGCTTCTCGGCGAACATCACCTTCTGGTTGATCTTCTCTACGGTCGGGGCCTCGGGCGAAATCGTAACGGACGCCGGATCGTGAACCAGTTCCCCGGCGAGCTTCAGGACCGGCGGAGGCATCGTCGCCGAGAAGAACATCGACTGGCGGTTCTTCGGGAGCTTCGAGATTATGCGCTGTATTGCGGGAAGGAAGCCCATGTCGAGCATGCGGTCGGCCTCGTCGAGGACGAAGCACTCCACGAGGTCGAGGAACACTATGCCCTGCGACATGAGGTCGATGAGGCGTCCGGGGCAGGCGACCATGGTCTCCGCCCCGCGCTTAATGTCCTTGACCTGCCCGTACTGGCTCACGCCGCCGATGAGGCACGCGAACGGAAGCTCGCAGTGCGAAGAGTAGCGGCGCACGCTCTCGGCGGTCTGCACGGCGAGCTCCCGCGTGGGCGAGAGGACGAGCGCGCGCGGATGCCCGATGCGGCGCGGACGCCGCTCCTTGACGAGGCGGTTTAGGATCGGCAGCATGAACGCGGCGGTCTTGCCCGTCCCGGTCTGGGCGCAGCCGATGAGGTCGCGCCCGTCGAGGAGGTAGGGTATCGCCTTCTCCTGGATGGGCGTGGGACGCTCGTAGCCGGCGTCCGCGACGGCGTGCTGCAGCCTCTGGTCGAGCCGCCCGAATACGGTATTCTCGAACATGGCGTTGTCCGGGGCCGCCGCGGCGGCCCTCGCTGTGCTACTTCGTCGCGACGCGGTCGTTGTACTCGCCGGTCTCCGTGTTGATGCGGATGACGTCGCCCTCGTTGATGAAGAGCGGCACCGGGCACACGTAGCCGCCCTCGACGGTCGCGGGCTTCGTGACCTTGCCGGACGCGGTGTTGCCCTTCACGCCGGGCTCGACCTTGACGACCTTGCGCTCGACGAGCTGCGGAAGGTCCACGCCGATGACCTTGTCGTTGAAGAAGAGAGCCTTGACCTCCATCTCGTCCATGAGGAAGTACTTCTTGTCGCCCATCACATCGTAGCTGACGCGGATCTCCTCGAAGTTCTCGTCGGTGAACACGAACGCGGTGCCGTCGTCGTACGAGTACGTGACGGACTGCTGGACGAGCTCCGGCTTCTCGAACTTGTCGCCCGAGCGGTAGCTCTTCGTCATGCCGCCGCCCGACATCATGTTGCGCAGCTTGCAGTTGTATATGGCCTGGCCCTTGCCTGGCTTGGAGAACGAGAACTCCGTGATTTCCCACGGCTCACCGTCAATGAGCAGCTTCACGCCCTTGTGGAGCTCGCCCGCACCTATTACTTCGCCCATCTTATGACTCCTGTTCCTTTCTTGTTTTCGGATTGTTGTATATTATACTAAAACCATGCCCGCGCCGTCAACCGCAAATCTCGTATTTTTGAAATCGGCTAGTTGGTTTTGCCAGTCCCTCGCGAAACAACCGGTTGTCCACACTCCGGGACTCCGTACGCACGCACGTAATCGACCTCCATGAATGTGCCGTCTATGGCGTCGGTCACGGGCCCCGCCCACTTGATAATCGCCTCCGAAAGAAAAATCGGGCACTCCGAATGGCACACCTCGTTCTTGACACGCCGGATTTCCTTTCCGTCAAAGTAGAACACCAGCTCGTCCGCCGTCCACAGGAATCCATAAACGTGAAACTCCTTGGACAAGTCAACCGGACGTCCAAGATCGAACGCCTTTGAACTGGTCTTGTGTCTTTTCTTTCCGTCCTTGAAGAAAACCTTGTCGTATTCGTGGATGTTGGTATTGATCTTCGACGGATAATGCCCCTCGTTGACGTCTATCTCGAATCCCTCGTCCACCCCATGCGGGAATGTCACGAACCAGAAGGAATTGTTCGTGCCCGTGGCGGCGGCGTAGCGGTAGCGACATTCGAAATATCCATACTTGAACTTGGCCTTAGTCCATACCGACGCCGACGTCCACTCCTTGCCTCCGCGCGATTCCTTCCGGTTGCAGAGCCGCAGCATGCCGTTTGTGACGACGGCGTTCTCCCGCCATCTGCTGCACAGTATGTGGGTTGGCGATTTATTCTCCGCGACCCACTTCTCCTCAAGCCGCGAGTCCTCGTAGTCGAACTCGTCCGACCACAGAAGTTTCATCCCCTTCTCCGCCCACACGGACGCGACGTTGGCCGCAGTCGCACCGCCATTGGTTGAATTTGCCGCATCGGCGGCCCACGCCGGCAGCGCCACCGCACACACCGCCGCAATCGCGGCGAATTGAAATGCTGTCTTCATGCTATGCTTCCTTTCTGCCTCCATTATACCATAATCCGGCACCGACACGCGCAGAATATCGGCAGGACAAGGTGTCTCACGGGCACATGTCGTCACGCTGCCCCTCACTGCTTGCATGAAAACCCTTGTCTATGTCCGAGCGCGGCAGTGATGTCTTCGACCACCTACGCAAGCCTGCGGGTGACATCCTCCGCGAGGAACCGCAGGACGACGTATCCGCTCTTCTGCAGCAGATAGTCCTTGCGCCTGTCGCGGCGGTAGTGTTCCGCGTCCGCGAAGTGGAACGCCCCGTCGATCTCCACGGCGAGCTTCCCCGATTCGCAGAGAAGATCGACTTCCATGAACGGATTCGGTCCGAACGGAATGTCTATCCGACCGTTGAGCGCGAACAAACCCTTCGTCCGTGGCATTCCGTCAAGGAACCGGAAAAGAAAGCTCTCCGCAGCGCTGCGCGCGCCGTCGCCCGCGCCAGCCGCCTCCAATGCCGCACGCACAAAAAGATCCGCCGTTTCCGCATCGGTGCCGTCTCGTCCGATGCGGCGTATCGAGTCCGCGTACGACTCATCCTCGCGAAGTGACACGGGAAGCTCCCCTCCCTCGGGCCATCCGGTGAGCGAGTCGTTCGCCATCACCATCTCGTAGCCGATGTCGCGGTATCCTGCAGCGCGGCGGTTGAACATCTTGGCGCACATCGCGACGCGCTGGTCGAGATAGTCGTAGATTCGCACTTCGCGCTTCCCGTCGCACATGCGGTGCAGACGCCCCGCATACTGCACGAGACGGCCCCTCCACGAAATCGGGAGCGTCAAGAAAAGGGTGTCGAGCCGTGCGTCGTCGAATCCTTCGCCGAGATACGACCCCGTCGCAAGTATGATCCGCGACTCCGTCGTCGGTATCGCGCAAAGTTCGTCGCGCAGTGACTTCAGCCTTTTGCGTCCCATGCCTCCGCGAAGGACGATCACATGGTCCGCCGCGCCGCGCAGCAGACTTTCCAGCACGTCAAGGTGTTCGCGCCTCTCGCTGATCACGACGGGGGAACGCCATTCCCGGACACACTCCGCGACATCGCGCGCGATCATTCCGTTACGAGAGGCGTCGAGCGCAAGTTCCGTGACGATGTCGGCGAACTTCGACTCCCCTTCACGTTCGATGGAATCGGTCTTCGGGACAAAAGGCGTCGGACGCACCCGTACAACATGACGAAACGCCGTGAACGAGTCCATCTTCTTTGAATCAACGCGGTATCGGACCGGCCCGCACTCCATCTCTATTATCGGATGCTGCCCGTCCTGGCGGACGACCGTCGCCGAAAGGCCGAGGAAGTACTTCGCCGATGACGCATGGGCGACGCACTCGAAGGATGGCGCGGCGATCGCGTGGCATTCATCCACGATGATCTGTCCGTAGCCCTTGACTGCGGCGGCAAGAAATGCGTCGTCCATCCGCGTGAATGTCTGCAGGAGCGCGATGTCGATGCGTCCGTTCGCCTTGCGGGCGCCGCCGCCGATCCTGCCGATTTCGCGCTTCAACATGCCGAGGAACTGCGAAAGCCGTTCCGACCACTGCGACGCGAGTTCGCGGCGATTTACGAGCACGAGCGTCGAGACCTTCCGCTCCGCTATCATCCATGCCGCGAGAACCGTCTTGCCAAACGCCGTCCCGGCGGAAAGCACACCCGTGTCATGTTTGGCGAGTTCACGGGCCGCAAGCCGCTGCTCCTCCCTAAGCTCTCCGACGAACTTGATGCCTTCTAACGAAACTCCTGTCTGTCGCTTGTCTGCGATTTCATATTCTGCGCCATCGCCATGTATGGTCCTGAGTGCTCCGTCAAGGCATCCGCGCGGAAGAATGAGGTAGTCGTCGCCGTTCACGCTCCTGTCTATCACCCTCGGCGTGTTGTAAACATTCAGCCTAAGACGCTGCATGTTGGCGTACACTGGGTTAGCGAAAGCGGCCAGACGAATCAGCCTTCCACGCAAGGACGGCGTAAGCTCCGTCTGGCGAATATAGACGGCATTCCCAAGCGTGATGTCTATCTTCTCCGAGACGTGGCCTTCAGGCAGCTCATAGGTCGGATGCGCGTTCCCCGTCGCATGTTCCGTACTGTCCGACGGATTGAAGAGCGTCCAGGGTTCGTTCCTGAGCGCCTCCTCGTCGCTTTGCGGAAGAAGCGTACGTTTCTCGGACATCGCCCTTGAGCGAATTGCGGAGAGCTGGTCGTTGCTGATCAGCGGAATCCCGCTGAGAAACTTCCACTGGTCTTGGTACGGCACAAGGCGATCGTCAACGAAACACGTATTCCCGGCGCGGCGCGGCACGCCCTGCAGCGGAAGCGCTATGAGATTGCCGAATCCGCCCTTCGGGAGGCGGTCCTGGTTCGGGAATATCCGGTCGTACGACCCAAGGCCGATCTCCGGATTCCGCTCCATCGTGACAGTCAGGACATACGTCAGGACGTCGCGCACGAAGCGCGCGGGCTGGGGCTCGTCGAAGAAGAACCAGAGATGCGCGCCGTTTCCGGAGCGCGACCGCTCGCGCGCTACGGGAAGTCCAAGCTCCTTCAGAACACAGCATATCGAAGAACTGTCCGATCGCCAGCTCGCCTTGTCGAGGTCTATCGCGGCGAAGCGCATGGTGTCGTCCTGAAGCAGTGGATAGACACCGACGGTGAAGTCGCGACCTCTTACATCGACGCCGCGAAGGTGCAAACGCACGGCCTCGTCGTCGAGAGGCGTCAGGCGTCGGTTCGGGCATACGGCGCACGGGACGCGCTTCTTGTCGCAGAGGCCGTGTGCCCATTCGACCTCGCACACGGGGGAATATCCGCACTTGCCGGACTTCGCACTGACGTACCTGCGGGCATAGACGTCCTCCCGTCCGCGAAACAGCGCACGGAACAGCCGGACCTTCGCCTCCGGCGGCGACGCCATCGTCACGTCCACGCCTCGATCTCCGCCAGCCTTGGCTCATCTCCCCAGACCATATGTTTCCCTTTCAATTGCATCACACACCCCCTTCAATTGTAACCCACACCTTATTCCTTGACCATACGCTTCCCTTCTTCTCACCTCTCTTCACCTTTTGCGACGCTGACATTATAGCAAAATCCCCGCCTCCCACGCATCCGACTCCAGCCCTATTTCGCCAAACGTCCCCAAAACCACCCCGCCGAACCTCATCATCACCGGCTCAAGAATTGTTTAAAATATTTTCCGCATTGAATTCTCATCTGCCGAAATTTATGGTACAATATGCGGCAAATGGACAGGAAGTCTCAGAGCCGCCCGGCGTACGGGCACTCCGCCTACTGGTATGCGTACCACTACGGCTGGACGTACAGCGAGGCCGGCACCTACACGGGCCGGTACCTCGACATCCACACCTACCGCCCGCGCATGAGGGAGCGCGCGGACGGCGAGTGGCACGGCGAGGACTGGTTCGCGTGGCGCAACGCCGGGAAGGAGTTCGACTCGACCTTCAACCCCCTCGTGCTCGGCGCGTGCATCGCGATGGACATAGGCGTAGCGATGCGCGACGAGGTGAAGAGGCTCGCGGACCCCAGGGAGCGCGACAGGATGAAGAGGGAGCTCATGCGGGACCTCAGGGTCGTCCGCCGACCCTTCTACTACCTCCGCGAGAAGCGGCGCAGGCGCGAGCTCGCCGCCGAGCGGCGCAAGATACTGCGCCGGACGACCACGGCGCCGATGCCGACGCCGGAGGACATCCTCGCCGCGTGGGAGGAGCGGAAGTCCTCGCGCGAGGCGATGATCCGCCTCGGCGGGCTTATGGACGACCTCTCGTGCCACGTGGACAGCTGCCTCAGGTTCGACGGGGACGGCGAGGTGGTGGGCCGCAACGGCGGCATACGCGGATGGCTCGCGGAATGCCTTCCCGAGCTTTCGCCGAAGTACAAGACCCTCATGCGCTACAAGGCGATGGCGACGCGGCTGAGGCAGGCGACCGGGACGAAGGACCCGACTCCGACGTCCGCCCTTCTCGGCGAGCCGCGCCCGGAGGCGGTCGAGGCGCTTTTAGCGGACCCGGAGCCGGTGTTCTCGCGCGTCTTCGCCGCGCTGGAGCACATGCTCTCGCCGGACACCGTGCTTCTGGACGCGCCGAAGGCGGCGGCGAAGCGGCGTCCGCCGCGGCGGACGCGGCGAAGGCGCGCGAGGCGCAAGCCGGGTTAGCACACCCAACGGACTTGCGCCGGCTGCGGGAGATTGGCCGTGTAGAACATGTAGAACGTGCAGGACATCATTCCAAGGGTTTTCCAAGTCTTTGGGCTGGGAGTGTTTGTCCGTGCAGTCCGCCGCCTGCGCTTCACATGTGAACGTTGATGGGGGGAAACGTGGATGTTGTTTTATTTTTAACACAGAGACACAGAGGCACGGAGACACAGAAGATGCTATTCTCTGTGCCTCTGTGTTAAGTTGTAGACAAGAACATAAAGATAGCGACTGAACAGTGGACGGAGAGGGGGAATTCGCCGCATGAGAATTTTCCGTATATAATTCTCATTATCGAAAACTGAGGTTCGGGTTGATGGCTACATTGTGAGTTTGAAGTCAGAGGCAAGTGGCTCGCTGGACAGTCTGGATCTGGCCCAGCAATGGATGTCTTGTCCGCCGTTGCTCGTACAACGCTCGGCGAATGGACGTGCAAGGAGTGCCACCGCTCGTAGCAACGCGCGGACCGCGCGTTGCTACGGCAGTGCCACCTCGACCTACCTTGCCGTCACCCCAACCTACCCCTGAACCACATCAAAGCTAAACATACTATTCCCTGTTCCCCTTTATTACCCCACCATTCAACCGAGACATCCCCCTCATCACTCACCGCCGACAACACACATATTTCTACTTCTTTATCGAGATTTTATGGTGCAACAAC
>JAEEGL014224009.1_pt1 | contig 24246 bp, 21 predicted proteins | sample 9134231 | NCBI WGS metagenome assembly JAEEGL01 (sample SAMN16246548, study PRJNA631951) | gut metagenome | biome: gut microbiome; feature: rumen; material: fiber-attached | host: Bos | place: Iran: Karaj | collected 2018-10
CACACCATCGCTTTACCAATCCAGGTCAAAGAAGATGGCGTCGAAGCAGTTCTTAAAGATGGCGTCCTTACTATCTCCTTCGAGAAGGAAAAGGTCGAAGCGCCAAAGCGCATCACCATCAACTAATATCGATACCCAAAAAATTACTCCCTTCGGGGAGTATTTTTTATACGAAAATTACCCCATCAAAAAGCGCCCCTTTCGGGGCGCTATCATTTTTCTATCCTTGAGCCAAAGCACCAAGTACGAAGTTGGTAATCGCAAATGCGAAGATCACAATAATGAGACCGATAATACCGTAGAGAATAGTATCTTTACCTTTCTTAACCTTGCCAGGATCACCCTGAGAAGTTGCGTAATTAATACCGCCAAGAATCACCATCACAACAGCGATAATACCAATAATGGAATAAACGATGTTCAAAATTGTACCAATTGAACCCTGAAGGTCGTCATTAGCACCAACCTTTTCTTTTACAGTATTAAAACCGTTTTGAGCCGAGTTTACGGCGCCATTGCCGGCATTATTATTGTTATTGTTGTTGTTATTATTGTTGTTGTTATTATTCTGATTATTACCTCCACCGCCGCCGCCATCATTCACATTCACATTATGATTTGCTGCAAATGCCGTACCGCTCGGGATAAAAGCTACTGCAGAAACTACCATCATCACTGCGGCCACACCGGCTACTGTAATTTTTGAAAGTTTATTCATGTTGATATTATTCTCCTTATCTATATTAAAGATATCACAGTTTTTATGGTTATACCAACAAAAAGCGCCCCATTTCTGGGGCGCCTCTTAGTACTCAAATTATTGCTGCAAAGCGCCAAGTACGAAGTTGACAATTGCGAAGGCAAGAATCGAAATTACGAGACCGATGATACCGTAAAGAATGGTGTCTTTACCTTTCTTAACCTTGCCAGGATCACCCTGAGAGGTTGCATAGTTCACACCACCGAGGATAATCATCACAACGGCAATCATACCAACGATGAAGACGATAGCGTTGATAACGGTACGAATCATTTCGTTCATATCGCTACCTTTACAACCATCTGGGTTGGAAACGAGCGTACTTGCAGAAGCACAATCAGCAGAAGTCTTAGCGTAGAAAGTAATATATTCGTCATCTTCACCCTTAACGGCAGTACACCTTACAGGGAAATCGTCATCTTCCGAAATGGTGATGTTAGGGAATTTCTTACCAGGCTCACCAGTACAGTCAGCGTAGTTAACGGCAAATACGCCACTTGTAATCACTAAAGCGGCAAATACCGATAAGACGGCTCCTTTTAGAATTTTCTTTGCTTTCATTTGTTCTCCTTATTATTACTTTCGAAAACCTTAATTATATTTTAACATAACTATTTTTAAAATATGCAAACTTTTGCTGATTATTAACCTTTTGCTAACTCATTGAGCACCAGGCCTACGATTGCAAAGGCTAGCAAGCAGACTGCCATGCCAATCAGACCATAGGTGATCGCCATCCTTCCTTTCTTCACCCTTCCAGGGTCGCCCTGGGATGTCGCAATGTTAACACCGCCAATAATCACTACGATTACTGCAACAATACCAATTAGGCCGAACACCCACATGAGTGCCGTGCCGATGCCAGATTTAATATCTGTTGATGCGCCAGTCTGACTCCCGGCGTTATTAATCTGCCCTTGAATACTAGCTAGTAAACTCATCATATTTTTATCCTCCTAGTGCATTTAATACAAATTGTGTAATTGCGAATGCCAACAATGTTACTGCTAAGCCAATCAAGGCATACATAATTGTATTTTTCGCCTGTTGCACCCGGCCTGGATCGCCTTGCGAAGTCGTATACTTAAAACCGCCAATCACTACAAATATTACTGCGATAATACCGACTAGCCCATACACGGCCGTCAAAACGCTACCTATTGTTGTCTGTAATTTAGTTTCATTACCACCCGAACCAGGGCACATCTGAGCTTTATATTCAGCCGGCGCATTTGCGCATGCCTCATCGCCTTTAGGGACCGCATAAGCTGGCGCAGCTATTAAACTGAGCCCCGCCACTAACGCACAAATAACTCCTAATGCCTTTTTCATTATTCGCCTATTGCTCCTGCTACTAAGTTAACAATTGCCACAGCAAATATCGTAATTGCTAAACCAATAATCGCATAAGTAATCGTCTGCTTAGCTTTTTGCGTCTGTGATGGGTTGCCATTACTGGTCGTGTATTGAATACCGCCAATCACAATCATAATCACCGTAATAATGCCAGCCCAAGTAAAGAGGTGTGTCATTGCTACTACGAAGATATTCTTAGTTAAACCTTCCTTAGCGATATCCGAAACTGCACCCGTAATCGTCGAGGCAAGCATACAAATCGCCAAACCGATAAGGGCGTTCGTAATCGTCTTCTTGCCCTTAGCGACCATACCCGGATCACCTCTTGCCATCATATACTGATAGCCACCCCAAATCACGAAGATAATTGCTAAGTAACCAACTATAGCCAAAATATCACTAGCGATATTAAGTACAATCTTCCAAACGGCGTTTTTGATATTTTCGCCTTCGAACTCCGAATGCTTAATTTCACAATTGGCGCCATCAGTTAAACCCGCATACCAAGGCCTAATACCCATATTCTGTAGAATTTCTGGGCCCATACATTTATCCGCCGCATAGCTATTCTGCGCCGGCAATACCAACAGGGAAGTAAAAGCACACGCTACGGCCGCTATTATAAATAATAATTTTTTCATTCTCTTACTTACCTCTTTCTTTTATACCGTTAGTTTAACTCATTTAGGTTGCCATTCGGAATAATAAACTGAACAACCACCTCTATTAACACCCATGCAACTAGGCCAATTGCTATCTCAATCATTCGTTTTCGCGCCTTCGAAACCTGCGCCGGATCGTCGCGTGCTGTCATTATTTGGACACCGCAAATCACAATACCAACCGTTGCAGCCACCCCAATACCCATCATTAAGATATTAGCACCAAGCTTAATAATCTCCTTAATACCGCCGCCACCCGATTCATCACACCAGCTCTCTGGTAAGATAGATACGCATTTATCGCTAGCAAATGCCGGTTGCGCCACCGCTAACACCATACAAAATGACGCCATTAAGCTAATTAAGAGATATGATACAATTCGAATTTTTGACTTCATATTTTACTTAAATTATACGACATTTAAGCGTATTCTTTACAAAAATTATACCATAAGCTTAAATAGTACTGCTCACCTCTTGACGAGACTGCCATCAAAACCGTTAATTTTCTATTATAATACTTGACTAAAAAGCTTATGTGTGATATAATTAGAAAGATATGGGTAAGTGTATTAAACGACTAGCCATCTCCGTTATAGCGGCCGCTCTCAGCCTACTCACCCTAAGCGGCCCAGTTTTTGCTACAAATTCCAGCACAAACTCCTCTGAACAGGCTAATTTTTCTGCATCTCTAAATACTACCCTTACCACTTTTGCGACTGGCACAAATCCTGATAATTCAAATAATAATAACGGGGACGGGAACAACAACTCCGAAAACAGCAGCGAAACCTGTTACGATCAGGTTGGCGGCATCGGCTGGCTCATCTGTCCTGGCACCAGCTTCCTCGCCAACGTTATTGATGGTGCCTATGATATTCTCGAGCAGTTGATTAAAGTCAACCCAATCTCGATGGAAGAAAGCTCTCCAATCCACGTCGTCTGGACCTACCTCAGAAATATTACCAACATCATCTTCGTCATCTTCTTCCTCGTCATCATCTATTCTCAAATCACCGGTATCGGTATTAATAACTATGGCATCAAGCGCACTCTTCCGCGTATCATCATCGCTGCTATCCTCGTCAACCTCAGCTTTATTGTCTGCGTCCTAGCGGTAGATGTCAGTAATATTCTCGGTGTCGGCCTCCGCGGTATCTTTGAATCTATCCAAGCTGACGCCATCGCAAATAGCACTATTAGTGAAGCGGCCGCCAACACTTCCGTCGCCGGTATCGTCGCCACCATCTTAGGCGTCGGCACCATCGGTACTATCGGCGCCCTCACTATCGCTGGCGGTTGGACCGGCCTCATCTGGCTTCTTATTCCAGTCATCCTATCTGGCGCCATCGCCATTATTTCCGCCGTCATCACTATGGCCGCTCGTCAAGCACTCATCTTGCTCCTCATCATGGTCTCGCCACTCGCGTTCGTCGCCTATCTCTTACCAAACACCGAACGCTGGTACAAGATGTGGGTCAATATGTTTGCTCGCATGTTATTCTTCTACCCAATGTTTAGCGTCCTCTATGGCGCCTCTCAGCTTGCTGGTCTCGTTATCATCACCTCTGCCACCAACTGGCTCGGCGTCGTCCTCGGTATTGCCGTCGAAGTATTACCACTCTTCATGTCTATCCCACTCATGCGCATGTCCGGCACCATCCTTGGTCGTGTCGATGGTCTCGTCCGCCGCGCTGGCGCTCCAGTCCGCGGTGCCGCTATCCGTCGCTCCACCGAAGGACGCATCCTTGCTAAACAACGTCAGCTCGCTAGCACCAACAGTTACCGCCCATCCACTCGTCTTGCTCAATATCTCGAACAGCGCCGCGTGAATCGCAAGCTTGATACCGATGAGGCAATTGAAGCAGGCCACAAGCAGCGCATTGCTAACTACAACCGTAGTATGTATAACCGCAACGGTCAGCTCACCCATCGCGGTCTCACTCGCTACCAAAACATTCAGCGCAACATCGAGGCTGATAACGTCGTCACAACTACCGCTATCGACTTCGACGAAGGATTTAAGGACGATGGCACCGATTCTCGCGTCCGCACCCGCCATCTAAATGCCGTCGCTGCCACCAACGCCGCCCTCATTCGCAACGTTGATTCTACTGCTATTAATAAAGCTCGCCAGCGCAGCGTCGACCTCGAGAATACCCGCAGCCGCGCTGAACGTATCCGTGAAGGCGTTAAAGATCAGCACTCTGAAATTCACCGCCAGATTACCTCTGCCTTCAACTTGCCAAACGAGAGCACTGATCCAAACGAGCGCCTCGCTATTCAGAAATCTATTAACGCCACCTTGTCTGACGCTATCACCGATAGCCGCAAGGTCGATAAGATTGCTCGCGACAGCTACTACGAACTCTACGATGATATGCCAGCCGGTAACGGTCCACAGAATAAGCTTATCGAAGCTATCGCCGAAAAAGACTACAACTCTATGACTGCCGCCATCTCCGTCATGGCCAAACGTGGTGACTACCGCGATATTGAGCGCACCCTCTATGAACACTCTGGCGAAATCCTTAATGATATGCGCATGCAGAAACAGCTCGGCGATGAGTTAATCACTAAGAAAGCCGAAGACCAGATTCTCTGGGCATACGCTAAAGCTAATATGATCCGCCGCGGTATGTACACGAATGCCGTCTCAGAAGGGAAGGAACCTAAGATGGCTCCATTCATCGACTTCAAGACCTTTATTGCTGGCGCTCAAGCACAAGGCGATAAAGTCGGTAAAGACGATGCCAAGTGGCTCGCTACCTCACTTGATAAGATTCTCGAAGACGTCAAGGGTGCCGGCACCACCGCCACCCAGGACCGCACAGTCTTCAAGGCTATGCTCGAATTTATGCAAGACGGTGCTATGTCGACTAACACCCTCCATATCCCAATGAAGTACATCCGCTCCGCCGCCGTATCCGGCATGATGGATGGTGAACAGCTCGGTACTCTTAACAAGTACATCACCTTCGGTTATGACAAGAAGAGCATGAAGCCAGAAGAACGCGCCTTCTTCGACGCCAACAAAGAGAACATTAAGCTCAACATTCAAAGCTTCTTCAAAGACATGGCTGCCTCTCAGCTCGTCAATATCAAGAGCTCTACCTTCAATGCTCTTAACGACGCTATGCTCGAAATTGACCCAGGCTCCGCTACAACATCTACGACCGGCGATCCAAACCGCCCAGTCAGCCAGTTGATTCTTGACGCCCTCCATAACCAAATTCAATCCGTCAACAAGCCAAATTACACTGCACGCGGTGGCATGAACCCAGCCGTTCGCGAAATGCTTGGCATTGCCACAGACATGTAAAAATACATAGCGTTTATGCTATAATTACGGTATGGCTCAATATAAGGTCCCTCAAGATGTCGAGGCAGACGATAAACTCCTCGGACCGTTTACTTTTCGCCAGTTTTTGTACTTAATGGGCGCCGGCGCTTTGATTGCCGCGTGCGTTCCACTTGCTCAGCTTTTCCCATTACTAATCCTTATTCCAGCACCATTTATCCTTTTCTTCCTGTTGCTCGCACTTCCGCTTAAACGTGATCAGCCGATGGAAACTTATCTTTCCGCTATTCTTGCTTATCACCTCAAGCCAAACAAGCGCATTTGGGAACCAGGCGAACCAGAAAGTACAATTATTATTTCCGCACCAAAGAAAACTGATGAAATCCATCTAAAGAACATCAGCCAGGAAGAGGCTTCTCATCGTCTCTCCTTCCTCGCCGATATCGTCGATACTGAAGGTTATGCCATCAAGGGTGAAAATGCCCCTGGTATTCGCGCCGAAGTTTATGCCGAGGCAAATGCTGTCACAGATATTTTTGAGGCGCCAAATCCAACCTTCCAGGTACTTCAACAAAACACGACTAGCTATCATAATGAGGTTGTCGAACAAATGCGCCATGCTATTGAGAAGAATAGCCAAGAGCATTCCCATACCGCTATCATCGGCCATAATGGCGCCACGCAGCCAGAACCAGAAGCTTTCCCATCACTTCAATTTGATCCACCAGCACCTCTCACGAATGTGCCAGCCGAAACCGTCTCGTTCCCATCACTTCAATTCGACGCTCCAGCTCCAGCAACGACGGAACCTACCGACCTCCCAGTTGATACATCATCAACTATTTATAGTGATGCTGCACCAAATATTGCCATTACCGACCCTGGTCTTCCAACCTTCGACCCACAACCGCCTGCTTTACCTCAATTTGAGCAACCAGCTGCGTCACAACCAATGCAGCCAATTCAACCAGCCAATCCATTTGAGACCACTTACCCACAGGCTCAAGCGCCAGTTACGCAAAACCCCGATATCGTTAATCTCGCCAATAACACTGATTATTCCATTGAGACCATGGCTCAAGAGGCGAATCGTATAAATAATAAACCAGATAGTGAAGTATTTGTTTCATTACATTAAGGAGTAAAACGTGCAACCAAATCAAATGCCATACCAAAACCAAGCTCCGATGATGGGAGGTGTCCAGCCGATGCCGGGCGCCGCGCCAATGCAGGGAGCACCAATGGCAGGCGGTCAACAAATGATGGCACAAGCCGGGCAGGCTGTACCAATCAATGGCCAAATGCCACAACAACCACAAGCGCCTGTCGCTAAGGAAAATCCAAATTCCACCCAGGCTACCTTGTTAATATCGGAGTTGCGCGACTCCATGGTTATTATGAAGGATGGCTCCTTCCGCGCTGTAGTTGCATGTAAATCTATTAACTTCGATCTTATGTCAGAGGGTGAACGCGAAGCTATTGAGTACTCCTATCAAAACTTCCTTAACTCCCTCAACTTTACCGTGCAAATACTTATCCGTTCTCAACGCGTCGATATCGGACCTTATATTGAGCGCCTCTCCGAACTTCGTCGCAACAACGATAACATGCTTCTTGGCATTTTGATGGATGATTACATCAATTTCATCGACGTTCTTTCCCAAGAGGCCAACATTATGGATAAGTCCTTCTTTATCACTATTCCTTACTATACTTCCAAGGAAATGGAGAAGGCCCAGGAAACGTCTAAGAGCTTCTTTAAGTCATTTGAGAAGAACAAAGGTAACGTCGTCAGCCGTATTGATCACGCGCTTTACGATAAAGCTGTCACCGAAATCAATAACCGCGTCGAAGCCGTTATTTCTGGCCTCTTCGCCATCGGTATTCACTCCGTCCGTCTCAACACTAAGGAACTTGGTCAGCTTTACTACAACTTCAATAACCCAGATACGGCCGTCCGTGAGCCACTTGGCGACTTCAACAAGCTAGCCCACATTTATGTCCGCAAGGGTAAAAAGGAGGATGAATAATCATGGGAAAGAAACAGCAACAACTTAGCGCTGCTGATATTGCCGCGCAAGCTCAGCTCCAAGAAGAAGTCGAGATTCAGAAGGCGTTCGAAACCGGTATTACCACCCTCCGCGACCTCATTTCGCCATCTTCGATTGAAATCGCATCCGACTATTTCCGTCTCGGTACTAAATATGGCCGTACCATCTATGTTTACGGCTATCCACGCGAACTTTATACTGGTTGGCTTAGCTCCATTATTAATATGGACGAAGTTCTCGATATCTCCATGTATATTTATCCAGTTGAAACTGCCGTCGTCATGAAGAACCTCCAAAAGAAGGTTACTCAGCTCGAAGCAAGCATGAACATTAAGGACGAGAAGGGCAAAGTTCGTGACCCAGAGCTCGAAGCCGCCATCTCCGATGCTGAGGAACTCCGTGATCAGCTCCAGGTCGGTGCTGAGCGCTTCTTCCGCTATGGTCTCTATGTCACCATTTATGCCGATTCTCTCGATGAACTTCAGTTTGTTCAACATAAGGTTGAGACTATTTTCGGTCAGCAAATGGTCTTCAGTAAGGTTGCTTCCTCACAGCAAGAGCAGGGCATGAATAGTACCATGCCACAGTGTACTGATCAACTTCAGATTCGCCGCAACATGAACACGGGCGCTATTTCTACAAGCTTCCCATTCACTTCGGCCGACCTTACCCAGGAGAAGGGTATTCTTTACGGTATTAACATGCATAACAACGGTCTCGTTATCTTCGACCGCTTCACGCTTGAAAACGCCAACATGGTCGTCTTCGCTAAATCTGGTGCAGGTAAATCCTTCACCGTTAAGCTCGAAGCACTTCGCTCCATGATGGTTGGTACCGAAGTTCTGATTATCGACCCAGAAAACGAGTATCAGAAGCTCTGCGACGCCGTCGGTGGTGCTTATATCCGCCTCAGTCTTAACTCTGATGTCCGTATTAACCCATTCGACCTACCAAAAGTCGTTGATGCCGAAGATGCCAATGATGCACTTCGCTCTAATCTCGTTACACTCCACGGTCTCTTCCGCTTGATGCTTGGTAGCGCAACCGGTGGTGGCGCCATCCTTACTCCAAACGAGGAGGCTGATCTCGACCAGGCTCTTATCGATACCTATGCACGTGCTGGTATTACTAATGATCCACTCACCCATAATTCCACTCCACCGACCATTATTAACCTCTTCGATACTTTACTTCACATGGGTGGCACCGGTCCAAACCTCGCACAGCGTCTTCGCAAGTACACCACTGGTACTTTCGCCGGTATTTTCTCGCAGCAATCCAACATCGATATTAATAACCAGATGGTCGTCTTTAACATTCGCGACCTTGAGGATGAGCTTCGCCCAGTAGCTATGTATATCGTCCTCTCGCATATTTGGAACATTACTCGCGCCGATCAACGCCGCCGTCTCCTCCTCGTGGATGAGGCCTGGCAGCTCATGAAGTATGAAGACTCCGCAAACTTCCTCTTCAGCCTCGCTAAGCGTGCTCGTAAGTATTATCTTGGTCTTACTACGATTACTCAGGACGTTGAGGACTTTATGTCATCCAAGATGGGCCGTGCTATTGTGGCAAACTCCTCCATGCAGCTTCTTTTGAAGCAGTCTAGCTCCGCTGTCGACGTTCTTTCCGACGTCTTCAAACTTACGGACGAGGAGCGCAAACGTCTCTCGAACTTCCCAGTCGGCCAAGGTCTCTTCTTCGCTGGCCAGAACCACGTTCACATCCAGGTCGTGGCTTCCGAAACCGAGGAAAGCCTCATTACAACCAACCCGAACGACAGAAAATAATACTATATATAATATATATGCAAAAAACACCGGTCAAAATGGCCGGATTTTTTGCTTTTTTGAGGGAATTATTGTAAAATATAAGTATCTATGGTCTCCATACCAGATAAAACCCACTATCGGGCAGAGCATGATCCATATAACGATATGGAAACTGCCACTACTCGTCCGGATTATATCGCTCGTCAGGAGCTCCGCGACGCTGAAAAAAGTGCCAGCAAAAAGCCAACTGTTGGTAGTATTTCTGATAAATCTGGTTATGACAAAAACGCCGCAGCAACAGAGGTCGTAAAGAATTCTGAACGCAACCAAACATCTTCAAACTTTATTAATTCCGTCAAAGGCAAAAATGGCAATACCGGCAAGAAAAAAGGCCTTCTTCGCCGCATGGCTCCAATGACCATTATTACTGGTTTATTGCTCGGTGGCGGCGCCTTCTTCTTTGGCGCTCAATCCATGCTCGGACCACATCTTTCCGCACTTTATACCAACGCAACCGACGTCCAGTATAGTTCTTATAACTTCCGTAATACCCGCCTCATGTCCTACATGCTTGATGGTGGTGGTCAAATTAAAATCAGCAACTTCACTAAGAAATACACTTATTTCACACCATATATGCAAAGTCGTCTAAAGAGCAATGGCATTGAAGTTGGTCATCTAGATTCTAGTGGTAATTTCCAGTCCGGACAGGCCCTACTTGGCTCATCTACTGTCCTAAAATATGACGGTGAAATTGTTGACGCTAATTCTTTCCAAGATACATTTGCATCTAACGCTAATTTCCGTGAAGCCTACTATGACGCTAAACGCGGTCGTATTGCCGGCTTCTTCGACGACGTCTCGATGAAATACTACGATCAGAAAGGCGCCACTCGTGACATCTTTGACGATTACAAATCCACTGGCGACCTCGATGCTGACACTGATGCTTTCGAAAATACCGTCTCACATTACGTTGTTGGTGCCGATGGAAAAGTAAACACTGTCGGTCGCTATCAAGATGAAGATACCGGGGAAGAGTACACTCAACATAACGGTAGCGATATTGATACCGGTAATGTTGATGGTGCCACTCCAGAAGTAAAAGCTCGCTCCATGGTTAATCGTATTGCCTCCAAAGTCTCCACGGTCGGCGTACCAGTATGTTCCGCTTTACGTATCGCTAACATCGCCGCCGTCACTGTTTCCGCCTACCAAATTTATCAATCCATCGCATACTTCTTGGGCCTCATGGAGCCAATTAGTAAAGCTATGGCTGGTGAGGGTGATCAATCCGCCATCAATGAAACCCTTAATTTCATGACTACGCAAACTACTTCAAAAGTAGATTACGTCAATTCCGACGGTACTACATCGCAAAAAGACGTCACTGGTTCCATGCTTGAGTCAACTGGCTCAAAACTTGTGATGGGTAAAACCAAATCGCCAGCTTCTGAAACTGCGCCATATTCTCTTGATAATATTACAAAAGCTGCAACTACCATCGCGATTAGTACTGGCGCTACTAACGTAGCTTGTTCCGGCGTTATGGCCGCATCGGCTATTATTTCGCTCGCATCTAACGGTATTCCTGGTGGAAAACTCGCCACTTTCGTCGTCGGTGCTATTATGCAAACCGTCGGTGGCATTATTATCACCGGTGTAGTTGCCGCTATTGTTAGCGCCATTATTCCATATGTTGCCAAAATCTTCGCAAGCAATATTTTCGAAACATACACTGGTGTTCCAGCCGGCGAATTATTCTCACTTGGTGCCGCAAATGCAAACTTCTCCTTAGCAACTCAAGGTAGCGCTTTTATGCCTTCAGATACTAATGCAGTAAAAACTCAAAATCGTAACACCACTCTCGCCCTCCAACAAGAAGCCGAAGTCGATCGTCTCAACCGTAGTCCATTCGATATTTCCAGCCCAAATACCTTCATGGGTTCTATTTTCTCGAAGTTTACTTTCCTCACATATTCTAACAGCCTCATTTCATCACTTGCCTCATTTAATAACGTAGTTATGAGTTCAGTCCGTAAATTAACTCCAGCCGCCTCTGCTGCCGACGAAGATATTATGTATACCTCTCAATATACCGAATGTCGCAACTTACCTGGCACTCAATGTGACATGTATGGCGTGCCAATTGTTACTACCGACTATTCCACCATGGATATCAAGCCAGATGACCCAACTTATGAAGCTGTTATTAGTAAAAACCTCGATAGTAAAGGTGAGATTAAAGATAAATCCGAACTCGCTAAATTCATTAACTTCTGTAAAAACCGCAACTCGCCGTGGGGCGTAAAAGATGCAAACATCCTTAACGCACTTCAAACCGACTACGGCATCGTCGGCAATAACTTACCATTTGTAAATGATATTTTGAACGTTATTAACGCCGCCGAAGACATCGCTAATGAACCATGGGCAACTGGCTCTATTTGTGAAAACTCCAGCAGTAACTCGCGTTGGGATAGTGAATTCAAATATTATCAACGTTACGTCGAAGATATGCGTATTTTAAGCGGTATGGAAGATGAAACTGGTGGCAGCAACCCAGTTCTTGCCTATGAATCTCGCTATGAGTCTACTCATCCAATCGATACTTCATTTGAAGGCACTCTCGCTCGCATTTCTGGCCAAACCAAAGACGATATTGCATTCCTTATGGAATTCACCCGTTATTCTACTGAGCTCGCCAAATACGATCCAACTACTCGTTTTAGCTTTAATCAATCAAATCCAGAGCCAGAAGAATTGATATTTGAAGAAAACCTCATTAATGAAACTCCAGTAATTGCTGTTCAAAAAACCAACATCTTCATTGATAAAAGGAATTACGCCGTATGAAAAAAGAAATAAAAGCCATCATTGCAATTATTCTTGCGGCTCTATTAATCGATCAACCTGCTTTTGCCGCCAATAAACCAGGCACCGGCACACTCGATTATTACAATAAAAACGGTATTTATTATTACAACCCATCTGGCGATTGTGAAACCGGCACTGGCTCTGGTCGCGCCACTATTAATGGCAACACTGCCGCTGAAAAAATCTGGTCTGGTTTAACTTCCTTAGGTTTTACCGACGAACAAGCCGCCGGCATTATGGGTAATATGAAGCATGAAAGTGTCGGCTTTAACCCAGCTCAGCACGAAGGAAGCCAATATAAAAAATATTGGCCAATGGATCTTGGTGCAAATATCGATAAAGCCTATGGTCTTGGTTTAATTCAATGGTCATTCGGTCGTCGCGTTAAAATGTATGAATATGTTGAGCAGCAAGCTCCAGACCTTCTGAAATTCTTCAATAATCCAGAAATCTACAGTATGAAGAATGGCAACATTTACGGTATGAATGGTGATAGTTTTATTGAAGTAGCTGGAGCAGAAGGTGACCAATTAATTTCACTCGAATTGTCATTCCTTTATGACGAATTAAAGAGTCATAAAAGCTACCAAGGTATCTTTAATCAAAAAACTGTCTTCGAGTCCGCAAAGTTCTTTCTCGAGCATGTCGAAATTCCACGTAATCCAACCATCGAAAATCATATGAATCGCGCTACTGATGCGCAAGAGTATTATGAAATGTTCCATGGCTCTACAATTACTAATAACCCAACCGCTAACCCGGTCACAACTGATAATTCTAAAGATTATGCCGGTAATACTATCTTAACTAGTGAAGAGTCTTCCGCCATTAGTAAATACAAATCTCTCTACGAACAAATTGTGGAGGGAACTGGAATTCCATGGCAAGCTATCGCCGCTATTCATTATCGCGAAAACGGCTTAACTATGAACAGTCCAAACACCAATGGTATTTTCCGTTCCACAACTAAAACTTATACTACCGGTACCATTGATGAAAATACTTTTGTTCAAATGGGTAAAGACGCAGTTAACGAAAAATTATTCTTCTATAGCCGCGGTACTGTCTTTAATAATGAAAAGAATGTTAAGAACTTCTTCTTCCTTATGGATGGCGCCCAGGATAAATATAAACAACAAGCCCGTGATCAAGGTTTTTCTGAAGCTGAAGCAAACGTTGGTGAAGGCTCACCATATGTTACAAATAAAGCCGATCAACAACGTGACCCAGCCTATAACACTACTTCCTGGGGCGAAATTAAAGCTGGCGAAACCACGCTTTCTTATCCAGCCGGCAACAAATATGGCGCATTCTTAGTCTATAAAGCTCTCGGCGGCCTCTCTTCCGGTACTGGGTGTAGTGAAAGTACCTACGGCACTGGTAATATGGCACTAAATGAAACCGCACTAAAGTTTGCATGGCCAGTCGGCGACCCACATGTCGGCACTATGACTCCAACCGAAGCTTATAAAGCTGCTTATACTAAGCACGGTCTCAGCCATGTCATGCCAGGCGGATCTAGCTGCGATGTCTTTGTTGCTACGGTTGCTCGCGAATCTGGTGTCGACCCAGACTTTGCTTGTTGCGGCGTTCAAAGCTCATCCATCCCTCATCTCGAAAAATCCGATAAGTGGGAAGAGATAACCTATTCTGATCCAAAAGATACTTCATTCTTACGTCCGGGCGATGTTTTAACTGTCCCAGGTCATATTAAGATGTATGTCGAAAAAGACGGGAAGGGCTATATTGCTCAAGCATCCTATGGCAATCATTCCGGCGAATTAACTGAAAGAATCGCCCTCGTCGACTCACTTGGTCGCGGTAATTATCGCGTCTGGCGCTATAAAGGCTAAAGTTTTTTATCAATTTTCATTTCTTCCGGCACAGCTGTGCTGGTAATAATCATTTGATAGTTTTTAAAATTATTAATCAAATGTTTTTGACGCGCCTCATCGAGTTCTGAAAAAATATCATCAAGTAAAACAACCGGTTTTTTACCAGTTTCTTCTTCAAGAATTTTTGATTCAATAAATTTTAATGCCAAAATAATACAACGCATCTCACCACGTGATGCTGATCCATCCGCTTTTTTATTATTAAAAACAAACTCATAATCATCACGATGAATTCCAAAAGTCGTGTGACCTAAATATAAATCTTTTTGAAAATTACTTTCCAAAATCCGCAAATATTTATTTTCGTCACAAACTTCACTAAGATATTTAATCGAACATTCATCTTTATTATCCGCAATATTTTGATAAATCTTCGTTATATCTTCATTAATTAATTCAAGATATTTCTGACGTTTCCGCGCAATTTCAACACCATAATTCGCACACATCACGTTCCATGAAAAGAAATCATCCGCCGACACTTCTTCAACTTTTAATAAATCATTACGTTGCTTTAGTGCTTTGTTATATTTTCCGAGCGCAATCCCATAATTATCATCAATTTGTTTAAATAATTCATCAAAATAATCGCGTCGTCTTGATGGGGAAGATTTAATTAAATAAATATTATCAGGTTCAAATAAAACAACTGGGTAACGGTTCTTTTTTGGTAATCGCAAACTTTTTCGACCATCAATCTCAAATTCTTTTTTCGTTCCATTAAAACGAATAATTACTTTTTGTGAATCGAATAAATCAATTTCCGCTCGATAAAAATCTTCATCATGACGAATTATTTCTTTATCAGTCGCTTTAAAGCTTTTTCCACGTAGTGCTAAATAAATTGCTTCTAGTATCGAAGTTTTTCCACTACCATTTTCACCAATAATTAAAGTTGTTGGCCGATTACAATCGAGCTCAAATTCGTCATGACAACGAAAATTTCTTAAACTAACTTTTTGAACAACTTCCATTAGCTCTTTAGTGGCATAATAATATGCGTATAATCGTTACTTTTCTGATTTCTAATCACAACTGGTGCAAGTTTTCCAGATAAACCAAAGATAATTTTACCTTCCGTGGTTGCATTTAATGCGTCAAGTACATAGCGCGAGTTGAGCGCCACTTTACCATCTTCCGGCACAGTCGTACTCATCGAAGATGAGTTTTCACCAAGCTCACTTGCCACCGCACTTACCGAAAAAACACCTTCATCCTTCTTCGCTTCACAAGTAATCGATCCACCAGAATCACGCGCAAACAGTGCCGCTACTTTCGTCATGCGAATTAATTCCGCCTTATCAAGCTCTAATTCAGATGTAATATTTTTTGGAATTAACTGACGATAATCAGGGAAGCTTGCGTCAATTAATTTCGAAGTAATTTCAATTTCACCCATACGGAAGATTATTTGTGAATCAGTAATTAATACTTCAATATCTTCCATATTATCCGCAATCGAGCGAAGTACTTCTTGAAGCGCATCACGTGGCACAATTGCTGCAATTTCACTTTTAACTTTATCTACAAATTTACGATCCGCTAAACGATAGCCATCAGTTGCTGCAATATATAAAGCACCTTCATATGTATTAAAATACACACCAGTAAGAGCTGGACGAGTCGTATCATTACTTGCCGCAATAATTACCTGATTAACTGCTTCTTTAAATATATCTACATTAATTTTGAACGAAACCGCCTTTTTCTCATCAATTTTTGGTAGCTCCGGAAAGTCATCCGCTAAAATACCATTGATTGTCGACTTATATTGACCAGCAGAAATAGTTAACTTATCACCTTTAGCTGTTAGTTTTACAGTTTCTTTTGGTAAATTTACTACAAATTCTGCTAAAAGCTTCGCTGGAACCGTAATCGTACCATTCTTCGTGCATTTTGCATTCACATACTCAACTGTTGCGAGCTCCATATTGGTTGCAGTTAATGTTAACTGTTTATCATCAGCTCTAAGGAGTACATTACTTAAGATCGGTAAACCAGCTTTCGTACTTGCTGCTACGCGACTTACTACACTTAGTGCTTTAGCTAGTCTGTCTTGTAAAACCTCTACCTGCATTTTTCCTCCTTTATTATTAATAAGTAGTAGTAGTTATAGTAGAACTCTGTGTAAAATGTGTAAAACTTAACCTTAACAGAGAAGAATTAAATCTATTTTTCGTGTATAAAATGTCGATTAAATTGCGTAAAACTTTTGTGGATTTCTCAATTTTCTGGGTAAAACTCACTTTTTCGCATTTTTGCACATTTTTCTTCCACCCATTTTCCACCAGTTTTTCACAATTTTCCATCATAGTTTTCCCCTAATTGTGCTGATATCTGAACGAAGATTAAAATCTTTTTTCAATGCCGTTTTAACAACTTTAATACCATGCATGATTGTTGTGTGATCTTTTTTAAACTCATTACCAATCTTAACTGTACTGAGTCCTAAATGATCGTTCATTAAATACATCGCAATCTGACGTGCATTTTTAATGTCTTTTTCACGACTCACTCCATATAAATCTTTTGATGTAAGATTATAATATTTTGCTACCACGTCTACGACCTGTTTTGGTGATATAGAACGGCGTCTTGTAGTATCTACTGTCTCGACTACACCTTCTGAAATTAAATCATCTGGCGACACTTGGCGAATTTCTGATAACAATAGTATTTTATTTAATTCACCCTCAAGATCACGAATATTCGTATTAATATTCTCAGCGAGATATTCTGTTGCTTTATCACTGATATCAAAGCCTTTCATTTCGGCCTTTGCTTTAATGATTGCGCAACGTGTTTCGAAATCTGGTAATTGAATATCAATTTGAACACCCATCGCTAAACGTGAAGCTAGACGATCATCTACGGTTGCGATTTGATTTGGCAGACGGTCGCTACTTACGATAATCTGCTTACCATGCTGATGTAATTCATTAAAGGTATGGAAGAATTCAATCTGAGATTTATCTTTTCCTTCAATAAATTGAAAATCATCCACAATTAATACGTCTACATCGCGATATTTTTCTGAGAAATCATCGAGATGTTTTTTCATTGCATTTACGAAGTCTTTATAGAATTGCTCAATCGTAACATAGAGCACTTTCATTTCTGGATGCAATTCTTGTAACTCATTACCAATAGCTTGGATTAAGTGAGTTTTACCAAGACCAGGACCGCCATATAAGAAATATGGGTTATATAGAGTTCCAGGATTCTTAATAATTGCGTTAGCTGCAGTTACCGCAAGGTCATTATTACTACCAACAATATAATTACTTAGTCGATAACGTGGATTAAGTCCATTAGAAGGTTGTTTATTGGTGCCAGTCGCAAATATTGGCTGATTTCTACTAGTAGTTTTCTGAATCGTTACATCTGGTAAGATTTCAACAGCTCTTTTAACTGTCGTTTTATTTTTTGCGCTATCAATCGAAATCTTCATATCTTCATAACCGATATCAGCCGCTTTTAATGCATCTTCTAATATATGCATATACTTATTTTCAATCGACGTTTTTACGAAGATACTTGGAACAGATAATTCTAGATGCCCATCTTCATTTGTGACAAATTTTAGGTTCACAAAATAAGTGCCGTAAGCCATATCGGAAACGTGACTTTTGATCTCGTCTAGGACTGTTTGCCATTCATTCGGCATCTTTCTGACCTCCTTCTATAGAGACAATTATATGACTTTTCCACAGGTTTTTGTAGACTGAAATAATATTTTCTAATATATATTTACACTAACAGATTAGATTTTTCCCCAGCCCAACCAAAAACAGGGAAGTGTATATGTGGAAAAACCCTTGAAAAAAGTGGAAAAAATCACTATAATAGACATAATTCTTTTAATAAAACAATAATTATAAAGTCAGGATTACACTCATGCCAAAACGTACTTATCAACCACATAAACGCCAGCGCAAAGTTGAACATGGTTTCCGCAAGCGCAACTCTACCGTTAATGGCCGTAAGGTTCTTGCTCGTCGTCGCATTAAAGGTCGTGCACGTTTAACGGCCTAATCGAATGATTAAAAAATCTTACCGTTTTCATTCGCGTGGTGGTGTAAGATATACCTACCAAAATGGCAAAACTATTAGAGGTGCCAAAATCTCTCTGGTTTTTGCTGATAATTCTCGTAATAAGCAGCGCTATGCTGTGGTAGTTAGTAAAAAAATATTAAAGTCCGCTGTCGGACGCAACCGTATTCGCCGTCGTACTTACGAGGCAATCCGCGTCCTGCTTCCAAATATCCAGAAGCCAGTGGACTGTATTTTTATTGTGAATTCCAAAGAGATTTTAGATATCGATTTCAAAGAACTACGTACTCTTATCCGCGATTTACTTAAAGAGGCAGATATTATATAATTATCTGAAAGAGGAGTTATATGTTTGAAGTGTTGGATTTCTTGATTGTCCGTCCTATTGTAAATATTCTTTTTTGTATTTATAGCGTTGTAGGTGATTTTGGTCTCGCCATTATCATCTTTACTATTCTTATTAAGCTCCTCACCTGGCCACTCATGAAACGCCAGCTTGAGCAAACTAAGCTCATGCGCAAGATTCAGCCAGAACTCGCCGAAATTAAGAAAAATTGCAAAGGTAACCGTCAGCTTGAATCACTTCAAATGATGGATCTTTATAAACGCAATAATATTAAACCATTCCGTTCCATCTTAACTGTATTTATTCAGCTTCCAATCTTTATCGCACTCTTTACGGCTATTAGTGTTTCTGTCCAACCATGCGCTAATACTGACGAATACCACGTCAATTATGGCCGTTGTAAGGCTGAAAACGTTGAATATAACGTCGAGCACTCTGCTTATCCACCAATTCGCAACTTACCAAACATCAGTAACCTCATTGAACAGCAAAAAGAATTCTTTACTGAATATGGCGAAGATACTGAACATGCAACCTATAACTTCCAGCCAAAGCTTCTTGGTATTATTGATCTTTCCGTAGTACCAAGCGAAGTCTTTAAGAATCCAAATCTTAGCACAGTTGTTATCTTTATCTTCTGTCTCCTTAGCGCTGCCACACAATTTATTATGGCGCGCCAGCAAGATCCAACTCGTCAAGCCGGTAAGAAGCGCCGTACAATGAAAGACCTCATGAAAGAGGCTGCTGATGGTAAAGAGGCTAGCCGCGACGAAATAAACGCTGTTGCGCAGTCTCAGACTACCTTTATGATGCCACTCATGATGCTTTTCATTATGATTAATCTTCCAGGCGCACTTGTGATGTACTATTTCTTTAATAACCTCATCACTGTCTTTATTCAGAAGATTCTTCTTAATAAGAAGCTTGAGCAGATGGAAGAAGCTGCCGATAAAAGAGTATTAAAAGAGCTCCGCGATGCCACTAAGAAGATTAAAGAGGCTGAAATCGTCGAGGATAATACTAATATCACTCCAAAGACTAAATCTACGCGTTATGCGTCTAATAAAAATAAAAACTCCAAGGAACATATAACCCGCATTACTGCATCGGATAAAAAGAAAAGGAGAAAATAATATATGAACACCGATGAATCAATTCGTTTTGCGGCAAAGTATCTAGAGGATTTATTATCCTTCTTCGGCATCAACGTTGCTGTCTATTCAACCATTGAAGATGATGTGATTCAGCTCTCGATTCCATCTACCAGTATGAACTCGCTTTTAATTGGTAAGAACGCTAATAATCTTCGCGCTCTCCAGCATGTCCTCATGATGACGCTCGTGGCTCGCAATGCTGAGGTTACCCGCGTAAACATCGATATCGCCGATTACAAGCGCCAGCGTGCCGATAAAATCGAACACAAGGCAGAGAAGTGGATTGATGATGTTCGTCGTACTGGTAAGGAAAAAATCCTTGATCTTAACGCTGCTGATCGCCGTGTTGTCCACCGCTACGCTAGCGACTACTCCGACATCGAAACCTTCAGTACTGGTGAGGGCCGTGAACGTCGCCTTCATATCGTGAAGAAAGACATTGCTTAACAAAAACCAAGAACCCCGCCTTTAAGAGCGGGGCTTTTTGTTGCTTTTCCACAGTTTTCCACACTTTTACAATTATTTCTAGAAAATTCAACTATATTTTATATGGGGTAGGGAAATATAATCTGTAATTATGCAACTTAAGCAGAATAATGGGGCTGTGTAAAACTTGCGTAAAAAAGTGAAAAACTTTACCCAACAAAATACCCCTGTCGAGCAGGGGTATAGTCGTTTCAACGATTATTTAGCGTCGTGTGAGAAGCCGTTACCGATAATCACTACGAAGTCTACGTTGCTGTAGGCAGAGAGAGATTCCGGCAGATTAACTTCAGCTTGGACGCCATAGAGCTTAGAGAGCGCCTCAGCGGTCTTTGGCTTCTTAGCAGATACCTGATACACCTTTACGCCGTCAAAGTCTTTCAGATCGCTTGGAGCATTTGCTGTGGCTGATACGATATAGCCCTTACCTTCAAGATAAGTCTTCTCGTTAGCCGCTATGCCGCTCACTGCCGTACCGTTCAAAACTACAACGTTAGCTTCTTCGGATGTGAACGCCTCACCACTCAACTTGCGCTTAATATATGTATGAATATTACTATATTGACCAACACCTTGAGTTGGATAGACGTAAGAGATGCCATTAATCATACCAGTCGTAAGTAATGCACGTGGTTTATCTTTTGTATCATAGAGTGAAATCGTTTGTACACCAGAAAAATCCAACTTTGTGGCGAGCTTCACGATTGTCTTAATCTCAGTATCCTTGAAATTCGTGCGTAGGTTATCGCCAATCGCGGATTTTACCTGAAGTACCATACCAAGGTTAATATCAACATTGCGTGATTTCTTCACGATCGCGTCAATTACGCGCTGCTGGAAGTATTCACGCGAGAAGTTGCCATTTGATGCACCATAGCCACCGTATGCGTTACGAGCACGTGCTACAGCGAGCGCTTGTTCACCATTCAGGTGGATTACCTGGCCATTCGGGAATTGAATATGATATGGTCTACCATCTGCAAGACCCTTCGGGCTCGTCGTGACGATAGTCGTTTCGTCGCCTGCCCAGGTCTGATTGCCGTAAAGGAACACTACATCAATACCGCCAATCGCATCAACAATCTGCGTGAGGGCAGCCCAGTTTGCGTGTATGTGATATTGAATCTGTACGCCGAATACTTCCTCAAATGCGGCCTCAAGTGCCATTGCGCCTTCTTCTTCATACTGGCGTTTCTGATCCTCTGGGGTATTTTTCTTTACCTTATTATATTTACACCAATAAACTTCATTAATCTTACTCGTAGAAGTACAAGTCTTTGCTTTAAGATCGCGTGGTAGGCTTACGGTCTTAATATCACCAGTTTCCTGATCAATACTCATCATCATCATGGAATCAGTCAACTGACCGCCATCCCAACGTGGATCATCCATCGCATAACCTTCAGTGCCGAAGATTAAGATGTTTGTACGACCATTTTCATCTTTCTCGAGTGGAGTGTCTGGGTCGGAGAAGATAACATTCATAATATTACCACCGCCGGTCACGGAGCTTACAAAGTCATTTAGATAGTTATATACAAAGATACCAGCGCCAACTAGCAATATAACAACAGCTAAGGCAATCCAACGCCCAGTATGGCGTTTTTTACCATGCTTTTTGTGCTTTTTCTTCTTTTTGGCTTTTTCTTCTTCTGGAAGTTCAGTCAAATCTGTTGGATCTACGTCTCTCACTTCGGATAAGAATTCCTTTACTGCTTCGTTTTCTTTATCAAACTCTTTATCATCTTTTTTAACGCCAAGTACTTTGCGTTTTTTCTTCGGATTATCTAGTTTATCCGACTTATTACTTTCGGCAACTAGCTTCTTTAGTTCTTTTTCGTCATCAGGCAAACCTAGCCTTTTAGTAGTGGTTTTTGTAGTTCGGCGCATCATCGTCGAGCTCGTGGTTGCACGGCTCCTACTCGCCTTTTTATCTCCACCACTAGCTCTCCGTTGAAGTCCATCAATAGACTTTGTACTCATCTTTCTATTTTAACACAGAAGGCGCTTTTGCCCCAACCAGTAGACTACTGGGGTCAACAGATAAATATGAAGTACGTTTGGAAAACCAGAAAAGAATGTAAGCGTTACTAAATATGCAACTATCATCGGCACAAATATAATCACATTAATTTTCTTTGCATTATGGATTACATAGATTATTACTGAAAGAAGAATCAGCACTCCTACCGTACCTAATTCGGTCAATATATTAATATATTCATTTTGGATAATCTCTTTTTCCCAGCCGCCAGTTTCTTTACTAATTGCTTTTCCAGCTCCACCTAGGCCAACACCAAGTAACTTATTCTTTTGCCATGCCTTTAACGCACTCTCGGTTACGTTTAGTCGTATATCTGTCGACTCTTCCACATAACCATCAAAACTAGATTCTTCTCTAGCATTACCGGATTCTTCTACTTTTTCACGAATATCTATCTTTCCGAGCGTAATTTGGTGAATCGATCGTTGAATTCCTTGCGTGAAATTCTCAGAAGTAGGGGAGATTTCGGCAAATATGCCTTGCGCTAATATGCCGAAAACGCAACCAAGTATCGCTGGTACTAATAATATAAATGGTCGAGCGCTTTTTTCGCGTATGATTAATATAATTCCAAGAATAATGCCTGCTATTCCAAACGCATATAGTGCGCCTCTCGAGAAACATATATATAACGTCATAATTAGGAAGAAACTCAAGGCGCCATAACCGAACATTGTTCGCTTGTTCTTTTTTGATTTTATTTCATTATAAAATAGACCCAGAGCAATCAATGCTGGTGTAATCAGTAAATTGCCCATAAACTGCGGCTCAATCGCCAACCCATTTGGGTGAGGGAAGCCAAACGTTCGGTAAGTGCATCCTTGGCAGAGCATTGTAACATCTCTCGGCGCCCCAAACACATCCAAAATACACTGCAAAATACATACTCCAGCCGCTACACTTGCAGAAACTAAGTACACCTTCAAAATCTTCTTTAAATCCGCCTTTTTCAGGCCCATATTCAGAATATTAATAATGCTAAAAATAATCAGCCAAATAATACCGGCCGTCAAAACACCGCGAATCTTGTTTTCGCTCCAAATAATCGAAATTGTCGCATATAGCGGGAAAGAGCAAGCCATAAAACTCTTTAAAGGACCATATTTCTTCGCAATCGCTGGCATTCTTGTTAGACTAATCACGCCAAAAATCGCCAACCAAATCAATGGCAGCGATAGTTCGTAATACATCTTCTCGTCAGAGCCTAACGAGATGACCGGATAATACGAGAAAAACACTACTATCGGCAGTAGAAATAGCATTAAATTCTCGATTTTACTTAGCCATTTTTTCATCTATAAACTTCTGTAATTTTTTCTTAAAGTTTTTAACGTCATAATCCTGTGCGCTTTTCGCAATTTCTTTACGATCATATTTTGAACCATCAAACTTTTTCAATGCTTCCTCGAGTGATTCTACCGTCTGATGTTTAAATAGCATACCATTTATACCATCCTTGATATAATCCATCGCTCCACCTTGTCCGTATGCG
>JAEEGL014283883.1_pt1 | contig 24246 bp, 20 predicted proteins | sample 9134231 | NCBI WGS metagenome assembly JAEEGL01 (sample SAMN16246548, study PRJNA631951) | gut metagenome | biome: gut microbiome; feature: rumen; material: fiber-attached | host: Bos | place: Iran: Karaj | collected 2018-10
GACTTTAGCGGTGTCAGCGGTGAGCTTAGCTAAATCAGCAGCCTTCTGTGCAGCATCAGCCTTCTGTGCAGCAGTAGCAGCATCGGCGATAGCCTGATTCGCTGTAGCCTGAGCATTCTGGGCAGCCGTCAGAGCCTGGTTAGCAGTGGTCTGAGCAGCGATAGCCTTGCCCTCAGCAATACCAATTAAAATATTCAGAGAGTTGACAGAATCAACCAGTTCGTCTCTGGTAACATAGTCTTCCTCCAACATTTCAGCCAGTTCGTCAGCCTTCTTCAAAGCAGAATCGGCAGCCTCACCGGCTTCCTTGATCTTGTCACCGACTTCACCCGTGGTGGCAGAGGCATCAATCAAAGCCTGAATATCAGCCGTTGTACCTTTCCAGTAGTAGCTGAGGGTGTCGTTGATCTTGACCTTGTTGTAATAGTTCTGAATGATGTAGTTGTAGATTGCTTGATGCTCTGATTTGCAATTCACCTTGCATTCATTCTGCCATTTGGTCAGGGAATCGATTTGCTGCTGGAGCTCGGCTCTCAGGGTTTTAATCTGAATCTCGAGCTGGGCATTCTGGATGCTGCTCTCCGTGCGGAGGTCATCCTCGTAGTCCTTACAGGATACGAACGATGTCAAGGCGGCTATTCCGATAGCCACCAAGAGGAATACGTTTGTAAATTTCCTTTTCATTGTTAATTAATTATAGTTAGACTTAATGTTTTTATTGAATGATGTTTCTCTGAATGGTGTTTCCCTCAATGAAGGTGTGTTGAGTAACGGGCATAGTAGTAACTTGACACCAAAATCGGGGCAAAAATAATTACTTTTCTTTGAACGCACAAGAAAAAACTGTTTTTTTTATGTGCAAAATGGCAAAACTATGCTTTTTTGTTGATATTTATCATTTAAAGATGTACTTGCGTCCCTTGCGGATATAGACACCCTTGCGTTGCGGCGTGCCAACGGGCTGTCCCGTGGGTGTGTACCAAAACTCCTCTTCTTCTTTGCCCCATCCCTCAATGGAAGGTGCCTGAATGGCATCGGGCGTAGGATGTACTTCTATGGTCAATTTGTCAAGTGAGAAGTTATAGGTTGTTGTGTCACGAATGGCGAAGTAGGCTCTGAATGCCTGTATGGCTGTGTCTCCCAGTTCAAACTGGTGTCCTGTGCGATCGAGGGCAAAAATGGTGTCTAATTCCTGATAGTATCGTAAGCCGTGCAACATGAACTTGTCTCCCGTGCTTGTCGTTGAGGCCTCCGCCATCAACTTGACGTTGTCAGCGCTGAAGGTGATGGGTTTCTTGGTGAGGTCTGGGCTGTGTCCGTCGATGCTCTGTGGCACAGCGACGAGGTACGGTCTGTTGGCCACGAATGTCTTTGCGGGTTCAAAGATGAGGGTGCTTCCTTGTTCCTTCTTGAATTCCATGATCCAGAAGTCCTGCCGTCCGCCTTCTATGGAGCGCAGCCAATCGATGTCACGGATGGTATCTGCCTCCAAGACCTCCACCTTCTCCACGGCGAATGGAAGGATCATGGTGTTCCATCCGTCTTGTGTTGCGGCATTGTAGCCTCGACGGAATGTGCGGGTATAGCGAACGTGGTTGGCCGTAATGTTCTCCGGAAGGAAGAAGTTATATCCGTCTGCCAGCGTGATGGTGTCGGCTTGTCCTTCCCGGACAATATTGCTTGTGATGCCTTCAGGCACTTCTGCCTCCTTGTTAATAAAGAATATGGTATTTGGATTCTCTACTTTCACCACTTTGGTATTTGTGGCCTTTCTGAGGTCCACGGCAGCAGCACGCGCTGGGACGACAAGTGTGTCTCGTGACATCTGTGCGAGAGAATAGCCGTCGGCACGATACATATAGACCGGTGGAACAACCGTTTGACTTTCCTTGGGCGCGGTCACACTTTTGAATTTATTGTTGTAGCGGAAGTTTGCAATCAAGCTGTAGTCATCGCCAAAGACGTAGGTTCCAAAACTCTCTGCCACGTCTTCGTAGCGTTCTTCCAGATAGAACGTCTCTGTGCTGTGGTTTTTCAGCTCGTAGGGTTTTGCATGTTGTCTATCGGGATAGACCATCGAGTATTTCTTTCCGTCCTTGTAATGGAAGAGCCAATACTGTACGGACCCCACATAGTTGAAGTCGGTGGGATTGGTGATGGTGACGCGTATGCGTGGTTGGTCACTGAGGATGAAGGCCCCGTCTGAGGTCACGGGCTCGAAGACGATGTTGGTCTGGAGCTGGATGGCATCGGTGTCGTCGGGGTTGGGTGGCGGAATGGTGAAGACGGCTTGTGTCTGCCCGATAGCAATGGCATCAATCTCGTTTGTAAGGGTGGCAGAGAAGATGAGTGTGTCCTTCTTAGTAGGGGTATAGGGTATATCCATCGTCTCACTCATCCCCTTGCGCACGGTGATACCCGCCTCGCTGAGCTTGAGGGGTTCTTCGTTCGGCCGGTTGATGCGCAGGAAGATGCGTCCATAGTACTCATCACCGCTATTGGTGACGGTGACACGGATGGTGTGCGCTTCATTCACAAGATGTGTGCCTATGACTTCCACTTGTGCCGAAAGCTTGGTGACGGGCTGATGCCGTGTGAGAATGACATTGTAGTCTTCGGTGACCACCGCCTCGATGTAATCCAAGTCTGGATTTTGGCTGCTGTGCCATTCACCTCCTCTGTAGAGCCTGCTAATAGGCACGAGGTGGTAGGTTCCCGGCTGCAGCTTTCTGTCGTTGGGTCCACTGCTTGAGATGGTGAAGGTGGCCGTGAGGTCATTGGTCATGGAGAGTTCAGCGCGGCTGCTGCGTACGTCAACGTAGGCTCCGTTTTCATCAAGGTAGCCAATACCATAGCTGAAGGTGTCGCTGAGGCCAGTGTTGTTTTCGAAATAGCAGGTGACCTTGTTGCCGCTGATGGACGTGATTTCGCTGGTCAGGTAGGCATCGGACAGTGGCTTGTCGTTCTTGCCCCTTTTCTTGATGCCGAAGATGGCAGCCTGGTCAAAGTTGTATCCATCAAGAGAGGTGCTGGCACCGGCGCCGTTGTTCTGTGGTTTGAGAACACTCAGACGGTACATTCCCTCGTTGTTGACATTTCCCCATCCCCAGTTGATGTTGAAGAGACCTTCGCTGTAACCGTCGATGATGAAGACGTGATCTCCACCCGATGATGATCCCACATAGAGTACGGGGCGACCTGCCTCCAGTTCGTTATAAACCAGTTGTTCCCAGGTGTCGATACCGTAATGGCCGCGAAACTCATAGTGCATCTGTGCCGAGTAGTCGAAATAGGTCTGCAGGGCAGATGGCACTTTTCTGAAATCAGAGAGTGATTTCTTGGCTCCGTAGTCCATTTTCACCGATGCACCAGCCGCCAACATGAGCGTGGAAATGGCTTGGAGCTGTTCCTCTGACTCGTCGCCCTGATACATATTGGTCATGTTCGCCCAGTCAAGATGCAGACCGGCTGGAATGCTGTCTATCTGGAAAGCGTATGTATTGGTGATGTATTCGGGGATGGTGGCAATGGTGCTGTCTGGCCACTGGTGGTAATACATGATTTGTGACATGGCTGTGGCCACACAACCTGTGACGCAATGTCGGCCTGCATCTGTGATAGGGCAGAGCAGATTGTAGGGGGCGTACTGGTCCCATGCTGCGGTGAGGAGTGGACTGATGGGGTTCTTGACAGTTATCTCACCATCGGCAGCGACGGGCGGTGCTGCAGTTGCGGGATGTGCCTCGATGTACGCCAGCTGGTTGGCATATTCCTGGAACCAGGCTCTCATGTTCTCGGGCATGTTCTCGGGATCAATGTGTCCTGTGGCAGAATAGGCCAGGACAGACTCTGTGCGGTCGTCTGGACTGATAACAATGAATCCGTCCTTCTCTCCGATATTAAACGCAAAGAGTGAAGATTGGATATCGACGGGTTTAAGAGAAACGCCGGAATTGAAGGCTCGTTTATGCTTGATGGCCGAGTTACCCTTGAGGAAAGTTGCTGCACGCTGACGGGCTGTCTGCTGGTCAATGGGTGCTGCATAGGTGGTGAGTGACCCCACAGCGAGTATCAAGGTGGTAACAACTGCATAGAAAAAGGAATGTGTCTTTTTCATTATACGTAGGTTTTTAGCAGTTACGGTTTGAGGTTATGTTATTGGGTTGTAAAGGCTGCCATTGGCGGGGCAAAGGTACGTATAAAAATAATACGATGTACTATTTTGTGGAAAAAATGTGTATCTTTTCAGAATAAATGCCCATAGTTGCCTATAAAAAACTGCTTTGTATGAGAAAAACTACGCACTTCGTATGTTCATCTTCCTGTTTAGATGGTATGCAACAGAAGATGTGAGCGTATAGAAATATAGAGGCAAACGGCTAAACCTATAGAGGCAAACGGCTAAACCTATAGAGGTAAACGGCAAAACCTATAGATGCAAACGTCGAAACCTATAGATGCAAACGGCAAAACCTATATAGGCAAACGGCAAAACCTATATAGGCAAACGTCGAAGCCTATATAGGAAAACGCCTTATCGTATATATGCTGTGGGCGTTGGGTATATACGATAAGACGTTTTGTGAGAAATGTTTTTGACTTTGTATTAACGGCGTCCGCCACCAGGACCGCCGAAGCCGCCGCTAACGCGTACGCTGGGTCTGCCTCCGCGGTTTCCGCCACCCGGGAAGGGACCTCCGGGGAAGTCGCCGAATTCACGGCGGGCTTCTTTACTACCCATGAGGTTGAGGTTATAAATGACGCGGATCATGCCGTAAGAATAAATGGCGTTGGTCCAGGTGTCGCTGCGTTGTGTGGCGCTGATGTTACGGCTGATGTTGCTGCGCTGGCCCAAAACGTCGTACCATTCAAGAGTGATGTTGAGGCTGCGGTCACGGAAGAATCCCTGCTGGAGCTGGAGGTTCCAGATGAGCTCGTTGGTATTCATGGACTCGTCGGCATACCCGCGACGCGATTGCTCTGTGAGATCGGAACTGAATGTCATTCCCCACCCGAAATTGACCATGAAGTTGCCGCCGTAGTTGAAGTTCCAAGTGTCCAAGTTAGCGTTGGTCTGTATGTCGTTGCGTGCGTAGCTGTAACTGAAGCCGCCATTGATGCCAAAGTCCACGCCGTAGCCGCTCTCGCCCCAGTCATAGCGGTAGTTGAGGCGGAGGTTGTCGCCCAGGGTGAGACGCTTGGTGGTACTCTTGACAGAATTAAGGCTTCCGGCCTGTTGCATGTAACCCACGGAGTTGTTATAGTTGATGTTGACATTATCTGAGATGTTCCAGTACTTCTTCTTGCCCAATGCGGTGTTGAAACCTGCGTAGCCCCAAGTGCTCCAGTTGCCGTTGATGTTCTCGGGTCTGGTGGTGCGCACACCAGTCTCTGTATCGTAAGTTGTGGCGGTGCTGATACTGTTGTTGGTCTGGTTGAAGCCGGCACCAAGGTTCCATCCCATCTGTCGTTCGGGGATGTAATTATTATAGAATGTGTTGAAGTTGTTGGTCCACGAGGGCTTCAGTCCTGGGTTACCCAGAGAGATGTTGAGGGGGTCGCTGTTGTCTTCCACGTCAAGGAGGTTGGTCATTGAGGGCTGACTCATGCGGCCATTGTAGCGGACGCGCCACTGGCTGGTATTGCTGATCTTCCAACGCAGATCCACACGGGGTGCCCAGTTGAAGACATCGCGGGTGATGTCGAAGTCCTTGCTATTCTTCTGGTAAATCATGTGAGTCTTCTGTGGCTGCATGGACACACCCGCGTTGAGGCGGAAGTCGCCAATCTGATAACGGAACATGACGCTGGCATCATGGTTGTATTCGTTGTACTTGGCATACTGGCTGTTGTGCTGATCCAGGGTAAGCCGCAGGGCTGTGTCCCCTGCGAGGTAATCGGCGTAGAGTTGTGTGGCAATCTGCTCATCTGTCATGCCTTCGTACTGCGTGGCCATCATGTCGTGCAGGTTGGTGTAGAGACTGCGGTCACTATCCGAGAAGCGGCGCTGGAACTGATAGCTGAACTGCAGGTTGGCACCCTTGAAAATGGGTTCGCTGTAAGAGAGGCGTGCGCGCCAGTTCCAACTCTCGGAAGGTGAGGTGTTGCGCTGGTTGTTGAAGGTCAGGTCCGTTGCCTTCTTGTAATAGTGGATGAGGCTCCGGCTGCTGCTGGTGCCGTCGCTCTCGCTGTAACCGCCTCCGAGGTCGAGGGTGATGTTGCGCCCCGCCTTGGGCAGACGGCGGTTGATTTGCATCCAGCCGTTGATGTTGCGGCTGTCATTGTCATTGAAGTTCCGGCGGGTATTGGCGTTGACGCGGATACTGTCTCTGTCAGGGAAAGATGAGTATTCGTCCAGCGGGTTTACCATTCCTGCGGCGTAAGGATCGTTGTTGAAGGTGACGTTTGAACTGTAGCCTTCGCTATTGTTGTCGCTGTAGGAGAAGCTGGGACGGAACTGAATATTGGTCATGGAATCCGGCTGCCATTCCACGCGGAGGTCGCCATTGACGTTGGAGTTGCTGCCGTAGTTTTGGCTCAAGCTATTGACATACTGGGAAGCGCTGCTGGTAACGAAAGTCTGGGAGTTGGTGCTTGTGCGGCTGTCAGAGGAGTTGTGGTTGTAGCGCACGTTGCCGCCCACCTCGAGGAAACCGGCCTCACCTTCTTCCTTGTTGTTCATCCAGGCGAAGTCGCCGCCGCCCATCTTGCTGGCGGTGAGGCCGCCTCCACCCCAGCCACCGAAGCCTCCCCAGCCGCGGTCGCCGGTGTTGTTGGCGTTGCCGAAGACGGCCACGCGCCAGGTCTCCATGAAACGGGTCAGGCGCAGGTTGCTGGAGTAGCGGTGCTCGGTGCCGACGCCTGCATCCACATTCAGTCGCCAGCCCTCGCCCATGCCTTTCTTGATGGTGAGGTCCAGCACGGTCTCCTCCTCGCCGTCATCGATGCCCGTGACGCGGGTGTAGTCGCTCTGGCGATCGTAGGCCTTGACCTGACTGACCATGCTGGCTTGGAGGTTCTTGAGGGTGGTCTTGGTGTCGCTGCCGAAGAACTCCTTCTTGTTGACGAGAATCTTCTTCACTTCCTTGCCGTTGATCTTGATGGTTCCTTCCTCTGTGATCTCTGCGCCGGGGAACTTCTTCAGCAAGGCCTCGAAGTTGGAACCGGCGGGGATGCGGAAGGCATCGGCATTATAGACAAAGGTATCGGCCTTCATCTCCACCTGAGCGGCAGCTGCTGTGACCAGCGCGTCTTTCATCATCTTGGCATTGTCTCTGAGGACAATCTCTCCCAGGAGGGCGGAGCGGTTCTGCTTGGTGAGGGATACGTTGCGCCAGACGGTCTTGTAGCCAATGAAGGAGGCGCGAAGAATGTAGTCGCCCACCTTGGTTTGTATCTTGAACGTGCCGTCGTTGGCGGTGGACTGGCCTGTAACCTGTGTGCTGTCGGGGTTCATGATGACAATGGTAGCGCCCGGCATGGGTTCACCGTCATTATCTACTACGGTTCCACTGATGGTTGCTTTCTGTGCGAAAACGGTGAGTGGAAGAAGTGATAAAAGGAATAAAAAGTACTTCATTTTTGCGGTTTCTTTTCTTCTATAGTCTTTATCGTTACTATAGTTACTAATGCTTTTATCCTTGAGACACTGTTCTCTGTAGAGTGTTTAATGGATAAGTGTGGTTTTAACGTTTATTCAGAGAACCGCTAACGTAAAAAGATAGGATATCACGGCAGGGATAGCGAGGAGGCTACTGTCAAAACGATCCAGCATGCCACCGTGACCAGGTAGGATGTGACCGCTGTCTTTGATACCCAGACGCCGTTTAAGGAGACTCTCTATCAAGTCCCCCCAAGTTCCAAAGACCACGACAATAAGGGCAAATCCTGCCCATTGCAAGGGATTAAGGCCGAAAACAATAGAGGTAGTGTCGTCTGAGGTTGGACCGAAGAAAGCGATGAGCTGCGAGGCGGCAACGGTCAGGACGCCACCGCCTATACTGCCCTCCCATGTCTTGCCAGGCGAAACACTTGGGAAAAGTTTGTGGCGACCGATAAGAGAACCTGTGCAGTAGGCTCCACTGTCATTGCACCAGAGAAAGATGTATATAAATAATATAAGGTACGCGCCCGCGTGAGGGAGAGAATCTGTGGCGGCTGGATCATTTGCTTGAAATAGTAGCAAGGGCAGCAGTGAGAACGGCAAGGCGACATAGAGCTGCGACATGAGCGAATAGGCCCAATTGTTAAGCGGCGATTCCCGCTGGAGATAGAGTTCGGCAATCAGCAAATAAATGATACTGAGCAACCAGGGAACGAATAGGGGAACGGTGGCGGCAATGCCTGCAGCATAGCCGAAGACACCCAGATAGAGGCAGACGGCAGCCACCGTGGTGATGAAACGATTGACCTGCACGTCCTCGCGAGCATTAACCAAACCCGTGAATTCCCAAACAGAAAGGGCTGTGATAACCAGAAACAGCAGAGCGCAGGTGAGTGGGGAATACAGTATACCCCCAACCATGACGATGACGAACAGGATACCTGTGATAGTGCGAGTAAGAAAGACGGAAGAAGAACCACCCTTCATTCCCCCTTGAGGGATGGATGGGTCGCTTTTGCTAGTGGAATTATCTTGCATGCGATCAGTAAATCAGATTTATAATTGTAAACAAAGGCTCATGAAGGCGATGACTCTCCCCCCTCAGGAGGAGTGGGTATGGGGTCTGGGTCTTCTGTCAGCAGTTCTTCAGTACGGCTGGCCCAAGGACGTTTTCCGAAGATTTTCTCCACGTCCTCAGCAAAAATGACTTCGCGTTCAACAAGGAGGTCGGCCAGCGTGTTGTGCCCTTCGCGCTTCTCAAGGAGGAGGCGTTTTGCCCGTTCATACTGCTCCGCAATCATTTTCTTAACTTCGTTATCAATCAGCTCCGCCGTAGCGTCGCTGTAAGGTTTCTGCCAAGAGTACTCGTTGTTGTCATAGTAACAGAGATTGGGCAGGGCATCGCTCATACCCATGTAGGCAATCATGGCGTAGGCCTGTTTGGTAACACGCTCCAGATCGTTCATGGCTCCACTGCTGATATGTCCCGTGAAGAGTTCTTCGGCAGCACGGCCGCCAAGAGTGGCGCACATCTCGTCAAGCATCTGCTCGCGCGTAGTAATCTGTCGTTCTTCTGGCAAATACCAGGCGGCACCAAGGGCACGGCCGCGAGGTACAATCGTGACTTTAATGAGCGGGTTAGCATACTGTAAGTTCCAAGAAATGGTGGCATGACCAGCTTCGTGGAGGGCTATGGTACGTTTCTCTTCCTCCGTCATCACTTTGGTCTTCTTCTCCAGACCGCCGACGATGCGGTCCACAGCAGCGAGGAAATCCTCCTTGGTGACAGCCTGTTTACCGTGGCGGGCAGCGATGAGTGCGGCTTCATTACAGACATTGGCGATGTCGGCTCCACTGAAGCCGGGTGTCTGACGTGCTAAGAGGTCTATGTCCAAAGACGCATCCACTTTGATGGGCTGAAGATGTACCTTGAAGACAGCCTTACGCTCGTTGAGGTCTGGCAAATCGACATGAATCTGACGGTCAAAGCGTCCGGCGCGCAACAGAGCCTTGTCAAGAATGTCGGCACGGTTGGTGGCGGCCAGGATAATGACACCGCTGTTGGTGCCGAAGCCATCCATCTCGGTGAGCAGCTGATTAAGCGTAGATTCACGTTCATCGTTACCACCCATCATGGTGTTATGAGCGCGGGCACGGCCCACGGCATCTATCTCATCGATAAAGATAATACATGGTGCCTTCTCCTTGGCCTGACGGAAGAGGTCGCGCACACGACTGGCACCGACACCGACAAACATTTCCACGAAATCAGAGCCTGACATAGAGAAGAAGGGAACATCAGCCTCACCGGCCACAGCTTTGGCCAACAATGTCTTACCTGTTCCCGGAGGTCCTACAAGGAGAGCACCCTTGGGAATCTTGCCACCCAGATCGGTAAACTTATTCGGATTCTTGAGGAACTCCACAATTTCCTGCACTTCCTGCTTGGCAGAGGCTTGTCCTGCCACGTCCTTGAAAGTGACCTTGGACTCGTTCTCACTACCTTTTTCTACTAATTGCGCACGAGAACGTCCCACGTTAAATATGTTTCCCATTCCGGAAAAATTGCTGCCACTGCCCATACGTCGCATGATAAATATCCACAAGGCGATGATGAACAACAGCGGAAAGAGATTCCAGAAGAGTTGCATCAGACCATCGTTGGAGCGTTTGTAGCTGAGTTCGCCCTTGAAGTTACCTAATTCTTGCTGTGCCGATATGAATTCATCGAGTTTGTCGGCCGATGGGTATTCTGCCTGAACGAAGGGTTGTTTACCCGTCTGTGTGACACCTTGCATGAAGACATCACGGATGTGTTCGGGCTTAACATACATTTTTACCGTTCCCTCATCTTTTTGAGCCACTATTTTATTGGCATAGCCCTGTTCTACATACTGCTTGAAGACAGTGTAGGTCACGGTCTTGGAAACACCGTTCTGCTCAGAGTCACCTCCAGCAAAAAAAAGATAGCCGAGGGCGATGGCTATGATGACGTAAATCCATGAGAAGTTAAAACGCGGCATCTTGTTCTTGCCACGGTTGTTACCGCCCTGACCACTCTGTGAATTCTGAGTGTTTTGCTTGTCAGTACCGGGATTGGCGTTATGAGGATTCTGGGTGTCCATGTAATCAGTCTAAGTTAGGGATTTCGGTGAGCGTAGCGTCGGCCCAAAGGTGCTCCAAGTCATAGAAGTCTCGAGCGTCCTGTAGAAAAATGTGAACGATAACATCGCCATAGTCCATTGCCACCCATTGGGCATTGCGCAGTCCATCGATGGCGGTTGGGTGGACGTTGATATTCTTGCGGACTGTTTCCTCCACAGAATCGGTGAGTGCTGTAATGTGAGACGGCGAATTACCTGTACAGATAATGAAGGCGCGGCAGATGGTGTCTTGGAGGTCAGAGAAGTCCACGATAACAATATCACGTCCCTTCTTATTCTCCATGCCAGCCTGAATGTGGTTGATGAGTTGTTCGGTGTGTAAGTTCATGCAATGGTTATACTTTATGGCGTGCAAAGATACGACCTTTTCCCCGAAAAGAAGGAAAAATGAAAGTAAAATTACATTTTTTTAGGGAAATGCTTGTGCGTTTCAGGAAAAAGGTCTACTTTTGCACCCGCAAACGCGGAAATGACGCGTCAGCAACGTCGATTGGGCTATGGTGTAATGGTAACACTGCAGATTCTGGTCCTGCCTTTCCTGGTTCGAGTCCGGGTAGCCCAACGATGAACAGTTGAAAATTGACGAGTAGCAGGTAAACGAGTCAATGAATAGACTGAGACAAGAGGCAAGCTTGTGGAATAGCGGCCTTACAACAAAAGTTTAATCGTTCATCACAAGACGTTAAACAAAGTGATTGGGCTATGGTGTAATGGTAACACTGCAGATTCTGGTCCTGCCTTTCCTGGTTCGAGTCCGGGTAGCCCAACAGAAGAAGAGGAGGTTGAAGTCTCCTCTTTTTATTTTTGAAACGTTTATTGATCCTTAACCGAAACATTTTTGATTTCCATGACCTCTCATTTCTGTTTGGATGACTCACCATTGTTCCAGTGGATAGAGCTGAGTGAGGTGGATTCCACCAATACTTTTCTTCGTGGTTATCATCCTACACGCCAGACGGAAATCACCTTGGTCACAACAGAATATCAAACAGCGGGAAGAGGACAGGGAACGAACAGCTGGGAAGCAGAAGCAGGGAAAAACTTACTGTTCAGCTTGCAGGTGCATCCGACATCCTTGCCTGTCGAGCAGATGTTTGTCCTCAGCGAAGCCATTGCTCTCAGCATTCAACAGGCTGTAGAAGAGGCCTTAACAGGAAGTGCAAGAGGGTTGCAGAAAGAGGATGGGGCCGTGATGGTTAAGTGGCCCAACGATGTTTATGTGGGAGACAAAAAGGTGGCGGGCATTCTGATTGAGAATGAGTTAAAGGGTCAGCTTATAGGACGAAGCATTCTGGGTTGTGGTGTCAATGTGAACCAATCTGTTTTCACCTCCGATGCACCCAACCCCGTTTCGCTATGTCAGCTCTTAGGCCATGAAATGGAACGGAGGTTTTTACTCGAAGCTGTCATGGCCGGTTTTACACGTCGTTATGACACCATCCTGCATGGACAATACGCAGAGATTCATGAAGACTATCTCGCTACACTCTATCGGCGCACAGGATTCCACACATACCAAGATGCCAGAGGTGTCTTCCTGGCCGAGATCATAAATGTGGAACCGTCGGGTCATCTTATTTTACAAGATAAAATCGGACATCAGCGGCGCTATGCCTTCAAAGAAGTGACCTTTCTATGACAAAATGACTAAATTTGCAGTACATAACATAAAAAGTTGACGTTTCTTGTCTTTAGCTCAAAACTTTTACCTACCTTTGCACGCTCATTTGAGAATCAACACGTCAACATCAACTTAGAATATGAGATATCATACACTGTTTGCATTGTTCATGCTTTCTACCATGACCTTCGCCCAAGGCTTCAAGGTCAAAAACTTTAAGGTCAGCAAGTCTGATGATTTAGCAGCAATCAATCCACGAACCGACAGCCAGGGTAGGACATGTGGACTCGTGAAAGTCACCTCCAAACTGGATGATCTGGACTTCGGCAATCGCGTAGGTAAGGCACCGCGCTCCCAAGACGAATACTGGGTCTATTTGCCAGACGGTGCCGAGTCCTTCACCATCACTCGCCCACATTATCTGCCAACGACTGTGAAGACTGCTGACTTTGGTATCAGTTGCATTATTTCCAAGACCACCTATGTTATGGAAGTGAAGGAGGAAGCTCTGGAAATGGACAAATGCGGTGTCACGCTCATGGTGAAGCCGGCATCTGCCCAGGTGAAAGTAGATGGTATTTCCCTGAAAGGCGACCCCAATGGCGAGTATCAACTTCTGTTGGCCAAGGGTGACCACCAATGTGAGTTCTCTGCATACGGATGCCGCTCGGCATCGAGAGCTGTCACATCAGGCCACGGGATGCAACGCATGGAAGTGGAATTGGAATCTATTCTGGCTGACGTCATCATCTTCAGCCGCACAGAGGGCGCTGAAATCTTGGTGAATGGTGAAATGAAAGGAGCAAGCCGATGGGAAGGAAAAATGCTTCCGGGCAGTTACACGGTGGAACAGCATTTGAAAGGCTATCTGCCTGCAAAACAGACTATCACCCTTGGTGAAAAAGAACAGAAGACGCTGGATCTGGGAGCGTTGGAGCATATCAAAGGTACATTACACGTGAGTACCCAGCCTCAGGGTTGTATGCTGTGGATAGATGGTAACGGATGCGGGCAGGCTCCCTGTGACGTGCCAGGTGTCATCTATGGTAAGCACATGCTGATGGCAGAGATGGATTCCTGCGGACTGAAACGGAAGAAAGAAATTGCTGTCCGCGTTGAAGAAGAAGGTTCTCAAGAGGTGAGTATTGAAGTGGCGACGACAGATGAACTCAATCTGCACGCAGAAGCATTAGAACTGTTCCGACGTGCTTTTCTCATAGATGCCAAGGGTGAGAGCACTCAACGTTACATGCCACAGGCTGATGCCAAACCTACGTTTGATAGCATCATGAATATGATGGATCAGCTTGACAGCACCTTCTTCTTACACAAAGAGTATTTCCCCGAATATGAAGCGGATGCCTTGATTTCACCCAACCAATGCATTGGAGACCGCATGTTCATGTACTACACCTACGTGGACATTACAGAAGATGAACCCATCAAACTGAAGGGCAACGTCAAATATTCCTATGTGAAACAACCGGACAAGGCCATACGCATTGCTCAGCGAATGGGCAAAAAACTTACACGTCATGAATTGGCCTATCTTGCCATTTGCTATTACCGCACGGGGAACTATGAAAAGGCTATACAGTGGTTCCAGAAATGGTATGAGGAGGGCGAATCCTTAGGCGAGACAGAGGATTACTATGCTGGCCGTTGCTATTTCTACTATGGCAATGCTTATAAGCAGCTGGGACAAAGTACTGAGGCCAAGGAATGGATAGAACGTGCCATGGGTATTTTAGAGAAAACGGAAAAGAACGCAGTCCGCCTGAAGAAGATGCGCCAAATCGCTAAAGAGGCGTGACCCGGATTGTCACACCTGTAACTCCTCCACTCGTACTTTGCATTGTTCCATCAACCATTTGGGGGTGGACGTGGCACCGCAAATGCCAATAGAAAGGTCCTGACGATGCTCTATAGCCTGATGCAATTCGGCAACTTTCACGATTTCTTCCGGAGAGTCTATCATATAGGAATGGGGGTTCACGCTACGACACTCGTTGTAGAGAACACGCCCATTGCTACTTTTGTGCCCGCAGACAAAGAGGACGATATCATGCCGTGCGGCAAACTCACGAATATGCGGCATTCGGTTGGCCACTTGGCGGCAGATGGTGTCGGAATAGGTAAAGGTGGCAGTGGGAGCGATGTGAGCTTGAATATATTCAACAATCTGGCGGAATCCCTCCAATGACTTGGTTGTCTGGCTATAGAGGCAGATGTCTCGCGTGAAATCTAACCGAGTGACATCCTCGGGCCGCTCAATAACAATGGCAGTGCCGTCTGTCTGCCCCACCAACCCCAGTACTTCAGCATGACCTGGTTTGCCGAAAATAACGATTTGTTTGCGATGCTCGGGGTCGGCATCATATTCTCGTTTGATGCGTTCCTGCAAGTGCAACACCACGGGACATGTTGCATCAATGAGATGAATGTTGTTGGCGATGGCCTGACGATAGGTGGCTGGCGGTTCGCCATGTGCACGCAAGAGTACATTGGCATCATGAAGTTGTGAGAATGCTTCGTGGTCGATAGTAACAAGACCTAACCGCCCCAAGCGTTCTACCTCGCGCCCGTTGTGCACAATGTCTCCGAGGCAATAGAGCGGGCGGCCTTGTTGCAGTTCTTCCTCGGCCTTGCCTATAGCGCGGGTCACGCCAAAGCAGAAACCAGATCCCGGGTCAATTTCGATAGTCATCTTTTCATTCACTGGGCTCATAAACACATTAACGAATTAGCATTGCTATGATTATAACACATTCCGTATCTAATGTCAATGTGTTAATGTGTTAATGAATCAACTCGTTAACTTGTAAAACTGATCAAGCAGCCACTGTTTTTGCTGTTCAATGGTCAGATGACTATTGTCCAAGACGAGAGCATCCTCGGCCTGCCGTAGGGGAGCTACTGTACGTGTAGAGTCAATACGGTCACGCTCACGTAAGTTCTGTAATATGGCTTCAAAATCTGCCTCCTCGCCTTTTGCTTTCAGTTCATCGTAGCGTCGCTGTGCGCGGATCTCGTCTGAGGCGGTGACAAAGACCTTCATCTCTGCATGAGGGAACACGGCGGTGCCGATGTCTCGTCCGTCCATAACAATGCCGCCTTGCAGCCCCATCTGCTGCTGCTGGGCTGTCATGGCTGCACGTACAAACGGCAACGCTGCTACTGGACTGACGTGAGCAGATACTTGCATGGTTCTTATCTGCCGCTCAACATTCTCACCGTTGAGATAGGTGTCTGGTCGCCCCGTGTCTGGATTTAAACGAAACGAAACCTGCACTTCTGGCATCCGACGTTGAAATTCAGCTTCGTCAATACTGCCATCTGGAGCGATGAGCCCCTGCTGCATAGCAAAGAGCGTGCAGCACCGATACATGGCACCACTGTCTATATAGATATAGCCCACCTCGCGGGCCAGATCCTTCGCCATTGTGCTTTTCCCGCAAGAACTATGGCCGTCGATGGCAATTGTGATTTTCTTCATACGCGCGTATAATAATTATAAGGTGTACTGAACAGTTATCATGTAAGAGGGCATGGATACATGGTACTTGGCGTAGGCCACACCCACTTTGAGTCGCTTCAAGAGAAGATTGGCCCCACAGGAAAGACCAGCACCGTGAGCTGCCCCTGCTGCTGTCAATTCGTATGCACGCCGGAAGTTGTAACCAACAGAGGCTGTCAGTTGACGAGACAACAAGATATCGGCACCCAAAATGAAATGATTGGTGAAAATGCGCCCCTTGGACAGCTCGCCCTCTGTGCTGTAATAATCATCGGAGTCCCAATGTGTGAGATCAACCATAGAAACCGAGAAACGGAAGGGAGCTCCTTCCAGTTCCTTGGTCAGCCCCAGGCGCATGTCCATAGGCAGATGTTCACGGTGGTCTGCAAAAGTCTTCACCTGTCCGCCCAAGTTGGCAGCAACGGCGGACAGAGAGAGACCCCGTTCCTCATCATAGTAATTGAGCCCCAAGTCAACGGCCAATGCCACACTCGTGAATTCGCCATAGTGAGAATAAATGAATTTGCCCGTGACACCACCTGCGACATGTTCAGTCAATGCGTAGGAGTAGCCGCCCATTAATGCCATGTCCAATGCGGAGAAGTCTCCCTGCTCTGTCCCCTCCACGGTCGTCTCTTTTATGGTTCCATAGGAAACGAACTGTGCGCCCATTCCCCACGTACCACGTTCGCCATGTGCCAGCGTCAGTGCAGCATTGCCGGCACGACTACCTTGCATATAACTCATGAAGCCCAGATTGATGGCACGGTCACTGGCATCAGACATCAAAGCAGGATTATGGAAGAGCAGGGAGGCATCGTCATCGGGCATGGAAAAGTTACGTCCTCCCAGCGACATGCCATGTGCCGAGGTGGGCAAACTCAGGAAATTGAAGACAGAAGTGCTCTCACTCTGTGCCTGCATCCGAGATACAGGAAAGAGAGCAAGAAGAATTACTATGAAGGCAAACTTGGGTCGTATCATCTTTTACGGGCACAAAGGTACACCATTTTTCATTATTATAACGCAAGAAACACCTTTTTTAGGGTGCAGGAAGCCGTTTTTTTATAAAAAAATGCCTTAATATGAAAAAAAAGTGAGCAAATGCGTCGGCGTATCGAAAATTTGTGCTACTTTTGTCCCGTTAAGGCACGAAAAATGCACTTATTGTACCCCTTTGAAGACAAAAAGATAAACAAAATACACACATGGAAGAAATCAAATCTATGACCGAAGAACTCCGCGGACAACGCGGAACCAGCCTCTTGCTGGGCTATGTGATGGTGCTCGCGCTGATGTTCGTAGCCTTTGAGTACACACAACGTGAAATCAAGTATGATGAATTGGAGCCTATCTATGAAAGCGCTTTTGAAGAGGACATGATCCCCATTACGACACAGAAAGAGCAGATGGCTCCCCCACCTGCTGCAGCGCCCAAGGTGGCTGAGATCCTGAACATTGTTGATGATGAAACAGAGTTGGCAGAGGAAGAGGTTCAGACCTCTGAGGAAGTGAATCAGGCCATCTCCACCGTCACTGGCACGGGTGCCCCCACTGCTGTGGTGGCTGCTCCTTCTATTGGCCCCGTTCGTGAAGAGTCTGATGACGATCGCATCTTTGAAATCGTAGAGGAGAATGCACAGTTCCCTGGTGGTGATGACGCGTGCTACAAATGGCTCTATGATAACATCAAGTATCCGGCCATTGCTCAGGAACAAGGCATTCAGGGACGCGTTTTCGTTCGTTTCGTTGTGAACAAGGACGGTTCCATCGTGGATGTGGAAGTTACCCGTTCTCCAGACCCCTCACTCTCTAAAGAAGCTGAGCGCGTTATCAAGCTGATGCCGAAATGGAAACCTGCCCGCCAGGGTAACAAACCCGTGCGCAGCCGTTTCAACCTGCCGGTTATGTTCAAGCTCCAGTAAGTTCTGTCTTACAGAACAACAGAAAGTTCCTTATACCTTATATATTATTATATAAGAAGAATGAACAGAGAGACTGCGCAGGAATGTGTGCAGTCTCTCTTTCGTTTCATCAATATCATAACCCCTTCCTTCCCTCAATAAGTTAAATAAAATGAGAACAATTCCCCAACTTCTGGAACAACTCACACAATACCTGAATGATGAGTCCCTGGATCGGCAGCCCAAGTCCCTCTATGAACCCATCCGATATGCTCTCTCGCTTGGTGGCAAACGGATGCGACCTTTACTGGTGTTATTGGCCTACCAACTGTACAAGGAAGATGCAGAAACGGCTATGCCCGCAGCTATCGCCATCGAGTATTTCCACAACTTCACTCTACTGCATGATGACGTAATGGATAAAGCTGATATACGCAGGGGAAAACCCACTGTTCACAAGGTCTGGAATGAGACCACCGCGATCCTTTCAGGTGACAATATGCTGATTTTGGCCTTCAAGCACATGGCTGATGTCCCTGCTCGGCATCTCAAAGCTGTGATGAACCTCTTCATAGAAACAGCCACACAGATTGATGAAGGGCAGCAGTTCGACATCGATTTTGAGAAACGGATGGACGTGACGGAAGAGGAATATATTGAGATGATACGTCTGAAGACCTCCGTGCTTCTGGGATGCTCCATGCAATTAGGTGCCATCTTGGCTGATGCCTCCGAGGCCGATGCACGTGCCCTCTATGATTTCGGCATCAATCTAGGTCTGAGCTTCCAACTCCAAGACGATCTCCTTGATGTGTATGGCGATCCTAAAACATTCGGCAAGAAGATTGGAGGAGATATCCTTTGCAACAAGAAGACATACATGCTTATTCAGGCACTCAAAGAGGCTACTCCACAACAGTCCACCGAACTCAAAGAATGGCTTACGCGGGAGAATTATGAGCCCTGCGAGAAAATCGCTGCTGTCACACATATATATGACGAGGTCGGAGTGCGGCAGATGGCAGAACAGAAGATCAATTATTTCTTCAATGCCGCATTGGATGCACTCGATACAGTGAAATTGCCAGTCGAACGCAAACAAGTCCTTCTCGAACTGGCCTATAAGCTTCTCAACAGACAGTCCTAAGCCGTGCTTATCGACACCCACAGCCATCTCTATGATGCAGCATTTGACGCCGATCGCGATGCTGCATTGGAGCGTGCCACTGTAGCAGGTATCGGCAAGATTTTCCTGCCGAATATCAATGCCACGACCGTTCAGCCCATGCAACAGCTGGCTGGTGAGCATCCGGGCTTCCTTTATCCTATGCTGGGGTTGCACCCCGAGGACTTGGGTAAAGATTGGCGTGAAGTGCTCGCGCAGATGGAAAAGTTGCTACAACATGCCGACCACCCGTTCATTGCCATCGGAGAGGTAGGATTAGACTACTACTGGGACCGCTCTCTTTACGACGAACAGCAGGAAGCTTTTGCCCTACAGATTCAATGGGCATTTGACTACGACCTCCCGCTCATGATTCACAGCCGTTCTGCTCACCGTGAAATGGTGAGTATCATTCGTCAATCTCAGAATGGTCAATCACTGAATGGTCATAGCGTCAACCGTCAAGCGTCAAATGTTCAGTTGCGAGGTGTGTTTCATTGCTTCGGCGGAACTCAGGAAGAAGCAGAGGAACTGCTCAGCTTTGATGGTTTCTGTCTAGGTATAGGTGGTGTGCTCACCTACAAGAAGAGTCATTTGCCCGAAGTTCTTCGGACGACCGTCCCTCTTTCACGCATCGTCTTAGAAACAGATTCGCCCTATCTGGCGCCTGTTCCCTACCGTGGCAAACGCAACGAATCTGCCTTTCTTGTCGAAGTAGTCAAACGTCTGGCCGATATTTATGGTGTCAGCATCCAAGAAGTGACCGAAACAACCACAAAAAACGCACTCCGTACCTTCCCAAAAGCACAATAAAAGCCCATTTTCGGCAAAAAAGGAAGAAAAATGCCCTCAGAAGTAAACTTTTTCAGAGAAAATAGCGGAAGTCCGCAAAAAAAAGGATATTTTTGTAGCGGAATTATGCCATAAAGACAAATAACAAATAACAAATTCATTCATCATTAAAACCAAAACACAATGAAAAAGTATTTTGCAATTGTTGCAATGGTGGCTGCCTGCACATTTGGCATGACACCCTCCGTGATGGCTCAGGACGAGGCTGAAGCCGCTGTTGAGCAAGTCGTAGATTCTGCCGAAGCTGTGATTGACAGTGTAGAGGCCGCTGCTCCCGCAGTAGAAGAGACAGTAGCTCCTGTGGAAGAGGAAGAAGGTCTGCACAAAACCCTCAAGACAAAGTTCATTGAAGGTTCTGCCGGTTTCATGAGCTTGGTTGCCATCGCTCTCGTGCTCGGTCTCGCATTCTGCATCGAGCGTATCATCTATCTGACTCTCGCACAGGTCAACACCCGCAAGTTCATGGCTACTATCGCCGAGAAGGTGAAGGCAGGCAAGATTCAGGAAGGCATTGACTTCGCTGCTGGTACACGTGGCCCTGTGGCTCAGCTGGCCAAGAAGGCCCTCCAGAACCTCAACAGCGAGGATCAGAACGACATTGCTACTATCGAACGTACCATCAACATCGAAGCTGAGGTGCAGGGTGCCTACCTCGAGGAGAACTGCTCATGGATTACCCTGTTCATCGCTATGGCTCCGTCTCTCGGATTCCTCGGAACGGTGATCGGTATGGTCCAGGCATTCGATGACATCGAGCGCGCAGGTGATATCAGTCCGACAGTCGTTGCAGGTGGTATGAAGGTCGCACTTATCACCACCATCTTCGGTATCGTCGTTGCTCTGATTCTGCAGGTGTTCTACAATTACATTCTTTCTCGCGTGGAGGCTCTGAATTCCAATATGGAAGAGGCTGCCATGAGCCTGCTCGACACTTGCGTTAAGTCCCCCAAGTGCAAGAAGTAAAGTCATTTACCATTTGACTATTTACCATTTACTATTTCTCTGGCTCGATACGCCACCCATGTAAATCCGTAAATCGTTAAATCGTAAATCAATCGTAAATGATTTAATCGTAAATTATCATTATGAAACTCGAAAAGCTGTCAAATATCGCACTGTACACGTGCATCGGAATCGGTGTTATATGCTTCCTCCTTTTCTTCATGGTGGACTATAATAACATGGATTTTGACGGTGTGCACGTCTCCCCGAAACTGACGGATCTTGTCTTGATACTGATGTATGTGCTGTTCGCTCTCACAGCTGGTCTGACCATTTGGAGTCTGGTGCGCGGCGCAACAACCAATTCAGGCAACACAGGTCCCAACCCCACAGGAATCCCCAGCGGTAAGATTACTCTCTGCACATGGGGTACAGTTATCATCGCATTGGCTGTCGGACTCATCGCTGGTATGGGTGAGGAACCCTACACCACCGTCTCTGGTGTTACCACATCAGCTGGTATGGTCACCGTTGTGGATATGTTCCTATGGGCTATCTACATCCTGGCTTTCATCACCATCGTGGCTGTGATCATCAGCATGAGCGGCTGGCTCACCAAGAGTGCTACGCCCAAGGCATAATTTTTAGTTTTGGGTTTAGAGTTTAGAGTTGAGTGAAGCATTACTTCTCAATCTCTACCCTCTATTCCCGAAACAAATGACACTAAACTCTAAACTTTAAACACTCAACTGATAATGGCAAGAAAGAAAAAGAAAGTGCCCGGGCTGAATGCGAGTTCTACTGCAGACATCTCTTTCATCCTGCTCATCTTCTTCCTGGTGACAACCTCTATGGATACGGATATGGGTTTGGCACGTCGCCTGCCCCAGCCGCCAGAGCCTAATCAGGAAGACGCACAGATTGACGTGAAGGAGCGCAATGTACTCAATGTTCGCCTCAATGCTGCCGGTAACTTGATGGTCAATCATGATTTCATCGACGTGAACCAGTTGCGTGAGCGTGCCAAGGAGTTCATTCAGAACAAGGCCAACAACCCCAAACTGCCAGAATTGCACGCCAAACAGATTGATTTGCTGGGGACATGCTATGTCACCGACAAACACGTCATCTCTGTTCAAACCGACCGCGGTACACCTTATAATGTATATTTCTTGGTGCAGAACGAGCTCGTAGCTGCATACAACGAGTTACGTGATGACCTCGCTATTGCTAAATTCGGACATCCCTATGCCCGCTGCAATGAGGACGAGCAAATCGCTATCCGCACCTATTATCCCCAGAAGATTTCTGAGGCCGAACCTAAAAACTATGGAGGAAACTAATTATGGCTAAAAAGAAAGGAAGTCGCGAATTACCGGAGCTGACAACATCGTCACTCCCCGACTTGATCTTCACCATTCTGTTCTTCTTCATGATTGTGACCACCATGCGTGAGGTTACTCTCAAGGTGAAGTTCGTGGTTCCTTCGGGTACGGAATTAGAGAAACTGGAGAAAAAGTCTTGTGTATCGTTTATCTATGTTGGTCCTCCCACAGACCAGTTGCGCGCGCAGATGGGTAGTGGTACCCGCATTCAGCTCAATGACCGCTATGCCGAGCCGCGTGAAGTCATGGACTTTGTGGCACAGGAGCGTACTACGATGCCCGACCCTGCTTCACAGGTTATGTCCATGAAGATTGATCAGCACACACAAATGGGTATCATCACAGATATCAAGGAAGTACTGCGTAAGTCATGGGCTCTGAAGATCAACTATTCGGCTACCCGCAGAGGCAATTAACCCTCGGCTCTGACTGAATGTATCAAGTAAGCGGCGATTCCCAAAGAATGGGAATCGCCGCTTGTATAATGAGGTGAAGGCTTCAGCTTTCAACCTTCAAAGCGTCATATACTGCTTTGGAGAGTATCCCGTCATCTTCTTGAAGAAACGGCCAAACATACTTTGCGAAGGGAAATTCAGCTGGTCACTCACCTGTTTGACGCTCCACTTACCACTTTTGAGCAGCGCCTTAGCTTCCAAGGACACATATTCATCAATCCACTGCATCCCGTGTTTGCCGCTCACTTCTTTAATGGTCGTAGATAGATACTTTGCTGTCAGACACATGCGGTCGGCATAGAAGCTGATACTTCGCTCCTGTGTGAAATGTTGTTCCAGCAGCGAGAGGAAGTCATGGAAGATTTGTTCCTTCCGGTTCAGGGGTCTGCTCAACTCCGGTTTCTCCTCCGTGCTGTCGCTCAAGGATAAGTTCTTCAAAACCCAGATCTCACAGTAACGTTGGATTACCTCTTTCTTATAGTAATATTCGGGCTGCCCCAGCTCCTGCCGCAAGAGCTTATACATGATCAAATGATTATCAAATACATGAGATGGGATTTCATGAACGCTGTAGTTGTAATATCTGCGCGTCAGATCTACGCGGACGCCCACATTCTTTCGCATCTCATCCATATAATCAGTATCAATGAACATTCCAAAGAACCGAAGGTCATTGCTGACAGAGATGTCTTCAAAGATACTTCCAGGCGACATGAACAACAAACTACCGGCTTCAATCTTGATTTTATGCAGGTTAACCATCATCTCTAAGGTTCCTTTCACCAAGGTGAGGACAAAGAAAGCATCACATTTCACCGGGAAAGGCTTCTGTCCGGAACTCATGGGGAAGTCCTGATCCAAGTTATCAAAGGTCAGCAGCAGATTCTGCAGCCTGCCTGTACCGAAGTTCTGTGGCAGTTTAGAGATATCAAAGGGTTGCGGTATTTGTGATGTTGGATTGTTCATTTTCTCGTTTATTTTTTACTATTCTTCTCAAAGATGGCACAAAGATAGAAAAATGTTTGTGGTTTTCGGCTCAATGCCATACGTTTTTGATGATTTTTAACGAAAATCCCTCATCCCTCAACTCTCATCTTTCAACTTGTAATTATTCAGTTCACCACGGGAGCCCTCACGCTCCCCAGCAAAACAGGAATTACAGGTTTGTAATATAGGAGGCCGATAGGCCGACCTTACATTGCATGATTGAGCAGTTACGTGGCAAGGGTAATCATTTCTTCGCAATCTCGTGTCATTTCGTGTGCTAAACTTACAAAATAGCGAGCAGAGCAGTAGAGCAGCGTTTTGCAGTTCCATTGTCTGTCTGGGGACAGCTAAACAATAAAGATGAGTTCACTTGAAAAAGTCCTGAAAGGACTATAAGCCCATAGCCCAGGGCATCGCCCTGGGTCATAATCAATAGGTTACATTTCGCCCTGTAAGGGCAAAAGCGTTCGTTTTGACTTTTTCAAGTGGACTCAAAGATGTGTTCCCATTACGCGCGCGCACGGAAGAATTACAAAAAAATGCCTCTCTCTCACTCAATATATAGTTAAATAATTTATTATCAGCTTATAGTACTGCGTTAGATTTGTTTTAAAATGTAACGCGCTGCGTTAGATTTTTGGAAAATATAGA
>JAEEGL014976998.1_pt1 | contig 24245 bp, 20 predicted proteins | sample 9134231 | NCBI WGS metagenome assembly JAEEGL01 (sample SAMN16246548, study PRJNA631951) | gut metagenome | biome: gut microbiome; feature: rumen; material: fiber-attached | host: Bos | place: Iran: Karaj | collected 2018-10
ATCTTTTTCATATCTTTATATATTTAAATGTTATTTGTATCGTTTGCGATGCAAAGATAGACATTATTTTATTACCATGCAAGAGTTGCATTAAATATTTTTGATTTTTTAACGATAAATCGCGCGCGATATAATATAAAACATTCTTTTTGAGTGATTTTGATAAGTCGTCATTTCAATTTTTGATCTCATTCTCTATGATTATAGGGGATTTTCTATTCAGAATGGCAATAATGAGTTCGGTGATTGTTTTCTATTTAGATAATGGTTTCAACGGCCGATTGATAGGGAATGATCCCTCCCCCTTAACATCTGTATGGCTTTCCTGGACAACAACAAGAATAGTTGATCTTATTGTCTGTGCAAGCCCCATTAACTTGTTAGTTTTGACAGCCTAACATGTCAAATGTGCCAGTTCAATATTATTATTATTATAAATGGAATCAAATATTTTGCCTATTTGAAATTTTGGTTTATCTTTGTGCCCAAGAGGAACCTAACCTTTGTGCGGCTCTCTCTATATATTTGATATTTTACGTGTGCGTTTTTCTTTTTTCTCGGGAAACGTGTAACTGCTTAACAATCAGTCATATGCTGAGTTAGGCAGGACTGATGATAATGCCCTATTGCCTTTTTTATGGATATGACTCACAATCCCGATGATAAATCGGAATGGTTTGTCATGCGGGATTTAAAACGAAGTAATGCCAAACTTCCGGCTTATAAAATGCTGGAGGAGTGTGGTTTCGAAGTATTTACTCCACTCAAATGGCATATTATCAAAGCCAAGGGCAGATTGAAAAAAGTGTTGGCGCCAGTTATACCTGACTTGTTGTTCGTAAAGTCCACTCGTGAGCAACTCGATCCCATTGTGGAAAAAACGCCAACTTTGCAATATCGATTTGGTATGGGCAACTCCTTTCACAACCCAATGGTGGTTCCTTTCAAGGAAATGGAATGTTTCATAAAGATTGCCAGTTCTTCATTGTCTCCGACATACTTCATGCCAGAGGAAATCACTCCAAACATGATTGGTAAAAAAATCAGTATTGTAGGTGGTTCACTTGATGGGTGTGAAGGATATCTCATAACCGTACGGGGATCAAAACGTAAGCGTATATTGATGGAAATAGCAGGTCTACTAGCTGTCCGTGCAGATGTAGATCCTGCTTTTATTCGGTTGTGTAATTCGTGAGGAATATTCGAACTGGCAATTTCATATAATCTGATACGATGCAATTATTGTTTATAGCGTTACTATTAGGGCTCGCATCGCTTATAATATGGTATTCCGGTATGAGGCGAATGATAATATTTATCATTGGCATCTCGTTTGTCCCTTATTTCGTTAACATTCCTTCTCCATTTCTCCCTTCCTATCGTCTGTTCTGTTTGGCGGTACTGATTTCTGCCGTTTTGCGTGTAAATACGTTCATTGTACAATTACGCAGGATGCCTTGTATCTGGGTATTGCTTTTGGTGCTGTTATCTTATTTGATGACAGCTATAATGGATCAGCGTTTGGGTACCAAAGGAGCCATATGGAAGGCATGCATGGCCTTTGTCGATACGTTTTTAATGATAGGTGTGGGATATTTCTCGTTATATAATAATCGACAACTGCGCCCCCTTAACAATGTTTTGATTGTTATTTCCATTATTTTGTCCATCTATGGCTTGTTATCTGGTGTTATTGGCAAGGACATTTATGGCCAGATTATAGGAAGGGTTTTTGGTGCAGAATCAGACTTTACTCCACTACGCTCTTTGGCTCGCACACGATTGACTTCATTCCTGTTCGATCCACACCTCTATGGATTCTTTTCGTCCACACTTTTCACGACTATTCTTATCTTAAATAAGGGCCGTTTGCTCAGCCGTCCCTATATTTTAATTACGTTATTCCTCTTGCTGTGCGGAGTGGTGTTCTCGGGTTCCCGTTCGTCACTGATTGCCATGGTTGTAGCCATCACTGTCTATGTGGTGCTGAAACGCGATTTCAAACTCATCATTCGTTATTTCTTTCTTTTGTTCGTAGCCGTCAGTGTCGCTTTGGCCATACCTGTCACTCGTGAAAAAGTTCTATCAGTTGCCGATGCTTTTACTTCGGCAGACGGTGGAAAAACGGATGGCAGTAACCGAAATATGCGAGAAAGACAGTTGGAAATCAGTCTCTATCTGTTTCAACAAAATCCCGTTTGGGGTAATGGATTTAGCTACTTTAATGAAGTACTCAAGCCTGACGAGGATCTTATTCACAAACAGGGCCTATTGGGAGCTGAAAGTTATTTATTCGTGCTTTTGATTGAAGGGGGAATGGTGCAAATGATATGTATCGGCATTTTTTTCCTTTATCTTCTGGCTTATTTCCTATTTAATTTGAACTCTCACCCCAATTACGCACTATGGGGTATATCCATCTTAATCCAATTCCTCATTGTTGCATTCATTACAGGAGCCTTCTGCAGATGGCAGTTCGGCTTGCCTTTCGTAGGACTTGCGATGCGTGCTATTGTTAATAGTAAATATGTTAGGAAATATAAAATTCTCAATAATCGTACCAGTATATAATGTAGAGCAATACGTTGAACGTTGTATCAGTTCTATCTTCGCCCAAACGTATTCTGCCTATGAAATAATTTGTGTCAACGATGGATCGACCGATGGATCGCTTGAAGTGTTACAACGTTTGGCCGTTGGTTATCCTACTTTGAAGATTATTGATCAAGCAAACAAGGGATTAGGTGGTGCGCGAAACACTGGTGTAGTACAGGCTACTGGTGATTACATCTGGTTTATAGATAGTGATGACTGGATTGAGCCGGATTCCCTCTCATCCTTGGCACAATTGGTAGTTGACAAAAAGAACCCTGGTATAGTGCTTTTCGATGTCAACAAGACCGATGGAGTGGAAAAAAAGCCTATGGATAATTTGTTCGGGTATAAACAGGATAAGATTCCTGTCGACGATTATGTCCGAACTCTGCTGCTCCATCGAGGCCATTATTTTGCTTGTGGTAAGGTATTTCGCCGCGATAGGTATATATCTTCTGGATTTCACTTCCCTAAAGGATTCTACGAGGATGTAGCCTTATTGCCCTATTATGCTAAGATGGCGGATATGGTTTACTACCTTCACAAGCCGCTATACAACTACTATATGAGACCAGGCTCCATCATGAAGACATATGACCAGAGGGTGCTTGATGTGTATCAGATTTATGACTCATTGCTCAAAGCATTCAATGGTCAGGAGTGGAATCAAGCTCTAGCACACTTCTTCTATGTCATTTCCATCAAGCGGCGCAAGATCTTAAAGCTTATTCCCGACAAGTCTGTCAGAGAACGTTTCTGGGAGTATTTTGATTCTTATCAGAAACGCTGGAATTATTTTTCTACGGATTGTCTTTTGAATCCCTACTTGAACTGGAAGGAGAAGTTACAGATTATCTATTATTTCATATTTCGTGTGAATGAAGGCCGCTAACATCACTATTCACCGACCTGTCAATTTCGGCTCTGCTCTTCAAACGTTAGCCACTCAGATTGTGTGGAAGCGTATGGGTGTGGAGTTAGAGACCATTGACTATATACCCGCCAGATTGCATCGCTTGCAGAGGATAAAGCTGCTATTTAGCAACAAATCCTTATCAATGAAAAAACGAGTGACGGCCTTCATTACCATGGATGTGATAAACCGTCACGTATTCAATAAATTCATTCGTCGATACGTACATCTGACTCCCCACTGTTATCTTTCCTATCAAGAACTGAAGAATAACTGTCCTAAGGCGGATTTCTATTTGACAGGAAGTGATCAGGTATGGAACAGCTTCTATAACGGGGGCTTTGATCCAGCCTATTTTCTCACTTTCCTTTCCGAGGGTGCACCACGCTTCAGTTTTGCTTCCAGTTTCGGATCTGCCAAACTCAAGGACGAAGAGAAGCAGCAAATCAAGGACGCTTTGTCTCGCTATAGACTCATTTCGGTTCGTGAGCAGTCTGCGGTAACACAGATAGAACAGCTTGGTTTAGACACACCCGCTTTACTGCTTGACCCTACGCTGTTGCTTGACAAAGACGAATGGTTGTCTCTTTTCCCACATCCCACTTTCAACCGGCAGCGTTATGTGCTCATCTATCCTATGAGCTATATGGACCCTGAGTTGTTTGTTGTAGCTCGTCAGGCTGCTGATAAGATAGGGGCAGAAGTTTGGTGTCTGAGCCCTGGTTTGAAAAAGTACAGTGAGTGTGATCGTACACTACGCTTCCGTAGCCCAGATGAATTTATATCGCTTATGAATCAGGCTGAGTTTGTAGTTACAAATTCTTTCCATGGCACAGCATTCGCCATCAATTTGGAGCGTCCTTTCACAACAATTATGCCGTATGACTTCGGCACACGTATCGAGAGCTTGCTCGAAAGGCTTGATCTGTCCTGGCGCATCTATCAAAAGGGAACTGATATATCCGAATACCTCGACAAGTTGCCATGCCAACAACTACGCGAGAAACTCCATGCTGACCGAAAGGAGTGCGAAGCATTCATGAGGTCGGTGATTAATGCTATAAGGTAAAGATTCCACTTCTATGAAGTCTGAGAACGTAAAGACTCGTCCTGTCCGAGTACTTTTGGTTGCTACTTCCTCATATGCCGGTATGGGGCCATATGTCATCAAAATCGTTAATGAGTTGCTATCTGTGTCGCGGCTCTCGAAAGACCTGGTTCAGGCATATGCTCTCATGGTGGACGATACCAACTCCTACTTCCGACGTAATGTCGATGAAGAGAATCTCAAGCATTGCACCTTTATTCCCTATGCAAACAACAAACTGCACAAGTTGCGTCTGCTTATTTCTCCTCCTAGTTGTGTTGTAAAGGCATTGCATAAGATATGTGAAGAAAAATGTATAGACGTTGTTCACTTTTTGTCCGGCGATGCACTTTATGTGTCTCTCATTGAGGAATGTGTCAACAAATACAAGACCTTTTTAACTGTCCATGACACATCTGCCCATGATGCCCAAAAGAGCTGGTACAAGATGTTCAGGATGAAGGTTATTTACGACAAGTATTTCAAGGCAATCAATATAGCACCTAATTTAATTACAAACAGTTATAATCAGGTCAATTACTTGACAAGGCAATATCCACATAAATCTATTTATTATGTTCCCTTTCCATCACTGGTGACAAATCGTATCAGCGATGGTAAGCTGCTTCCCAAAGAACTGAAAGGAGAACATAATTATATTCTCTTTTTTGGAAGAATCGAGAAATACAAGGGTGTGGATCTGCTTTACGAAGCCTTTAGCACAAATGCTTCTTTATATCAAAATTACCATTTGGTAATAGCCGGAGCTGGTAGTCTTTCTTTCGAGCCCGATCCGAACCACACCATATTCATCAATCGATATATAGCCGACGAGGAAGTGGCCGAAATGTTTCGACATGCTGCCTGCGTGGTCTTTCCTTACATTTCTGCTACACAATCAGGAGTGCTTTCATTGGCCTGTTATTTCCGCAAACCTACGCTGGTTTCCGACGTTCCATTCTTTATGGAGCATGTCTCTCGTAGTCCTATTGCCCATACGTTCAGGAATGGGTCGGTTCCCGATTTGCAACAGTCTCTTATCCAAATCCTTCATTCATCTGATGTGAGGATGGCTGAAGCTCAAGAAGATTATTATAATAAGGAATACAGGCTGGGGCAGATTTCCAACCGGCTAATGGATATTTACACAGCAAAATAGCGTAAACATGTTTTTTCAGACCAAAGACAAGTCGCAGTGCTGTGGTTGCACGGCATGCCAGAATATCTGTCCCAAGTCGTGCATCACTATGCAGTATGACGATGAGGGTTTTGCCTATCCTGTAATAGACAAAGACGTGTGCATAGATTGTCATGCTTGTGAACGCGTTTGTCCTATGGCAAATCCCGAACATCAAGGCAGTGCTGCACCCGAATCCTATGCTTCCATATTGCGCGATCTCAATCAGCGGCGCACAAGCTCAAGTGGAGGCGCTTTCTGCGCTATAGCTGATCTTGTGTTTAAGAAGGGCGGCATTGTGGTCGGCTCAACGATGGACAAGGATCTCCAGGTACATCATATATCGATTAGTTCTGCTGCAGATCTTCATCTTTTGAAGGGCTCCAAATACGTTCAAAGTCGATTGGACCACATCTTTAAGATTATCAAGCAAGAGTTGCAGGTTGGCCGCTGGTGTTATTTTGTTGGAACCGGTTGCCAGGTTGCTGGCTTGAAGGCTTTTCTTCATCACGATTATCCGAATCTGATTACGTCAGACCTGGTATGCCATGGTGTGCCCAGTCAGAAATTGCTCAATGAGCACATAGCATATTTGCAGGAACGTTATCACCACAAAGTGACTACTTATGAATTCCGAGATAATAGTTCATGGTCTGTTTGCGAAAAAGTAGGTTTCGAGGGACGTAAACCTCTCATTAATGGGCATTACAAGTTGTCTCCTTATCTCTATTCGTTTATGCATGCCATGACTTATCGTCCAAGTTGCTATGTCTGTCCATTTGCTGTCATCCCCCGTCAAGGTGATATTACACTTGCCGACTGTTGGGGAGCTCGACATTTCATTGATAATATGCAAACTAAGTTTGGTGTATCACTTGTTCTTACTAATACAGATAAGGGACGGCAAATTTGGCAAGAGGCAAGTAAGAGCTGTGAATGGAAAGTGGTGAATATTACTGACTGCATAGAATTTAACGGTAATCTGGTTCATGCTACCCAAAAACCGCCTCAGCGAGACCTTGTCTACAAGGATATAGAAAAGCGTGGCTATAAGGTCGTGGCAGAAAGCACATTCCGTCCTTCAATCTATTATGTTAAAAGAATAACGAATGCTATGAAGAACTGTCCTGTTACAAAACCAATTGCATGGTTGTGGATCAAGATGAAAGGTTTTTAGCATTTGTTTCATACCATATAAATCGATATTATTAATGATCATATATAAGGAGGATATTACTGCCAACAAAGGGAACTTCAAGTCCTTGCTGTTTGTTGTTTGCTTCCGCATAAGCCACTATTTTACACGAAACAAGTGGCTGAAGATAATAGGCTTGCCTTGGCGTTTGTTCTATAAATTTCTTTCTGAATGGATATTCCATTGTGAACTGAAAGATGTAACGCAAGTAGGTGCAGGACTGCAAATCTATCATTTCGGCCGAGGCTCGGTGGTAGGACCTGTAGCCATTATCGGCAGGAATTTCGCTCTTCGGCAAAATGTACTCATCACTGTAGGTGGAAAAGTCAATGGGCCCAATGGCAATCACATCATTATTGGCGACAATGTGTTTGTCGGAGCTTCTTGTGTCGTTTTGGGCTCAATTACTCTTGGAGATAACTCATTTGTCGCACCAGGATCAGTCGTAGTTAAGGATGTAGAGCCTAATGCTGTAGTAGGGGGCAATCCTGCTAAATTTATCAAGTGGAATAAACGTTAGGGAAAAGTCAGGTCATGAACATCCTATTCTTAATGAAGAATTTCGAGCTGGGGGGCATCGAGGTTGTAAGTACAGTATTGGCCAATGCATTCATCGAGCATGGCCATGGTTGTTCTTTCTTCTCATTGGAAGAACCACACCCGATGATGCGCGCAAAGATACCAGCCAAAGCGAAACTCTTTGTAAGAACTGACAAACGAGTGACTAAAGCGAACATCCATGCACTACGTGATGTGCTTGTCAAAGAAAAGATTGACGTTATTATCAACCAATGGGGCCTACCTTTCGCTCCAACGCTCATCGCCCAATTTGCCAGGAGAGGATTGCATGTAAAGTACATTTCGGTTTACCACAATTCTCCTGATACGAATGCTCGTATCCAAGACGTGCTGATTGCAATGCAGAATATCCGGAATCCTTTGAAGATGTGGATACAGAATGCCAAACTGAAAGCAATCAAGCTATTGTCAAGATGGAGTATGAGATACGTTTACGGGCAGTCCGATTATTACGTCCTTCTTTCCCCCAGTTTCATCGACAAGTTTTGCACATTCTGTCATTTGAATAAGGAGCCAAAGCTTATTAATATAACCAACCCCTTGACACTACCAGAGAAACGGTGCGTCTATAAGGAAGAAATCAAGCGCAGGCAGATGATTTGCATGGGGCGTATGGATCATAATCAGAAACGTGTTGGCCGAGTAATTGAAGTTTGGGAACGTCTTTCAAGGCAGTTCCCCGACTGGGAACTGCGTTTCGTAGGCGATGGCCCAGAACGCAAGACCTTGGAAAAGGAAGTCAAGGACAAGGGGCTGACTAATGTTTTTTTCGAAGGATTCTCTCAACCGATCCCCTACTATGAGACGGCTTCTTTGTTGATCCAGACGTCTGAATACGAGGGCTTTCCTTTGGTTCTTGCCGAAGCCATGTGCTTTGGTGTAGTACCTGTCATCTATGGCAGTTATAGCGCTGTCTATGACATTATCGATAATAACCGGAACGGAATAATCTGCGACTATAATCCTTCGGGATTCAATGCGGATGCAATGGCTGAAAAATGTGCATCGCTAATGAAGATGGACGAAGTGCGTCGTCAGATGGCACTTCAGGCTTCATTGGTCAAATCGCATTTTTCGGTTGAAGAAATATATAGACACTGGCAAGCTATCCTATGAATCTTTCATTTTAGACCACAACTAACAATTAACTAATAAACCTCAACCTTTTATTCTTTATTTAACATTTAAACCTATAACTTATCGTATCTATGATGAAAAATCGAAAGAAAGTATGTATGTTATCCTCATGTGGTGGACATTTTATGGAGATGATGCAGTTGATACCGGCTGTAAAGGATTTTGATTTCTACATTGTCACCGAAAAGAATTTCTCTACCGAAAGTATTGTGAAATCCTATCGCCATCATTATCTGATGCAACAACAGCGGAATGGCTATTCCTTTATTTTCAAATTTGCCTACAACATTGTCATGTCTCTCGTTTACCTGCTCAAAGAGTGGCCCCGCGTCATCATAACAACAGGCGCTGGCGCTGCGTACCCTACTTGCCTTTTTGCCAAGTGGCTCGGCATTAAGGTAATCTATATCGAATCTTTTGCCAAACTTACAAACTCGTCTCTCACAGGCAAACTGATACATAGGTTTGCAGATAGATTCTATGTCCAATGGCCCGAGATGAAGAGCGTATATCCTAACGCCATCTATTATGGAAAAGTCTATTAAGATTTTTGTGATATGTGGAACACAAAAATTCCCTTTTTCTCGCCTTATTCATGCGCTTAACCGCTTGATAGAGCAAGGTATATACCAGCCATCCGATATTGTCATGCAATCGCAGACAAATAAGGTGAAACCATTATTCAAAATCTACACACTTTTGCCTGTCGATGAGTTCGAGCGATATATGAACGAGGCAGAAGTCGTGATTACGCATGCAGGCGTAAACAGCATCATTTCGTGTATGAAGCTGAATAAACCGCTACTTATCGCACCACGACAGGCGATATTCGGCGAACATGTGGACGATCATCAGGTGGAGATAGCCAGTCTGATGGCCGACAAGTTTGAGGTTACTGTCGACTATGACCTCGATAATTTACAAAAAACCTTGGAAACTGCTAAAACAAAAGATTATAAGCCATGGGTTTCTGACAAAAATGAACTCATTGATGCTCTTCGGAATGACATCATAAATCTTCTTTATTAAATTCTTATATCAACATGAGGAAATGGTATTTTGTTAGTTTTTTGGCGCTTTTGACCGCTTGTAATAATCAAAGTCTTCGAGAAGATAAGTTCATCTCCCAACAAGAAGAAGACGAACTTATCGGTAGTGACACGACGCGTGCAACAACGATAAATTATTACACGACAAAGGGTGTCGCTGTTAGAAATTCCGGTATCGGACCCGAAACGTGGTATGGAAGTACAACGCCATACGTGCCGTATATGGTAACGTTTTCAGACGGAGAATCGAAGGTGGCCAATTCATTGATACGTGTGCATTGGTCAAAAGTGGAGGATGAAAATGGATATCATTTCGAGGAAGCTTTCGACAATTGTTTTATACAAGCTTATTTTAACAAGCAGAAAATTTGTCTGGGCATTTTCCCTCCCGATTCCTGGCGAGACAATGAGGTGCATGTAAATGCTGTGTACAAAGACAGACACTATGAAGCTTTAATAGGCTATCCGGAGTATATTCATAATTTGCTGATGGAATCAGAGGAATATCGCCCACGTCTATATCAAAACTTTGATGGTACGATTACGGACGAGAATGCTCCATTATACTACGCTCCTGATCTTCGTAATCCAATAGTCAAGGAAAAATACCACAACCTGTTGACGGCATTCCGTGCCTACCTCGATAGGGAACTTGTGTTTGACGGCAGGAGACTTTGTCGCCGAATGCTGGTGAGAGAAATCCAGATGCGTTACTGGGGATGTTATGGCGAAGGTATATATAATTATATCGGTCCAAATCGTGAAGAAGTGACAATCACAGCGGATTCTAACCCCGAATTCGATATGGAGACATCTGCCGACCTCATCGAGTGGGGACAGATGTTCACCGAAATATTTCCCGACATACGCCTGATTGCACCAAGTAATATCTTTTGGCAAACAGGAGGCTATGCAGAGTTTCAGTATTGGCTTGCCACCGCTTCTAATGATGTAGGCGAGTTTGGCCTCTTCTATGATATGTGGGGCGAAAATAGTATGACTTCCATTGTCGAAACCGGGACTGTGTGGAATGGACAGAAACTAAAGGATATTCTTAAGAACAAGTGGAGAAAAGCGCCTATTGGAGGTGAACCATGGGCGCATTTCCCATCGGGTGAATTTATACCTTACCACACTCTTCCAGAACAGGTGAAACTTGTCCGACCCGCTAAGTTGCTGGCTGGCAATCTTACGTTGGGCGACGAAGCCGGCAATACGACGCATTGGAGGGTTTCGGACACTGAATTGAATCTTTTCAAGGAAGCATACTCACTGATGGGCTTTCGAATTATTGCAAATGCTGCCGATTATTCCTTGGTCGAAAGTGGGCATTTCCGCGTGGTAGTCTATATGCAGAACATCGGGCGTAACCCTGTTTACAAACCTTGGGATATTTATTATGTGCTTCGCGATCCAATAACAAAAAGCGAGGAGTTTGCTGTCAAGTCATCTTTTGACATTCGTATGCTGATGCCCTCAGATGATCCGGATGATGCGCTCAAAATCCGGAAAGACTGGGTGCCAGTTCGCGCTGAATTCACCGATATCCCAAGAGGCAAATATGAAGTATATTTGCGCATCTGTGACCCCGATGGCATTGTTCCCAATATGCGGTTGGCACAGGATGGATACAACGAAAATGGCGAATATTTCGTTATGTCAATCATTAATCACTAATCAAATTGTATGGGGCGTAACGCTCGCAGCTTCTTCTGGAATCTCTCTGAGAACCTTATTACGCAGGTAATCCAGTTCTCGATCGGCATCATCATGGCTCGTATCCTGATGCCGTCCGATTATGGATTGATAGGCATTCTATATGTCTATACGGCTATTTGCGCCACCGTGACCAATGGCGGATTCTCGGCTGCCCTTATCCAGAATCCAGAGCGCGACGAGAGCGACTACTCCACTGTGTTTTTCTTCAACATGGTCGTGAGTGTGGCTCTCGCCTTGCTTCTCTGTGCGTTGTCGCCCCTGATTGCCTCCTTCTATCACCAGCCGCTACTCGAAGGCTTGACGAGGGTTATGGCATTACCGATGGTAATCAATGCCTTCAATCTGGTTCAACGCACACGTCTGACTATCCAGCTCAACTTTGGATTGTTGGCCAGAATAGGTGTAACTGCTGCATTGGTTCAAGGAGCCACGGGTGTAGCGATGGCTTATAACGGATTTGGTGTCTGGTCAATAGCGTGGGCTCAAGTCGCTGGTGCTTCGACAAGTTGCCTGCTTTGCTGGATTCTTTCAGGATGGAAACCCAGCAGAGGTTTCTCTTCAGAGGCGTTCAAGCGTATGTTCGGATATGGGTCGAAACTGCTTTCTTCGTCGCTGATTGATACTGTTTGGAATAACATCTATCCGCTGATCATAGGCAAGTTCTACACACCTGCAAGCCTGGGATACTTCACCCGTGCCCACGGGTATGCCACCTTGCCTTCCGCTACCATCACCGATGTCGTCAGCCGCGTTACCTTTCCCATCCTTTCAGAAATACAGCATGACAAGCAACAGTTGCAAAAGTCCTACAATCAGATGTTGCTTTTGACGGCATTCTTCATGTACCCGCTTATGATTGGTATCGCTACGCTTGCTGAACCCTTGATACGCCTGATGCTCACCGACAAGTGGATTGCTTGTGTCCCATACTTGCAAATACTATGTGTAACCATGATGCTTTATCCAGTGCATGCACTCAATCTTACGCTTTTGAAGGTGATTGGTCGCAGCGATCTCTTTCTTCGTTTGGAGTTGTGGAAGAAGTCGTTGGGCGTCATCGTTCTGATTGTCACATTGCCGTTGGGTGTTGAGGCGATGTGTTGGGGCATGTTGTTCCTTTCTGTAATCAGTCTTTTCTTTAATACGCATTATACCGGTAAATATCTCCAACTTGGTATCTTCCCTCAAATCAAGTTCTGCCTGCCTATCCTGGCTATGACTTCCTTGGCCGCTTTTAGTGCCTTTGGAGTAACGCGGTTGTTCTCATCAACTTGGTTGCAGCTTATTTGTGGCGGCTTGGTTGGCGCAGTAACTTATTATCTTTTCAGTAGGTTTATTACACCTGTAATTTTCAAGACGATAGTAGATACTATCCGAAACCGTAAAACCTCAACTTAATTATTTTTACTCAGTATGCTTTCAACAGATTCTTCGTCACCTGTTATGGTGACAGTCATCTGCCTCTCATTTAATCATGAGCGTTATCTCCAGAAATGTCTTGATGGCTTTGTTATGCAAAAGACATCTTTTCCTTTTGAGGTATATGTTCATGATGATGCCTCAACAGATGCCTCTCAGCAGATTATTTCGCAGTATGCTACCCGATATCCCGACATCATCAAGCCTTTCTTCGAAACTGTCAACCAGTACTCTCGTGGACAGAAAGTTCTTAATGAATTATGGAAAAATACCCTACTGGGGGCTCGCGGCAAGTATGTTGCATTTTGTGAGGCTGATGACTATTGGACTTCGCCCGACAAACTTCAATTGCAGGTAGATTTTCTCGAAGCCCATTCTGAGTATGGCATGTGTTTCCACGAAGCTGACAATTTTGACGAGGCTGCCCAGACTACCATTGCCGCTCGATTTCGTTTTTCAGCCGATACTGACGTTTCGGCAGAAGAACTTATCATGGGAAGCGGCAATTACTGCCCTACCAATTCAATATGTTTACGCAAGGCATTGCTCGATGTAGCCCCCGAGATGATATTCTATCAGTATGTAGGCGATTATCCTTTGCAAATGTACTTTGGCCTTGTATCAAAGGTGCGCTATATGGCTCGGTCACTCAGTGCATATCGTATCAATACAGGTGCATCTTGGTCAAATAAAACTTATGGTACGAAAGACTTCATGAAGTATAAGCCAATCATCGACAAGGAGATGGCAATCTACAGGGACTTCACCGCTCAATATCCACAATATGCAAAGACTTTCGACCGTAAGAAAAACAAATATCTGGCCTATTATTACTCGATCTATGGGCAATATGCTGAGGCACGCAAGGCATGGCTGCGTCAACCTTGGAAAGATCGGGACAAGTCCTTTTCAATGCTCATGCGCCTTTGGGGGCCCAAGGGACTCTATGACAGAATCAAACGGAATTAATAATAAAACGTAATATTATGGACATTAGTAAAATCGGTTTTGACTTAAACACGCGTGATAATCTTATAACAGTCACGTCTCCCTTATTGCCGGATTTAGAGGAATTTACCCGCAGCCTTGAGCAAATCTGGAAAAATCGTTGGATAACAAACAATGGACCTTTTCATCAGCAGCTTGAACAAGACTTGCAGGACTACTTGAAAGTGGACTATCTAAGCCTTTTCACCAATGGCACATTACCTCTCATCACGGCATTGCAGGCTTTACAGGTTAAAGGAGAAGTTATCACCACTCCCTTTAGTTTTGTAGCTACCACTCATTCTCTTTGGTGGAACGGAATCAAACCTGTATTTGTTGACATCGATCCCTATACTTGCAACCTTGATCCCGACAAGATTGAGGCTGCCATCACTCCACGTACTTCTGCAATCATGCCTGTTCATGTATATGGTATACCTTGTGACACGGAACGCATCCAACAAATAGCTGATCGTCATGGCTTGAAGGTCATCTACGATGCAGCCCATGCCTTCGGTGTGGAAGTCAATGGCAAGTCTCTGCTTAAAGCAGGTGACCTTTCGACCCTTAGTTTCCATGCCACCAAGATATACAATACCATCGAAGGCGGTGCAATGGTAATGCATGACGAGAAGACCAAGGAGCACATTGACCAACTGAAGAATTTCGGCTTCGTCGGAGAAACTGAAGTCATTGCTCCTGGCATTAACTCTAAGATGGATGAAATGCGAGCCGCTTACGGCATCATTAATCTGAAACAGGTCGATAAGGCAATTGCAATGCGTCGCAAGATTGCACTGCTTTATAGAGAACATCTTCGCGACATTCCTGGCATCAGTTGGATTGACGATATGCCGGGTGTTAAGCATAACTACGCCTATTTCCCCATCTTTGTCGATGCCGATGAATATGGAATGACTCGTGACGAACTTTACGAGAAGATGAAGAAGCAGAATGTATTCGGACGTCGCTATTTTTATCCGCTCATCAGCAACTTGTCAATTTATAACCAGTTGGAAAGTGCTGATCCTGACAACCTGCCCATTGCAAACCAGAAGGCCAATACGGTTATTTGTCTTCCAATGTATGCAGGACTTACAGAACAGCAAATAGAGAAAATTGTAAACCAAATAAAAAAGTAATTATTATGAAAAATCTGATTATCGTTGGAGCTCGTGGATTAGGTCGCCAGATTTATGGTCAATTAGAGGATATGGTGGGTTATAATACCGAATTTGTTGCCAAGGGTTTTTTGGACGATGCTTCAAATGCTCTCGACAATTTCCCCGGATTTCCACCAATCCTTTCGTCTGTTGAGGATTACGTAGTTCAGCCTGATGATGTTTTTATCGTAGGCTTGGGTGATCCGAAGATGAGATTGCTTTACGCTGATAAGATTAAACAAAAAGGAGGCACCTTTATTTCAATGATTTCGAAGTATGCTTATATCTCCAAGACTGTTAAACATATCGGAGTAGGCTGCATGATTGACCCGTTTGTCGCTATTGCTACAGATACATATATAGGCGACTTTGTCTTGATCCAGAGTAATTCGGTGATTGGACATGATGTCGTTATTGAAGATGCTGCTGCCATCGATTCCCAAGGTTTTCTTGGCGGTGGTGTCCTTGTAAAGAAGGGGGCATACATTGGCACAGGTTCCAAGGTTATGCCACATGTCACAGTCGGTGAATACGCCAATATCAATGCTTGCAGCTTGGTCGTTAAAGATGTTCCCGATGCAGCTTCTATGATGGGAATTCCCGCCCAACCTAGCCGCAAATGGCTGCGTATGATTTTCAGTGGCACCAAATAAAGTAACCAATTGATTACATAATTTATTTATGAATTTCAAACTACTATCATCATGCATATCAGCAGTAGTGCTTTTATCTGCATGTTCAACCAGAAATATCGCCTATCTGGAGCATGGCGATACTTCAGACAATGTCATTTTCACAGAGCCATCCTTCTATGATGCGAGGTTTAAGGTGAAGGATTTGCTGACCATCAATGTCACATGTTCTCAACCTGAAGTGGCAGCACCCTTCAATTTGACGGTGACCTCTTCAGCTTCACAAAATATGTCGGTCAACTACGTTACCTCTCAGCCGGTACTCCAGGTCTACCAGGTCGATAACAATGGTAATATCAACTTCCCTGTCCTGGGCAAGATTCATATTGAAGGTATGACCAAAACAGAGGTTGAGAATCTTGTGGTGAATAAACTGACTTCCTACATCAAGGATGAGCACCCTACTGTGGTGGTAAAATGGGCTGAATATAAATACTCTGTTTTGGGTGAAGTCAATCGCCCTGGACAATATTCGTCTAATAGTAATAAGGTAAGCATCTTCGAGGCTTTGGCTCAGGCTGGAGACATGACTATCTACGGAAAGCGTGACAACGTGAAGCTCATTCGAGAAAATATGAAAGGCGAGCGTAACACCATGGTGCTCGACTTGACCAGTACTGACTTCCTTAACTCCCCTTACTATTATATCGAACAGAATGACATCGTGTATGTCGAGCCCAACAAGGTGAGGGCGCGCAGCTCCCACGTCAGCTCTTCCACCACGGCATGGTTGACCGTTACGTCGATCATTGTTTCTGCAGCCAGTCTGATAACAGCTATAATTCTTAACTAAAATACAGCTATCAAACGATGAATCCTACAGAAGATATATTCAGTGAAGAGAGGAAGGAGTATTTTAATCTCAAAAGTGTTCTGCTGAAATGCTGGAAGTATAGGTACACCTTCTGTATAATTCTTGGTGTACTATGTCTGTTAACTTTGGCATTAATCATTATTATGCCAAAGGCATATAAGGTGGAAGCATCAATCACCATCCTTGACGAAGAACGAGGCGGAAGCAAGAACGATATTTATTCCATCAATAAAATGTTCTACAACGGTCGCGATTGGCTCAACACCGAAAATGAAGTGGAAGTTCTCCGATCCACGTCTCTTATAGCAAAGGTGGTCAACAATCTCGAAATGTACGTAGAGTATAAGGTGGGCGGATTATTAAAGGAACACCTTTCGGCAACCGACACTCCGATCAAGGTAAAGGTGAATGCTGATAATTTGTCCTTGATGGCATCTGCAATCAAGATAACCCTATCAGCCGAGTCTGATACTGAAATGAAGGCGGATTTGGAGTCACGTGTCGATGAGAAAAAATGGGAACAGTCACTCACAATCAATCGTCTTCCTTTCGTTGTCAAGACACCTTATGGATCTATCACTCTCGAAGGTAGTATTGCTCAAGCCAACAAGATGGATAAGAAACTGCAGATTATTGTGTCAAATCCTATCGAGAAAGCAAGCAGTGTGGCCGAAAAATTATCTGTGGGGCTTGTTTCAAGAACATCTTCGATTGTGAGTCTGGAGTTTAAGAGTCCGAATCGTCAGGAAGGCATGGACTTCTTGAATGAACTCGTAAAGTGCTACAACCAGAATGCCAATTATAATAAGAATCGCGTGGCGCATCGCACCAAGGAATTCCTTGAAAAGCGCATTGCTGATTTAGGAAGTGCACTTGAGGCCACAGACAAACGTTTGGCAGATTTTAAGCGTAGGGCTGGACTGACCAACATGAATGTCGATACGAAGGCATTTCGAGATGAGAACTCAATGTACGACAAGGACTTGCATGGCACGGAGACTCAACTTTATCTGCTGCAAAATCTAAAGGATTTTATGCAGAATGATGAAAATAGGTTGAAGACTGTTCCTCTTGATATCGGGTTGAATGACAAGACACTTTTTGATAATATCAATAGCCACAATCAATTGGTTTTGGATTATCAACGCATCTCGAAGACTACATTCGACAACAACCCTGTAGCTGCAAACTTGTATAGTCAGATCCAGGCATCTTATGACGGTCTATTGACTACAATCGAGAACTCTTATGAGGGAATGCTCATTGCCAAAAACGAAATTGAACGCAAGGCTAAGCAGTATAACTCACTCATCTACAAGATACCAGCCAGCGAAAGGGCTCTTGGCGAAATCATGCGTCAACAGGAGAACCAGCAGAGCCTCTATCTGGATCTTCTGAAAAAACTTGAAGAGAACTCCTTAATGCTCGAGGCAATTACCGAAAACGCTCAATTCATCGATTTGCCTTATGCTCCAGCTAAAGCTTCGTGGCCGAACAAGAAGATCCTGCTTTTAGCAACCTTCATGTTGGCATTGATTGCCACTGTCTGTTGGATGATACTCAAGGAATTGTTCACACCTTATGTAATCTCAACCGAAGAGATTGACAAAGCTTTGAAAGGCAACAAGGTCATAGGGAAGCTTAACTACAATCCCAAGGATGATAATGTTGATATGCAACCGCTCGCTACTCAGTTGATATTGACGTTGGCTCGTAGCAAACAGCAGGTGGCATGCGTCTTCTCATCACAAGAAGGTGACGGCAAGTCATTCATCTCTGCTCGACTTGCAAATGAATTGGCTAACATGGGTAAAAAGGTTCTTTTGTTCAAGTTCGAAAATGATGAAAAGCTTGGCAATGGTGTAAATCAACTTGATAACCTCAAGGTCACGAGTTCCACCGACAACGGTAATCTTTCACGATGTGTTATTTCCGACAGCATCAACAACCTGCGTCAGATGGTTAACCATCCCAAGCTTGCAGAGCGTCTTAGTCAGTTCTGTCTCGAGAACGACTATGTGTTGATCGATAGCGTTTCACTCGAGCTGATGCCCGATTCGTTGCAACTTGTCAAGCAAGCTAATTATGGCCTTTACGTCTGCCGATTGGATCATACTCGATGCAAGGGCCTTGAGGAACTTGCAGTCATAAATGATCGTTGCCTTTTGCCCGATTTCCATGTGATAATCAACAATTTTAGTTAATTGAGCTATGAAACAGGTAGGTCTCGCACAGTACATTAAGTTGTTAGTATTAGGATTCGATTTTATCTTATTGAATCTACTTTTTGCTGTATTCAAGGGGCATTGCGGATTGGGTCACAATGGTTCTCAAGTCGTTCAGACCTGGCAATTGTGGGCCATTATCATGATATGCTTCCTTATTTGTGCTCGTAAGTATAGGCCTATGCTGTACTACCGCATTGTCAAGGAATATAAGATTGTTATCAATATTTTCTCATTGGCTGCCAACAATTGTCTTATGGCAGCAATCATTTTCCTGTTTGTTTATAATTATCTTCCCGTCTCTTTTTTCCTCCTGTTCTACTCGTCCTTTTTCCTGATATTACTTGTTGCCCACTTCGTTCTTCGCTGTCTTTTACGTAAATACCGTAAAGAAGGCGGCAATTCTCGTAGTGTGGTTTTTGTTGGCAATACCGCAAGTATGCATGATGTTTACAGAAAACTGACTTACGATTTATCATCTGGATACATAGTGATGGGCTATTTTGACGAGAAGCCAGCAGCGAATCCAACGTCTGAAATCAAATATCTGGGTGGCATTAATGACGTCACTTATTATTTGAAAGGACATCCAGTAGACTATGTCTATTGTAATCTGTCTCTTTTTGATAACACCGTTTTTACACCGATTATTGACTATTGCGAGAATCACCTCATTCGTATTTTTGCTGTACCATCTTTTTCCGGAGACATGTCCATAAATCCAAGTGTTAAGCACTTGGGCCATGTCCCCATCTTGGCAATGCGCAAGGAACCGCTGACTCGACTGCACAATATCCTCTGGAAACGATTATTCGATCTTGTTTTCTCAACACTATTCCTGGTCACCCTATTCCCCATTATCCTATTGGTCGTAGCCATTGGCATAAAGATTTCTTCTCCTGGTCCAATTTTCTTCCGTCAGCGTCGTAGTGGAAGGATGGGAAAAGAGTTCGATTGTTTCAAGTTTAGATCAATGGCGATAAATTCGCAGTCCGACTCGATACAAGCGACTCAAGACGATCCACGTGTGACTCCCTTCGGCCGATTCCTTAGGAAAACCAGCATTGATGAATTGCCACAATTTATCAATGTATTTCTTGGGGATATGTCTGTGGTGGGACCTCGTCCTCACATGTTACTTCATACCGAGAAGTACAGTGAGATTATCAATAAATATATGGTGCGTCATTATGTGAAACCAGGCATTACAGGATGGGCTCAAGTGACAGGTTTCCGTGGAGAAATACACTCTGCTGAAGAGATGGCTAATCGAATTAAACAAGACATTTGGTATATAGAGCATTGGTCTTTGCAACTTGATTTGTACATCATAGCGCGTACAATATACAATGTTGTCAAAGGCGATAAGAAAGCCTATTAATCCTTGACAGGTTTCTCCTAATTGAGTTATATTCAGTAGAAGAGACTATAAAAAACTGAGTGGCAACCCATTTGGGTCGCCACTCAGTTTTTATATAATAGGCAAAAATTCTTGTCAGCCTTATTGCTCCAAGAGAGCTCTTATCTCTTTTTCAAAGATGTGACGTTCGATTATTCTATAGTGAGGGTGGTATGCCTCGCGATACTCTGGAGAATGACTGATGGCATATTTCCCTACGGAAAGGATGCTGTCGATGTACTGCTTGTCCTCTTCGTGGTGGGGGAGGTTGAGTTTCATCTTGTCAATCGTACCAATAATCACATGCCACCTGTCACGCCATGACTCTACCGAAGGGCGCACAACTGAATTGGCACTACGCACAAAAGCATCGAGCAGCAAATCCTCCGAGATGATGTCCTCCTTAATTGCCCTGATGCTCACACGATAGTAGTTACTATCTATGCCGCATGGCTCATAATACCATGGCAAAAGGTCATCCAGCGTAGTCGTCTCAAGTTCTTGATCCAGATATGCTTTCACCCTCTCGCTGTCCGAAACGAGATGCTCCGCACCCATATGGTCCTGAAAGCACGACTTATAGATATCCAGCAGCCGCGATTCCGGATAGGTCTCCATCTGCCAATTGATGAACTTCACTATGTCTTGTGCGTGAAGGGTCAGGGCGCATATGAAAGCTAATGTTGTGAGAATTATTCTTTTCATTGGGAGTCCCTGAGATAAAAATATTAATATTCCTTCTATTTAAGGTTTTATATCTTATTTTTTCGCCTTGATAACATAACTCTTATGTTATGGTTTCACAATATGTTTTGTTGACGACTCTATCTCTCATCAACTTCATATCAGTGAAATTTCGGCTGATATTTTGAATTAAATCGAGGTAGTTGTCTGTTCCATCTTTCTTTATATAGTAAAATGGTTTAATCGATATGCAATTCTTATGTTCAAACAATGTGTTTAAGAGAGTTCTATCAGAATTGCCACAAGAATGTCCCATAATGAAAACTTGAAAAGGAGCTGACTCAATAAACGCTAGTACTCTTCTGTAATTGTCCGATTCTTGATATTTAATCGTTTTTACGTTTAGGATACATTCATTATTGTTTAGATTTTGGAGCCTCTTGTATTTGTCATCTAGTTCATCACCATAACCAAAGATAACACTTGATGGCTTTTCTATAACGCCATGGATATTGTTACACACAAAAGATTGCCGGTCTTTTATTAAATATGCATTAGCCGTTTTAGTATAATTAAAACTCAATAGCATTATGGAATCGGGAAGCATAAACAGATTTGGATATTTCTGATTACGAAGTTCCCCTTTTTGAAAATCCTCTATGTCGAAGATATAATTATAACCACTTGTTCCCGAAATGCCATACTCATCCAACTTTTGTTCCCATTCATCGCGTCTCTTCTCACCCCACCCTTTAACATATTCTTCTACAACATTAGATGCTTCTACGGAAATATCACACGGCTTGATAGGAGAATATATCCTTTTCTTCACTTTTTCGTTGATTGTAGTATTCTCTTGATTGATAATACACAAATATTCAATCAGTTTATCTTGCAACAAGCGGAGCTGTTTATTTAGTTCGTCAACAGAGCATGCAGAGTTTCCATCTAACGCACTTTTAGTTAACATGTCGTAGTATTCATTCTCAATATCTACCCACTTCTTGTTTTCAAGGCTCTTGCATATCTGTTGAAGGAAAGGACTCATCCAAAAATCACATAAGTTTTTGTCTTCTCTGGCTATATTTATTACATCGTTCAAGTCCCATGGTTTAAGCGGGTCCTTTCTCTGATAATGGTGCCCCCATACTAATCCCCAATTAGCTAAACCAATGTTTTCTTTTAGTTTAAACGAACATAAACCATCTGTTTCTGTTTTGTTTGAACTATGTAGCAGTTTTTCGCCCCTGTCCATCCAATACCAGTTGATAAAATCTTTATAACTGGTTTTTAGTCCGTGAGCCAGATCGAAGCCATTGCCTATAAGAACTATTCTATTCATCGATAATACTATCTATTGTTGTAACAAATGGGAGATATCTTATCTCACCTCTTCTTTGGGTTTTTAAGACATTGATGGCCCCTAATTCGGCAGATTGCAGAGGATTATACTCCAACAATAGGAATTTCACCGCTCCTTTATCCTGCCTAAGGAGATAATCAGTGGGAACAGACTTTTTATCAACTAAAATTGGCTCCTTGGTTAGGAGGTACGCCTTTGGTTTACTCCAATAATGGAACAACAAGTATCTAATGCTCTTGTATGCGGCCATCTGCTCATCTTTCATCAAATCTTCTTTGATTCCCAAGGCAATTTTCCCAGAAGACTCGGTTTTTTGACGGGCACTGCTACCGATAGCGTACATTAAGATTAAATCCAGCTTTTTGTCAATTAGGTCATTCCTTTTTGTATTAGGCAAATCAACGGGAATGCTTCCATAGATGTAGATATCATCTGCTACCATCATCATCCTATCTTCTTCCTCAAGGTAAGGATACATGGAGATGACGGGAGTTTCCTTTATGGTGTTTTCTTCGTCCTGGCTTTCATATTTCTTGAAGTTCTCTGCCTGTTCGAAGATTTCCTTGAATACGTCATCTTGGGGTACTGGGGGATATCCGTGCTCAGCAAGAATCAGTATCAGATCCATCTGAAGCTCGGCCTTAATATCGGCACGATTTGCCCAATCGGTATATTTCGATTTGTCATCCACCATTTTCTTCACGGCTGCCGCAAGTTTCAGCAGTTTGTCTTCAGGGTATTCAAAGCCGAACTTATGGGCAATCTCCTTTAGGATGTCGTAGAAAGCCTTTTCCTCATATGTGATGCCCAGATCTTTGAAGGATTTCTTCTCCTTGTTCACTTCCTTCAGAAGGGCTGCCATCTGTTTGGCCACTTCGTCAAGCACTTCTTGGGCAAATACGGCATTGTCACTTCGATCGTTGTATCGTTCTACCAAGGCATTCAGACGTTTCGTGAAATCGACGCCCTTCATCTTGTTCACCTTCTTGAAGTCGGTGATGACGGTGCGAAGCAGTTTCTCCATCAACTTTACCTTCGTGTTGGGTAGTTTCAGTTTCTCCAGTCGGGCCATGTAATCCTCGCTCAACAAGTCGATGTTCTTGGTGTTGGCATTCACTTGGGCAACTTCTTCTACACCTTCCGACTGCAAAGCCTCAGCAATCATCTTGCTCACCTTGCGGTTCATCTGGTCAATATCTGGAGCATCGCCTTTCGTCAGTTTGAAGATGATGGAGCGTACACCTGTAAAGAAATGGATGTCCTCTCTGTCCTTGTCGGTTATGTCATCATGGTTGGAGCAGATATTGAAGGCCGATTTCAACTTCTTGACATGCCCCATGAACAGGTTCTGTGTCTTCTCGGTGCTCTGAATAAATTCAGCTGCGTTCTTCAGACATTCCAATTGCTCTAAAGGACTGCCGGTAGTAAACTTTGAATAATCAAACTGAGCAAACATGCGTCGCAGGATATCCAACTCGTCTTTAACCATCGTCAACGATTGTTCGATGGTTTCCACATTTTCGCCCAAGTCGCCTCCACCTGCATATTGCTTCAGCGCATTGTTCATGTTGTTTTTGATGCCCAGATAGTCGACCACCAGCCCTTTGTCCTTGCCTTCATACACACGGTTCACTCTCGAAATGGTCTGTATCAATGTGTGTTTCTGTAGTGGTTTGTCGATATACATTGTATCGAGGCAAGGAGCATCAAAGCCGGTTATCCACATGTCCACCACTATGGCAATCTTGAAGTCTGACTCTGAGTCTTTGAATTCCAGATCGAGTCTTTTCCTGTCGTCATCCGAGCCCAGAAGGTCATAGAGCCTTTGCTCGTCATCCTTTGAGCGAGTCATCACCATCTTGATGCGTTCGGCTTCCCACTTTGGGCGAAGGGAAATAATCTGTTTATAGAGGTTGTATGCGATTGAGCGACTGGAGCAAACGAACATCGCCTTACCGCAAACGGTACTGCCTTCTTCGATGCGTTTCTCATAATGTTCCACGAAATCCCTCGCCACAGCAGCAAGGCGCTTAGGGTCACCAATGATC
>JAEEGL016590275.1_pt1 | contig 24245 bp, 22 predicted proteins | sample 9134231 | NCBI WGS metagenome assembly JAEEGL01 (sample SAMN16246548, study PRJNA631951) | gut metagenome | biome: gut microbiome; feature: rumen; material: fiber-attached | host: Bos | place: Iran: Karaj | collected 2018-10
AAGCAAAGCCGAAGCCGGGTCGCCGTTGTGGCTTGAACCCATATTATCAACTTCATCAATCAAAAAGACCGGAGAAGCTGATTTTGTAATTTTGAGTCCCTGAATGATTTTTCCAGGCATAGCACCGATGTATGTTCGGCGATGTCCCTTAATTTCTGCTTCATCGCGCATACCGCCCACACTAAAGCGGTAAAAAGGCTTGTTCATCGCGTTTGCAATCGACTTTCCAACTGAAGTTTTACCAACTCCCGGAGGTCCCACCAGAAGCATAATAGAACCTTTGGCATCCTTCTTCATTTTGCGAACGGCAAGATATTCAAGAATACGTTTTTTTACGTCATCAAGACCAAAGTGATCGTTTTCAAGGATTTTCTTTGCGCGTCCCAGGTCATAATCTTCCTGAACAGTCTCGCGCCATGGCAGGTTTACAACCAGTTCAAGAAAGTTTCTTGTTCCAATAAACTCGCTGGAGTTAGGATCCATAAGCTTAAACTTTTCAAGTTCGCTTTCAACAGTTTCCTTAATTTCGCCTTCAAACTTAAGTTCATCAATCTTTGTTTTAAACTTCTGATAATCAGTTGCGTTACCTTCGGCAGTCTCTCCAAGTTCATCCTGAATAGCCTTAAGTTCTTCGCGCAAAAAGTATTCACGCTGATTTTTGTCTACGCGCTCGTTAATATCCTGAGAAATCTTCTTTTGACCGCGCAAAAGTTCCTGCTCACGTTTAATAAATACTAGAACCTGCTCCATTCGCTGGCGCACATTAAGAGTTTCAAGGATTTTCTGCTGATCTTCTTTATCCGTATTCAAAATTGAAGCAATAAAGTCGGCAATCTTTCCAGGATTATCGATGTTCACCATGTTAAGGCGCATTTCGTCGCTAAAAAGAGGATTATTCTCGCTTACTTCCTTCATCTCGCTGATAAGGGCGCGGGTCAAAGCCTTTACTTCAAAGGTGTTATTTTCCTCTTCTTCAAGGTAGTCAACAGCTGCAGCCATTGGAGCCTGAGAATGTAAAGTTTTACGGATTTTAAAACGCTTGATTGTAGAAACAAAAATATTAATTCCGCCATCCGGCAGGTTAATTTTCTTTATGATTCTTGCAACAGTTCCCACGCGGTGAAGGTCAGACACACTAGGATTTTCTGCATCATTTTTAAGCATAACAATACCTATAAATCCGTCCTTTTCAAAAGCCTGTTCAGCCACCTTTACGTCGTCGTTTGAATTAATCATAAGAGGTGTGAAAATTCCAGGAAAAACAGGTCGTCCCTGCAAAGGAATTAGTGTCAGCTTATTGGGTAAAATCTGATCTGTTGGTATAATTGAATTATCATCTTTTGTTGTCATACTATGAATATAATAACAAAAGCGATAAAAAGCAAAATAAATCAGAGGTGTATTATGGAAGTAATTCAGAGTTTCACAATTGATCACACACACTTAAAACCGGGAATCTATGTTTCCCGCGAAGACAAAGGCTTTACCACCTACGACCTTCGCATTACAGAGCCTAACAAGGAACCGGCTGTCGCACCAGGCGCAATTCACAGCCTTGAACACCTCATGGCAACCTGGTTCCGTAACTCACGTGTAAAAGAGGATGTAGTTTACGTTGGTCCTATGGGCTGTCTTACAGGCATGTACATCATCATGATTGGAAAATATAGCGTTGAAGACATGAGAAAACTTACAATCGAATGTCTTGAATGGATTCTTACACAGGAAAGTGTCCCAGCCACACAGCCTGAATCATGCGGAAATTATCTTCTGCATGACCTTCCAATGTGCAAATGGGAAAGCGCACGCTACCTTGACCGCCTTAAGAATGATTTTCACTGTGAATACACAAAATTGCAGATTAAACTTGAAGACGGAAAATTATTTGCAGACGCCTAAATTAAAAAAAATGGCGTGAACGGAGCGGGACACAAAAGTCAATCTATGGTTTTAGCGAGCTTGCGCTCCAAGCGGAGCCGCCCATAGTCCTTGACTTTTGGGGAACGCGCAGTGGAAGCCATTTTTTTATTTGGTAGACTCTGCATTAATATTTTCAGCCTTTAATGCTGCACTAACAATTAAATCATCCTGATACCAGTCAATAAGAAGTGAATAAGTCTCCTCAGAGTAATTCTCTGCGGAGATTTTTATTTTCCAGACCATTGCAGACTTAAGAGCGTCTTCTGGAACATCTTCCAAAGGCTTCCAGCTGCCCCTATAATTCAATCGCACTTCTGGATTTTTGATTTTTACTAATGTTTCGCTGTCGTAAGCATCTACCATAATCTTCAGGTTTCGGTTTGAATTACGAAGGAAATCACACTTAATGGTAACATCTTCATCTGCAACGCTAAAACTCTTCCACCACACATAAGGGCCTACAACAACCTTAAGGCGATAGTCACCATGTTTTTTAAGGAACACTTCGTTCATTACATAAGTCTGATTGCGGGCAGAAGGACGTTCAACTTCAAGCTTTGGCTTAAAGATATTGATTTTGTCTATAAAACGTGTACCTTCTTTTATAAAAGTACGTCGGCTTCCGGCAACTTCAGGAATTTCGGCATTATCGTTTTCAAAGAAAACAGCCTGGCTTGGTAAGTCCATTACGGCAAGAAGTGATTTTGGCATTTCCATCTGAACACCAACAGAAGCATACCATGGCTTTAAAATTGTTCTGTGAACAAATCCGCACTTCCAGCAGAATGCAAACACAGCTGCTGCAGCAACAACACCGCAAACAATTCTTGTAATCAGGCGGCGAAGTTTATCTTTTGGCTCAATTGCCGGGAATTCATAAGTTTTTGGCGTAAGAACAGATTTTGCAACCTGCACGCGAAGTTCATGAGTGTCGTAATGCTTAAGATAGCGTTTTACATGTCTTAAAACTCCATCGATATTCGGAAAGCGTCTTTTTGCCTTAGGGCGAATCATTCTGTGAATAAGGCGGCAAAGAGATTTTGGAATACTTTTATCAAGAGTTCTAGGGCTTATGTACTTTCCCTTTTTGATTGTATTAAGTGTTTCTACAGAGAAAGTTCCTGGATAAGGCTTTGTACCCGTAAGCATCTCGTAAAGCATAATACCAAGTGCATAGATGTCTGCCCGCTGATCAACATTAGAACTGTCTTCAAACTGTTCTGGAGGCATATATGCAGGAGTTCCCAAAGCAACTCCCGTCTGAGTGATGGTATCGCCTTCTGCATCACTGGCAATTCCAAAGTCAGCAAGTTTGATTTCGCCACGTTTTGAAATCAAAATATTTCCAGGCTTAATGTCGCGGTGAACAATTTCTTTTGAATGGGCATATTTAAGAGCATAGCAGGCATCCTGCATAAAAAGCATTGCAATTGGAACAGGAAGTGCAGTTTCTTTTTCTATAAGCTTATCAAGCGCAGCACCATCAACAAGTTCCTCTACCATATAGCGGTAGCCGCCCTCTGTAAAATAGTCAAAAAGATGAACAATATATGGACTCTGCAAATCAAGCAGAATCTGAGCCTCTTTTTTAAAACGCTCGCCATTCTGTGATTTTCCGCGTGCCGTCATTTTTTTTATTACAACGTAACGCTTTAGAGACGGATGGATTGCCTTATAAACCACGCCCATACCGCCTTTTGCAATAATTCCGGTAACCTTATATTTTCCAATCATCGGTGGAAATTCATCACTCATCTTTGCCCTCTGTTAATTTTTCCTTAGCTATATTCTATTTGAATTTTGCAACACTAACAATATCAGTTTCTGGATTAAACTTTCTGTCTGGGCGAACAAGAACAATATTTTGAAGTTTAGGATTATGAATCTGTATGTATTTTCCATTCTGACGCAGTCTGTAATTTTCTTTTACAGGACGATGCCCGCCAAAATAAACGTAATTTTCAATATCAGCAGGATTTGCGCACAGTTCTTCTATAATTTCTAATACGCTGCCATTTTTTGCAACATCATTATCTGTCCAGGTGAGACCCTCCACCACGCCCGCATCATTTCTGGCATTAATCAGCTGATCTTTTCTAAAACCATATCGCGGCTCGGCATGAGAAATTACACAATTATTGGTAACGGCAATCAGCGGAAGGACATTTTCTATGCAGGAAATAATATAAAGAATATCTTCTCCGTAATATTCTGTAATGAATTCGCGAACCATGCGGCCTTCATCGGCAAATTTTACAAAGGCAAAATCCCCTTCTCCAGTTCTGTTTAAAATATTTTCATGATTTCCTTTTAAAAAATGAACTAAAGGAGGAAAAAGAGACTTCATTTTTAAGAGAGTGCCTAAAACGGCAAAACCGTCTTTCATTTCTGCACTAATGGCAGGACCTGTGTAAATATTACTTGCAAATTCAATTTCTGCAGCAATCCATCGGTCACGGGTATCAACTTCTGTATGAAGGGCATCTCCCACGCACACAATGCGCACAAGAGCTTTTTCCAGCGCCTGAAAAACTGTTAATCCGCCGCTTATAAAATTTTCTGGCAGACGGTACTCCAGAATATTTTCCAGAAAATACGGACGGGCATGAATATCAGGTATGATAATAAGAGGCAGTAAGTTTTTTTGAAAATCCAGCAGGCTTCCGGGCTTACCATCATCATTCTGCAGTCTGTAATCAGTTATTTCTGTTTCCAGAATTGTAGACACAGCATCTGCAAGGCTAAAAATTGCATCATGAGAAGGAAGTTCGTTTGCCCTCAAGATATCTTTTATATCGGAAAGCATCAGTCTATAACTTAAAATGCTCCTAAAGCGCAAAAGTAACGAATCGTACCATGATTACGAAACTACAAGGCTCATATTTCCGATTGTGACTCTATCTCCAGGATTCAGTTTTACGTATTTATCATTAGGAATGCGTACACCATTAATAAACGTACCGTTTGTACTTCCCATATCTTTGATAAAATATGCATTTTTGATTTTCTGAATCAGAGCATGATGACGGCTTGCAAGTTTGTTATCAACTACAACGTCATTATCTGTATCACGACCAATCGAAATTTTTGCAACAAGATCAATTTTCTGCTTGTTGAACATAAGGTAAGAAGCAGGTTTTGCCTCTCCAAAAGATTCAAGATGTTTTCCAACCGGGCTGTCAGTAACTATAGTTTTATCACTCATACTCTAATTATAGTATGTAAAAAGAAGAGGTGCAAACTATTTGTAGTAAGATTTGTTAGCCTTTATCGGTCAAAAATCTGAAGGAAAGGGATTTCTTCTTTTACGCAGATTCTAAAATTGTGCATAACACGTTTTATGTCGTCGCGCGTAGTTTTGTCCATAGAAGCAAGTTTTTTTATAATTTTTGCAGAAGCCATCACAGGATTATCATAGAATTCTGTAATAGTTTTAAAGCCAGGTGCTTCTATAACTTCAAAAATTGAATTTACAAAGGTCTGTTTTTCTTCTGAAGACATGCGGTCAATCCAGTTGTTAACGGAATTATAAAAAAACTGACTTTCCTTTGAAAAATCTTTTTTGTGAACAAAATTATTTCCTAAAATCTGCCAGCAGCACGGGTCATGCTGCATAGCCCCCACACGATTTGCCTTAATGATTTCATAGTTTTGTGGATGACAGAAAATCATTCCTACAATAGAGCCTGACGGATACACGTTTACAAGGCGATTTTCTATTGCACAAAAGTCAGGGCTTTCAAAAAAAGCTTTAGAAAAACCAGGACCATCAAAATTATAAATAGCACTGATTTTCTTTTGTGATTTAGCACCGCATTTTACGGCAGAATTGATGGCTAAGTTTCCACCCTTGGAATGCCCGCAGATAATAAAATCAGTTTTAAGGGAATCAAACGCCATCTGGCAATAAGCTGACGCATCCCGCTGAGACGGGATTTCTGGCACGCAGGCAATATTGCAGTCTTCTCTCCAGCCTACAATTGTTTCATCCGTTCCGCGAAAAGTAATTACAGATGTTTTGCCAAAAACAAACACCATGGCGGCAAACTGTTCAACATTCTGTTCATCAATTTTTTCGCAGAATCCCAGAATGCGAACATTTTTAAACCGCTCGCAAGAGGCAGCTTTGGCTAACAGTTCAGCAGTACGCTCGTTGATTCCGGGGCCTAAATCTACCCTGAAGTCATAATCTGGCGCAGCTTTAAAAATCTTGTCCAAATCAGAAAGCGTAATGGCATCGCTAAGTTTAAAACTTTGCGGTACCAGGCCATTGAATTTTAAATAAGAAAGCTGCGAAAGTATAAGCGCATCAATTTTTCCAAACGGCACTGATTCAAAAGATAAATCACCGCGCCAGTCAAGATAATCAAACATGTCAGCCATAAAATCCCCAAAATATAAAATGCTTTAATTTGATTTTTTAGGAATTACTAAATTCAACACAATTCCAACGATTGTTGCCAGTGCAACTCCGCCAAGGCTGAATTTAAAATCTGAACCGATATTGAACTGCAATGCACCGCCGCCAATACCGATTACCATAATTACAGAAGAAATTGTAAGGTTTCTCTTGTCTGTGTAATCAACGCCGGCATCAAAAATTGTGCGGAGACCGCTTGAAGCAATAAGTCCGTAAAGCAAAGTACAGATACCGCCCAAAACAGGAGTTGGAATTGTCTGAATCAAAGCTCCAAACTTCTGGCAGAAAGAAAGAAGAATGGCAATTACAGCAGCACCACCAATAACCCAAACAGAATAAACCTTTGTGATTACCATAACACCAATGTTTTCTCCGTAAGTTGTGTTTGGAGGTCCACCCCAGACTGCAGCCCACGCCGTTGCAAGACCATCACCAATCAAAGTACGGTGAAGTCCAGGATCTTTATAGAAGTCTTTTCCAACAACCTTAGAAGTTGTAAGAGTGTCTCCAAGGTGTTCGCAGATTGTAGAAATTGAAACAATTATAAAAGTAAGGATTGCAACAAGATTGAATTTTGGAGCCATCCAGAAAGTTGAACCGTCAGCTGCAGTCTGAAGGAATGGAAGTGCAAACCATTTTGCAGCCTTTACTCCACTAAAATCAATCAGATGATAAGCCGGGAAGAAGAAGCCCATAATCAGAGTAAAAAGGTAACCGCCCAAAAGTCCGATTAAGATTGCAAGTGTATTAAAAAAGCTTCTGATAAATACAATCATAATGATTGCAACACACAAAGTTACGGCTGCAATTGAAAGTGCAACAAGAGAATATTCGTTGTTAAGATAGAAAGCTTCGTTAATAGCAGTTGGTGCAAGACACAAACCGATTACGATGATTACTGAACCAATTACAACAGGTGGAAGAGCACGGTCAATCCAGCTCTTTCCTGCAAATTTAATGATTGTTGCAATTATACAATAGAAAATACCTGCAAAAATTGCACCGCCCATAGCGTAAGGCGTTCCGTAAGCCTGACCTATTCCGATTAAAGCCGGAATAAAAGCAAACGATGAACCTAAAAAAGCCGGAACTTTTGCTTTTGTAACAAGGATGTAAAGTAAAGTTCCTGTTCCTGCTGTAAACAAAGCTGTTGAAGTGCTGAGTCCTGTAAGCAAAGGAACTAAAACAGTTGCGCCGAACATGGCGAACACATGCTGAAAACTGAGCGGAATCCACTTTTTTAATGGAGGTTTGTCGCTCGGTCCGTAGAATTGTGCAGACATTTCTATCTTGCCCCCTTTTTAACATTTATTTTCCTTTAATTTTATCATTTCTAAATTATCCGTGCTATAATTTTTTTAATGAATATTGCGAATAGACCATCAAAAAAGGATTTTTTTCATGATGTATTTGTGGGCGTAATTATTGCGCTTGTCTCAATTCCAATAAGCATGGGCTATGCTACGGTGGCGGGATTACCAGTGGTATATGGTCTGTACGGTTCTTTACTCCCGATTTTAATTTTTGGTCTGGTCAGTTCAAGTCCGCGCTTTGTGTTCGGGGTTGACGCGGCGCCCGCTGCCATTGTTGGCGGAATGATTGCCGAATGGGAAATAATTTCCGAAAGTGCCGCGGCAATCCGCATCATCCCTGTTATTACATTTTTTGTTGCCATGTGGCTTGGCATATTTTTTCTAATTAGGGCAGACAGAATCATCAATTTTATTTCTGAACCTGTGATGGGCGGATTTATAAGCGGAATCAGCACCACAATTATTTTGATGCAGTTTCCAAAGCTTTTTGGGGGCAATGCAACACACGGGGAGGCGCTGGGACTTTTGCTGCACATTGTAAAACAAGCGGAAGTTTATAATCTGCCTTCTGCGGTGCTTGGTGTGGCTACGGTTATAATTTTGCTTTTGGCGCGAAAACTTTGCCCTAAAATTCCCATGCAGCCGATTTTGATGTTTTTAGGGGCCGGGATTTTCTGGCTTTTTGGAGAAAAACTTCGCGGGTTTGGAATTGCAACGCTGCCAGATGTAACAAAAGGACTTCCGCGCTTTATTCTGCCAGAGTTTACACTAGTTTTACAGCATCCGCGCGAACTGATATTTGATACAGCGGGAATTGCAATTGTGATACTTTCAGAAACACTTCTTGCAACAGAAAATCTTTCGCGCAAGCATAAAGAAAAAATTATTCCGCGAAGAGAAGCTGCTGCCTACGCTTTAGGAAACCTTTCTGCCGCGCTTACAGGCACCTGCCCTATCAATGGAAGTATTTCTCGTTCTGGTATTGCAGATCAACTTGGCGTAAAAAGTCAGATTATAAGCGTTACCGCAAGCCTAACCATGGCACTGATTTTACTTTTGGGAACAGGCTTTATAAGCTATCTTCCTGTACCCGTTCTTACCGGCATTGTAATTGCCGCTCTGATTGGAACACTGGAATTCCGCCTTGCACACAAACTTAAGCACGTAGACCGCGCAGAATTCTTTATTTTTTATGCTGCCTTTTTTACAGTTTTGATATTCGGAACAATTTACGGTGTTGTGGTAGGCGTAATTCTTGCCATAGTTACTTTTATCCTGCGGGTTTCAAAGCCGGCAAGTGATTTTTTAGGAATAGTTCCGGGAATAAAAGGATATTACTCGCTTTCAAGGCGCAACACTCAGGCACTTCCATTAAAAGGCGTTGTAATTTACAGGTTTTCTGCCCCGCTATTTTACGCAAACATCGAACAGTTCTGCTCTGATATACGTAAAGAATGCGAAAGCACCAGCCGCCTTGAGCCGATTCGTCTTGTTGTAGTAGATTCCAGCGCCATTAGCAGCGTAGACAGCACCGCCTCAGAACGCCTTCTTTCTCTTTACATAGAACTTCTGGAAAAAGGAATAAAACTTGTACTTGCAGGCCACGTCGCAAGCGTAAACGACCAGCTAAGGGAATTTGGTGCACGTATTCTAATAGAAGAAAAAGCCGTACGCCCTCGCATTATTTACGCCCTCCGCGACGCAGGTTTTACCCCGCCCTACACAGAAGAAGACACAGAAATCATTCTGTCAAAGCAGGCTGACACAAAGGAGCAAAACGAATACAGCAGATACACAGAACAGATTGCAGAAATAGAATGGGCATACGGCGACGAACGAGACCAGGCTTTTGCCGCCCTTATAACAAAAATGCCCCAGTCCGAACAAAACGAACTGGAGCAGGAATTGTATTTTGAAGAACTTGCCATGCTTAATCCAGAAATGGCTAAGCAGGTGGCAGAAATAATTTCAGAAATGGAAGAAAGCTCTAAAAATTAGAAAACCCCGCAGTCAAACCAACTACGGGGTCCAGCTATCACACTTGGACAGATTTTTTGCAAAATCCGTCCACATTCACTATTTAAGGTGGTCAACGACCAGTTTACCCATTTCTTTAGTACCAACAAGTTTTCCAGCTGCACTAATAGCATCGCGGTCAGCACCAGCAATATCGCCAGTTCTGTAGCCTTCGTTCAAAACTTCCTGAACAGCGTTTTCAATTGATTTAGCTTCTTCTTCAAGCTTGAAGTCGTAGCGGAGCATCATAGCTGCAGAAAGGATTGTTGCAAGAGGGTTTGCAAGATTCTTGCCTGCAATATCAGGAGCAGAACCATGAATTGGCTCGTAAAGTCCAGGTCCCTTTCCGTTACCCAAAGAAGCAGAAGCCAGCATACCAATAGAACCAGTAATCTGAGAAGCTTCATCAGAAAGAATATCACCGAACATATTTGAAGTTGCAATAACGTCAAACTGTTTAGGATTGCGAACAAGCTGCATAGCGGCATTATCAATGTAGAGGTAGTTCAATTCAACATCTGGATATTCAGGTTTTACAGATTCTGCAACAGTTCTCCAGAGGCGGCTTGTGTTCAAAATGTTAGCCTTATCAACAACAGTCAAAATCTTGCGGCGGCCCTTAGCAGCTTCAAAACCAAGACGAACAATGCGCTCAATTTCTTCCCAAGAATATTTTTCTGTATCGTAAGCAGAACGTCCATCAGAAGCAAATCCACGGTCACCAAAGTAGATACCGCCGGTAAGCTCGCGAACGATAAGAATATCAAGACCATCACCAACGATTTCATCTTTAAGAGGGCAGGCAGCCTTAAGCTGAGGGAACATAACAGCAGGACGAAGGTTAGCATAAACTTTCATGCCACCGCGAAGTCCAAGCAGGGCTTTTTCAGGGCGGATAGAAGGGTCAACGTTATCCCATTTTGGACCACCAACAGCACCAAGCAAAACAGAGTCAGCGCGCAAACAAATATCAAGCTGATCTTTTGGAAGAGGATTTTTGAACATATCGATAGCGCGACCACCAGCGATTACATCCTTATAAACCCAAGTATGACCATATTTTTTTGCAATTGCGTTCAAAACATTTACAGCCTCTGCAACAACGTCAGGACCGATTCCATCACCAGGAATAAGTGCAATAGTCTTTTCCATTAAGTACACTCCCAAAACTTCGCAAAATTACAAAAAGCAAAGTTTAATAATATTTAATTCTCTTTAGTTATACTTAAGAAATTAAATTAAGTCAATCCTTACAGGTTAAATAAAAAAGCGGGAGAAGTCTCTCCCTCGCTCCAGCCAGCAAGCTGTCTTACGCTACCCTCTCTGCGGGGCTCAAACGCCGCCCCGCAACGCCCGGCTAATTCAATCTCTTGTATCTCTTTTCAATATCCCGAATCAGTTTGAACTCAAAGGAATCTGAAAGCGCAATCCAGCAGGCTTCAATCAAGTCGCCGGAAACACCAACTGTTGTCCAGCTGGCTTCGCCGTCGGTACTTTCGATGATTACGCGAACCTTAGAAGCGGTTGCAGATTTTCCGTCCAGAACGCGAACTTTAAAGTCCACAAGGCGGATGCGGCTTACAGCAGGATAGAAGCGCTCAAGAGCCTTACGAAGGGCAATATCCAGTGCGTTTACAGGACCGTCGCCCTCACCCGCTGTAATTTCAATCTGACCGTCAACTTCAACCTTAATCTGAGCACACGAAGCAACACCTTCTTCTGGTCTTGGGTTAGAACCATTTGTCTGATAATAGTGCAGTTTAAAGAACGGCTGATACTGGGCCAGCATTTTGCGAACCATAAGCTCAAAAGAACCATCGGCGCCTTCAAACTGGTAACCGTTCATTTCAAGTTCTTTCATCTTTGCAATGATTTCTTTTACAATTTGATCAGACTTCTGAACGTGTGGCGCAAACTTCTGAATCTTTTCGATGATTGTACTGCGGCCAGCAACCTCACTCATAAGAAAGACGCGGCTGTTTCCTACAGTTTCAGGGGCAATATGCTCGTAAGCTGACGGATTTTTAAGAACAGCATCAATATGCATACCAGCTTTGTGGGCAAATGCACTTCCGCCAACATAAGGAAGCTGGGAATTAAGGCTCAGGTTGGTAATTTCGCTTACCCGCTTACAAATAGAAGTAAGATTTTTAATATTTTCTTCAGGGATACATTCATACCCCATCTTAAGCTGCAAATCCGGAATGATGGTAGAAAGGTTTGCATTACCAGTGCGTTCACCAAATCCAAGCAATACGCCCTGAACATGGCTTGCGCCTTCTGTAACAGCAACAAGACTGTTTGCAACGGCAAGGCCTGAATCATTATGAGTATGAATACCAATGCGAACCTTGCTTCCAAAAGTTTTTACAACATCTTTTACAGCCTCACGAAGTTCATCAATCATAAAGCCGCCTTTTGTTTCGCAAAGGCAAAGAACCTCAGCACCACCGTCAACGGCAGCCTGCAAAGTTTTAAATGCATAGTCGTGGCACTGCTGATAAGCAGTAAAGAAATGCTCAGCATCATAGAAAACTGTGCGTCCATTTTCACGAAGGAATTCACAGGTTTCGCGAATCATATTAAGATTCTCTTCGAGCGTAGTTTTAATAATGTCAGTAACCTGAAAATCCCAGGTTTTTCCAAAAATTACAACGTAATCAGTTCCGGCAGCAAGAAGGCTCTGCAAATTAGAATCTTCTGCGCATTTAATATCCTTACGTCTTGTAGAACCAAAAGCACAGAGCTTTGCAGTCTTAAGCTCAATCTTCTTCATTTCCTGGAAAAATTCCATGTCTTTTGGGTTACTTCCAGGATTACCAGCTTCAATATAGCCGATTCCAAGCTCGTCTAAAGTCTGACAGATATGGATTTTATCCTGTACCGAATAACTAATACCCTCGCCCTGCGCACCGTCACGCAAAGTCGAATCAAGAATCTCAATCTTTTTCATCAAATGAATAGTAAAAAAAAACGAAGATTTTTTCAATAAGAATAAAATTTTTAAGTCTTTATGAATTTATTTCTTCTATATAACTATCGTTTTCTATAATCAATGGGGCTTACCCCATAATGCTCTTTAAAACCCGCACTAAACTTACTTTGACTTTCATAGCCCACACGCTGAGATACTTCATTTATACTCAAATCCGTTGTCTGTAAAAGTCGTGCGGCTTCTTCCATACGATGGATTTTTATGTGAGCCGCAAGAGAAGTTCCGTAAACATCCTTAAAAACAGTTTTTAAAGTAGTCGTATTCATTGCAAACTGCTTTGCCAGATCTTCTATGGTAATGCGCCGAGACATGTTTCTGATAAGAAAATCATGAACTTTTTTTATTGTTTCCACCTGATTTTCAAGATATTCAGATTTTTCGTTTATAGATTCATGTTCGATTTTAAAATCGGGACAGGTAATTACCATCATTTTTTCTATGATTTCGTGTAGAGTTTTGCTGGATTTTCCGTCACTCGCCGTGTAAAAAACTTCTTTTCCGTCACGGTCACATTCAATAAGTCCGCTGTCTTTTAAAAGCCGCAGATGATGAGAAACCGCCGGCATAGTCATCTTCATTACATCGGCAATATTCTGAACGCATTCTTTTGAATGGCACAAAAGCCAGAAAATTTTTAGACGCGTTGAATCAGCAAGAAGCGAAAAAATATCTGCAACGGTTTCAAATTCCTTTTGACGAGAAAGCTCAGAACGCAAAAAATCAAGTTTAAAATATTCAGAATGATGATGAATATGATTTTCCATAGGCATACTCCCAATTAGAAATAAAAATATTCCAAAAAGAAATTTAATGCTTCAAAAACTTGCGGATTTACAATTTGAATTATATAGTTTTTATAAAGATTAAACAAATGTTTAATCGAATAAAATAAACGGAGGGAGTGGAGCGTAGTTCAAAAACACTCTGTTTGTGACTACCGCAAAAGCGGCAAGTCAAATAGTTACTTTACACAAACAGCGTGTAGCGCGTTATCGCGCGGTTTTGAACTACACTACACGACCGCAAGTTATTTTTTTTACAGTTTGGAGGAGCTATGACAAAAAAATATTCAATTGAAGTTGACTGCGCCAACTGCGCAAACCTTATGGAAGAAACTACTAAAAAGGTAGAAGGCGTAAAAAATGCTGTTGTAAACTTTATGACACAAAAAATGGAAGTTGAGTTTGCAGACAACGCTGATGAAAAATCAGTTATGAAGGCAGTTTTTAAGGCATGCCGCAAGGTTGAGCCAGACTGCGAAATCGAATTCTAAATATAAAGTGAGGCAATTATGACAAAGAAACAGAAAAAAATGACCTGGCGGATTATCACAACTTTTTGTTCACTTGTGATTTTGCATTTTATTCCTTTTGAGTCGAAAATTGCTTCCATTATAAAACTTGCCCTTTATCTGGCACTTTATGTTTTAATCAGCGGCGACATTCTGCGAAAAGCAGGACGCGGAATCCTGAACCGCCAGGTATTCGACGAAAACTTTTTGATGGCAATTGCGTCGCTGGGTGCCTTTGCCCTTGCACTTTATTCAAAGAGCGGCGACTACGTAGAAGCCGTTGCCGTTATGCTTTTTTATCAGGTTGGAGAACTTTTTGAAAATATTGCCGTTGGAAAAAGCCGCAAGAACATTTCCAATCTGATGGATATTCGCCCCGACTACGCAAATATTGAAAAAGATGGAAAATTGATTCGTGTTTCGCCAGAAGAAGTAAAAACAGGCACAGAAATTATAGTTCAGCCTGGTGAAAAGATTCCGCTGGACGGAATCGTGGTAGAAGGCACCTCGTCACTTAACACCACAGCCCTCACAGGCGAAAGTCTTCCTAAAGACGTTTCAAAAGATGATGAAGTTATAAGCGGATGCATAAACCTTACAGGCGTACTTAAAATCCGCACTACAAAAGAATTTTCTGAATCAACAGTTTCAAAAATCCTTGAACTGGTTGAAAATTCTACTTCAAGAAAATCAAAATCAGAAGCTTTTATTTCAAAGTTTGCAAGAGTTTATACACCAGTTGTATGCTACAGTGCACTCGCGCTTGCAGTTTTGCCGCCGGTGATCAGATTTTTTATTTTAGGACAGACAGCACTCTGGTCACTTTGGATTTACCGTGCCCTCACATTTCTTGTAATCAGCTGTCCTTGTGCACTTGTAATCAGCATTCCGCTAACCTTCTTTGCAGGAATCGGTGGTGCAAGCCGCAACGGAATCTTAGTAAAAGGTTCAAATTATCTGGAGACACTTTCAAACGTAAAAACCGTAGTTTTTGATAAAACCGGAACTTTGACTCACGGAACTTTTGAAGTAAGCGGAATCCATCACTCAAAAATAGAAGACGAAAAACTTCTTGAATACGCAGCCCTTGCAGAATGTGCTTCCAGCCATCCTATTAGTACAAGCTTAAAAAATGCACACAATAAAGAACTGGACAGAAACCGCGTAAAAGACATTCAGGAAATCAGCGGAAAAGGCATTATTGCAACAGTAGACGGCGTAAAAGTTGCAGTTGGAAACAAAAAAATGATGACAGAACTTGGAATTGAATACAAAGCATGCCATAAGCCAGGAACAATTATTCACATTGCGCTGGACGGTGTTTATTCAGGTCATATTGTAATTTCTGATGTAATCAAAAAAAATTCCAAGCCAGCCATTTCTATGCTTAAGCAGCTTGGAATAGATAAAACTGTAATGCTCACTGGCGACGAACAAACTACAGCCACTTTTGTAGCAGAAAATCTTGGAATTGAAGAAGTGTATGCAGAACTTTTACCTGGCGACAAAGTTTCTAAAGTAGAAGAGCTGATTGCATCTACAAAAAATAAAAATCTAAACGGCAGCCTTGCCTTTACAGGAGACGGTATAAACGACGCACCTGTAATTACCCGTGCAGATGTTGGAATTGCAATGGGCGCAATTGGAAGCGACGCCGCCATAGAAGCTGCAGACATTGTAATTATGGATGATGATCCGCTTAAGATTGCAAAGGCAATCAAAATCTCAAAACACAGCCTTAGAATTGTACGTCAGAACATCATATTTTCTATTGGAATTAAAGTTGCCTGCTTAATCTTTGGTGCAGTAGGAATTGCAAATATGTGGATTGCAATTTTTGCAGATGTAGGAGTAATGATTCTTGCCGTTCTTAATGCCATCAGAGCATTAAGAATCAGCTAAGTTTTTGTCAGTTATTTTCTTTTTCTTGAAAGCAACTTCTGAATAATCAGATAAGAGAATACACAGAATACATAAGCTGCAGACATGATAAGAACAATAAAGTCATTGCAGCTTAAAAGATAAATTGTTTCTATAACTGCAGGAAAAATCAGGTAAACAAGAATCAAAAAGGCATTAAAACGCATAAGTCTTTTTGACTGGTTCTGCAGGGCATAGAACATGCTTTTTAATGCCCCGCCAACCTGCAAAATCATTGCAGTGTACAAAAGAGGCTTAATCAAAATCTGAAAACCAGAATAAACAGATTCTGTTTCGCTAATCACCATATATGGCAAAAAGATTGCATAAAATGACATTACAAGCGGAACAAAAGCCCCTGATTTATACAAAAGAGAATCGTGCGATACAAGAAAAAATACACCGTACAATATTACTACTGGCAGCAGAATCTGAAAGCCAAAGATAGATAAAAAAGTTCTTACAATAGAATAATAAATTACCACATGCGAATACATAAAGAAACTTTTAAATCCACAGAAAATCAGAGAAATAAAAAATCCAAGTAAAATACAAGGAAATACATCTCTGATTGATTTGTTGTAACAGTAAGCCGTAAGACTAAGCGGCATCAATAGCAATAAAAATAAGAGCATAATTGAAATTTACACTTTATTTATTTTTCTTGCAATACAACAATTACTTTGCCTTAATTCTAAGGATTTTTGCCTGCCCTTCTATTGTAATTTTTTCTCCAGGCTGAATGGCATAAATTTCTTCTGGAGTAATGGTTTTAGAAACTTTATCGCCGCCATTACGAATCACAGCTTTATTTGATTCAAGCACATACAAAAGCTGCCAGTCTTTCTGCATTTCAGAAGCATTTTCTTCATTTTTTGAACAGAACATGCTCCAGCCGCCTTTTACAGTTACTTCATCAATAGAAAAATATTCGCATTCAAAAGTACCAGGAAAAGCCCCTACAGGAAAATCTTTATTTTCTTTAATTACGGCAAGAGCCTTTTCTACGTGAACTTCGCGTCCGCGTCCCCAGTCGTAAAAACGGTAAGTTAAATCACACGACTGCTGAACTTCCATAAGTCTGAGTCCGCCGCCAATAGCATGAACAGTTCCAGATGGAATAAAAATAAAATCACCTTTTTTTACATTTACAAAGTTCAGATAAGGTTCAAGGGTATTATTTTCAATTGCTTTACGAAGTTCTTCTTTTGAAACTCCGTCTTTTAATCCGTAAACAAGTTTTGCATCCGGCGCGGCATCAAGAACATACCAGCATTCTGTTTTTCCGCGATTACCTTCACCCTCAAGTTCAACAGCAAACTTATCATCTGGGTGAATCTGAACAGAAAGTGTATCATCTGCCTGAATAACCTTTACAAGCAGTGGATAGTCACCACCGCAGGCTGCCTTAAAATCGTCCTGACATCCGTTTGGATGTGTAGACGCAATCCAAAGCTCGTAACCCCAAATTTTATCTGATTTTATTGGATTTAATTTAAGCATAGTTTTCTCCAAAAAATAAAGGGCAGGCCTTACACCCGCCCTTTATAATCGTATTAGATTACCGGACTATTTTTCCCACAAATTCTCAGGGTAATAACCAGATTTAATCTTTGCAGCAATTTCATCCTTTACAAGCTGACGGTCTTCTGGATAAGTCATACCAAACCAGCTTTCTTCAGAACTAAAGAATTTAACAATTCCCTTTCCGTGAGCAATAATATCGCTTGTTGCCATAGGAAGAAGAGCTTCTTTCTTAGGTTCCTTAGAGTTTTTGCTCATAAAGTCGTCCCAGTAAACATGGAATTCTTCAAAAGCTTTAAGACTGAATCCGAACAGGTTCATACTTACCCATTCTTTACCAGTCATAATCTTTTTTCCACCGTCAATTTCACTGATGATTTTGTCGCCTTCGTAGTAAATCTTAAGATTTTCTACAATTGATTCAAGTTTATTGTCTTTTACGGTACAAACACCACGAGAAACTGAACCATTGCGGCTCATTGTGTTTCCAAGAATGTATCCAACAATAGCATGCTCTGTTGAATCAGCAGGAATTTCTGAAAGATATTTTCCAAGAACTTCAAAAGCCTGACGTCCGTAGTAATCATCAGAGTTGATAACAGCAAAAGGAGTTTTTACAGCTTTTTCTGCACACAAAACAGCATGAGCAGTTCCCCATGGCTTTTCGCGGCCAGTTGAATCAGCAATCTGCTGAGGTGTCAAAAGACTTTCGTGCTGCTGGAAAACATATTCAGCATCAAAGTTGCGTGCAATGCGGTCAAAAAGGCGGCTTCTAAAGTCTGCCTCAATATCCTTACGGATAATGAATACAACTTTACCAAATCCGCTCTTTTTTGCATCAAAAGTTGCAAAGTCAAGAAGACACTCGTCGTGGAGGCCAACTCCATCAATCTGTTTTACTCCGCCGTAACGGCTTCCCATTCCGGCTGCCAAAACTAACAATGTAGGTTTCATAGTTTTTTATCCTCTCCTATTTTTTTTAATTATTCGCTTACAATTGTATCAAGTGCAAGAAGCATCATTTCCTTAAATGTTGTCTGACGCTCTTCTGCAGTTGTTGCTGTTCCTTCAAGAATGCTGTCGCTAACAGTAAGAATAGATAGAGCCTCTCTTCCATACTGAGCAGCAAGTGTATAAAGTTCAGCAGATTCCATTTCGATTCCAGCTGCACCATACTGTTTCCAGAGCTTCCAGTTTTCGTTGATATCATAGAAGAAATCACTAGAAACACAAGGAGCTACTTTTGCCTTCATTCCAATCTCTTTTGCACGGTTATATGCAGTATACAAAAGATTAAAGCTTGGAACAGGAGCATAATGCAAAAGTCCAAATCTCTGAGACTGAAGGCTAGAATCTGTGCAGGCACCGTTAGCCAAAAGAACATCGCGAAGATTTAAATCTTCACTAATAGAACCACAAGTTCCTACACGAATAGCTTTCTGAACATTATAAAACTTAAATAATTCTGTTACATAAATAGAAAGAGATGGCTGTCCCATACCAGTTCCCTGAACAGAAACTTTCTTTCCTTTATAAGTTCCGGTAAATCCATACATACCGCGAACTTCGTTATAACATTTTGCATCCTCTAAAAAGTTTTCTGCAATAAATTTAGCTCTTAAAGGATCTCCAGGTAATAATACTCTGTCTGCGATTGCACCTTCTGGTGCGTTAATGTGTGTACTCATAAGGGTTATTGTATCACATATAAAAAAAAATTACAAAAACATAATTCCAAAAACGGCGCCAGCCAGAATTATAAAAATCGGATGCAGATTAAACTTAAAAAACAAAAAAGTAAAAACAGCGTAGGCGGCAATATTCACAAAATCAAAAAGCGCACAAAAATTTTCCCGCGCAATAGAAGCAAGTCCTGCCAGCCCCGCACCTTCAGGAACATTTAAAAGTGCAAAAACAAAGATCTGCAAAAAAGGCAAAAGCACAAGCCCAGTGCTGACAGGCCTCAAAAATGCAAGAGTTCCTTTTACATAAATGTTGTCGCTGAATTTTTTTAAGAATCCTGCAATAATCATAATGCAGATTAAAGACGGCAAAACTTCTCCCGCGGTTGCAATAAGACCGCCAGGCACACCATAAAGATTATAGCCGATGTACGTTGCCATATTAATTCCCAAAGGCCCCGGCGTAGATTCAGAAATAGCCACCATATTATAGAAGGTTGCAGAATCTATAAGTCCTTTGTCTACAATCGTCTGCTGCATAAGCGTAAGCGCCACAACCCCACCGCCAATTGTAAAAAGTCCGATATAAAAAAATGTGCAGAACAGCATAAAAATACTCATTTTTTGCCCTCCCCCTCTTTTGAAGGATGATTCTTCAACGTCTGTTCACATGCCCCGCAACAATAAGGGGCATGTGCGGAGTTTGCATTCTGTGAAAGAACGTCATCTCGAATGCTTTGCTTCGAGATGCGTTCATGCTTAAACTGCCTTGCACGGACAAAAACCATACAACAAGCAAAAGCGATTGCACCCAAAATGATTATGTAAGAAGGCAGTTTAAGTACACCAACGCAAAGGAAAGCCACCATCATAAAAATAAAGTTCACAGGTGTTTTAATTGTTTTTTTTGCAAAACTTACCACAACATGAGTCAATAAAGCGGCAACAGCAACATTTATACCTTTTAATGCCTTCTGCGCCACAGGGTAATCTGCCACAGAATTAATAAAACGGGCCAAAAGCATAATAATTACAAAAGAAGGCGTAACCATACCAAGAGTACCTGCAATTCCGCCAATAATGCCAGCACGCTTAAAACCTACAAAAGTAGAAACATTTACAGCAATAATGCCTGGAGTACTTTGCCCAACAGCATAATAATCAATCAGTACTTCTTCTGTAATCCAGCCGCGATTTTCTATAAGTTCACGACGAAGCATAGGCATCATGGCAAGGCCACCACCAATCGTAAAAGTTCCTATCTTTAAAAAGGCAAGATACAAATCAAACAGTTCCAGCAAAAATGATTTTCTCATAATTACATTTTACCTTTTTTGCTGGATTTATTCACCAGAATAGCAGATACTTAAATTAATGACAGTTTATTTATGTTCAACACAGCCAGAAATTTTTAGATTTCTGGCAAATAGAATAGAAAAAATCGGACATTTCTGTCTGCTTTTTTCTGATTATACAAATCTTACAAATACACTTCTAAATTCAAAAACTCTCCCAGACCTTGTTCTTGTAGATTACAAGGTAGACAATCATATTCTTACTACAAACCCGTACGAAAGTCTTGATGCAAGAAAAATCTATCTTCCGCTCATATATTACAATGATCCCTGCATTGCAAAAGGGGCAAGAGTTTCTGTATGGAAGAACATAATAGAAAACTTCTGTAATAAAGAATACGCCCCTCTAGATAAACTGTTTCCAGACATGCAGACAATGGAAGGACTTCTTAACCTTGTTTCTGATTTTGTGGAATCTAAAGAGTTTTCTCCATATATATACCTTATGCAGGAGCCTCAGCCCTTTCCAAAGGATTTTTCTACAGAATCATTAGAGGAAAAACTTAAATATGACAGAAATCATTACTCTAATATAGAAGATTTCAGGCAAGCAGCAAAACTTTCAGAAAATCTTTTTGTTCTTTTGCAGATTTTTTACGACCACAAAGACGATTACATTAGTCTTTCAGACTTAAAGAACTTTTATTCAGAAAAGAAAGGCGAACTTTCGGAAGAATCTCTTAAAGTACATATTTCACAATTAAAATCCAGCTTAAAAAAATTTGCAGATTTTAACTACAGTATAGAACATTCGCCAAAAGGCTATAAATTTTCTATCAGATAATCCAGACAATCAGGTAAATAAAAAAGCCGGATATATACACCGGCTTTCATACAATTAAAGACTAAGATAATACCTTTGAGATTCTTTCAAGAACCTTCTTTCTGTCCAGAGGTTTGATAATATAACTCTTTGCACCAACCATTAAGGACTTCTTTACAAGTTCCTCTTTACCAAGAGCACTAACCATTACAACCTTAGCATTTTTATCAAAAGCGATAATCTGTTCCAAAGCTGTAATACCGTCCATCTTAGGCATAGTAATATCCATTGTTACAAGGTCAACATTCGGGCAAAGTTCTTTATATTTATTAACACCATCCTGTCCATCTCCAGCGGTAGCAACAACTTCGTAACCTTCACTTGTAAGAATCTGACCAAGCTGCTTTGCAACGAACATAGAGTCGTCAACAATCAAGACTCTGAACGAAGTTCCATCATCTTTACGACCCTCAGGAGGACGCTCATTAATTGTAGGATAGTCTTGTGTAGTTTTCATAATTTATCTCCTCTTGCTCTTTTATGCTCGTTCCCTGATAGAAACGTTTACTTCTATTTTACCACAATTGGAAATTAACGGAACAATAAGAGCTTCAACGCTGTCTGTTGTTCCACCCAACGCCGCGATTTCCATCTTCTGACCGATAAACAATGCAGGAGGAGTTAAGTCGAACTTAAAGCCCAGCTCATGCAGTTTGGTTACAGCCTGTGCAGTAATAAGATTTGCAAGCTCACTGATAGTTGCTTTTGCAAGATCATCGAATTGTGCCAGAGTTTCTCCGTTCATTGCCGAGGCAATATTAAGAGCAGTCTCCATAGTCATATCAAAAAGAACACGCCCTTCAACATCACCTGCAAGACCAACTAAAGCGGCAACACCCATTACCGGCATTGCGGTTGATTTCAGATATAAATCGCCCCGCTTTACTTCAGCACCACCAAGAACTTCCTGCAAAATACGAAAAGAAGTTTCAACAAACGGATTAATATACTCAACTCGCATTTTTATCTCCTTAATCTTTATTGTATGCTACAAGTGCACCAACTGTATTTTCACCAAAATTAAACGAAGCCGGCATTGTTTCGTTCTCTCCAAGAATTGCAATACCGTTTCCCTTCATCTTCTCCTGGAAATCTGCCACAACAGTATTCTGAGAAGCCTCATCAAGCATTGAAACAACATCTCTTGCAAAAACTATATCTACCATTGGCAGAGCATTCGTATTCTTGCAGTCATGGTATTCAAACATGATGCTATCTTTTATATCCTGATTAAAAGTATATTCCCCATTTGCCTTTTTTGTCAAATAAGAACTATACCAATCGTCAGCCAATTCAGCAGGGATGCTCATCATTGCAGCATTAGACACTGTAAGCAAATCTACATCCTGTGCATAAACCCTGATTTTTGCTTTTGGATAGCGTTTTGCGAGCACACAAGCCAAAGAATATGATTCTGTACCTTTTCCGCAGCCTGGATTCCATACAATAATCTGTTTTGCAGCATTATCTGGAAGCAGTTTTTCAAGCGATTCTGCAAAATCCTTTGTCCACCACTTGCCTGTACATGTAGACCAGAAGGTAGAAAGGAATTCTTCTGCATCTGCTTCGTTCTGAATCTGAGTTTTTCCAGCTTTTGACCATTCAGAAAAGCGGTGACGTACCCACGATTCATTTACCGAAGTTACATAGAACTTCTTATAATTTGCAAGCGATTCAACTGCAAACTTATAGGCACCTTCGTCCACATCAGACTTTGTTTTTTCTGCAGCCTTAGGAGCCTCTGCGGCTTTTAGATTTTCTGCTTTTGCAGCAAGTCCAGATGAAGGAGCTTTTCCTTCTGTGGCGGCACTTGCGGCAGCAGTTTTTGTAACTGTTCTTTCTGGCGGTGTATAAGTTGCCTGTGGACGAGGCACATTTTCCATAGCATCCTTTCCAGAGAAAATGCGTGTAATGTCCAGAAGAACATAAAGTCTTTTATTGGCTTCTACAACACCGTCAATGTATTTAATATTAATATCACCAAACAATGGGTGCGGCGGCTGAATCGTACTCTTTTGAATACCTACAACCTTATCAATTTTGTCTACAATTACACCAAACTTCTGATCATCAACTGCAAGAATAATAATATTTTCCAGCTTCTTACCATGTTTTGGAGGAATTTCTACACCAAAGAAAAGGCGCAAATCCAAAATCGGGATGATTTCACCACGAAGATTATATACACCACGCACAAACGCCATTGTATTAGGCACAAAAGTAAACCTGTCTGCCTTAACAATTTCTTTTACGTGCATGATATCAAGAGAATAATCTTTATCGCCAAGAGAAAAAGTTACCATCTTAAAGTCAATGACGGTATTTTTATCTTCCTCCTGCTCTTTTTCTGCAACTTGAGTCTGAACAACTACCTGATCTTCTGCTTTCATTTCCGACTCCTTTTATGCACTCTGTTCCTGCGCCATCTGCTCCTGCTTAACTCCAAGATCAAGCAAAGCTCCAACGTCAATGATTAACGAAACAGAACCATCTCCCAAAATTGAGGCACCAGCAATGCCTGGAGAATTGGTAAACTGATCTTTAAGAGGCTTAATTACAACGTCCTCTTCGCCAACAAGGGCATCTACCATTACACCAATTTTCTTATCCTGGTTACCTACAATTACGATATAACATTCGTCCTTCTGCTCTGCTTCCGGCATTCCAAAAAGACGTGCAAGTCGAAGCACTGTAATTACTTCGTTGCGGACATTCATTACTTCGTAGTTATCAATATGATTAATATCTGTAATCTTTACACACTGGCTTTCAATTACGTTTGCAATTGGAATTGAGTAAACTTCTGTTCCAACGCGAACCAGAAGCCCCTGAATAATTGCAAGTGTAAGAGGAAGTTTAATTACAAAGCTTGTTCCCTTTCCTTTTGCAGAATTAACTGTGATTGTTCCCTTAAGGTTATTAATCATAGTTTTTACAACGTCCAGACCTACACCACGACCAGAAATATTAGAAATTGTAGCCGCAG
>JAEEGL015737202.1_pt1 | contig 24244 bp, 23 predicted proteins | sample 9134231 | NCBI WGS metagenome assembly JAEEGL01 (sample SAMN16246548, study PRJNA631951) | gut metagenome | biome: gut microbiome; feature: rumen; material: fiber-attached | host: Bos | place: Iran: Karaj | collected 2018-10
GCCGAACATCCGCAGGGCGAACCGGCCCCGCTCGACAGCGAGTCGACGCGGGAGGACAGGGAGCGCGCCGTGCAGGACGCGCTTGCGCTGGCCAAGGACCTCGCTCCGTACGTGACCGCCCCGCCCACCCTCGAGGAATGGCTGGCCGGCGCGCACTATCCGGCCGATCCGGCAGGCTTGAAGCTTTCGAAGCTTTCGGACGCCGAGAAGGCCATGCTCGTGCAGGGCATCATGGGGACCATGGAAATACCCCGCCCCCTGCGCCCCGGATCCCGGAAGCCCTTCCAGGCCGCGCTCAAGCGGCACGCAGCCGGGCCCCTGCGCGACGACATGGTGGTGGGCAGCCGGCGCTGGGGCGAGCTCAAGCGCTATCTTGCCAGCAAGCAGGGCCCGGAGCTGCTCTACCTTGTGAACTCCCTCTGGAACCAGTTCCGCTTCGCCGAGGATGCCCAGACCTGGGGAGAGGACGAGTACTGGGCCGAGCCCGCCGAGTTCGCCCGCAGACGGCAGGGCGACTGCGACGACTATGTCATGGCCAAGTACCTGACCTTGCGGGATCTGGGCTTCCCGGTGGACCGCATGCGCCTCGTGGTGGGCAAGCTTACGCGCAAGAAGACGGCTCCCAGGGAGTTCCACGTCGTCCTGCGCTGCCAGACGGAGAAGGGCCCCTTCATTCTCGAGAACAACAGAAAGGTGCTCCTTGACGACCGCACCTCCCTCAAGCGCTTCAAGCCCGTCTACTCCTTCAACGAGAAGACGGAGTGGCTCAACTTCGTCTGGGAGTAGGCCGGCTGCGCCGGCAGGGCGCCGTCGCCGAGCCTGCCGCCGCCCATGGTGGAGCCTGCCAAAGCGCCGGCTGACAGGGGGTTGACGGAGTCCTCGGCGCCGCTGGGGCGGGCGCATCGCGGCGTTCGCCGCTGGGGCGGAAGGGCCTATGGCCAGCGGGCGAGCTTGTCTACCGGCGCCTGCCGTGGATCTGGACGTGCCGATGCGCCTGGCAGCATGCCTGGCCGCGGCCCGGAACGGCGCGCGGGCAGGAGCATGCCGCGTTCTTGGGGCCTCTTGCGCCATGACCTTGAAAACGCTATTCAGAATTGTCAGGACAACCCTGTCCCTATCACTCAAGCGGAGGTCTACCGTGAAAAAACTTCTCCTTCTTGCCCTTGCGATGCTGCTCGCCTTCCCCTGCGGCAATGCCCTTGCCGAGGAACAGGATCAGCAGCGGCAGGACCTGAAGCAGGCCATGAAAACAATGCCCAACAGTCGCATTGAGCAGCTGACGGGCGAAGCCTGGCTCAATTCGGAAGAGGATGCCAAGATTGCCGTGCTCTTCGGCGTCGAGCTTGCCATCGACGTCGAGCGCGCCATCGATGCCAGCATGCAGGCTAGCGCCAAGAAGGCCGGCAAAAAGGCAAAGGGCGCCAGGTCCAACCTCTCCCCCTTTGAGACCGGCTGGCACAAGGCCTTCAGTGGCGTTGCCCTCAGCGACATCGCCAAGCAGATCGACGGCTGGTACGCCGAGCATCCCGACCAGAAGCAGCGCCTTGTCATGGACGTGATCTGGTTCGAGCTCGTCCAGCCCAAGCTCGGCAAGTAGCCTCCTTTCCGAGCGCCTCTTCAACCGCTTCGAAACTTCATCGTGCGGCTTCGCCCCTCGGGGCAGGCCGGACACTACATGGGAAAAACTATGAAAAAGCTTGCAATCGTTGCCATTCTGGCCGCTCTTCTCTCCACCAGCGTCGGCTGCTCCAGCAACACGGCCAAGGGCGCCGGCATCGGCGCGCTGGCCGGTGGCGCGGCGGGCCTTGGCATTGCCGCCATTTCCGGCGGCTATCTCGGCTGGGGCGCGCTGGCCGGCGCCGGCGCCGGCGCGCTTGTCGGCGGCATCGTCGGCAATGCCCAGGACCACAAGGCCGCAGCCCACTAGTTCGCGGCACGCCTCTTGCATATGATGCTCCGTCAGGCGGGCGCCTCCCGCAGGGAGGCCTGCCCGTTCTCCTGACGGCAAAGTCTGCGTCCCCAGCCTGAGCGCTGCAAAGGACGCGCCAAGAGAGGTTCACCATGAAGCAGCTCGCCATTCCTGTCCTCGCCGTCCTGCTTGCCTGCGCCTGCGGATGCACGCCTACCCAGCGCGGCGCCGTTGCGGGAGGTGCCATCGGCGCGGCCGGCGGCGTGGCCACCTCGTCCATAGCCGGCGGCGACGCCGTGACCGGCGCTCTCATTGGCGGCGCCATCGGCACCGCCGGTGGCGCCATTGTGGGCGCCCAGCACGAGAACGACGACGACTACTACTACGACCGCCGTCGCTATGACCATTACTAGCCGGGGCTTTCCCTGGCAGACGGCGCCTTGACAATGCAAGAATCCGGATTTCCTGCGGGAAGTCCGGATTCTTTTTGCCTTTCGCCCTGACGGCAGGTCTGCGCCTTGGCGTCTTGCGCGGGCGGCCTGTCGGGCGCTAGCTGGCCGGGACCTTCTTGAGACTGGCGAGGATGCGCTTCAGGCCCTTTGTGTCAGGGCCTGCCGCGATGACGGTAAGACAGCTGCCCCGCTTTTCGCTGAACCAGAGGGCAATGGTAAACATGTGGCCTTGGAACATGCCCCTGCAAAGCCAGTAGCCATTCTTGCGCTGGGCAGTGAAGCCGGTCTTCCGTTCGATGTCGCTGACGAAGTCTCTGGCGGAAAGGCCTCGCGTGGGCATGAGTTCAATCTGTAAGATGGATCGCTGGTCCTTTTTCTCCACCTTCACGCCGTTCTCGAGGGCATGTGCTGTCCAGCCCCGCGGAACCTCGATGGTGAAGCGGGCAAAGGCGGGGCCATATTCCTTCACGTTTCCAGCCGGCTTCCCCGGCCTCGCCTGCCTGGGGACTGGCTGGCTGGACAAGGCTGGCGGCTCGCCGAAAAAGGGCACTGGCTGGGACTGGCTGCCTGGCGCAGGCGCAGACCGCGTCTCCCTGCTGTCCGGCGTCTGTCTGCCAGGCTTTTCATGCGCATCCACCTGGTAGAGCTTGCGCTGCGCGTCCAGAATCAGCATGTCCAGTTCAGTCAGCGGATCCATGGCGCGGAGGCCGGAAGGCATGGCAAGCAGCGCGATGCCGAGGCAGAAAAAGGCAAGGGCTTTCATGGTGAGGACCTCTGCTGTCGCGTGCCTCCGGCGCCAGATTGCCGGAGGCATAGGGAGGGGATGCGCGACGCCTCTTCGGCGGCGGCAGGCGCAGTATGCCGGAAAAGCAGGGTTGAAGGAAGCTGCGCCGTGCGCGGCTTGAAAAGCCAGGAATCCGGATCTTCCCTGCGGGAAGTCCGGATTCCTTGAGGCCTGGGACCAGGCTCGGGGCTGGCCAGAATTTGCGCAGCCTCCTGGCCGCCCTGTCCAATTTCTGGACGGCCAGGCGAAGCTTGGGAAAGAGGCCTGCGCTACTTGGCGGGCACGTCCTTGAGGGTGCCGAGGATCTGCTTCATGCCATCGCCGTCGGATCCACCCATGGTGACGGACATGAACTTGCCCTCTTTCTCGTCGACGAGGACGACGACGGCGATGCGGGTGCCGTCCTCCTCGCCCTTGAGCAGCCAGCTGCCGTCCTGGTTCTTCTCGCAGGCGTAGCCGAGCGTCTTCGCCAGCGTGTCGGCGATTTCCTGGCCGGGTCTGCCGCCTGTGGGATAGACGTCGACCTGGAAGCTGGTCGAACCGTCGTTCTTCGTCAGTTGCACGCCGACCTCCTTGGCCGTGGCCGTCCAGCCATCCGGAACGTCGAGGGTGAAGCGGGCGTTGTCGGGGCCGAACTCCTGCACGGCGGCAGAGGCGGGCGCGGAGAAGGCGAGGGCGGCCGCGAGGGCCAGAGAGGCAAAGAGCGCTTTCATGGGGTACTCCTTTGAGATGCTGTCATGCGGGGCAAGCCTTGGGCTCTCCCCGTTTCCGTTGGACGCAGTATGCAGAAAATATGACAGAGAAGAAAGGCCTGCGTCAGGGGCTGCTACTCTCGAAGATCGCCTTGACGTCGTCAAAGGCGAGATTGAAGCGGGCGAGGTACTTGCGCAGGCGGTCCGCGTCGTTGGCCCTGGTCTTGGCAAGCCTCGAGCTGGCAAAGAGCGTCCGTCCCGCCTCGGAGAGCGACTTCGCCTGCCGGCAGGTGCGCAGGACCAGCGCCAGCTGGGGCTGGTCGAAGAGGTCGAGTGCCTGCAGGCCCTCCCTGCCGAGGACTGCTTCGAGCAGGGCGCGGTCTTCAGCTAGTCGTGCGGACTCCCCTGCCGTCCCCCGCGATCCGTCGCATGCGCCGCCAAGCCGGCGCCAGCCCTCGACGAGCCGTGCCCACTCGTCGCGGACAAGCCCAGCGTCCACCCGGCCGCCGTCTGCCAGCACCCCGAGGCGCAGGACTAGGGATGAGAGGTCCCTGAAGCTGCCCCGCCACAGGGCGTCCGGGCCCGTGGCAAGGTTGAGGAAGAGCTCGCGCGCCTCCCGGTTGAAGCGGATGCGGCGCCCGAGCTTTTCCGAGGCCTGCTCCAGCTCGTAGTCGAGGTTGGGCTCGATGTCTTCGGGCCTCTCGGCAAGGCCCGGCAGGCGGAAGGTCCAGAGCTTGATGCGCGAGAGCAGATCCTCGCGGAAGAGCCCCAGAGCTGCCTGGCGCTCCAGATCGCGGTTGGTGCCGCAGATGAGCTGGAAGGAGCTCTCGCTTTCCCTGTCTGCGCCCAGAGCGTAGAAGCGCCCTTCTTCCACGGCGCGCAGCAGCATGGCCTGCTCGTCCAGGCCGAGCTCGCCGACCTCGTCGAGGAAGAGCACGCCGCCGTCGGCCTGGCACAGGAGGCCGGCCCGTTCCCCGGTCGCGCCCGTGAAGGCGCCCTTGCGGTGGCCGAAGAGGGCGGACATGGCAGCATCCCCCCGGAGGGTTGCGCAGTTGACGGCCACGAAGTCCCCCTGCACCACGCGGCGCTCCCGGCGCAGATCGTAGACGAGCCTGGCAAGCCTTGACTTGCCGGCGCCCGTGGGGCCGGTGAGCAGTATGGGACCTGAGGCCTGGGCCGCCACGCGCTCGAGACGCGCTATCATGGCGTTGAAGGCCTGGTTTTTCGTCTCGATGCCGGCCTTGAGGACGCTGGCGCCGGCGCTGGCCTTGCGCTGGAAGCGCTCCGCGATGCGGTCGTATCGCGAGAGGTCGAGGTCGATGACGCTGCAGATGCCGAGGGGATCCGTGCTCCTGGGCTTGACGCCCGTCTGCAGGAGCCTGGCCGGAAAGTGCCGGGACTCGGTGAGCAGGAAGAGGCAGATCTGCAGGACGTGGGTGCCCGTGCTGATGTGGATGAGGTAGTCCTCGGCGTCCGTGTCGAAGGGATAGCTCTCGGCGAAGTCGTAGAGGCTGGCGTAGACCTCCTCGAAGTCCCAGGGGTCTGCCAGATCGAGGACGTGCCGGCGCACCTCGGTCTCGGGCGAGGCCTGCCGCATGTCCTTGGCCACGAGCTCAGCCAGGCGCTCGAAGGCCGAGCCGTGGAGCAGCTCGAAGCGGTCCACGACGAGATCCGGCTGCTGGCAGGCAGCCACCGACGGTCGCCAGCTGTCCCAGCGTCCAGGCCCGAAGCCCCCGCGCTGGTCCAGCTGGGTGCCAAGCAGGCCGATGACGACAGTTTTGCGGTGCATGTTATATCCATTTTTATAAAGTTTATCTTTTTAGATAGATAACGCTGTGGCGCGGGGCTGTGCAAGAAAAATATCTGCTGTAAAATCAATAAGTTGTGTTTTGCATAGGACTGGCACGGAACATGCTATGCTGGAAGCGTCACCGAACGAACCTCATACGCCGGGATGCCCCAGCCGGGGCAGGGACGCCGGCAAGGAGAAACAGCATGTCGCTACAGGAATTACAGGAATGCATCGCCGTCGACGGCGCCATGGGCGAGGGCGGAGGACAGATACTCCGGGCCTCGCTGGCCCTTTCCATGGCGCTGGGCAAGCCCTTTTGCATGGAGCGCATCCGCGCCAGGAGGGAAAAGCCTGGGCTCAAGCGTCAGCATCTGGCCTGCGTGAAGGCCTGCGCCCAGATCTGCCAGGCCAAGGTAGAAGGGGACGAGATGCATTCCACGAGCCTGAGCTTTGCTCCCGGCCCCGTGCAGGCAGGCTGCTGGCATTTTGCCGTCGGCACGGGCGGAAGCGCCATGCTGGTGCTCCAGGCCGTCCTTCCGCCACTGCTGTTCGCCGGCAAGCCCTCGAGCGTCGCGGTGGAAGGTGGCACCCACGTGGCCTATGCCCCGCCCTTCGAGTTCATGGCAGAGAGCCTTTTCCCCTGGCTTTGGCGCATGGGCGCCCGCTGCCAGGCGAAGCTTGTGCGCGCCGGCTACATGCACAGTGGCGGCGGGCGCGTTGAGCTTGCCATCGAGCCCTGCCGAGCACAGCGGCCGTTTGAAGCCCTGCCCTTTGGAGACTTCGAGGGTGCCTCGGCCAGCATCTACGGACACGGCCTGCCCGAGGGCGTGCTCGGGCGCGAGATCGGTACCCTGCTTGCCAGGGGCGAGGCGCTGGGCCTTGCCCGGGAGCGCATCTGCCTGCACACGGGTCCCTGCGGGGCGGAGAGGTCCGTGCCCGACGGCGCCGGCAACATGGTGCTGGTGAGCCTTGCCCACGGCGGGCTGCATACCGTCTTTGCCGAGTGCGGCTGGCGGGGGCGCAGCGCCGAGGCCGTGGCCGGCCACGCCTGCGCCAGAGCCCTTGCCTACCTGAAGTCAGGGGCGGATGCGGAATCCTGCCTTGCCGACCAGCTCCTTGTTCCCCTAGCCCTTGCCGGCGGAGGGAGCTTCACGGCCCAGCGCCTTACAAGCCACGCAGCCACCTGCCTCAAGGTGCTGGAGCTCTTTACTGGCCGCAGGGCACGCGTCGAGAAGACGAAGGGCCGTGTCGCCGTCAGCGTGCCTTGCGCAGGCAAGGAGGAGTAGATGATCACAGCCAAGGAAATGAACGCCTTCGGGATCCCGCGCGATCCCGCCCTCATGCCGCTCGCCCTGCGGCTTGCGAACACGGCTCTGGCCCAGGGGGCCGATCCCGGCTTGATGCGGGAAGACCTGGCAAGGCTCTGCGCCAAGCCTTCGGCCCTGCGGGACCATCCCCTGCTGGGCGAGCTTGCCCGCGCCCTCGAGGCCAGACTCCCCGGCGGCGGGCTCTTCGTGCCGCGCCAGGAGCCTGCCCCCTGGATCAACTTTGGCGGTACAGAACTCGAGGCCGGCGCCATTGCCCAGATGGAGTCGGCAAGTCTTCTGCCCTGCGCCGTCCGGGGCGCCCTCATGCCGGACGCCCACACCGGCTACGGCCTGCCCATAGGCGGCGTGCTCGCCGTGGAGGGGGCCGTCATTCCCTATGCCGTGGGCGTGGACATCGCCTGCCGCATGCGCTTGACGGTGCTCGACATGCCTGCCTGCGCGCTGGACGATGCCAGGAGGGATGCTTTGAAGGACGCTCTGGAGCGCGAGACGCGCTTCGGCCTCGGCGCCAGCTTCGAGAAGGGCTGCCTGAGGGAGCATGCCGTCATGGACGAGGACTGGGAGATAGCCCGGGAGGCCGGCGTTGCCAAGGACAAGGCCTGGAAGCAGCTCGGCACCAGTGGCGCAGGCAACCACTTCGCCGAGTTCGGCGAGCTCCATCTGGAACGCCCGGCTGTGCTTGGCGGACAGGCGCTTGCGCAAGGCGTCTATCTTGCCCTCCTGAGCCACTCCGGCAGCCGCGGCTCGGGCGAGGAGGTGGCCAGCTTCTACAGCAGGCGGGCCATGGCGCTGCGTCCAGCACTGCCCCGGGAGATGAAGCACCTTGCCTGGCTGGATCTCGACAGCGATCCCGGCCGGCAGTACTGGGCCTGCATGGAGCTCATGGGCCGCTACGCCTCTGCCAGCCACGAGCTCATCCACGCGCATGTGCTGGCTGCGCTCGGCGCCGAAGAGCTCGCGCACGTTGAAAACCACCACAACTTCGCCTGGCTCGAGGAGCACGGCGGACAACGCCTTGTCGTGCACCGCAAGGGCGCCACGCCCGCAGGCCAAGGCGTGCAGGGCGTCGTTCCCGGCTCCATGGCCAGTTCAGGCTTCGTCGTCCAGGGCAGAGGCTGCGAGGACTCCCTTGCCTCCTGCTCCCACGGCGCAGGCCGGCGCATGAGCCGCGCCGAGGCCTTCAAGAGTCTCTCCAGGGAAAAGCTGGCGGAGCTTCTGGAAGGCCATCGCGTGGAGCTTGTATCCGGCTCCCTTGACGAAAGTCCCGAGGCCTACAAGGACATCGCCGAGGTCATGGCCGGCCAGGCCGGCCTCGTGGACGTTCTCGCCCGCTTCGAGCCGCGCCTCGTCAAGATGGCGCCTGAGCAGAAGGTCCGGGGCGAGGGCTGGAAGCGCAAGGCCAGAAAGGCCGGCAAGGCTGAAAAGGCCGGAAAGGCCAGGTAGGCGAGGCAGGATGGACGCGGAGGACAGCCTTCGGCACGGAGCTTGCATGGGCAGAGCCAGGGGGGAGCGGCGTTTGCCTGCTCCCCCGCCGGCGTGCTACTGGAAAGCCGTCGGCGTCAAGCCGTTTCGCCACGCACAAGGGAGGGCATGCCCCATGCTGAAGCGTTCTGCCACGCTCTTTCTCTGCTTCCTGCTGGCCGTACCCGCAGGGACAGTTCTGGCCGATGCATTCGATGCCATCGTCTCGGATCCGCCGAAGCCTGATCCGGAGACGGATGTGCCCTTCTTCGGCGACCAGGTGGTCGTCGAAGAGGAGAAGCCGGAGCCCAAGCCGAAGCCTGAGCGCAGGCCCGTGGCTGAAAAGCCTAAGCCCGTCAGGCCCAAGCCCGTGGCCGAGAAGCCCAGACCCGAGAAGCCCAAGCCCGTGGCCGAGGCCAAGCCGAGGCGCCAGTCCAATCGCCTCGAGATTCCGGCGGACGCGGCCAGGCGCAACGACCTCTCCTTCCTCAAGGGCTGCTGGTACTTCGAGCGCCAGGCCCTGCGCGCCGACGCGCCCGGCGCCCCCTTCCTCGGCATGATCCAGGACCGCTTCTGCTTCAACGGCTCAGGTCGCGGCACCTTCACCCAGCGCTACGTCAACTCGGGGCGCGAGTACTCGTCGCCGGCCACCGCGCGCTTTGCGGGAGGCAGGCTCGTGCTCCACCACCCCATGTTCCGCAACATGCACGGCCGCCGCGTCGCCGGCACCTTTACCTGCGACGGCCAGGACGCCGGAACGGTCTGCCGCACCTATTCACCGGACACCCGCTACCTCTCCCACCATGGCACAGTGCGCATTTCAAGGAGGCCGTAGGGCGATGCGCGGCTGCATGACACAACGGGGCTTCCTTCCCCTGCTGAAGCGCCATGCCGGGCTCGTGCTCTGCCTTCTGCTGGCAGCGCCCCCAGGCCCTGCGGCGGCAGAGGAGTTCGATGCCATCGTGTCCGAACCGCCGAAGCCGGATCAGCCCTTCTTCGGCGATGCGCCGGATGTCAAGGGGGAACGGCCGGAGCCGGATCAGCCCTTCTTCGGCGAGCAGGTCATGGTCGAGGAGGAGAAGCCCGTCCCGCGGCAGGCCGAAGCCAGGCCGAGGCGCCAGAGCGACAGGCTCGAGATCCCGGCCGAGGCCAGGCGGCGCGGCGACCTCTCCTTCCTCAAGGGCTGCTGGTATTTCGAGCCGTCGACCCTGCGTTCCGATGCGCCCGGCACCCCCGTCATCGGCAGGGTGCAGAACCGCTTCTGCTTCAATGCCAAGGGCAGAGGCCGCTTCTACCAGCACAGCTTCACCACGGGCAGGGACTACTCGGCGCCGGCCACAGCGCGCTTTGCGGGCGGCAGGCTCGTGCTCCAGCACCCCGCCTTCGTCAACGGCCCCAGGATCACGCAGTGCCCCGAAACCTACACCTGCGAAGGCCAGGACGCCGGCACCGTCTGCCAGACCTACAATGCCGGCACCCGCTATCTCTCCCGCCACGGTTCGCTCCGCATCTCGAGGCGGCCCTAGCCGGCTCAGGGTGCGTCGTTCCGCACCGCCTTGTCTCCATCCTGCGTTCCGCTCTGGCGCCTGACGGCGCCTCTGGCAAAGAAGCGGGCGGCCATGGCGCCGCTGAAGTTGTGCCAGACGCTGAAGATGGCCCCCGGTACGGCCGCCATGGGGTAGGTCGCAAAGTGGGCTGCCGCAAGGCCGCTGGCGAGGCCGGAGTTCTGCATGCCCACCTCGACGGCGATGGCGATGCGCTTTTCGCGGGCAAGCCCCAGCAGGGAGGCCGCCAGCCAGCCGAGGCCAAGGCCGCAGAGATTGTGCAGGACCACCACGGCAAGAACCAGCCAGCCCGTGGTCATCAGGGTCCTGGCGTTGGCGGCCACGACGATGACGACGATGAGCGCTATGGCAAGCGTCGAGACGGCGGGCATGGCCTCGGCAGCCTTGGCTGTGGCCCGGGGCCAGAGCCACTTGGCGGCAAGTCCTCCGGCAATGGGCAGGATGACTATCCAGAGGATGCTGAAGAACATGGCAGCCACGGGGACGTCTATGGTCTTGCCCGCCACGAGCAGGGTCAGCAGGGGCGTTGCCAGCGGGGCGGCCAGGGTGGAGGCGCCCGTCATGGCGACGGAGAGGGCCAGATCGCCCTTGGCAAGGTAGGCGATGACGTTGGAGGCCGTGCCTCCGGGGCAGCAGCCGACGAGCGCCACGCCGAGCGCCAGAGCGTCGTCGAGCTGGAAGGCCTTGGCCAGAAGCCAGGCCAGGCCTGGCATGACCGTGAACTGGGCAAGGAGGCCTATGGCGATGTCCCTGGGTCTTTGCAGAACGGTCTTGAAGTCCTGGATGGTCAGGGTCATGCCCATGCCGAACATGACGACGCCGAGCAGCCAGGCTATGGCTTTCGGGGGAAGGAGCGTGCAGGCGCCGGGAAAGGCGAGCGCCAGGCCGGCGCAGGCCAGGACGAGCAGGGCCATGTGCTCGGAGATCAGGGTGCAGAGCTTTTTCATAAGGATTCCAGGCCCCTTCGGGGGCAATGCAAAAGGCTCCCAGGCCACAGGCGAGGGAGCCTTTGGAATATGGCAGAGGCAGGGCCTGAACCCTGTCCGGAAGTCTGGCTAGATGAGTTCCTGCTTCTTGAGCTCGGCCTTGAGGCTTTCCAGGTGGGCGTCGCTCATGGGGTAGAGCGGGAGGCGCATCTCGAGCTCCATGCGGCCCATGAGGTGGAGCGAGGTCTTGACCGGAATGGGGTTGCTCTCGATGAACATGGCCGTGTGCAGGGGGAAGAGGGACTCGTGGATCTCGCGGGCCTTCTTGAGGTCGCCGGCCTTGAAGGCGTTCCACATGGAAGCCATGCGGGCCGGGGCGATGTTGGAGGTCACGGAGATGACGCCCTGGCCGCCGACGGCCCAGAGCGGAAGCGCCGTGAAGTCGTCGCCGGAGAGGACGGCAAAGCCCTCGGGCGTGGCCTGGACCACTTCGCTGCCCTGGTGCAGGGAGCCTGTGGCCTCCTTGATGCCGATGATGTTCGGGAAGTCCTTGGCCAGGCGGGCTACGGTGGGCGGGAGCATGTTGCAGCCCGTGCGGCCGGGCACGTTGTAGGGCACCAGCGGCAGATCCACGGCCTTGGCTATGGCCGCGAAGTGCTGGTAGAGGCCTTCCTGGGTGGGCTTGTTGTAGTAGGGGGTTATGAGCAGGGCGCCGTCTGCGCCGGCTTTCTTGGCAAAGCGGGTCAGGTTGACGGCTTCGGTGGTGTTGTTGGAGCCGGAGCCGGCGAGGACGGGCACGCGGCCTTTGACCTGGTCGACGCAGATTTCTATGACGCGCATGTGCTCGTCATGGGACATGGTGGCGGACTCGCCCGTGGTGCCGCAGGGCACGAGGCCGTGCACGCCCTGGCTGATCTGCCAGTCGATAAGGGCCCGGAAGGCTTCTTCATCCACGCCGCCGTTTTTGAACGGCGTCACGATTGCCGTGAGAACTCCAGAAAACAGCATATGCTTCTCCTTGGCCGCAGCCGAGCCGAGCCGGTGCGGGTTGTGCGCTTCGCGCCGAGCCAAGATGGGGCGGAAGGTCATATTCCTGTAGCCCCTGCAAGGTGAAATAGCAAGATTTTTGCCAATTACGAGGGCTTCTTTGCAAGAAGCGCCGCCCTGTCCGCCTGAGGGCTGTCGTCCGGGAGCACGAGGGGCGGATCCAGCAGCCCCTGCATCTGCATGCGGGCCCGCTCGGCCAGGAGGCGCCTGGCTATGGCGCGGATGTCCTTTGCGGCTCCGCTCTCGGGGAAGCTCCTGAGCAGAGGCTCGCGCAGGCAGACGGCCTTTGCCACCGCCGGATCCTGGCGCACGGCGCCGAGGAAGCGGGGCTCGAAGCCGAGGAAGCGGCTGCAGGCGCCGCCAAGCCGCTGGACGGTGAAGGCCTCCTCGCCTTCCTCCTGCACGCTGTTGACGATGCAGGCAAAGTCCGTCGTGCCCTGGCTGGCGTTGAGCACCTTCATGAGGGCGTAGCAGTCGGTGAGGGCCGTGGGCTCGGGTGTGGTCACCACGAGCTTCATGCGGGCCAGGGCGCTGAGCTCCCGGACATTGGCGGCAATGCCGGCGCCAAGGTCCAGAAAGACGAAGCCGTAGCCGGCAAGGTGCGGGGCGAGGCTGTCCGCAAGCAAGCCCCGGGAGGCCTGGGTGACGGTGACGAGGTCTTCGGCGCCCGAGGCTGCCGGCAAAACGTCCAGGCCCGGCGAGACGCGGACCACGAGGTCCTCGAGCCTTGCCCGGCCGAGCAGGAAGTCCTGGAGGCTGCCATCGGGCGCAATCCCGAGCAAAACGTCGATGTTGGCAAGGCCCAGGTCCCCGTCCACAACGAGCGTCTTTGCGCCCGCCTCTTCCAGAGCCAGAGCCAGGTTGAGGGTCAGGCTCGTCTTGCCGACCCCGCCCTTGCCGGAAAGCACGGCCAGGCTTAAGCAGGCGGGCGGGGTGTCCGAAGGCCGCGCCTGGTCTGGCACCGGCTTCTGCTCCGCTGCCTGCCCGTGCTTCTGGCCTTCCGCCAGCGTCAGGGATTCGTTGTCCATAAGCCCCCTCCTCACTTGGCTCCGAAGAGCAGAAAGCGCTTTTCCTCGGCGAGCACGCGGGCGCCGAGGTCGCGGGCCGCCTCCTCGCGCACGCGGTGCAGCCTGCCGTCCTGCGGGCCTTCGTCAAGGACGTTCAGCACCTTGGCAAAGAAGCCTGCCAGAGCGGAGCCTTCGGCGGATTCCCCGCGCAGCGGCTGGTCAGGCCCCCGGCGGATAAGGCCGTAGGCCGCCGTCACGGGCGCGCCGGCAAGGGCGGTGAGCCTGGCGTGCAGGGCCAGCGCCCGGCGTTCCGCCTCGAGCGGTTCGAGATCCGGCATGAGCAGGCCGGCGGCGTTGTCGCCTCCCGCTTCGGCCAGATCGCAGAGTCCGGCTTCGCCGGCCACTTCTCTGGCCAGATCCGCCGAGGTTCCGCGGACCAGGAAGAGGAAGACGCCTCTGCCGGAGCGTGCAAGGCGCAAGCTCTCAGCCTGCCAGCGCCCGGCAAGGCCGGGGAAGCGGGCTTCGCCGCTTCTGGCCTGGCTGCCAGGGCTCGCTTCGTTCGCGTCCATGGCGCCTACCTCGCGCCCTGCGCGTGGAGCTTGGCGAAGCGCCACAGCAGGAAAGCGTGCTGGAACTTGTCGATGTCGCCGTCGAGAATGGCGTCGGTGTCCGTGCCCTCGCAGCCGGTGCGGTGGTCCTTGACCAGGCGGAAGGGCTGCAGGGTGTAGGTGCGGATCTGGCTGCCGAAGGCGATGGCGTCCTTGCTGTCGTAGGTGGCCTGGCGCTCCGCATCGCGCTTTTCCAGCTCGAGGTTGTAGAGCCGGCCCATGAGGATGCGCATGGCGGAGTCCTTGTTGTGGTGCTGGCTGCGCTCGTTCTGGCACTGGGCGGTGATGCCCGTGGGCAGATGGGTGATGCGCACGGCGCTGGTCGTGGTGTTGACGCCCTGGCCGCCGGGACCGGAGGAGCGGAAGGTGTCGATGCGCAGATCCGACTCCTTGACGTCCAGCTTGATTTCGTTGCCCACGTCGGGAATGACGTCCACCGAAGCGAAGGAGGTGTGGCGCCGGCCCGAGTTGTCGAAGGGCGAAATGCGGATGAGGCGGTGGATGCCGCGCTCGGATCTGAGCTGGCCGAAGGCGTAGGGACCGATGAGGCGCAGGGTCACGCGCTTCACGCCGGCCTCTTCGCCGGGCAGGTAGTCCATCTCCTCGCACTTGAAGCCGCGCCTGGCGGCCCAGCGGGTGTAGAGCCGCAGGAGCATTTCGGCCCAATCCTGGGCCTCGGTGCCGCCGGCGCCGGGATGGATTTCCAGGATGGCGTTCTTGGCGTCCTCCTCGTCGCCGAGCAGGGTGACCATTTCCGTGTCGTCCAGGCGCTGCTCCAGCAGGTCGAGCTGCTCGGCAAGGCTCTCGAGCAGCTCCTGCAGTTCGTCGCCTTCGCTTTCTTCGGCAAGCTCCAGAAAGGCCGCCATGTCGTCGCGGCAGTCCTTCAGCTCCTTGTACCGGGCGAGGTTGCCTTCGATGCGGCTTTTTTCTTGGAGCACCGGCGTCAGGGCTTCCGGATTGCCCCAGGCATCGGGCTTGGCGAGGTCCTTTTCGATGTCGGCAAGACGCTTGGCGTCGCCCTCGGAGTCAAAGACGCCCCCAGAGTGTGGAGAAGCGGCCGTCGAGGGCCTGGCAGCGGGGGCGGAGATCACTCAGCTGAAGCATGGCGTTCTGTCTTCCTGTACTGCCGCCACAGGAGCAGGCCCAGCAGGGCGCAGGACAGCGGCGGGATGAAGGGGTGGGCCGCGGCGTAGAGGCTCGGGGCGCTTTCGGTGCGGGCTCTGGCCCAGAGGGCCTGGGCCTTGAACTGGTCGCCAGCGAAGGCGATGCGCCCGTTGGCGTCGACGACGGCGGAGATGCCGGTGTTGGTGCCGCGGACGAGCCAGCGCTTCTGCTCGATGCAGCGCAGGCTCGTCAGGTAGAGGTGCTGGCGGGGAGCCGGGGTGGCGCCGAACCAGCCGTCGTTGCTGATGTCGAGGAGGAGGTTGGCGCCCTGGGCCGCGCGGGCCTGGGCCAGCCAGGGGAAGATGCCCTCGTAGCAGACGAGGGCGCCCATGACGAGCCTGCCCGTGCGCAGGGGGGTGGCGCTTCTTCCAGGGGTGTAGGCGCCCACTTCCTGCAGGAGGGGCGCCAGGAACTCCCAGTTGAGGAAGGGGGGCACGTATTCGCCGAAGGGAACCAGGTGCTCCTTGTCGTAGTGGCCGGCCGGATAGCCCTCGGCCGAGATGAGCTGGGTCCGGTTGTAGACGCGCTTTCCCTGGCGGGTGATTTCGAGGCCGGGCTCGCCGGTCACGAGGGGCATGCCGCAGGCCAGCACGCAGGCCTGGATGCGCCCCGCATGCCGGGAGCGGGTCACGTCGAAGGGCATGGCCGTCTCGGGCCAGACGATGAGGCCCTGATCGAGGTCGGCTGCGCCTGCGGCCCGCGCCTCGGCGCAGGCTCGTTCCGTGAGGCTGGTATAGGCGTCCACGGTGCTCTGCTGGTAGGCCTCTCCCCACTTCTGGTTCTGATCGATGTTGCCCTCGACCATAAGCACTGGGAAGGAGCCTGGTCCCGTGGGAGCGGCCTCGAAGGGCGCCTTGGCCAGGGCGTGCCAGCCGTAGCCCGCCAGGACCAGGGCAAGGACGGCGGCCGCGCCCGCGCTGCGCAGTCCGCCGCCGAGCATGGAGCCGGCTGCCAGCAGGGCCGCCATGGCCCAGAAGCCCGAGGTCAGGAAGGCGCCGGCAAAGCCTGCCGTCTGCACCAGCAGGGGCTGGGCCGCAAGGGCGCCTGCCAGCGGAAGCCAGGGAAAGCCGAAGGCCAGGGCGAAGCCGTGCTCGGCAAGATGCCAGGCCAGGCCCATGGCCAGGCCGCTCGACAGGAGCCGGGGCTGCCAGAAGCGCCAGCAGAAAAGGGTGAAGACGGCGCACTGTATGGATAGCCCGCAGCAGACGAGCAGGGCCAGAGGCACCGCGGCCAGCAGCGGTAGGCCTCCCACCTGCGAGAGAGGCAGCGCCAGCCAGTAGAGGGCCGCGAAGTGTCCGGGGATGCCGGCTGCCCAGCCCCAGAGCAGGGCGGAGCGCCAGCTTCGGGCATGGCGGGAGAGCAGGGCGAGCCCTGCGGGATAGAGCAGGCAGAGCAGGGGGAGGGAGGGCAGATCGCTGGGAAAGCCGAGCCACAGGCCAAGGCTCGCGCAGGCTATGCCTGCCAGTCCTGCCGGAAGCCTTGACGTGAGTCCTGAAACTTGTGCGCTCATTGCTTGCGCTTCGCCAGAGGGGCGTGCCGGCGTCTAGGAGGCCTCTTCCTGCCTGGCGCGGCAGGCGGAGAGCTTTTTGATGTGCTTCTTGTCCGCGTCCAGGATGGTGAACTTCCAGCCTTCGACGGTGAAGGTCTCGCCTGCCGCCGGCACGTGGCCGGCTTCGGTGGAGAGGTAGCCGCCGATGGTGTCCACCTCGTCGCTTTCCAGGGGCATGCCGAGCTCGGCCAGATCCTCCAGGAAGGCCCGGCCCGACATCTCGTAGACGCCCTGGCCCATGTCGCGGATGTCCTCCTGGGAGGGCTTGTCGTGCTCGTCTTCGATGTCGCCCACGATCTCCTCGAGCACGTCCTCGATGGTGATGAGGCCGGAGGTGCCGCCGTACTCGTCGAGCGCGATGGCGATGTGCTGCTTCTGGGTGCGGAACTCCTGGAGCAGGGTGCGGATGTTCTTGGTCTCTGGAACGAAGAAGGGCTCGCGCATGATGGAGGAGACCTGCCTGTCCTGCTGGCCCGGCTCCGCGAGGCAGCTGAGCAGGTCCTTGGCGTGCACGATGCCCACGATGTTGTCGCGGGTGTCCTTGTAGATGGGGATGCGCGAGTGTCCGGACGCGATGACGGCGGAGACCGCCTCGCGAATAGTGGCGTTCTGGGAGACGCAGTCGATGTCCGTCCGGGGCGTCATGGTGTCTTCAACCTTGAGATCGTTGAAGCGCAGGATGCCGAGGAGCATGGACTCCTCTTCGGCTTCCACCTCGCCCTCGGCGCGGGCGTCGATGATGGCCCGCTCGAGGCTTTCGTCTTCGTTGTGGCCGAAAAAATGCCCGAGCCGGGCCCAGATGCTTCGGCCTTCGCTTCCGCCGTCCACAGTGTCCCCCTGGTGCAGCTGGCGCCTGCAGGCTCCGGTGGGAAGGCCGGCAGAGCGCAGAAACATGGAATATAAGAAAAAAGACAAAAAATATTACGCCCGTCCACGGGGACGGTCAACAGGATGCGCGAGGCCGAGATGCCTTGCAGGATGGCCGCTGCAGGCGTGCCGGGACGGGTGCCGGCCCTTGCGTCACCGGTTCTTGTCTCAGCGTGCGGGACTTGCGCTCTTGGGCCGCCGCAGGCGCAGGAGCCCCAGCTTGTGCAGATGGATCTCGAGGCAGTCCACGGCGGCCGGCGTCACGCCGGAGATGCGGCCGGCCTGGCCGAGGCTGGCCGGCCGGATGCGCCTGAGCTTCTCCACCACCTCGGCGGAGAGGCCGGCCACCTGGCCGTAGTCGAGGCCCTCTGGCAGGGGCGTCTCCTCGAGCTTGAGCGAGCGGGCCACCATGGCCTGCTGGCGCTCCATGTAGCCCTTGTACTTGACGTTGGACTGCACGGTCTGGCGGGTGAAGCCGTCTTCCGGCAGGGCGCCGGCCAGCCGTGGGGAGAGGCTGGCGAGCCGTTCGAGCTCCATTTCGGGCCGGCGCAGCAGCTCGGCAAAGGTCCTGCCGCCGAGCGCCGCACCCTCCTCTGCAAAGCCTTCGCCAAGCTCTTCGGCATCGGGCCGCTCCGTTTCAAGGAAGGCTTCGGCGGAGGCGACGGCCTCGCGGCGGCGCTGGAAGGACTCCCAGAGCGCGTCGTCCACAAGCCCGATGCGCCGTCCTTCGGGCGTGAGGCGCAGGTCGGCGTTGTCCTCGCGCAAAAGCAGGCGGTGCTCGGCGCGCGAGGTGAACATGCGGTAGGGCTCCTGGGTGCCGAGGGTGACGAGGTCGTCGGCGAGCACCGCCATGTAGGCCTCGTCGCGGCGGGGCAGGAAGGGGTCGAGGTCCCGCTGGCTGCAGGAAATGTTGAGGGCTGCCCACATGCCCTGGGCCGCGGCCTCCTCGTAGCCTGAGGTGCCGTTGATCTGGCCCGCGAACCACAGGCCGTCCACGGCCTTGGTCTCGAAGGTCTTCTTCAGCTGGGTGGGATTGGCGTAGTCGTACTCGATGGCGTAGCCGGGCCTGACCATGACGGCATGCTCCAGGCCTTCGATGGCGTGGATCATGCGCAGCTGAATGTCGAGGGGGAGGCTGGTGGAGATGCCGTTGCAGTAGACTTCCGGGCTCTCCAGGCCCTCGGGCTCCAGAAAGACGTGGTGGCGGTCCCTGTCGGGGAAGCGGGCCACCTTGTCCTCGATGGAGGGGCAGTAGCGGGCGCCGGTGCCCTTGATGACGCCCGTGAAGAGGGGTGATCTGTCGAAGCCTTCGCGGATGACGTCGTGGGCCAGCCTGTTGGTCCAGGTGACGTGGCACACGGTCTGGGGAAGGCCTGGCCTTGGGCCGTGGAAGCTGAACTGCGGGAGCGGCCTGTCCGAGCCCTGGGCCTGGAGGCGCGAAAAGTCGATGGATCGGGCGAGCAGGCGCGGCGTCGTTCCCGTCTTGAGGCGGCCAAGCTCGATGCCGAGGTCGGCCAGGCTCTGGCTCAGGCCCACCGAGGGCTCGTCGCCGAGGCGGCCTGCCGGCATGCTCACGAGGCCGATGTGGATCTTGCCGTTGAGGAAGGTGCCCGTGGTGAGCAGCACGTCGCGCGCCCGGAAGACGAGCCCCTGGCGGGTGCGTATGCCGGTGCAGCGGCTGCCGCCCGTGGTCAGCGCGACGGCCTGATCCTGCCATATGGTCAGGTTCTCCAGGGCAAAGAGGGTCTTTCTGACCGCGTGCATGTAGGCCTCGCGGTCCATCTGGCCCCGGGTCGCCCTGACGGCTGGCCCCTTGCTCATGTTGAGCACGCGCATCTGGATGCCGGCCTGGTCGGCCCACAGGGCCATGCTCCCGCCGAGGGCGTCGAGTTCGCGGACCATGTGGCTCTTGGCAAGGCCGCCGATGGCGGGGTTGCAGGAGAGGTGCCCTAGGCGGTCGACGTTGCCGGTGACGAGCAGGGTCCGGTGCCCGAGCCTGGCTAGGGCCGCCGCGGCTTCGCAGCCGGCGTGGCCTCCGCCGACGACGATGCAGTCGAAGTCGCCGTTCATGGCTTGGCGCGCATCGCCATGAGGGCGAAGACCTTGGTGTCGTCGATGGTGGACTGGATGGAGCTGTGCTCGTTGGGCTCGTGGCAGGAGGAGGCGATGGTGCTCCACACGACGGCGGGAATGCCCCGGCGCCGGAGCAGGGCTGCCAGCGTGCCTCCGCCTATGCCTATGAACTTCGCCTTGACGCTGGCCTTGGCAAGGCAGGCCGAGAGCAGGCTCGCCACCGGCGCTTCCGTGGCCGTCTGGGTGGCCGGCTGGTTCAGGACGGGCTCGACCTCCACCCCGACGCCCCTGCGCTTGGCCACGGCGCGGGCGCGCTCGCGCGCCTTGGCGATGACGGCCGAGCGGTCGATGCCGGGCACGAGGCGGCAGTCCATGTAGAAGACGTCGGAGCCTGGCACGATGTTGACGCTGGGGACGTTCTCCAGGTGCCTGGTGGGCACGAAGGTGGACTTTGGGGGATCGAAGAGCGGGTCGGTCTGGGAGAAGTCCTTGGCCAGGCCCGTGAGGGAGAGGATTATGTCCGAGGCCGCCACCAGGGCGTTCACGCCCTTCTGGGGCGTGGATGCGTGGCACTGCACGCCCTTGACGCTGCACTTGAGCCAGAGCATGGCCTTTTCCGCCACCTCGATGCCCGTGCCATCGGCCAGGCCGCCGTCGGGAATGAGGTAGAGGTCGTCAGGGGGAAAGAGCGTGGGCTCGTGCTTGAGCATGTAGGCCAGGCCCTTTTCGTTGCCGCACTCCTCGTCGCTCATGAAGACGAGCTTTACGGTGTGTTCCGGCACCACCTTGTTGTGGAGCAGCGCCTGGGCGAGGAGCAGCATGCCGACAATGGCCTGCTGGTTGTCCTCGACGCCACGGCCGTAGAGCGTGTCGCCGTTGCGGACGACCGTCCAGGGGTCGGTGTTCCAGAGGGCGCGGTCGCCCGCGGGCACGACGTCCAGATGGGCGAAGATCCAGAATGCGCGCTTGGACTTGCCGGGTATGGTGGCAATGAAGTTGGGCCGCAGGCCCTCCTTGACGCGTTCGTCGGGGGCGTCGCAGTGGACGATGTCGCTGATCCCCATGGCCTTGAGCCATTTCTCTATGAGGGCGGCCTTCTTCGCCTCGCCCTGCCCGCCGCTTTCCGGACCGACGGCTTGGCAGGCCGTCAGCCTGGCCTGGATGGTTTCTACGCTGCCGGACAGGCCGTCGAGGTAGTCGAGAATCGTGGAGAGTTCTGTGTTTGCCATGGGCGCCTCCGCTGGCGGGGCAGGGGGTGGGGCTCAGGCCTTGCGGCCGGAAGAAAAAAAAGGAGGCGTAAAAGCCTCCTTGCCGTGATTTCTTGCTTGTCGCTGCCGTCCTTAGCAGACGGCGCCATCAGGCCTAGTGGCCCTTGGCGGCGCGCTTGGAGGCCTTCAGAGGGTTGACCTTCTGGGCAGCCGCGGCTTCAAGCTTGACGTGGGTCGCGAAGTTGCAGCGGCCACCCACCCACTTGCGGGCAGGGTTGGGATAGCTGGAGCAGAACTTCTCGCCTTCGAATTCGCGGACGCGCTCGCAGCCGTCGCACTTGTCGATGGTCGGGGAGACCAGGAAACCGTTGACCATGACGCCGTCGGCGGTCTTGGTGGCATTCTGTAGACTGGACATATTTTCCTCCAGGCGCGCTCGGCGCCGCTGTTGTAAAATTTAAGGTCGCAAGTATAGTCGGGACTTGGGTTTTGTCAAGGAACTTGTCGGTTGGCCATGGCTTGCAAGAACGGCCCGTACAGGTTACATGCTCCGACTGCCTGAAAACTTTTTCCGTCCGCGCGCGCCGGCCGGCGCCGGGGACGGATGCGCATATCCTTCCGGAGGTATTCCATGTCCTTTGTCACCGAAGCCTTAGCCATGGCCCCGCAGGGCGCGGCCGCCGGCCAGCCGTCCGGCTCCGACATGCTGCTCCAGTTCCTGCCCCTCATCCTGATGTTCGTCATCTTCTGGTTCCTGCTCATCCGTCCCCAGCAGAAGCGCCAGAAGGCCCACAAGCAGATGCTTTCCGAGCTGAAGAAGGGCGACTGGATCATGACCAGCGCCGGCTTCATCGGCCGCATCATCGAAATCAGCGACACCGAGGTGGTTCTCGAGTGCGGCACCGCCCAGCTCAGAATGAGCAGGGCCGCCGTGGCCGGCATCACCAACAAGGACGGCAAGTCCTTGGACGCTCCGGCCGACGCTTCCCCCAAGAAGTAGTCCCGGCTGCATCCTTAATAATACAGCGGGATGCTCCGATCCGCTTCCGCAGGGGGAAGGCCTCCTGGCGGAAGTGCCGGATCCGCCCGTTTTCCGCGGACTTTGCCGCCGTCTGGCGCAAAGGCCGCGGAGGCTTTCTTTTTTTCTGGAGTGAACATGTTCGGAACGAGATGGCGTGTCCTCATCATTCTCGCTGTGCTGCTGCTGACGCTGGCCTACGCCCTGCCCAACTTTGTCGGGCCCGGCCTGCAGAAGCTGCTTCCAGACAGCCGGGTCAACCTCGGCCTTGACCTGCGTGGCGGCATCCACCTGACCCTCGGCGTCGAGGTGAGCAAAGCCGTGACCAACTCCCTGGCCCTTGCCGGCCAGGATCTGCGCCGCGAGGCGCTGGACAGGAAGATTGTCGTCCTGCGCCCCCACGTGGTGGGCGGTTCCACCCTGGAGTTCCTGCTGCCCCGCGCCGACGACGAAGCCGGCCTCAAGGAGCTCTGCGCAAAGCGCTTCCCGCAGCTGGTCTTAAGCGAGCCCCAGCGCGGCGAGTCCGGCCAGCTGCGCTACACCGCGCAGTTCGACCCCAGGGAGATCACCCGCCTGGAAGAGCTCACCATGGACCAGGCTCTGCGCACCATCCGCAACCGTATCGACCAGTTCGGCGTTGCCGAACCCGACATTCGCAAGCAGGCCGGCAACCGCATCCAGGTCCAGTTGCCCGGTATTTCGGATCCGCGCCGCGCCGTCCAGTTGCTGGGCCAGACCGCCCACCTCGAGTTCCACCTTGTCCGCGACGACGTGGACGGCAAGCAGGCGGTGCTCCCCGCGGGCGTCATCTCCCTGCCCCTGCTCGAGAAGTCCCACGGCAGCCTCGAGAAGCAGGCCGGCACCATCTGCGTGGAGCGCGACGCCATGCTCACCGGTGAAGACGTCTCCGACGCCAGGCCCGCCTTCGACTCCATGAACCAGTCCTACGTGGCCCTCAACTTCAACAGTCGCGGCGCCACGGTCTTCGAGCGCGTCACGGCCGAGAACGTGGGCAAGCGCATGGCCATCGTGCTCGACGGCAAGGTCTACTCTGCGCCTGTCATCCGCGAGCGCATCGGCGGCGGCCGCGCCTCCATCTCCGGCAGCTTCACCACCTCCGAAGCCCAGGATCTCGCTATCGTCCTGCGCGCCGGCTCCCTGCCGGCCCCGGTCACCGTGCTCGAAGAGCGCACCGTCGGCCCCTCCCTCGGCCAGGAGTCCATCGACAGCGGCCTCAGGGCCGGCCTCGTGGGCGCCCTGCTGGTCATGGCCTTCATGGCCATCTACTACGGGCTCTCGGGCTTCATTGCCGACGGCATGCTCCTCTTCACCCTGCTCATCATCCTGGCCGGCATGTCCGCCTTCGGCGGCACGCTGACCCTGCCCGGCATCGCCGGCATCGTCCTCACCATAGGCATGGCCGTGGATGCCAACGTGCTCATCTACGAGCGCATACGCGAGGAGATGCGCCACGGGCTCACGCCCCTGGCAGCCGTGAAGACGGGCTTCGACCACGCCTCGGTCGCCATCTTCGACTCCAACCTGACTACCATCATCACGGCCGTCATCCTCTACCAGTTCGGAACCGGCCCGGTGCGCGGCTTCGCCGTCACGCTTTCTCTGGGCATACTCGGCTCCATGTTCACCGCGGTCTTCGTGTCCCGCACCATCTTCGAAGCCTGGGCCCGCAGCCGCGGCGGCCGGGCCCTGAGCATCTAGCGGGGAGGGATCCATGCCACTGCAGTTCGTCAAAGACAACGTCAACATCGACTTCATCGGCAAGCGCCGGATAGGCTTCCTCATCTCCGCCCTGTGCATCATTGCCTCCCTCGCCGTCATGCTGGCGGGCTCCGGCCTGCGCATGGGCATCGACTTCGCCGGCGGCGTCATCGCCCAGGTGCAGTTCAAGGACAACATCGCCGACGAGACGCTGAAGAAGGGCCTTGAAAAGTACGATCTCGCCGGGCTCTCCATCCAGAGCTTCGGCGACACCGGCAAGGACTATCTCCTGCGCTTCTCTTCGGGCACCGAGTCCTCCGTGAACCTGCGCACCCGCATCGAGGAGTCCCTCAAGAAGGGCTTTGCCGAGAACCCCGCCACCATCGAGCGCCTCGAGGTCGTCGGTCCCAAGGTCGGCAAGGACCTCACCGAAAAGGGCCTCAACGCCCTCTTCTACGCCATCCTGATCATCGCGGTCTACATCTCCGGCCGCTTCGAGCAGCGCTGGATGGCGGGCGCCGCCATGGCGGCCTGCCTCTGGGGCGGCACCTACGCCCTCGGCTGGGTGAGCGAGCACTTCCTGGCCGGCGCCATGGGCACCGGCACGCTCGTGTGCTTTGCCCTCGGCGTGACCCTCGTGGTCTGCTTCCTCCTGCGGCTCAACTTCGCCCTCGGCGCCATCGTCTGCCTCATGCACGACGTGTGCCTCTCCCTGGGCGTGCTCGCCATCATGGGCGTGGACGTGGACCTCAACGTCCTGGCGGCCATCCTGACCATCATCGGCTACTCCCTCAACGACACCATCATCGTCTACGACCGCCTGCGCGAGAACCTGCGCACCCACCAGGACAGGCAGCTCGACTACCTCATCAACCGCTCCATCAACCAGACCCTGGCCCGCACGGTGCTGACCTCCGGCACCACCATCATGGCCACCCTGGCCCTCTTTATCCTGGGCGGCGGCGTCATCCACTCCTTTGCCCTCACCATGCTGGTCGGCGTCATCGTCGGCACCTACTCGTCCATCTACGTGGCCTCTCCCATCCTCCTGGCCCTCGGCAGCACCGAGTTCTAC
>JAEEGL010987857.1_pt1 | contig 24243 bp, 21 predicted proteins | sample 9134231 | NCBI WGS metagenome assembly JAEEGL01 (sample SAMN16246548, study PRJNA631951) | gut metagenome | biome: gut microbiome; feature: rumen; material: fiber-attached | host: Bos | place: Iran: Karaj | collected 2018-10
GCCTTCGCGTCAGCCAACCTGACCTTTGTCAAATCAACCAACGGAGATTTGGTCTTCCTGCCGAAAGAATCAATTCTTTGTTTTATATTCTTTATATCGGCAGGAAGGGTGGAATATATTACCCTCTCTCATTCAACTCCACATCAAGCCCTAATAGATTTGCTATTCTCAGAGCCTTGTCTAATATGTCCTGCATATGCTTCCGATTATTGTCCAGTATATTCGACAACAGATGCGTTTTATGATATATTATAATCAGTAAAATTTAGTATGGAGGCCATATATGAATCATGATGTTTTAAAAACAGTTATTTATGATCAACACGAACTTATACGGAATTATAAAATAAATGAGCGCTTTTATTCTCTAGAGAAATCCGCTAACTACATTCTTATTGGGCTTCGAAGATCTGGCAAGTCCCTCATGCTATACAAACTTGCTCAACAACTCATTAATGAAGGTGTTGATTGGGAACAGATTATTTATATTAACTTTGAAGATGATCGTTTGGTAGAATTTAGTATTTCAGATTTCAATGATATTGTTCTTACCGCTGCCGAAATGACTAGTAAAACGCCTTACTTCTTTTTAGATGAAATACAGATTATAGATGGTTGGGAAAAATTTGCACGAAGACTTGCAGATCAAAAGCAACATGTATACATTACCGGAAGTAATGCCAAAATGCTTAGTAGCGAAATGGAATCTCAGCTAGGAGGACGCTATCTCGCTCAACGAATCATGACCTACTCATTTGCGGAATACCTAAATGCCATTGGATTAAGAAACGACCTTGTTCACCATTATACTTCCAGCTTAAATGGTCAGCTTCGAGCAGCGGCAAAAAATTACATGAAAGAAGGAGCCTTCCCTGAAGCAGTTGACTATTCTAATAAACGTGTATACGTAGAAAACATTTATAACAAGGTACTGTTAGGAGATATCGCAGCGAGAAATGGCATTCGTAATGTTCAATCTCTTCGTGTACTAATGAAAAAAATAGCAGAAACCATTACAAGCGAAGTTTCCTATACTAAACTACATAACGCAATTACTTCGATTGGAATTAAAATAAGCAAAGACTCCCTTATCTCTTATGTTGGATACGCAGAAGACGCTTATTTAATTTTTAACACACATAATTATATTGGGAAATTTACTGAACGAGAATCCACACCTAGATATTATTTTTATGATAATGGCTTGCTTAATCTCTTTTTGATTAATAAGGATCCTCTTCTTTTAGAGAATGCTGTCGCCATACATTTGAAAAGATTGTTCGCTGATGATTTTTACTACTTCAAATCATCAAAAACTGGAATAGATATTGATTTCTATATTCCATCAGCCTCAACTGCAATCCAGGTTACTTATACCCTCGACGCTTTTAATATGGACAGGGAATTAAAAAGCCTTATAGCACTTTCAAAGGATAAAACCACAAAGGTAGATAACTACATTATTGTGACCTTAGAGGATGAAGAAAAAACAATCGATACCAATGATATAAAAATACAGGTTATACCTTTGTATAAATTCCTATTAGCACCATCATACCGCGTTTGATAATACGAATAAAGGCTCCAGCAAAACTGGAGCCTTTAGTGTAAACGGAATTGCTAGATTTCTATTTTAGCCCACTAATGCTTACATCACATCAACTATATTTGTCATTCTTCCAAAAAATGGATCTTCTACAACAAGATTCTTAAATGACTGATCTGTAATTTCCAACTTTCCAATTAAAGTTAAAAATGCCTCATCCAACATTTTATTCTGCTGTCTCATGGATACGGGAACAATTTCTAAATAATCATCTACATACTGCATAATTCCCTGCTGCATTCGCCATACACATTCCAGATTCTCATCGCTTCTAGTTTCTTTTGCATAGACAGGTTGTCCCGCTTCATCAAATTCATCAACAGATGGCATAGGCGATGTCAAAATAGTTTCTAGAATATAATAGTTATCAAATATAGCACTGGTATCACGCTCTTTTTCTGTGTAGAAAGATTCTATATCTACACCTTTATCAGCCATAAACTCCGGCTCAAGTTGTAAGAAATACAAGCCTCTCATTTGATGAGGCATAAACTTCTGCAAGAATAATTGAGTTGTACCCTTAGCTACAAAATCGAACACGCCTAGTTTTCCATCCGGCAAATATAATGAATCAATGTATTTTAAGTAGTTGCAGCGTTTATCCTTTGCCTTTTCCAATATAAGCGCATTCCTATCTTTGGCATCTACGTCTTCTTCTATTCCAAACCTGACTAACATGCTTTCCCTTTCGGTACCAAAGAATTTCATGCTATCTACATAATTAATATCATCTTCATTCATTATTCCTGCACGAATAGCAGATATTCTGGACGTCAAAAAATAAAAACAATCTTCATCTTCACAAAATCTATTATAGATTTTCTCCAGTAAATACCCGTCTCTTGCACATAATAATATGCCGTCCAGACCAAGTTCTTGTTTCTTTGCAATCATCCATTGCGTAAAATCTACTATCATCGGACCGCATATATAGTAGCCTATATCAAAACAATCATTTATTTCTATGTTTGCGCCATTCTCAAATTGAAATGGGCTTGAAAACTTTCTTGAAAGAAACAATCCAAGCTTAGCTCTGTCAGAATATGTCTCTGCTATCGATTCAACTCCCATTCCACCAAGCGCGTCCATGATGCTATTATTTCCATATATGTGAAAGGTGTCGATTCCATATTCCTTTGCTTTCTCTATATCTGCAAATTCATCATTTCCAATGTGAAGAATCTTCTTTTCTCTATTTGCCTCAATAACACGTGAAAATAGTTTTTGTGTTTTGAATGTACCATATTCACAAGAGACAAATAACTCATCAAATATATCTAGTCCACACTTTGCCAGCAATTCCTCCATTTGCTCTTTTGTGTAATAGGTATCACTTGTGAGAATTACTTTTTTCCCATTTTTCTTTGCATAAGAAATGATAGTAGTCATATCATCTCGAGGAACTACCATTTTATTGTCTATTTGAAATTCAATTGAAGCTAATTCTTCAGCTGACTCTTTTATACCAATGATTTTTTCTTTTACCCATGTGTAAATATCAAGAAGTGTTGGAGATGAATTACGGGATAATTCTTTCTCAGCAGCAATTCGTATATGCGATAATTCTTTGACACCTACTTGATTAGCAACCAAATCAAATATATCTGTGTAATCACTTATTTTTCTGTTGATGAGGGTATCAAAAAAGTCAAAGCTAATAACGTCTGATTCATCTATCTTCTTGAATAAATCATTCTTGGTATAGGTTTCGATATTTGAAAATTCATAGGATGCTTGCTTTTCTTCTAATAAATTATTTCCACGAACATCATAAACTTTTATGCCATTGGTCAAACAAGTATCCTTGATTCGCTTAGCAATAACTTTACAAGATCCTGGACGAGCAACAACTATTATTCTTTCAACTTTGAGATCAACAGCCTGCTGCAAAGAAATAATTGGATAGCCAAACTGTTCTCCAGTTTCTTTATAGCCATCAAGTAGGCCAACTATATTTAGTTCATTTGCATTTGATTGGATGAATCTTTCTGTTTCAGTTCCAAGTCCATATAATGCTATTTTCTTGTTTGTTGAATTCACGTTTTCTCCTATAAAAAATCCTCATGCTAAATATACTGCATGAGGTGTAAAGCATTAAATTATCAAATTACTTATCATAAAAACAATTTCTTATTATCTCATTCCAGTTATTACATGCAAGGATATTTTCACTCCTTATCTCAGACTTGCCAATGAGAATTCCTTTAACTGCGGTTTCATTACATATAGATAAATCTCTAAGGTTATCCCCAATTGCATAGCTTTCACTCAAATCAATATTAAACTCTTTTTGAGCCTGCCAAAACATGCCTGTTTTAGGCTTTCGACAATTGCAATCGCATCTATATCTCGCCACTGAAGCATTCGGATGATGTGGGCAGTAATATACCTTAGATATTTTTATTCCTTTGGTATCCAAATCTGATATCATCCATTCATTCAATCTGTAAAAGTCTTCTTCCGAATAATATCCACGAGCAATTCCTGATTGATTTGTAACTATTATCAATAGATAGCCCATATCGTATATACGTTTAAGACTTTCGACTGCTCCAGGTAAATATTCGAATTCATCTATTTTGTGCAGATAGTTCTTTTCTATATTTATCGTTCCATCCCTATCTAAAAAGACAGCTTTATTCATAGTCTTCCTCAGCAATTTCACATATAATATGGCCAATCATAATGTGTGACTCTTGTATTCTAGCTGTATTATTTCCAGGAACCACTATCGCTATATCTACTACTTCGCTAATCTTTCCACCATCTTTACCGAGCAAACCAATAGTAGTTGAGCCATGTCGTTTTGCTTCCATCATAGCGCGATAGACATTTTCCGAATTACCACTAGTACTTATGCCAATTAAAACATCTTTTTCATGAACGATACCACTTAGAATTCGTTCAAAAACTTGATCATAACTATAATCGTTTGAAATTGCTGTTATAGCAGCTATATCGGCGTTAAGCGAAAGAGCTGGCAAAGATTTGCGTTCCTTTTGGAAACGCCCAGACAACTCTGCTGCAATATGAATGGAATCAGAAGCAGAACCACCATTTCCACAAAGATAAACTTTTCCACCATTTTCAAAAGTCTTCTTTACAGTCTGTCCCGCTTTATTAATCAATTCAATCAGTGAAGTATCATTAAGAATGTTTTCTTTTACTTTAATGCTTTCAGCAATTCTTTCCTCTACAACGCCCATAGCTAGCTCCTTTTCATCTTCTCTACAATTCCTGTTGTCGACTTTCCTTCAACAAAATCTAGAATCTTAACCTCTCCGCCATTTGCTATTACAAAATCTGCACCAGCAATCTCTTCTATTTTGTAATCTCCACCTTTTACTAATACATCAGGTTTGATTTTCTCTATAAGACTAGCTGGTGTATCCTCTTTAAATTCCACTACATAATCCACAAAATCTAAAGCAGAAAGCACCTCCATTCTGTCCTCACAACAATTAATAGGTCTAGATTCTCCTTTTAATCTTCTAACAGAATCATCACTATTTACTCCGATAACAAGGATATCTCCGAGCTTTTTCGCATTTCGTAAATACGTAATATGACCAACATGAAGGATGTCAAAACAACCATTGGTAAATACTATTTTCCTGCCATTTGCTTTTGCTCTTTCAATTGGTGATAATCCACCCTCGTTATAATAATCTAGCACTCCAGCCTCATTTGAGCGTCCTGCTTCATGCATAGCTGCATATACTTCATCTGGATATACAATACTAGTTCCAACTTTAGATACCTGAACACCAGCAGCATAATTTGCAACAATCATGGCTTGCTCGATGTCTGTTCCTTTTGCCAATTCTGCAGCTAAATATGCAATTGATGTATCACCTGCACCTGTTACATCAAAGACTTCTCGAGCCATACTCTTCACTGAGCTAATCAGATGATTCTCATCTACAAGAATCATTCCATCTGCACCAAGTGTCGCCAACACATATTTGCATCCTACATCTTTACAAAGTTTTTTAGCTGCTTCGATAGCATCTTCTATTGTATCAGTTGGTTTGCCAGATAATTCAGCGAGCTCTTTACGATTTGGTTTTAGTACCGTAGCGCCTCGATACTTTTTAATATTCTTATCTTTAACATCAATAATAACTGGAATCTTATTATCGTTAGCTAACTTAATAAAGCTTTGTGTCGACTCTTCAGTAAGAAATCCTTTTAGATAATCGGATAATACTACTAAACCCACTTCCCCGATTACAGCTGCAAGATTATTCAATAATAGATTTAGACTCCCTGCATCTGCGCCAACTATGTCTTCAGTATCAACTCGCAAAATCTGCTGATTTCCTGGTCCTATATATCTCAATTTTGATATTGTTCTATAATCACTTTTATGAATTATATAATCAGTTTCAACAGCTGATTCTGAAAGCTCACTTGTTAGTAATTGACCATAATCATCTTCGCCAACAATACCCGAGAAAATAGTTTGCACGCCAATAGCCGCCACGTTTACAGCCACATTTGCCGCTCCACCTGGTGAATATTTACGTTTTCCCTTTTCCAAAAAAACAGGCACCGGTGCTTCTGGCGATATTCTATTAACATCACCAAAATGATATGAATCTATCATTGCATCGCCAATTACTAGTACTTTTTTCATCCCTTCTCCTTAATAGCCTATTCTTTAATTATTTTTTCTATTTCGGTCATTACCATATCAACAATAATTTTATCCATACATCTTGGATTAGTATCTCCCTTATGACAAACTGATAACCAATCTGGTGTTGCCCATTCGCAGGATTTACATGCAGAAGAACTAATATATATGTTTTCAGGATATGCATGATTCTCTGCTAATGAAGGGCCCATCAATACTACGCTTTGCCCTCCAACCATGTGATTTACATGTACTAATCCACCATCATAATCAACATGTACTAATGCATGTTTTAAAACTACAGATATTTGTTCTAGATTAGTTTTTCCATTTAGATGTACATCAGCAGGAATGTCATCTTTTTCGTCGAGCTTCAATCCTACTTGCACTATTATAATTTCAGGATACTTCGACTTGATAGTTTTCGCTAATATCTTCCAATTTTCAAATGGCCACTCTCTAGTATTTGATTTATTTCTATACTCATTATTTAGTCCTGTATTTAGCGTAATATATGTTTTACCCGTTAATCCAAGACTATGAATATATTCTTCTTCATTAATATTATCTAACGATACATTAATCCTATCAGTGTCAGATGCGCCTAAATCTCCCAACACATCATATGCTGTATGATATACCGCTCCCTCTTTTTGAATTAAAAATTTCTGTAGCGTTTTATGATAATCACGTGCTGTGAAAAAGCCTCTATTATATTGCTTTTGGCATAGATTATTTAGTTTGAGAAAATATTCTCTTAACTCACCGTTTAAACACGATAGACCATCTTCAGATACCGCTAGTACTTCAGGAATGATACAGAATCGTATAATCACGCTGTACTTGTTGGATAAAGCCTTCTCTCTAAAATCATCTATTGATAATATATTTACGAACTCTGTATATTCACTAAATATTAAAGATGCATCTAGCATATTTGATTCAGAAAAAAAGAGATCAACCTTTGATTTGTTTAATTCGTATTTACGAATCAGTTTATCTAGCCATAGCTTTGCAACAAGCAAATCTCCCATACCACCATATAGGATGATTGCTATAGAATCGGATGTTTCTCCTGGCGGAAACTGCAATTTCTTTCTTTTGTTCCACTCTTCATCAGGGACAAGGTCAAAAGCGTCTTGCAAGTCGATAATATTTTCTCTATCGAAGCCTTTATCGACTAACCCTGCAATTATTCCTGCTGTATTTGATGGAGTCATAACTATATAATCAAAATCCATTCCACAAAAATCATTTATGCTATGAATATCTTTACCTTGGACTTTTTCACCAAATCTACTGACATTTCCATCAGCAACTCCGAGCACGTCATAGTACTGATTAATTTCATAAGAAGAAAATATGTAGTTATTTCCTGCACCATATAAAACTATTTTCTTCTTCCCCATTCTATCAATTACCCTTCTTGCTAACAGTTAAATTCAACCCTCTGAATCACTATATATTAATTTAATCTTTTAACAATACTAATTGCATTTTCCAATTCTATTAGTACCTCATCCGGAGAATTCTGATTAATACAATGTGCATATGGCTTAAAACACATATATTTACAATCATCTAAAGGTTTCTCTGGTTGCAAAACAGCATAATTATCGCACCATGGACCAGTTCTAGTTGGAGTACATCCCCAATAATCTGGTGAAGTTTTATTGCTTGCGCATATTTCAATTACACATTGATTAAAAGCTGATGCCACATGCATAAGTCCTGTATCCGAACCAATATATATTTGGCACTTAGAAAAGAGGTCTACTACATCTGTCAACGATGTTTTCCCCGTTATATCTATGCATCTATTATTCGTGTTTACCTGAACAATTTTTGCAGCTTCAACTGCATCATTACCACCGCATAGAATTATTTCTACGTCATTATATTTCGCTAGAATATTATTAAAAACCTCCGCATAATACTCTGGCTTCCATGATCTTGAAGATATACTACCAACCAAGGCGACGCATATCTTTATTTTTTCATCATCAATAACTTTGCAGTCGTTTGTTGGCCATAGTTCCATTCTGTTATTCTGAACTTCTTTATCCACCAACGAAAGCAAAGCTAAATCATTCATTGTCTCATGTTCAGGCTTAGTATGTCGAATAACACCAGAATATAATTCAGCCAATAAATCGCATCTTAATTTCTGATAGTCCAGAAAATATAATCCATGACCATATATATTTGACGCCCCAGTCTCAAGCGCTAATACAATATTTTCGCAAGCATCCGCGCCTGATAACGGCATAAGCCTTGGCAAAAATACTTTAGAATACGTAGTGTTAAAGTTTTCAGATATATATTTTTGAACCCTTGCGAACATCTTATCTGATATTCTCTCATTCAAAAGTGAGCAATCATATTCATATATATGATTTATGTATGGACAATTCTTATATAATCCAACAAACTTCTTGTTTATCACATAATCTATTATCGACTCTGGATATGCTCTCCTTAGCTCTCGTAAAAGAGCAGTGCTCCATATCATATCTCCAAATGTGACTTCTAACTGTATTACTAGAATACTATTCGACTTAACATCTTTATTTTGCGCTTTTATTTCTCTTATTTCAAAAATACGTTCCATATCAATATAGGCTATCTGCATATCTGTAGGCGTCAATACATCACAAGCGAATTCTTGCTTTGCCAATATCTCTGATTGTAACTCTTCTCTTAGCGATAGTATCACTAAACTTTCTGAGCCAAGTTTTGGTAAAATATTCTGAGCCTTTAAAATAGGTGTATCTAAAATTATTTCTCCTCCGTATGAGGTAATAAAGCCTTCTATTTTTATCCCTTTTTCTGTCAAAAAAAAGTAAAAAGCCTCACCATACGTACCTGCACCATATAAATATATATGCTCGTAATGATTACATTTCTCTAACAATTCCCTACGATACTTTTGCATTTTTTCAAGCATATAGATCCCCCATAATTATTTCTTTACCCCCCATATAATAGCCTCAAATCCCCAAAAATCCCAAGTTGCACCTAAAACTCGATTACTTGATGCACTTAATCCTTCTTCTTTTTCTCCAAGTCTCTTTAAATACCATCCACGCATACTTGGGGTTGCAAATGTTATTTTTATTCCATTGTTTCTTAAAATTTTACAAGTGGCCTCAAAATCCATGAGGTTTTTATGACTTTCATCATCATAGAAATTCAATGTTCCAGCTCTGCTCGGAAACAACGTGCTTAGTTTCGATGGGAAAGCTATATAAATCCGTCCTCCATGCTTTAACGATTCAGCCATTGACTCTAGGCATTTTTCTGGCTCATTAGTATGCTCTATATTATGATTACTGATAACAACATCTTGAGATTCCCTAAATTGCTCTATTGATTTAGCAAAATCTTCAGGCTTCACTACTACATAATTATCAATCAAGTCCAGGCTTGTACTCGATTGGTTATAATCTCCTACATCAATTCCCGTATAATAAATATTAGGTCGTATCCCCTTTATCAGCTCAGCTGATTGGTTCCCACAGCCAACATCTAACAGCTTTAATTTTTTTTGTTTAGGCAGCGTTTGTAAAAAATGAATTCTGTGATGTCTATATAAAATTCGTGATGTAATTTCTTTTTGTAGATTTAATAATATTCCATTTTTACTTTTATTCTTACATGTAAACAACGAAACAATCTTATTTTCCTCTATATTGTCGCAAAGAATTTCATATAGTTCTCTCTGATGCTGAGGATTAACACAACAGAATAATACGCATACATCTGATGTATCTATTTCTTTTAAAATCTCAATCTTTTCTATTCCATCATTACAGTCAGCCAATCCGTTGTCAATTATATATGCCGGTGATATTTGGTAATACTTTTCTAGTAATCCCTTTATAGCCACCCCATATGTACCATATGGAAATATAGCTACACGCTTACTCCTAATATTGACATCATCAAGTATTTTTATTATTCGTATCAGTTCTTTGATTTGTGGATTATTCATATGTCGAACCCCGCCATAGCATAAATCTCTCTTCTACGACTCTCCCAATCATAATATCCAATCCTTCCCTTTAGATCGGATAGACGCACTATACACTCTCCCGATATATGGTACGAAATGTAGATATGATTGGCAGCAACACCTTTTGATAACAAATCTGCTACAAGTTGCTCCCATTTAGAATTTGCTACTATTACATCCTTATCTTTATATTGTTTTTGATACTCATCCACCGGAATAACCTTTATACCATTTACACCAGCGGCGATTTTTTCTGAAGATGAATCTACAAACGCCAAAGGCTTATTCCCTCTGGATTCCAAATAATTGAGTGTTGCTAATCCATACACACCGGCACATCTGATAAAAAAAACTCCATGTGGAAAAACAGAAGGATTATTAAAGTGTTCATATAATCTGATTTCAGATAGACTGACAGCATCTTCCAGCAGGCTATATCCATACATGGTTTCTATTTCCTGAATGATTTTCTTAGACAAGCTTCTCCAACTATAGACATCTTCTAACATTCGCCTTGCATTTTTTGCTAATAAGTCTTTGCATTCTTTACCACTTTCTAGGAATGTCCTTATATCTTCTTTATACTTTCCCGGTGTAGTAATGATACAATCTCTGCCATTTTCTATATCTATACCCCTGGCGCCATATTCTGTAGCTATAACAGGAATTCCGTAGGCAAAATATTCGAACATCTTTATATTTATTCCTGCTCCAGACTCCATAAGATTCATGGCAAAATCACAAGTGCACAAAAGTTCCTCTTTGGTTTCATCGGAAACGATTCCCATTACTTCCACATTTGAAGGGATTCCTTCTTCCTTTTCAAGCAACGAATATACACTTCCAACAACAAATATTTTTATATCATCATATGCTTTAGCTAGTTCAACGCAGTATTTAGCAGCCTCAAAGGCGTTTTTTGTAGCCGATGCTATATAAAGGCCATGGTACTCATAGCCATCACCATATGCTTTTCTTGCTGACGGGTAAACTGGCACAACACTATCTGTGTCATAGCCAGATTTTATATTCATAAACTTATCTTGAATTGATGCAGGAGTGTTATAAAGCTCTATAAACCTATCTGCTTCAAGCTGAGACACGGTAAGCACTTTCTCACAATTAACGCAACATTCTTTTTCAAAATCATAAAGGAACTGCAAATAGCTTTCTTTAAAATACTTATCTTTGTATAAGTTTTTCTTATAATCATACTCAACATTATTCGCACGATACCAAATAGGTTTATTGGGACATGCCTTCTTTACTATCCTCCACGTGTAGACATGCTCAGCTAAAACAAGAATCGAATCTCCCGTAATATGACGTATTCTCTCGATTATTTCTTCATTCTCGCAGAAATAGCGCATAAAAACTTGATCTATATCTACATCATCGTTATCAAGTATTTTTTCTGCTTCCTTGAATTCCTCTATACATGCCTTTTCAAACTCTATAGGAACATAAAGTGGTATTACTCTCACATGATTATTTATCCATACATCATCAGCGTACACATGCTCTCGAACTATAGTCACTATATTTACATCTACCCACTCAGACAGAGCTTTATATAATCCCCTTATTCCCAAAGAACCACCATGATTGAATGGGAAAACATCATAGTGATTGACCGCCGTAATTGTCTTGCGTTGCATGAGTAATTCTCCTACATTGTCACATAATCTTCATTAATCACATATCCTGCATTTATCAGATTCATTTCCATCTGTTTTACAAATCTTCTATTACTTGTACCGATGATAAAAAAAATACCATCTTTATTAGTCAATTCTGATAATCTGGTAACACCAGTTTTATCTGCATCATTAGCTTCATCCGAGACAACTATTCCAACAGAAATACTAAAAATATCCTCAAATACTTTTTTTAGCATCTTTCCCAAATAACCATTACCGTATACATAAATATTCTTACCTTCATTTACCGCTTTTACTATTTTTGCTCCGCTTTCTCCCCGTAGCTTTTCTATCTCTATTTGTACTTTTATTGTTTCGATTAATCTTAATTTATCGTTTTTCAATATTTCTGTATTTTTCTTAAATACAACCTTCAATTCACCATCATGCAAATCTTTGCCCGGTCCCGAATATTCCTCCAATGAAAAAGGAATAAGATTATATCTTAAACATCCCTTATATAATTCTAAAAAACTTTCTGTAGTAAAAACCCAAATATGCGGACTTCCTTCCGGAGTATAAATATTTTCGCTCTCTATTATTTTTTTTGCTACATCTAACACCGGTCTTTCATTTATTAATTCATTTATAAATGAAACCTCTTTCTCCCGAAATAGCACAATATCTTTACCTTCATAATAGGCTTTTGTATTGATATAACTATCAGCAAGCAACTGATTTAGACCACAGCCTTTATAGACAGAATATGCTTCTCGGAAAGTGTTTGGCTGTCTATAATGATCAAACCAACTATCTCCATCTGGAATTTTAATAACAAAATATCCGTCATCCTCCAATATATTTGCAACATCAATAAGATGTCCTATAACATCGTAGGTATGTTCCAAACAATGGCTTGAGTATACGCCTCTAAAACGTTGACTTCCTACTACATCACTATAAGCCTTACCATGAGTAGCATAATCAATATCTACTATTTTGTTTAAATCCGCATAGCTATCCTTATATACTTTTTTAATTTCATCTGTTGTTCTAAAATCCAGATACCTAACGTTGTAATCCTCTTTGTCTAAAAAAGGTCTATCCAAAGGACCTACTTCCAAATATATTCCATCTGATTTATCACTCTTTTTCTCAAAATAATCTAGTAACCCTGATATCATTTTCCCATCCTTTATCATTCTTCGCGCAACATAATATCGTTAATTGATTCAAACAAATCATTCGCTACTTCTGCTTCACCATAACTCATTTCTTTTTTTGTCATGATATATACACTCCTGCACCCCGCAGCCTTACCAGCCATCACATCTCTCTCGCTGTCCCCAATCATCCACGATTGAGATAAATCTATATTATACTTTTCTGCTGCTTTTAGTAACATTCCTGGTTTTGGTTTCCTACAGTCACAATCAATCTTCAACTCTGGAACTTCACCTTCAAACCCTTTGTCAGGGTGATGTGGGCAGTAAAAAATATCATCCACATAAGCTCCATCTAGCCCTAATAAGGTCTCCATTTTGTTATGGATTTCCTCTAACCCTTCAACAGTCAATTCACCTCTGGCAATTACAGGCTGATTACTCACCACTATTGCAAGATATTCTGATTCATTAATTTTCCTTATTGCCTCAGAGACCCTTGGCAATAATTCAAATTTATCAATATCACTTAAAAATCCAACGTACTTGTTTATGGTTCCGTCTCTATCTAAAAAAATTGCTTTCTGTTTATTAGAAATATTTCGTCTTGAAACTAACCCCTCCTTGTATTCACTACATACTTGCTCATATCTCTCAGGTGTACCCATATCTTTTACATACTCTGTGCTTTTATATGCTACTAACTTCCTCTCAATTATTAATGGTTTTAAAATCTGTCTATCTAAATCAACTTTTTCCGTTTCCGGTCTTACGCTTAATACGCTTTTAGATAATATATGTATACCTGCATTAACTATATTTTTATAATACTCTTTTCTATGGTCTTCTTTTGTTCTCCAGCAAATAACATAATTATCTCCATCTATCTCAAGCAATCCACTGTCATAGGGATGTGAATTTGGATGAACTAGTATAGTCGCCAATCCTCCTTTAAATATATGGAATCTCGCCATACGCTCCAAGTCCACGTCAAACATAACATCGCCGTTTACAAGCAGGAAATCATCCGTAAGCTGTTCTTTTAACTCAAACAACGCTCCAGCATTCCCTAATGGTCTGTCCTCAATGTAATAATCTATAGATACTCCATATTTAGAACCATCACCTATTGCACTGATTATCTTATCCGCCATGTATGAAACGGTAATTATTATATCTACAAAACCATTATTTTTAAGAGTGTCTATTACATGCTCTATAATGGGTTTGTCCCCAATCTTTATAAGCGGTTTGGGAATGTCAGAAGCAACTGATTCTATCCTTGTTCCTCTTCCCCCGGCCATTATTACCGCCTTCATTTTTCCCATATCTCAATCCTCCGGAACATAATGTACAACTGATGTTCCACCTTCTTCGAATGAAAATGGTATTTCTAAAAGATCATCCATTTCTTTCAAAAAACTTGCTTTCTTTTCAGGTTGAACATAGAAAACCATGAATCCGCCTCCTCCGGCGCCAAGAAGTTTTCCCCCTAAAGCTCCCGCTTTAATTCCTCGTTCATACAATTCATCTATGGTATTTGTTGTGATATTTTTTCCGGTAGCTCTTTTAATTTTCCAAGTATAATCCATCAGTTTTCCAAAATCATCTATAGAGGCTTTTTCATTCTCTAAAATTGATTCTGCTTGATCCACTAACTTTTTTAACTCATCCAATTTGTTTGTATCTTTAGTAATCTTATTTTTCTCTTGCATTTCAGATGAAAACCTTGTGAATCCTGTAAATAGCATCACCAGATTATCTGATAGCTGTTTTTTTCGTTGCGAAGAAATAATTATTGGACGAACACTATAACCATTATCATTAAAATCTATTCTATTAAGTCCTCCAAAAGACGCAGCAATCTGATCCTGCCATCCTCCAGCTTCCTTACAAAGAACTCTTTCCAAATATATTGCTTCATCAGCTAATTTCTTCTTATCAGCGTAATTTCCATTTAAACAATGAAACGCATTTAATAAACCTACAGCAAATGAAGAACTTGTTCCTAGACCTGAACGAGCAGGCAGGTCACCTTCGTATGTGATTCTCAAATCAGCCATATCAAGCATTTTCATAGCATTTTTTACCATTGGATGTTGTATTTCATCTAGTTGTTTAATTCGCTCAATTTTTGAATATGCAATTTCTGATTTATAATCAAAAAAAGGTGGCAAATGTCTTACCGTAACATAACAATACTTGTCTATTGTTGTTGATAAAACAGAACCACCTGAAGTTTTAAAGTACTCTTCAATATCTGTTCCCCCTCCAAAAAAAGACATTCTAAATGGTGTTTTTGTAATAACCATACGCACTTCTCCTAAATCATTTAGTCATTTTCTAATAACACTTCATGAATCTCTTTAATACCAAAAATCATAATATTATCTGCTTTTAATCCATGGTTAAGTAGCTGCCCAATAATTTCAACTTCCTTGCCCTCTGGAGTGACCAAAAACAAAGCATTGGCATATTTCTGAGCCGCCTCTTCTGGCGATATTATTTCCAAATAATCTATGCTACTATCAACCTTATTATCGCAAAAACATACTACGCTCTCTTGCAATCCTTTATCTGATAATATTTCATATAATCTCTTTCCATTATGCCCCTTGCCAAAAATCACAATACTTTTAGCATTTTTTATCAAATCTAATTTTTTTCTTCTTTGTTCTCTCTCATGCCACTCATAATAATGCATTAAATAGCAACTCTCGCCATAAAAAAGATATGATTTATCGAAAGGATTATCACCACATTCGGTTTCCAATTCTTCATGTTTTCTATAATACCTACGGAATGACTGCTCTATATATCTTCCATCCGAAAAACGATTATAACCATACATTACACACTTGTATTTTTCATGACCCGCATCAATCATATCTTTTTTATAATTGTCTACAAGCTCTTTTGTAGTATTATAGTATTCATTTAGTTTTCTCTCGGTGTATTTGAATAAATTACCATCAGAATTCCAATTTATCCCACTATAATGAAAAAATACTAAAGGATAATTATTGACATAAAATTCTCCGTCACTTTTCTTTTCAATATGTCTTTCCCATATATTCCAATATGCAACATTATATCCATAGTCTTTTAGTATATAGACGCCTTCATATCTGCTAGGAAAATAATTAATCCACTTTTGGTCTACATACACCCCTTCTTCAATTTCACTTACACATTTTTTTCTGCATTTTTTCATCCACCAATCAATTGCTTTCATGGATGTTTCAGATTTTTGAAAAGCGATGAACCCAAGGTTAAAGATTCCTGTAGCTAACACAGATTGTTCGTCTGGCAGAAATCCATCATCGTTTAATTCATCTATAAAATGTGGAGTCAAAATGATAGACATTCCCTTCGAAAATTCTTCTTCAATCTTATCTAATTTTTTATATACGTAAATATCAGGATCTAGATAAATAACTTGATCATAATCCAGGGTGTTAAATAGATAATCAATCGCAAATGGCTTTACTGCCGTATTTAGTTCCACTACATCATAATAAAAAGACATTTTTTGTATATCTTCTATACCTACGTCTTTAAAAGAAAGCTTTTCGAAATTATTATTTTCATTCCAAATATCATCATTTTTTTCATCCACCAAAATAAAATATCTATCCCATTCTGGATTAGATATTTCCATTGACTTCATAAGAACTTTTACTTGTGCAAAATAATTATTTGACGCTATAGTTACAATTGCTTTTTTCATATTCTTTATTTTCTTTTCTATTTATTTCAGAATCCGCATTTAACACTATTCTTTCTTTGCTACTTATTACTTGTTTTTAACCATTCGCAAAATATCTTTTTCATTAATTCCGTATGCATATAAATAATCTTCTATCCCACATGCGTTAAATACTTCTTCAATACCATCATTAAACCTTGGCAATGTTGAAATTACTATCCCGACGCTTTTATTATTAACGGCTAAACTAGAAATAGGATATACGTTATATCCCATGAAGTTCTCGTCATCTTCGCTAACGTTCGTCCTCAAAAAGCCTTTAGGATGTATCCCCTTTACTTCAAGTTTTTCTATTAATTTTTTTGCATATACACCTGTTCCAAAAACATAGAATTCTTCATGATTTCTAATATATTTTTCGATAGTATCACTCAAATAGTTTTCATCTACTATCATTGTCATTAATTTGCATACATAAGATATGAATTCAGTATCATAGTTCAATGTATATGGATTCATTTTTTTTATTATCGTAGTTTCATCCATAGAGCCGCTCTCTACTTTTTTTATCGCTACAAAAATGAATTCCATAATTTTTCTATTAATTAGTCCATGATACTTGAAGCTTGTATGATAATCTAAATGCATTAAATATATAGCTATTCCAAAACTATGAAACAATCTATACGCTATTCCCTCTTTAGAATCCAAAATATCAGTCGTACTATTACCACTCAAGAAACGATACATACACATTACTCTATTAGAGTAATGTACTTTTCCTAGTAATGTAGCATATGTAAGAATATTATAATCGCCCACCGAACAAGAAATCACATACTCTGGGGCATTTAACCAAAGTTCAGATTTATACAAAAATGACGCTGTGGCTGGATGTCTATTCTGCATAATTAATATTTCTTCAAAATTTAAATCACGTTCTCCACTACATATGTAAGGATTTGCCGCTTCTTTGTTTTTCGTAATACAATCATACCACCACGAATTATGTACATACAAAATACAATCAGGATTTTCTTCTAAATAATCCACTTGTGTTTGAAGCTTATTCTCATCTGTCCAACAATCATCTCCTTCGCAAATCGCAATATACTTTACTTTCTCTTCAAGCTTTTTTCTTATTGCCTTATAGATTTTTCTCCTAAAAGGATTCCTAAATGTATTCTCCTTTGCTACATATAAACTAATATATTCCGAATTCTCAATCGCCAAGTCCTTTAGTATGTCTGCAGTTCCATCATTTGAAGCATCATCTATAACAAGTATATGATATTTGAAAAGTGTCTTCTGTCTTAGGAAGCTTTCTATTGTTTCCTTTATATAGCTAGCCTGATTGTATGTTATGCATATTATTCCCACAGTACAATCTACTAGGTTAAAATCATTAATACATTCATACTCACAGCCATAATAATTATACGTATTCATTTTTCCCCTTTTCTATTGCATATAATACAGTCTCTGTGGTTATATCTGTATAATGCCTAATATAAAACGAATAAAATGGATATTTAGTCATTAACACGTAAGGTATTTCCCACAAATCTCTTTCTAAATGATATATTGAAATAGCTAATTTGGGATGATATTTTTCAATTGTCTTTCTGCAGCCTTTTAGTGCCTCAGTCTCCGCACCTTCGATATCCATTTTAATAAATGACGCATAATTACCGTCTAGCATTTCGTCAATAGCAATTGTTTCAATCTTTTCATCTCCACTCTCGTCAATCCTAGAAGAACCACTTTCAAAAATATTTTTAAAAGTTATTGTTGCACTTTTACAATATGCACCTTTTTCTACAATTTCCACATCATGTAATCCTTTTATTCTGACATATTCCCGCACAATATTAATTAGTCGTTTATCTGGCTCCATAATGTATATTTTTTTATATTTTGAACCAACTATTTTTGCAAAAACACACGATGTATCTCCATTATATGCCCCCGCATCTATAAATACTTCATCAACACCTAATTCAAATAACGATGGCTCAAAGTACTGTTGTTTATCACTTTCATATATTTCTTTTAATAAGCAATCATTATTAGTACACCTATACTCTATCAAATTATCAAATGCCAGCACTGATTTTCTATCGTCCAAATTTGCTCTTACATACTTTATTATTTCTTCATCTTGGGCTATAAGTCTTTTCATCTTTTCTATATCATATAATCCCGCTCCGTATACATTCTTTTTAGTATATACATCTGCCGCCTGTATAGAGTCTGTTATTTTTAATATATCCTTTAAATAATAATCATTATCTGTTGATACAAATATAATAACGGATTGCATCTTCTTCAATTCTTCAACAGAATATACTGGCAAATTGCAGAATCTTTCTCCCTGCTTTGCATATGTGTCCGTATATCCAACAACATTGACTCCTTTAGATGTCAAATATATATTTGCATCTAACCCCGAAACTGATCGTCCCCATATTATTATGTCCTTACCGATAATATCTGATATAGATTCATATATATTTTTTGTTTTATAATTTCGAATCATACTATCCCCTCTTTAACATAGCCAAAAAATCTGATAGACTCCACTCATTTTCTATCACCTTTACTTCATTAATATGCTCATAGTACTCCCATTTCATCGGCATTTTAGGAAGAACCCATTTTGTTTCAGCTGTATTTGTGTTTATAACGAGAAATCTATCTAGTTTCTTTGTTAAAAAAATAATGTCATCGTTATACTTTATATATTTTTCAAAAAAACTTCTCATAGGATCATCGAGTCTATCAAAATCATCATTAATTTCATTTATCAAAACCCATTTTCCATTATTGTCCAAATAAATATTTTTGCTCAATGATGGTAAAACTACAAATCCTTTATTCGTTTTTATAAAACACCCTGGAGCATTTTTCTGATTCAAGCCACCACATATTTTTTCACAACAATTGCAATCACTAATCTGTAATATATCCCCTTGCCTACTCAGACCATACAACTTTCCGTCAAATGCTCCTAATCTAAAAATATCCTTTCCTGTGCCATCATAATATTCACATTGACTTTGCATATTATTAATTATTACTTTGATTATTTTTCCAGCCTCATATAAAATAAACAAACAATCTTCTTCAACAATTACGTCATACTTTGTTCCGGTAAACTTAATATCAACCGTTTCAATTGTTCCATTGATTAGGTTATACAGTATGATTACATCGTCATATTTAGGAATAATTATCGCTACATCTTTATGTATAAATATCGCCGAAAATGTCCCTATTCTATTTTTTGCACTCGCTAATGTAATGAAATTGCACTCATTATTGTCCAAATTGTATAGTAGTAATTCATTTGATAAATTAGATACAGCTATAAACATCCTCTTGTATATACAGCAATGTGATGAATAAGCCCATTTACCACGCATCCTTTCATTAGTACCAACTATCCTTATTTCATTAGAAATAATATCGTACTCGAGTAGTACTCCAGCCATTGTCGATATTCCATATATTTTATCACCTATTTGAGCACCATATTGAAATGATGCTAATACACTACTTTTATACATAATATAATCTATTCTCTATCCTTTTCTTCATATTATTTTAGATTCAACTTCTATGCAAAAAATACTATCTTCTGTTCTTGGCAGCACATATATCTTATCCTTTAAGGGAATTATCATTCCCTTAATTGACTCTCCGAGATTCTCTTTTTTCAAGTCAATATAATCTACCTTCTCTTTTCCGAATCTGTTCAATATGTCTAATTTTCGAACTATACTCAGTTTTCCACGTTTCCAAATCAATATTCCAAAATGTACCATTTGTGTAAAATAGCAAACTGTTGCCCATAATTACATGATCATTACATATCCATTTTTCTCCGTCGAGCATTTCAATTACCCCCATTTCCATCTGTCATAATTCCGTCCTTTATATTCTTCCAACTACAAGTTCTAACCCCATCCTCAGCATTTTTATATATTTGGATAAAGTCTACAATTATTCCACATTTCTTCATCAAAAGCACTTCATCATAATTTGTTTTTCCAAAATATATGAATCTATAGTTTCGTCAACCTGTATATACTTATTTCGAATATAAAATTCTAGGGCTCTTCTATTTTTTTTGAAAACTTCTAACTTAAGAACACACATATTATTCTTTTTAGCTGTATTCTCAGCACAATTTAAGAGTGCAGTACCATAACCTCGGCCTTGATACTTTCTATAAATTGCAATGAAACTTAAATATGCACATCTACTTCCACCATCATTTGCATATACGGCTGCTACACCAACTATTTCTTCTTTTTTATAAGCTACTAGCAAATCTGCATTTTTATATAGTTTATTTGCATATTCTTTTATGTCCACTCCCATTTCATCTAATGGTGGTATTATTTGACTTTGTAAATCACTAATTATTTTTATAAAAGAATCTCGTTCTATTTCAGAACTTATTTCCAATTCTTCATTAATCATTCTGCTACACTCTCTAAATAATCAAATTGTTTCATTGCTTCTTCCTTTATCCTTTTCATTTTCTTCTCTAGCACTTGCTTGATAACAACTCGATTATTAATACAATCTTCCGTTATATCTACTAGCTCTTGTTTCTTATTGGGATTTACTAGATATTTTTCTACCTCAACCATTTGTGCAAATCCAGCCAATTTATGTGCTTTGGGCTCATGCCCATAATCTATAATTACTGTCGGAATAGCCTGTGACAGCCCTGCAACTGCACCATGCATTCTTCCGCTAATTAATATGTCAAAGTTTGCTATTATTCCCTTAGTGACATCCGGTAAATAGGTTCCATCTAAAAGTACAACATTATTCTCATATCCATCCTCACAAAGAATATCGTATAACTGCTTAACTATAGGATAATCTCTTCCTTGTTTCAGTTTCATTGCTTCGCATTTTCCATCAAACCCATTTGAATGAGACAGTAAAAAAAATGTAGCATTGCTCTCTTTAGCAACGATTTCCTTTACTAAATTTACCCAATTACTGTATTCAATATCATCCCTTGGCCATCTATCATATGGTCCCTTTGTAAAGTTCCATCCACAGACTATCAATCCAATTTTCAACAAATTATCATCCCAAAGTTTCTTACTAATGGTTTCATCTGGATAATTAGCATCAATTCTAGCTCCTTTAAAAAGAAAGGATGGGCATGGGTAATCCGCTGTATTCTCCATTGAGAATCCTAGCTCTTTTAACAATCTAGTACTAATACTCTCTCTATTAATGACAGAATCAAATCCTTTATAAACTTCCTTCGCCAATTCTAAATTATTTTTATTAGAAAATGGTCCAGGCGAACCCGCTATCATAACAGTTTTTGTCAAATGTTGTGCTACTAAATCTTTATAACATCCTGTTGCGAATCGATCTTTGCCTAAAAAATCAGCATTATCTCCCCAGATATCACCGGAAAAATCTATAACAAGAGATGCTTTTTTAGCTTCATTAACAAATATGCTGTCATAATCTCCGCTTGTCTTCACCGCATCATACTCTCGTTTGGCTAATTCAAGATTATTATCTATTGAAAAATCGTAATAACTTTCCATAGGCAATGTTATAATTCCATACTTATCGCAGAATTTCTTACTGAACTGCATTGTTGTGACAAACTCTGCATTAGTAAAGACTCTTCGTAGTTGTTCAAAGAATGGTTCAATAATATAGTAATTACCAATATTACCGTACTCCATTCTTCCCCAGTGCAAAGTACATTGTCCTGTTATAAATAGTCTTTTTTTCATTTCATCCATGAGTTTATTTGTTTTGCTCCTACCTATTTAAGCATTAATATCTTTAACTATAATTTTTACATATTTGTCTATATTACACATCGTATCTTGCATCTCATGTTCATTGTCAAATTCAAATATTATCGTTCCAATGGATTTATTTGCTCCCGAAAATTCTTCAACTATTTCCCCCGCGTTAATCCATATATCCTTTTCTACTACATGATTAATTATTTCTTTTGATATTTTTACTTGCTCATATGATCCTTTTTTTTCACTATGCAAAATCAACTCAGCAATATGTTTTTCAGTCCCTTTTTTCTTTATTTCATTAATCTCAAAACCTAGTGCTGCTCTTACCGATGCTTCTATAATTCTAATCTCAGTCTCCAATTCAATACATTCAGCTAATCTATTTCCTCCGCCTCTTGGAGATACTTCCATTATGTAAGCCTTTCCATTACTACACTCTCTAACTTCGACGTTATAGATGGAGGTTTTTAAATCTAGAAGCTTTATTAGCCTCTGAATCTCCTGCAACAATTCAGTCTTTGCTGATTCTGACATCGTAGATTTCCAATAAAAACCTGCTGGCACATAAGGATTCACCCCATCCTTAACAAACAATTGAGAATTAAAAGAATAAAAAACTATATTTCCATCTATTGAAAACCAATCCGAATCCGATGGATTACCGACAGGTTGTAAAAAGTCCTCAACTATTATCATTCCACATCTAGAATTTTCAAAAGCATTATTAGCCGCAGTTATTAGTTCATGATAGCTATCAACTTTTTTCACACCTTTACTTCCTGCGTTATCAACAGGCTTTACAATACTCGGATAATTAATCGCTTTTTTATCTTTTTCTATCTCATCAATACTCTTATATGTTTTCGATTCCGGAACATTAAACCCATTATCTTTAAGAAACTTTCTAAATCGCCCCTTATCTTGCAGTATAGAAACAGATTTATAGCTTCCTACAGATGGTAATCCCATCTGTTCAGCAACATATGCCGCCGTTACCACACCAGGATCGCACGCAAAAGACATGATTCCATCAATATGCTTTGATCTTGCAACCTCTAATACAGCCTCCTTATCTACTACACTTACATTTACATATTCATCTGAATATTTATGTGCAATATTGTCTGGCAAATAATCTGCTGTAATAACATATACATCTAGTTCATGCGCCACGCGTATAACTGGTAGTATGTATCTTGATCCTCCGAGTAATAACAATTTTTTCACTATATAGTCCTCATTTGGTTTAGTATTCTTGTTTGTGAATCCAAACCCAATTCTTCGTACAATGGTAGCACCATCGATTGCTTCGATAACAACCTGGCCGCATCTATCGCTTTATCTCTATACTTATTCTTGAAACAAGCCTGATCTGCTGTGAGCGGATAAAAATACTTTCTCGTATAAATATTTTCTTCCCTTAGCTTTTGATATAACTCATCTCTTGTCAGCGGATATCCATCAGTTACCTTTATTGGGAAATACCCATAATTATGTGTGGCGTTGTCTCTTGGGTTATAAAATTCGATTCCTTCGATTTTCGAAATCTCTTCGAAATAATATTCGCAAATACGTTTTCGAGCTTCTATCGCCTTATCTATATGCTTCAGGTTACATAAGCCCATGATTGCAGCAAACTCGTTCATCTTTGCATTTGCTCCAAC
>JAEEGL013029908.1_pt1 | contig 24242 bp, 20 predicted proteins | sample 9134231 | NCBI WGS metagenome assembly JAEEGL01 (sample SAMN16246548, study PRJNA631951) | gut metagenome | biome: gut microbiome; feature: rumen; material: fiber-attached | host: Bos | place: Iran: Karaj | collected 2018-10
AGAAGATAATGAACAGATACGGCCTTGAGAAGGAAGAAATCCTGGTAATCGATGACCTAAAGCCCGGCCTTGATATGGCCAGAGCAGCAGGCGTAGACTTCGCTGCAGCCTGTTGGTGCTTCGACATCCCCGAAAACGAGGCTTACATGAGGAATAACGCAGACTATCTGTTAAAGAGTGTTGATGATCTTAGGAAGATTGTGATGGGGTGAAGACTGTTAGTGTGAAGAATGTTGCTGGTGGAAGACTGTTGGTGGGTAAAAATAGATTTTTTTGCCTGCTTACCCAAGCTCTTAAGGTGGTGCTTGGGTAATTAACTCGAAATCTCATCCTTTACCCATGTGAGTTTTTGCGCCTCGGGTAATATGATTGAAAATGGATAATTTACCCAAGAAAAATGCTTGTGTTGGGTAGGTGAGAAGCTGTGTCTTGGGTAAATCATTGAATTCTTGGACTATTACCCGAGAACAGCAGATTTGCCGTGGGCAAATTTATTAAAAGTCGTTTTCTTACCCAAGTCATAAAAATGGTCGTGGGTAAGATTTTATAAATGAAAGATTTTACCCATAAGCATAGATTAAACAGTCTATCCACAGGCCATTCCTATATAGTGGACATATGATTTTAAGTTTTACACCACATTTATTTCGGTCACACCCATTTGATGGATACCACGAAATGCTGTTTGAAACGCATAGAACCACATACAACTTTCGCAGTACTGTCGCATCATTATGCGGCAGTTTTTTATGTTACGCGAAATGGCATCGCCAAATCCATTGAACAAAGAAGCTCTGTGTAGCTTGGATTTGTAGAAGTAATATATTCAGCACTTAAATACTGGCAATATGTTAGAATATAGATGATTATTGGGCGAGAGAAATTGATAGAATATAGGTAATTATGAGAACAAATGAAATTACGGTCAAATTTCATACGGGCGGTAGAGTCATAGAGCTACGCACTCGCAAAGGGCGTCTTGTAAAAGAGCTTCTTCAAAGCGAGGGTATAAGGCTCTCTTTCCCGTGCGGTGGAAATGGCAGATGCGGTAAGTGCAGGGGGAAGTTTGTCTGTGGTGCGCCGAAGGCCTCGGAACAGGATAGGAGATTTCTATCTGAGGCTGAGATTGAGAGCGGAGTGAGGCTTCTTTGCAGATGTGTTCTTACTGAGAATTGCGAGATCGTTATTGATGATGCGGAAGAAGCGATTTCGGCTGAGACAATAGAGCTTAGCAAAGGTGGGACATCAGATAGTTCTATATCTCCACTGACAAAAAGTGTTAGCACCAATAATGCGCCTTTAACGACAACGGATTCAGAGAATCAGGTAGAGTCTATAAACGATTCTTACGGAAAATATGGCATTGCAATTGATATAGGTACCACAACAATTGCCATGGCCCTTGTGAAGATTGATGCAGATAATATAAATGTAAATTCAGATGATAATACGGCTAATGCAGATACTGGAAATAAAGCGCAAAGCATGGTGGTAGATACAATCTCAGGAATCAACCATCAAAGGAAGTATGGGGCTGATGTAATATCCAGAATAAGTGCAGCTTCAGAACAGGGAAAAGATACTGCGGTTAAACTTAGAGAAACTATCATTAATGATATTGAAGAACTGATTACAAAGCTCCTTGTAAGAAATGATTTATATATTAAAAATGAAGTGGAAATAAATGGCAATTATGAAAGCAAAAAAGAATCAAAATGTGACGCTTTGAGAAATCTTTGTGGTATAACAATTTGCGGTAATACCACAATGCTGCATCTTCTCAGAGGCTACGATGTGTCAGGGCTCGGGAAATATCCTTACGAGGCACAGAGTCTTGAGATTGAAGAGATGACTCTCGATAAAATAATTGGTGATGATACTTATCAATTACCAGAATGCACAGAACCTAATGAAAACAAGATAAGGAAAGATATCATTCTTCATAATACACCAGTAACAATCCTTCCTGGCTTCACGGCCTTTGTTGGGGCGGACATTTTATCGGGAATCTACGCTCTTGATATAACAAGCAGCAATAAGAAATCTCTGTTTGTAGACCTTGGAACAAACGGCGAGATTGCCTATTGGAATGGAAAAGAACTTAAGGTGACCTCAACGGCAGCAGGGCCTGTATTTGAAGGCGGCGGAATAAGCTGCGGAGTAGCGTCGGTGCCGGGAGCTATATCGCATGTGACTATAACCCCTCCATATGAGGTCAAGGTGCAGACTATAGCAGATGAAGAACCAATCGGCCTTTGCGGTACGGGAGTTCTTGAAGCTATATCTGAATTAATTAGACTTGGAATTGTGGATAAAACAGGGCTTTTGGCGGATGAGTTTTTTGAAAAAGGATTCCCGCTAGCTAAGGGAACGTCCAAGGATATAGTGATAACCCAGCAGGATATACGAAATGTTCAGCTGGCTAAGGCTGCTATCTACACAGGAATTAAGACAATCCTTTATGGAGATACGCCTGACATTGTATACCTTGCTGGCGGTTTTGGAACGAATATTGATATCAAAAAAATCATGAATTTAGGGATGTTTCCTTTAGATTTTGGTGGTAAAATTGTCGCTAAAGGAAATACTGCTTTAAAGGGATGCATTAAATTCATAGAAGAAAACCAAGCATCAGAAAATGGTGACAGCGATAGTAAAGCCAGTGTTACGACGCGAAATAAGCTCGAGCAAATCCGCGTACTTTCTAAGGAAGTAGTTCTTGCAGAGGCAGATTCCTTTGATGAAGTATATATTGAAGCAATGAATTTTTAAATAGCATATTTACCTGAGCTATTCGCCTGGTGATGTGCTATATATGGAGAATACAAATGATCTGTGATACATGTGCAAATTATGTCTATGACGAGGATTGGGAGTGCTACACCTGCATGGTAAACATGGATGAGGATGGTTATGCAAGACTCATGGGGAGTAAAAAGGTGGAGTGCCCGTACTATCAGGACAACGATGAGTATAAAGTGGTTAGACACCAGATGTGAGCGATAAGCAGATGAAAGTTCATGCAATTATTGTGCTTGCACAAATAATTGCATGAATTTGAAGATGCAACGGACATGAGGAAGTAGCATGATAATGCGGATTCCGAATGGACGAAAGCGTGGCGAGAACGAAGTGGAGGCACGCGTATATCGCGAACAAGTTCAAACGCAATAGGAGGAAGTATGAAAATAGTTTTGCAGCATCTTACCAAGAGGTTCCCTAACAGGAACAAGAAGATCAAGGAAGATGTTATAGCAGTAAATGACTTTGATTTTGAAATTCCGGATGGGAAGCTGATTGGCTTATTGGGGCCTTCCGGTTGTGGAAAAAGTACAGCACTTAACCTTATCTGCGGTCTTGAAAAGCCTACAGAGGGAAAAGTGTTTTTTGGTGATACAGATGTAACTGATCTTTCGCCTCAGCACAGAGGCGTGGGGCTGGTATTTCAGAACTATGCCCTTTATCCCCATCTTACAGTAAGGGAAAACATAAGATTTCCTCTTGAGAACCTTCGCGGAGACAAGAAGCTGTCAAAAGAGGTTATGGAAGAGAAGGTTTTGGAGGCTGCAAAGCTCGTGCAGATTGAGGAGCTCCTTGACAGAAGACCTAGTGAAATGTCTGGCGGTCAGCAGCAGAGAGTAGCCATAGCGAGAGCTTTGGTAAAAAGACCTCAGGTGCTTCTTTTGGATGAGCCTCTTTCCAATCTTGATGCAAGACTTCGTCTTCAGACAAGAGAAGAACTTAAGAGGATTCAGGTAGAAACGGGAATTACCACAGTTTTTGTAACTCATGACCAGGAAGAGGCCATGAGCATTTCTGATACCATCGTAGTTATGAAGGAGGGCGTCCTTCAGCAGATGGGAAAGCCTCAGGATATCTACGATGAACCTGTAAATCTTTTTGTTGCCAAGTTCCTTGGAACTCCTCAGATAAATGTTTTTGAGGGAAAGCTTAAGGATGGAAAGGTGTACATCGGTGACAGTATAGTGTTAGATTCTATGAGTGTTATGCAAAAGTCACGAGGTGACATCGGCGCAAAGACCATAGATGACATCGCTGCAAATACCACAAATGCCGCAAATACCACAAGAGATATCTACGTTGCAGTTCGCCCGGAGGGCTTTATCGTAGACGAGAACGGGCCTCTTAAATGCAACTTCATAAACCGCGAGGTTATGGGCCGCGATACCAGCGTGGTTGCTACAAATCCTCATTTCATCGGAGAAAACATCAGGGCAATCATCCCTTCTGAGGAAGAGATTAATTCAAAGGACGGCACTGTAAGTTTTGTGCTCAAACCATCAAAGGTTCGTATTTTTGACAAGGTGACTGAAGAAAGGATAAAGCTATGAAGAAAAATCTGACTGCATGGCTTTGTCTTTTGCCTGCAATCCTATTTTTACTGGTATTTATGATCTATCCTCTTGTGGACGTTTTCGTCTACTCTTTTGAAGAGGGGTACAATTTCGCGTCTCAGAAGTACTTTGGAACGGGTTTTTACAACTATTCCTATGTGCTTCATGATCCTTATTTTATCCAGGCGCTGAAGAATACCTTCATCATTGTTATAATAACGGTTCCACTATCTACGGGGATCGCGCTTTTGATTTCTTTAGAGCTTAGCTCCATAAAGGCTCTCAGGGACTTCTTTCAGACGGTGTACTTTCTTCCCTACGTAACCAACACATTGGCGGTAGGTCTTGTTTTTATGATTCTTTTCAAAAAGACAGCCTATTCTGATGGTCTGGTGTCGCTTCTTATCCAGCTTTTTGGTGGCCCTTCAGTGGATTTCATAGACGGACCCTACTGGGCAAAAATGTTTGTAATGTGCTTTTACACAATCTGGATTGTAATGCCCTTCAAAATCCTGATTCTGACCAGTGCGTTGGCTTCGGTTAATCCAATGTACTACAAGGCTGCGCTGGTTGATGACACTCCAAGATGGAGGATTTTTTACAAGATCACACTTCCTATGATTTCGCCTATGGTTTTTTACCTTGTAATCACAGGATTTATCGGCGCTTTCAAAGCCTATAGCGACGAGGTTGCTTTGTTTGGCACCGACCTTAATGCCGCAGGCATGAACACTATCGTGGGCTACGTATACGATATGCTCTACGGAAATAGCGGCGGCTACCCATCCTATGCATCGGCAGCAGCTCTGATCCTTTTTGCAATCGTATTTACCATAACTACCATTAATCTCATGGTCAGCAAAAAAACTGTGTACTACAGCTAAGTTGGAGAATAAAATGAACCAGTCAGACAGCAACAAACTTGAAGAACGAACCAAAACTTCAGAACGCATAAGGAACATTCTCGTATATGTCCTTTTGACAATATGGGCAGTGCTGGTGCTGTTTCCTTTTTACTGGATGATCCTTTCCTCTGTAAAAAGCTATGGCGCCTACAACTCAGAGTATGTACCCAAATTTTTTACCCTGAGCCCGACTTTTCAGAATTATGTTACTGCATTTACGGCAGTTCCCCTTGCAAAGTATTTCCTGAACACTTTTATTTTTACGGTCATCACAACGGCACTTATGATGGTAGTTGTTGTGCTTTCAGCCTTTGCCTTTGCACGCCTTGATTTTAGGGGAAAAGACATTGTGTTTTCGCTTTTTTTGTCACTGATGATGATTCCAAATGAGCTTGTTATTATCACCAACTATGTGACAATCACTGACCTTAATATGCGTAACACCTTCCTTGGACTTATCCTTCCTTCGGTAACCTCCGTGTTTTACATCTATCTTTTGAAGGAAAACTTTGAGCAGATACCGGACGAGCTGTACAAGGCAGCCAAGGTGGATGGCACCTCAGATATGAGATACCTTTTCAAGGTTATGATTCCTATTTCAAGGCCAACCCTTGTGACCATCACTATTTTAAAGGTTATCGAGTGCTGGAATTCCTATGTTTGGCCAAGGCTTATCACAGATGATCCAAGAAGATTTCTTGTTTCCAACGGAATCCAGGAAATCAGGGAAAACGGCTTTGGACGTGAGAACGTTCCTGCAATGATGGCAGCAGTGGTTGTAATATCATTTCCACTGATCGTACTGTTCCTCATATTCCGCAAGAAAATTATGGAGGGAGTTGCTCGCGGAGGGACAAAGGGCTGAGAGAACTTGGCGAGGTATTATCGAGCCTAGTTCGAACGTCTTACGGCTCACATGCTTGCATGTGAGAGCGTAAGTTCCTTGTGAATTCCTGAATACAACACTTGGCGAGGTATTATCGAGCTTAGTGAGAATCCCAGAGAGGATAATATGAAAAAACTTATAGTAACAATAATAACAGCATTACTCACAATGGGACTTTTAACCGCCTGCCATGGTGCCAGGACTTCCACCGGCTTTGAAATCCCGGAGCAGTTTGACGAGTCCAGAAAAATAGAGCTGACCTTTTGGGCCAAAAATGACACCAACGTGGTCCAGGCTAATATCTATAACAAGGCAATTGAGGATTTCCAAAAGCTTTATCCTAACATCACTGTGAATATGCGCCTTTATACTGACTACGGCAGGATTTACAACGATGTTATCACCAATATTTCTACAAACACTACGCCCAACGTGTGCATCACTTATCCGGATCACATTGCTACGTACCTGACAGGTAATGATACTGTGGTTCCGCTGGACGACCTGATGGCTGATGAGAAATACGGTCTTGGCGGAAGCGAGCTTAAGTACGATTCGCCAAGCTACGACGAGATTGTTCCACAGTTTTTATCTGAGTGTGTTATTGGCGATGTCCACTATGCGCTACCTTACATGAGATCGACTGAGGCTTGCTACGTAAATAAGACTTATGTGGAAAAGCTTGGTTATCAGCTTCCTAAGCAGCTTACCTGGGACTTCATCTGGGAGGTTTCTGAGAAGGCCATGGAAAAAAATGCTGACGGAACCTTCAAGGTAAATGGTCAGAACGTGATGATTCCTTTCATCTACAAGTCTACAGACAACATGATGATTTCAAGTCTTTGGCAGCTTGGCGCCGGCTATTCAGACAATGACGGAAACATCCTTCTTTTTAACGATGATACCAAAAAGGTGTTGGGCCAAATCGCGGAGGAGACCAAAAAAGGATGCTTTTCAACCTTCAAGATTTCCGGATACCCGGCCAACTTCCTGAATGCCGGACAGTGCATTTTTGCAATTGACTCTACAGCAGGCGCAACCTGGATGGGATCCGAGGCACCTCTAGTGGATATAGCTGAGGAAAAGATTGTAAAGTTTGAAACCAAGGTTATGACAATTCCTCAGTATGATACAGAAAATCCCAAGATGATATCTCAGGGACCATCGGTTTGTATTTTTAACAAATCAGATTCCCAGGAGGTTTTGGCATCCTGGCTGTTTATGCAATATCTTTTGACAAATGACGTTCAGATAGCTTATTCCGAGACAGAAGGTTATGTCCCTGTCACAAAAAAGGCTCAGGAAAGCGCAGAATATCAGGATTATCTTGCTCAGATAGGAACTGACAATGACGTTCACTATGATGTAAAAATTAAAGCAGCAAAGCTCCTTATGGATAACACAGAGAATACCTTTGTAACTCCTGTTTTTAACGGCTCAGCATCGGTTCGAGACGCAGCGGGACAGATGGTTGAGGATGTTACCAAGTCCGTCCGCAGGAAAAAGACTGTGGATGACGCCTATATAGAAAAAATGTATTCCGATGTGAAGGCACTTTACCACCTGGATCAGGTATCTGCAGTTGGCGGCAGTGGCAAGAAAAATCTTGGCCCACTTCCCTTTGCGTCAAAGGCGCTTTTGACGGCATTTGTTTTGGTATGGCTTGGAATTGGCGGCGTGGCGCTAAAAACTAAGCTAAGAGAGAGCAAGAATTAAGCGATTTAAAGCGGTAAATTGCTTGTATTTTATTTTTATACTTAGTATAATTCTCTTGTTTGTATATTTTGGGCATTTTGCTCGCACATAAACAGGAGGGAAATTATGAAAAAGACATTGGCAGTAGTACTTTCAATGGCTCTTGCTTTCAGCTTCGCAGGTTGCGGCAGCAAGGAAGCAGAAGTAGTTACAGAGACAGCTACAGAAGCAGCCAGCGTTGTAGAAGAAGTTGCTACAGAGGCTGCTACAGTTGCTGAGACTGTTGCAGAGGCAGCAGAGGAAGTTTCAGCTGAGGGCGTTATGTCATATGACGATTACGTTGCAGCTGAGCTTGATTCAGAGGTTGTAGTTGAGACTTACGTACAGGCTAAGCAGTCATGGTGGGAAGATAAGGCTACATTCTACACACAGGATGAGAACGGCGCTTACTTCATTTACAATGCTGCTTGCTCACAGGAAGATTATGACAAGCTTGTTCCAGGAACAAAGGTTAAGGTTTCAGGTGTTAAGTCTGAGTGGTCTGGCGAAGTAGAAATCGTTGATGCTACTTTAGAGATCGAGGATGGAAGCTTTGTTGCTCAGCCTGTAGATGTTACAGATCTTCTTGGAACTGACGATCTTATCAAGAAGCAGAATCAGCTCGTATCTTTCTCAGATATGACAGTTGAGAAGGTTTCTTACAAGAACGACCAGCCTGGTGATGACATCTATGTTACACTTTCAAAGGATGGAAGCAATTATGAGTTCTGCCTTGAGTACTATCTCAATGGTTCAGACGAGGAGTTCTACAATCTTGTTGGCGGTCTTGAGGCTGGCCAGACAGTTGATGTAGAGGGCTTCCTTTACTGGTACGAGGGTGCTAACCCACACATCACAAAGGTTACTGTGAAATAATTATTTAGAAAAAAAGATTTAACCGACGACTAAGAATGCGGCGAGGACAAAAGTCTTCGCCGTATTTTTTTATTATTTTTTTACTAAAGTTATGTAATTAATTATCCGATAAACATATTAGAGAAAACATATACTATGCCCATTTGGAAATGTGCAGGCTGGAGCACATTTTTTGGAGATATAAATGAGCACGGATGCAAAACAGGGCGCAGGGCCCTGGGAAATGGAGGGAACCATGAGTAATATTTCTGAAATTACCGCAAGTAACAGCTCGGCAGCTTATGAAGCGGTAAAGAGCGCAGGAGCAAAGGAAACTTCCGGGGTAAAGACAGGGAATTATGGAAAGACCATAGGAAAAGCCCAGCTTTCCGAAACTGGCGCCAAGTATTATGAGGAGCTTAAGAAAAAGTATTCCAATATGGACTTTGTGCTTGTAAGTAAGGACATGAAGGATTATGCCAAGCAGAATGCCAGCTCCTTTGGAAATGCCAACAAGATGGTAGTTCTCATCGATGAGGAAAAAATTGAGAGAATGGCCACCGACGAAAACTTCAGGGCAAAATATGAAGGCCTCATAGCAAAGGCCCAGTCCCAGATGCCGGCTCTTAAGTCACTGGCTGAGCAGCAGGGAAATGTTAAGTCCATCGGCATGCAGGTAAATGACAATGGCACAGCATCCTTCTTTGCTGTAATGCAGAAATCCTCTCAGTCTATGACGGAGAAGCTTGCAGCCAAGAGACAGGCCAAGAAGGAAGCAGAAAAAGCTGCAGAGAAAAAGGCTGAGAAAAAAGAGCAGCAGGAAGAACAGCTTGAAAAGATAAGAGAAAAGGGCGGGGGGACGGAGGCTCTAAACTGGGAAGACATCGAAAATGATGATGATGTGGAAATCATCATGGCGCGATCCGTTGAAGAGCTTGCCAGCAAGATAGAAAGCTACAATTACAACATGAGGGCCAATTCTGTAATGGCTCCACAGGAAAAACTTGTGGGACAGTCTATTGATTTTAAGGGATAGTTTTGTTCGAAATTATGATATTATATAAGTGTCTGAAGTAATGGGCTAAAAATCATTATTGTTGGGGCGCTTATGTATAAAATAGCGATATGTGATGATGAAAAAAGCTCTGCTGCTCAGGCGGCAGAGCTTTTAGAACAGTATAGGAATGCTCATCCGGAAATAACGATGAACGTCGATACTTTTTATACTTCCATAGATTTTCTGGGAGCACTGGAAAAGGAAGTATATGACATCTATCTTTTGGACATTTATATCGACAAGATGAATGGCATCGAGATGGCTGAGGCTATAAGAAAAAGGGATGAAACGGGTCAGATTGTTTTTATGACCTCTTCAAATGCCTTTTACAAGGATGCCTTCAGAATGCACGCTGCTCATTATCTGGAAAAGCCCATACTCCCAGAGGAGTTTTTTGAGGCCATGGACAGGGTTTGCGTCAAGGAAGAGGGGCGCTTTCTTACGGTGAGGGAAAGTGGAGAGGTCAGCAAAGTGGCTTTGGATGACATCCTCTACATAGAATCTGAGGACCATTACAAAAGAATAGTCACTATAGAAAAAAACTTTTTTGTACGGAGCACCATGCAGGCCCTTAGCGATGAGATTTCTTGCGAGTATTTCTATGCTCTTGGCATGAAGACAATTATAAATTTGAAAAAGGTTTTGAAAATCAATAAAGAACTTATTTCCATGGAGGATGGACATCAGTTTTCTGTTCCAAGGGGGACCTACAGGACACTTAGTGAGCTTGTGCTTAAATACTCATTTTGAGTATGGAAAAAATGAGGTCTGAATGGAAAAAAATCAGATGAAAAAAGGTCGTTCTGGCATATTGACGTTATCTGTCGTGATTTGGCTACTATTGTCGTGGCTTTTTGTTTACGCTGCGCTCCATGGCGAAAAATTCATGGTCACCCAAAACGGGACCACGATAATAACTTTCTTTCTTCTTCCATTTCTTTTGATGGGGGCTCTTTACGGCTACCTGATCAGCATGATTTCATTTTTGTTCTCGTTTATTATTACGCTTATTTTTTCAACCACATCTGCCTATAATATGGTGATTTATCTGGTTGCTGCACTATGCTTTTCGTTGTTTTCCCAGTATTTCTTTTTTGTGACCTGGAAAAAAACAGCAATTGCAGCGTCAGTTACCACGCTTTTGACGTCGGTTGCGGAGTATGCCTGTCTGACACTTATTGGTCAAAAGCAATATACTTTGGCGGGAATGACGGATTTTGGTACGTTTTTTTTAAAAGACATCCTATCTGTGGCTTTCATTTCGGTTTTGCTACATGTTTTTTTCAGTAAGGCGCCTGACATTGCTAAGCTTGTTTTTCCTCTTGGAATTGGTTACACCTGCAAGTATCAGAAGGATGACAGTGCCCAAAGATATTTAAGAAAGACCAGGCTCAGCGTTAAAATTACAGGAATCATCATAGGCCTGGAGCTTGTTCTCGGAATATCGGTGGCAGTTTTCATGATGGTTCTTTTCCCGGACTTGAAGGATATGTTTGCAAGAGGCCTTGAAAGAAGGGACTTGCCTCCTGGAGAGACAATGACATGGCGGCAGGATATAGACAGAGATTCTAGTGAATCAGATTCTGGTTCCGAATCTGATACTGAAACCATGATTACCGAAATAAATGCAATTGATTATCAGCTTGACGATGCAGCACTTTCTTTTGACCTTAAGATGATAATTCTTATGCTTTGCGTGGGCGTGCCCATTGCAGCTATCGCGAATTTTTACACCAAGCTGACCATAGGTGGACCTATCGGCCATATCTCTGATTTCATGTATGAGTATGCCAATGCAGATGATGACAAGAAGCTGGAAGTAGGCCTTGAAGTAGATAAATTAAAGGTCCGCACCCACGATGAAATAGAGGTTTTGAATGAATCTTTGAAGTCAACGGTGCATTCTGTTGCAGATTACATTGGAAGACTAAAGGAAGAACAGGAGCTGGAAAAAGAGCTGGAGGTGGCTCAGAAGGCTTCAGAAGCCAAGTCATCGTTCCTTTCAAATATGTCCCATGAGATCAGAACGCCTATTAACGCAGTTCTTGGCATGAATGAAATGATCCTTCGCGAAAGCGGTGATGAGCAGATTCTGGAATATGCCAACAATGTTAAGAGTGCCGGGAATTCCCTTCTTGGAATCATCAATGATATTCTCGATTTTTCCAAGATTGAAGCGGGGAAAATGGATATTTTGCCCGTGCAGTACCACCTTGGCTCAACCATAAACGACCTTATCAACATGGTGGCTGTAAAAGCTGAGGACAAGGGGCTTAAGCTGGAACTGAATATTGATAAAGACCTTCCTTCTGAGCTCATTGGCGATGAGATAAGAATAAAGCAGTGTGCCACCAATGTTCTCACCAATGCGGTAAAGTACACAGAGGAAGGAACTGTGACTTTGAACGTCACCTTCAGAAAGGTTGATGACATAAATATTATGCTCAGGTTCCAGGTGGTTGATACGGGAATCGGTATAAAGGAAGAAGATTTAAATAAGCTCTATTCGCCATTTGAACGTATCGAGGAGATCAGAAATCGCTCTGTTGAAGGCACCGGCCTTGGTATGAGTATTGTGAAGAAACTCCTGGCTCTTATGAATTCAAGGCTTGAAGTAAAAAGCGTGTACGGTGAAGGCTCCGATTTTTCTTTTGAGGTAAAGCAGCAGGTGATTTCCTGGGAGCCTTTGGGAGATTTCAAGGAAAAATACAGGGAGTATTTAAAGAGTCTTGATAAATACCACGAGAAATTCTGGGCTCCTGAGGCGGAGATTCTGGTGGTGGATGACACGGTAATAAATCTTACTGTTGTAAAGGGACTGTTAAAGAGTACTAAGATCAAGGTTGATACGGCGGAAAGCGGCTTTGAGACTCTTGATAAGGTAAAGGAAAAGCACTACGATGCTATTTTTATCGACCATCGTATGCCTGAAATGGACGGCGTTGAGACCTTGCAGAGAATGAAGACTCTTGAAGGGAATTTGTGCGAGGATGTTCCGATTATTGCCCTGACTGCCAATGCCGGTGAACGGGCAAGGGACGAGTACCTGGCGGCGGGCTTTGATGACTATCTTTCAAAACCTGTTAATGGTGAGATTTTAGAGGATATGCTAAAGAAGTACCTGCCAAAGGAGAAGGTACTTGAGGCGGAAGGCGCAGGCGATGGGGCTGGTGATAGTGCTTCGATGGGCAGAAATGCAGGCAGTGAAGCTGGTAGCGATAGTTTGGAAAAGACCCTTGGCTTAATAGAGGGCATCGATTATAAGGAGGCAGTTAAGAACTGCGGAAGCGTTGAGGTTCTTGCGGATGTAGTTAAGGAGTTTGCAATATCAATTCTGTCAAAGGCAGATAATATCGAGAAATTTGCGGCGGGGAAGGATTTTAGAAATTATACCGTTGCAGTTCATGCTCTGAAAAGCTCGGCAAGACTAATCGGTGCATTGAAGCTTTCCGGCGATGCGGCATACCTTGAGCAGTGCGGCAATGATGAGAATGAGGCAGAAATTGAGGAAAAGACGCCGCACCTTCTTTCTCTTTATAGGAGCTATAGGGAAAAACTTGCTCCTGTTGCCGGAGACACTATGTCGGCTGACTCTGATCTTCCGGAGATTCCATCAGATGAGCTATTGCAGGCTTTCTCTGATATGAAGGAGCTTCTTGAGGCCTATGACTTTGATACAGCAGACGGAATCATGAAGATGTTGTCTGAATATAGTATTCCATCTGACTATAGAGAGAAATATGCTAAGATACGCGAGCTTATGGCAGCGGTAGACAGGGATAAGCTGCTAGAGGTGTTGTGATTAGAAGTGTGATTAGAAGAGCATGGCAAGTGACGAAAAAACAGATATAATTATATTGATAAAGCAAAGGTAAAAGTACAGCATACGAGGGAATAAGCTTATGGAAAAAAGAGTGCTCCTGGTGGGCGGCGGAAAAAGCTTTATGGTTACTTCAATCGCAAAGGAACTTCGTGAGAGTGGCTTTGAGGTAATTCAGACCAATCCCAATGTGACAGAGATTGAAAGAATCGAGAACAGACCTCCCGTTTTTCTTATCTACGTGGATGATGTAGATGAGATGATGGATTTCTTTGTGTATCTTAAGGATAAATCCGTGGAGGATGACATATCTATCAGCATTATTGGATCCCCTGATGAGATAGAAAAGATTTTTTCCAGGACGCCAAGAGACCGCATCGCAGCTGTATTTGAACGCCCGGTTAATGTTAAGGAGCTGGGCAGGCAGATGATTGCTGTGGTTGAGCAGGAAGATATCAGGCTCCAGAAAAAGAGAATCCTTGTGGTGGACGATGACGGAACCATGCTGCGCACCATTAAAACCTGGCTTTCTGAGAAATATCAGGTATTTATGGTTAATTCCGGCATGGCAGCCATTACTTTTCTTGCCAAAAACGAGGTGGACCTTATCCTTCTTGATTATGAAATGCCAGTTACCACAGGTCCAAAGGTTCTTGAAATGCTAAGAAGTGAGCCTTCAACCAGCAGCATCCCGGTAATGTTCCTTACAGTTAAGAGTGACAAGGAGAGCGTAATGCAGGTGCTTTCTTTAAAGCCCGAGAAATATCTTTTGAAAACCATGCCTCCGGCAGAGCTCATAGCAAATATAGATGAGTTTTTTGAGCAGCAAAAGATTAAAGCATACACTTAAGAATCGGAATTTGAGGTATAACTTGTGTTTTTTCTGTGAACAGTTTTGGAGAAGCCTTTTAACAAGGCTTCTTTTCATGTAATATTAAGAATAATTAAGCGATTTAAAGCGCTAAAGTTATTGGAGGAGACACATGCTAAAAGACATTTTAAGTCAGCAGAAGGGCCTCTTTGAAACGGGGGTTCAGACGGTTCTTAGGGGACAGGAAAACAGAGAAAGAATGGTCGTCATTTTGAATGGAAATCTGGTTGCTAACAGACGCTCAGAGGACAGCGGAATCAGTGCCAGAGTTTATGCAAATGGCGTTTATGGTTTTGCTTCAACTTCTGAATATTCTGAAGAAGCGATAAGAAAAGTAGTTGCGGCAGCTTCAAGAAATGCCAAGACTCTTGATAAGTTCAATGCGGATAAGAAAAAGCCTTATCCTTCTATATCATCATCTTTTATTACATCACCACGAATGATAATTGACTTTGAGCAAAAACGCATCATTGACCTTTGTAAGGAAATTGATGCTCATATTGAAAAGACATATCCGGATCTTCTTAGCAGACAGGTGGTATACAGAGAAGATACCATGGAAAAGATTATCGTTACATCTGATGCTTCAGATGGTCATGTGGCATATCCAAGATGCATGATCTACGTAAAGCTCAGTAAGAATACAAAGGATGGAACACCTGTAGAGGTTTCTGAGGCTTTTGCGGGCTTTGGCTGCATTGATGACAACTATAAGGATTTAGCTGCACTGTATGAAAAAATAGAAGTTGTATACAAGCAGCTTAGCGATAAAGCAGAGGGCGTGTACGCTGAGGCTGGTCTTAAGACAGTAATCCTTGATTCTGCTGTTGCAGGAATGATTGCTCACGAGGCGGTTGGACACACAGTTGAAGCTGACCTTGTTCTTGGTGGATCTGTTGCAGGTCCTTTCCTTGGCAAGCAGGTCGCTTCCGAGAAAATCAGCATCGTTGATTTTGCCAGCAAGGCACTTGGAACCCAGGCTCCACTTCCTGTTTATATTGATGATGAGGGCGTACCTGCAAGAGATGCTATTTTAGTTGAAAATGGAATTCTTAAGGGATATATGCATGACCGCGAAAGCGCACTTTTTTACGGCGTAGAGCCAACAGGAAATGCAAGGGGCTACAGCTTTTCTGATGAGCCTCTTATTCGTATGCGTAATACCTGCGTTCTTCCAGGAAAAGACAGGCTTGAGGAAATGATAGCTTCTGTGGATGATGGCTATTATCTTCTTAAGACAGGTAACGGAGAGGCTGATCTTACAGGTGAGTTCATGTTTGGAATTACCATGGGCTATGAGATCAAGAACGGTAAGCTTGGAAGAGCGATTCTTGACACCACAGTTTCCGGCGTTGCTTTTGATATGCTAAAGACGGCAGAGATGGTATCTGACAAGGCTACCTGGGTGACCAGCGGAACCTGCGGTAAAAAGCAGCCTATGCCTGTATCTATGGGCGGCCCGGCTATTAAATGCAAGATTATGATTGGAGGCAGATGATGGGGGATATTCAGAAATTATCAGCATTTGGACTGGATTATATAAAAAGCAAGGGTGATGTGAAGGCTACACTTACAATTACAGAGTCTGAGCAGCATGAGATCACCATAAAGGATGGCAAGTTTACTCTTTACAGAACTCTTTTTGATGAGGATGTTTCTGTCAAGGTAATAAAGGATAACAGACAGGGAACAGGAAGTATCAATAAGTTTGACGAGGAAGCAATAAAGAAGGCTTTTGATGAGGCGCTTTCTACAGCAGAGGCTTCTGATGCAGATGAATGCTTCGATATTGCTCCCGGACTTGAGCCTGAGCAGTTCAAGATGGGAGTGCTTGAGCCTGACATCGACAAGCTTATCGAGAGAACAAAAGAGCTTTCTGATACTATCGCAGAGAAATTCAAAAAGATTAAGCTCATGGAGCTCTACACCAGATATGTTAAGGGAACAACTATCTATGCCAATACCAATGGCACCAGAGATGAGAAGGAATTTGGCTACTATGTTGTGGCTATCGATTTTGCCGGCAATGATGGCGAAAACACAACCGGACTAAATGGTTCCTATGCTGTTTTTGATAATCTTGATAAGGAGCTTATTACCCTTGGAAGCATTGAGCAGGATCTCAAGGACTCCGAGAATTCTCTTAATCCAATCAGGGTAAGTGAGAAGTTTGAGGGAGATGTTATTTTCACTCCTGCGTGTGTTGCGGAGCTGTTTATGTTTACAGCAGGAGTTACAGTTACAGATCAGGCAATTATCAACAAGACCAGCCAGTGGCAGGATAAGATTGGACAGCAGGTGGCATCACCTCTTTTGACAATTAGCTCAAACCTCTGGGATAAGCGAATTGTTGATCATGAGGTCCACACAGCAGACGGCTTCAGGTCAAAAGACTTTACGATGATTGATAAGGGCGTATTAAAGAGCCTGGCAACAACTCTTTATACAGAGAAAAAATGCGGCGTTGCCCATGCTGGAAACACCGCGAATGCCCTTGTAATCGAGCCGGGAGACACAGCACTTGAAGATATGATAAAGAGTGTGAAAAAGGGTCTTATCGTCAACAGAATTTCCTGCGGAAGACCAGGCTCTAACGGAGAGATTGCAGGTCTTGCCAAGTCCAGCTTCTACGTAGAAGACGGCGAAGTAAAGGGCGCTGTTTTGGAAGCTATGGTAAGTTCTAACCTTTTTGACATCTTTAACAATGTAAAGGCAGTATCCAAGGAGCTTTTGTGCGACGGAAGCATGGTGGTTCCATACCTTCAGGTTAGTGGAGTAACTGTTTCAGGAAATGCATAATTTTGATTTATAAAACACTAAAGACCTGATACCATGTTGGTTTCAGGTCTTTGTTTATTAAAGAAATATAGCGGAGTCGGCGGGATTCGAACCCGCGTGCCCAAAAGGACAAACGCATTTCGAGTGCGCCTCATTACGACCACTTTGATACGACTCCAACGAATCTAATTATACTTTTTTGAGGTAATGACGTCAATTGCAATTACTTGGCATTGGCGTCATTATTTTGTATAATTATTAGTAGTATGTGCGTTTACAAAAAGGAGGCCTTTTCATATGATGAGAATCGGTATGTTGACCAGTGGTGGCGACTGTCAGGCTTTAAATGCAGCAATGCGCGGCGTTGTTAAGTGTATTGCGCACAGCGGTGAGCAGGTTGAGTTCTATGGCTTTTTAAACGGCTACAGAGGACTTATTTATAGTGATTTCAGAATGCTCACATCCAAGGATTTTTCAGGAATTCTGACAAAGGGCGGAACTATTCTTGGTAGTTCACGAACACCTTTTAAGCAGATCAGAGAGCCTGATGAGAATGGTCTTGATAAGGTTGAGGCCATGAAGCAGAATTATTACAAGCTTCAGCTTGACTGTCTCGTAGTTCTTGGAGGAAATGGTTCCCAGAAGACAGCCAATCTTCTGAGCCAGGAAGGACTTAACATAGTTTCACTTCCTAAGACAATTGATAATGATCTTTGGGGCACAGATATGACCTTTGGTTTCCAGAGTGCTGTGGATGTTGCCACCAATGTTATCGACAATATTCATACAACAGCAGATTCCCATGGTCGTGTTTTTATCATCGAGGTTATGGGACACAAGGTTGGATGGCTGACACTTAATGCAGGTCTTGCAGGCGGTGCTGACGTTATCCTTATTCCTGAGATTCCTTACGATATCGACAAGGTATGCGATGCCATCGAGGCAAGAGATAAGAGAGGCAGCAGATTTACTATTATTGCTGTTGCTGAGGGTGCGATTTCCAAGAAGGATGCCAAGCTTTCCAAGAAGGAATACAAGGAAAAGATGGCCAATTACAGTTATCCTTCAGTATCCTACGAGATAGCTGAGGCTATCCAGGAAAAGACAGGACATGAGGTTCGTGTAACAGTCCCTGGACACATGCAGAGAGGTGGAGCACCTGATCCATACGACAGAGTATTTGCATCCCGTCTTGGAGCAGAGGCCGGACAGCTTATTCTGAACAAGGAATTTGGTTATATGGTTGCCTACAAGAACCGAGAAATTGTCAAGGTTCCTCTTACAGAGATTGCAGGCAAGCTTAAATATGTATCTCCTGATGCAAGCATCATAAAAGAAGCTAAGATGCTGGGAGTATGCTTCGGAGATTAAAGAGGATTTTTACGAAAGAAGTTTTGAAATGGGTTATGTAGCACTTTACAGAAAATTCAGGCCCCCGGTCTTTGAAGATGTCAAAGGCCAGGATCATATAGTTACCACACTCAAGAATCAGATTAAATCAGATAGAGTTGGACATGCTTACCTGTTCTGCGGAACTCGCGGAACAGGTAAGACTTCTGTTGCAAAGATTCTTGCAAGAGCAGTTAACTGCGAGCATCCTGTGGATGGAAGTCCCTGCGGCGAATGTGAGATGTGCAAGGAGATTGCTGCAGGAAACAGCATGAATGTCATCGAGATTGATGCTGCCTCCAACAACGGTGTGGATAATGTCAGAGAGATCATCGACGAGGTCTCCTATTCTCCAACAAAAGGTAAGAAGAAGGTTTATATTATCGACGAGGTTCACATGCTTTCAACAGGTGCGTTCAATGCACTTTTAAAGACCCTTGAGGAACCTCCTTCTTACGTCATGTTTATTTTGGCGACAACCGAAGTTCAGAAGCTTCCGATCACTATTTTATCAAGGTGTCAGAGATACGACTTCCATAGGATTACTATAGATACTATTGAGGCAAGACTTCGTGAGGTTGTGGATGCAGAAGGAATCAAGGTTGAGGACAGAGCCCTTCGCTATGTAGCCAAGACAGCAGATGGTTCAATGAGAGATTCCTTAAGTCTCCTTGATCAGTGCATAGCCTTTAACTATGGAGAAGAGTTGACCTACGATAAGGTTCTTAATGTTCTTGGAGCAGTCGACACCGAAGTTTTCAGTAAGCTCTTTAATGCTCTTTATCATCAGGATGTCAATGCAGCTCTTACGCTACTTGCGGATATTGTAATCCAGGGACGAGAGCTGGCGCAGTTTGTTAATGACTTCGTCTGGTATCTTAGGAATCTTATGCTGGTGCAGGCTTCAGATCAGATGGAGGATGTTATTGATATTTCCTCAGACAATCTGGTAGCACTCAAGGCCCAGGCCAGCGAGACTGATATTGACACAATACTCAGATACATCAGAATTTTTTCTGAGTTATCATCTCAGATCAGATACGCTTCACAGAAGCGAATAATGATAGAAATCACGCTGATCAAACTCTGCAAGCCTCAGATGGAAAATGCAGAGGATGCGTTCCAGGATAGAATAAGAATTCTTGAGCAGCATGATGAAGAAAATGGTAAACTGTTAAAGGGCATTCAGTCCGGACAGGTGGCGGTTGCCACAAGCGGCAGTTTCGCCGGCGCGGCGCCTGCGACCGTCAGGGAAAAGAAGGTGCTTGACAGAGCAGTCCCAGATGATATAAAAAAACTTGTAAGCGATTGGCCCAAACTACTTATGAGGATGGAAAATCCCATGAAGACATATTTCCAGGGAGCAAGGCTGAGTCTTGGAAATAATGACGTGCTTCAGATCGTGTTTGACAACAAGCGTCTAACAGAGAAGTATGCGGCAGGTGAGTCTGCAGATGAACTTCAGGCTTTTTTGGATGAAGCATCTGGTAAACATATAGAATTTGAGACAAGATTTAATGAAACTCCAGAGACATTTGAGGAGAACTTTGTAAATTTGCAGGCTATCAATTTTGATATAGTAACAGATGACGAAGAGTTATCGGAGTAAAAAGGAGAAAGAAAAATGGCAAAAAGAGGTGGATTTCCAGGTGGCGGAATGCCTGGTAATATGAGCAACTTAATGAAGCAGGCTCAGAGAATGCAAAGACAGATGGAGGAGAGCCAGAAGGAGCTTGAGACCAAGGAGTTTACTGCAAAAGCAGGTGGCGGTGCTGTTGAGGCAACCGTTTTTGGTAACAAGACTCTTAAGGGAATTACTATTTCCAAAGACGCTGTTGATCCTGATGATGTTGAAATGCTTCAGGATATGATCGTTGCAGCTGTTAACGAGGCTATGAAGCAGGCTGAAGAGGCAGGCGGAGCTATGATGAACAGCTTAACAGGCGGCCTTGGCGGAGGATTTCCTTTCTAATGGATCTTTACAGCGGACATATTAACAAGCTGATAGATGAGCTCTCATCCCTTCCGGGAATAGGTGGCAAATCTGCGCAGAGGCTTGCTTTTTATCTGATTGGATTACCCAAAGACAGAGTCAAAAAGCTGGCGGACACGATTGTTAATGCCAGAGAAAATGTGCATTACTGCAAGGTTTGCTGTACCCTTACAGATGATGATGTATGCCCAATATGCAACAATCAAAACCGTGATCACAAGACTATCATGGTTGTTGAGAATGCCAGAGACCTTGCCGCTTATGAGAAAACAGGCAAGTTCGAAGGTGTTTATCATGTGCTTCACGGCGCGATTTCTCCAATGCTTGGAATCGGACCTGGAGATATAAGGCTTGCAGAGCTGATGCAAAGACTTCAGACAGAGGATGTGGATGAAGTTATTGTGGCTACCAACTCAAGTCTTGAGGGTGAAACAACAGCTATGTATATAAGTAAGCTTATTAAGCCTACTGGAATAAAGGTTACCAGAATTGCCAGCGGTGTGCCTGTTGGCGGGGATCTGGAGTATATTGATGAAGTTACACTGCTTAGAGCACTAGAGGGCAGGACAGAACTATAGTATTACTAACAATTAGTTGCATGCGTGAGATTTTTTTGTCTCGCAAGGAGGAAAAGAAATGGCAGTGAAAAGAGAGTTTCTTGGGGAAACACAAAACGGAGCACCTGTATATGCTTATCATCTGAGCAACAGCCGCGGAATGGAAGTGGTTTTGCTTAACTATGGCTGCACTATCAGAAATATTTTTGTTCCTACAAAGGACGGCGAAAAAGTAGATGTTGCCCTTGGCTACGATGATTACAAGGCATATTTTGATAATGACTGTTTCCTTGGAGCTACAGTAGGACCAACAGCTAACAGAATTGCTAATGCAAAGTATTCTATAGAAGGAAGAGAATTTAACCTTCCTGTAAATGATGGACCAAACAATCTTCACACTGATATGACAAATGGCTTCCACAAGCGCGTTTGGGAGGCTTCTGAGGGTGAGAACTTCGTGAAGTTTACGCTAAACTCAGAGGACGGTGACTTGGGATTTTCAGGTAACAGAGTGTTTACTCTTACATATACTCTTGATGAGAACAACAATCTTGAGCTTCATTATCATGCAACAAGTGACGCCAAGACTCTTATTAATATGACAAACCACGTATATTTCAACCTTGGTGGACACAATTCTGGAAGCAGTCTTGGACACACACTTAAGCTTAATGCTTCTCATTTCACACCTGTTGTTGATGGCGCAGCTATTCCTACAGGCGAGATCAAGAGCGTTGAGGGAACTGTTTTTGATTTTACCAAGGAAAAGACAATCGGACAGGATATTGATGTTCAGGATACACAGCTCCAGTGCGTGGGCGGATATGATCACAATTTCTGCGTTGACGGAGAAGAAGGTGTTCTTAGAGAAGCTGCTTTTGCTAAGTCTCCAGATACCGGAATCACTCTTAAATGCTCAACTACTCTTCCAGGAATCCAGCTTTATGTTGGCAATTTCTTAAAGAGCCCATATGGCAAGGAAAATACTGAGTACAAGCCAAGAGACGGCTTCTGTCTTGAGACACAGTTTTATCCAAATTCAATTAATCAGGAAGGTTTCCCTGATGCTGTATTTGGACCAGACAGAGACTATGACTGTGTGACAGTATATCAGTTTAATTAATATCTATGTTGTTGGAGGCATGTTTTGGCAGAGGTTAAGGATTTTTCAGCATACGCCAAAAAACTTAATATTGGTAAAGGCTCTGATGATACTTCTGACCAAGAGGGCTCTTATTCATATCAGGAAAAAATTAGAACTCATAAGCTGAGGGTATTCTTTAAGACTACCATTTTACTGGTGGTTGCAGTGCTTTTTGTCATGGTTATCTATGTCAGCTGGCGAGACAGGGAATACTCAGAGGCTGTTGTGACTCAGAATATGAGCATTACAAATGGCCTGGATTCTAAAGTTATTAACCTTGCTGGAAGTATTATTCAGTACAGTAAGGATGGAATCAGCTGTTTTAATCAGAACGGCGAACCTGTGTGGAATCAGACCTATGAGATGCAGAACCCTATTGCGCATACCTGCAATAACGTGATCGCAATTGGAGATTACAACGGACATAATATATATGTAAGTAATACAACTGGATCTTTGGGCATGGTAGATACCAATCTCCCAATCAGAGATTTTTGTGTATCAGCCCAGGGAGTTGTTGCGGCAGTCCTTGATGGAAAAGATGTAACCTGGATTTATCTGTATGATTCTACAGGTAACACCATTGCAAGCGTCAAGACAACAATGAAGGAAAGTGGATATCCGCTTAGCGTCTCTCTTTCCCCAAATGCAGAGCTCCTTGGCGTTTCATATCTCTATCCTGATCAGGGAGCATTAAAGACCAGCGTTGCCTTTTTTAACTTTGGATCTGTAGGACAGAACTCAATAGATAACTATGCAAGCGGCTACGATTACCCTCAGGTAGTTGTTCCATTTGTTCAGTTTATGAATGGAGAGACTGCTTTTGCTGTATCTGATGACAGAATAATGTTTTATAAAGGAAGCCAGAAGCCTATAAGTCAGGCTGAGAATCTTCTTGGTAATGAAGAAGTGAGATCTGTATATTTCAATGATGAATATGTAGGACTTGTTTTTTCTAATAATACAGAAGAAGGACAATATAGACTTCAGGTATATAACGCAGCTGGCAATCAGGTTCTTACTACATATTTTGATATGGGATATTCGGAGATAATCTTTAATAACAAGCAGATCATTATTTATAATGAAGACGAATGTATTATTAAGGATATGTCAGGGCATGATAAATACATAGGTGCTTTTGAAAATCCGGTTAGAACTATGATCCCAACGAATATAAGAAGCAGATTTGTTCTGGTTACTGCTACAAACGTTGAGACAATGAATTTGAAATAAGATAGGAAATATAGTAGTGGATATTACAGTACTGGTCATGACTACAGTAGTTGTATGTCTGATCCTTTGGAGAATATCATATGGAATGAAAAATGGCCTGTTTGCGGAAGCTGCAGGCCTTATTGCTGTCATGGCGGCATTTGTCTGTGTGCATTATTTTATTAATATAGTAAAAAATGTTATAGATATTAACCTTGGTAGCATTGCATCTAAAATTGGTTACCTGCTTGTCGCTTTTTTGGTATATAGGATCATGACATCTGTGGCAGAAGCTTTTAGGAAGATAAAAGACATTCCTATAGTTGGTGCGGCAGACAGGGTTCTTGGAGGTGTGCTTGGAGCAGTGGAAGCCGTTATGATAATCCTTCTTATTGAATACATCACTGATATCGATATTATAAAAACGGTTTTGACGGCTTGTTATGAAATAGTAATTCACATTCAGAAAAGTTTTATAAACAATTTAAAAAAGTAGTTGCATTTATAAAATCGCTTTGCTATAATAGCACTTGCCCGTTGCGGAGAGGCAGTCACGAACGAGATGCGAGGCTTTGACCCGGTGACTGAATCGAAGAACGGAAAAGAATTTTTTAAAAAAGTTCTTGACAGAGATTCAAAGCTGTGATATTCTAAATGAGTTGCGGCTGAGAGCTGCAAGAACA
>JAEEGL011574889.1_pt1 | contig 24241 bp, 18 predicted proteins | sample 9134231 | NCBI WGS metagenome assembly JAEEGL01 (sample SAMN16246548, study PRJNA631951) | gut metagenome | biome: gut microbiome; feature: rumen; material: fiber-attached | host: Bos | place: Iran: Karaj | collected 2018-10
CAGCGGATTATGAGCTGGCAGAATCCCTTTCGTTTTCGTTTACAAAAATGAATCCGGATAGACAAGGACATGCGTATAGCGAGATATGGATTCCTGTAGTGAAGAAAGAACGATAAGAAACGGACAATCCTATGAAAAAAGAAATATTATTTCAGTTAGATATCGCTTGGCAGTTGTTTGAATATCATTGCCATAACCTAAGCGAATCTTCATGTTTTTTCTCGGAAAAGCATAAATAATGAAGGGGTATGTCTTTTGTGATGTATTTTATGGATTTTCAGGTTTGTAAAAAGCATGAAAAATGAAGGGGTATGTCTTTTGTGATGTATTTCATGGATTTTCAGGCTTATAAAAAGCATGAAAAATGAAAGGGTATGTCATTTGTGATGTATTTTACGGATTTTGCGGCTATGGGAAAGCATGCGGGAACGAGAACTACACTTCTTTTGTATGCTTATTGAAAAGCAGCAGCACGGCCGTCGTCGTAAAGCCGAATGAGCAGAATGCCAGAAGAAATGTGCTTCCGAGATTTTTAAGTATTATTCCCGCAAGCACGGAGGCTATGGGAACCATACTCTGGGTTCCTATGCTGGTGATGCTGGTCATCTTGCTGAGCTTGTCCTTGTCTACCATCCGCATTAATGCGGTGCTGATGGATATATTGATATTTGCGATCAAAAAACCGATCAGGAGGCAGCCGAGGCAGAGGGCAAGGATAAAGCCGTTGAGCCAAACATTTTTATATACAAAGATGTGGTAAAGGATCGTCATGGCAATCATAAGTCCGGCCATAATGCAAAAGCGCAGGGCGCTCTTTCTGCCGACTTTATCCGCCTGCGGTTTTGCGCTTAATATAAGAGCTCCCAAGAGAGAACTGAGACCGAAGCATACACTGAATACCGAGGACCAGAGTTCAGGCTTTAGGACGTTGTCAAAGAGATAGGACGAGGCATTTGCTATATCTGTCTTTACGAAGTAGGGAAGAAAATTACCGCTTATCGGGGCAAAGAAGAAATTGATGAAGAGTATCGCACTCATCATGACGATTATTGCTTTTTGCGACTTCAGATAGACAAGGCCTTCGCGGATGTCTCCGAATGCCACTTTTAGGGTGAGCTGTTCGGAGGGAGCTTTGTGCTCATATCGTATGAACATCTCGGAAAAGCCGGATGCCACAAAACATGCTCCGACAAAGAAGAAGAGGATATAGATCGGTACCGTGGCGTAGAGAACACCCGCAAGGACGATACCAAGTATGCCTTCTAACGCATTTTTTACGGAAAAATAGGAGTTGGCCTGCTGGAGCTTGCTTTCCTCTACGATCTGAGGAAAGAGTGAGCCGGAGGCGGGATTAAAAACACCGCTTATGGCATTGCTTATTATTCCAAGGACAAAGAGAATGGCAACATGAGCCGAGGATGCAGGAAAGAGAAGCATGAGTACGGTGGCAAGAATGATCACGCTGCCTTTTGAGTAGTCGCAGATATACATGATCTTTGCTTTGTTGAATCTGTCTCCCAGGACACCGCCGATTGGAGTAAATACGAGCATAGCAACGCCGTTTAAGGCTAAATATAGTCCCTGGAGAAATGCGTTATTGTCTGTGATCTCCAATATGTAAAAGCTGACTGCAAAGCTGTAGAGCAGTGCGCCGAGCTCGGATACAAGCGCTCCGAAAAAAACGAGGCGGAAGTTACGGCTTGTAAATACATTCTTATCCTTTACGGGTTTAGCGTCCATGATTATAGAATCCTCCGGGATACCTTTCTTTTTAAAACCACTTTCCATATTATAATAGATTTATTATTTTTTGTAAAAAACCTTTATTTTTTTTTATTTTATGGTACAATAACGTAAATGCCCGAGCGAAGAGTGCTTTTGTCCAAATTTAACGGGTCATTACTTTCCTTGAGTTTCGGAACTAAAGAAGCTCATTGCTTTGTAAATGACTGCGGTTTAGTTTGTACAAAAGCACTTTTTCTGTCTCGGGTTTTCTTATAGTATATTTTTTTTACAGGAGTGAAAAAATGGCAGAAGAGTACATCATTGAATTGAAGCACATCACAAAAACCTATGATGATAACGGATTTACCGCCGTTGATGATTTTAACCTTCAGGTTAAACGCGGAGAGTTTGTCACTTTCCTCGGCCCTTCGGGCTGCGGTAAAACTACTACGCTGAGAATGATTGCAGGATTTGAACTTCCCACAAGAGGACAGATCCTTCTTGACGGTCAGGATATCGCGCAGCTTCCACCTAACAAGCGCCCGATAAATACCGTATTCCAGCGTTATGCACTTTTTCCGCATATGAATATCTATGAGAATATAGCATTCGGACTTAAGCTTAAGGGAATGAGTGCCGACCAGATCGAGAAGAAGGTAGGACATGTTCTTGAGATGGTTGACCTTGAGGGCTTTGAAAAGCGCCGCGTTTCAACACTATCCGGCGGTCAGCAGCAGCGTATCGCCATTGCGAGAGCGCTTGTAAATGAGCCTAAGATCCTGCTTCTTGACGAACCATTAGGTGCCCTTGACCTCAAGATGCGCAAAGAAATGCAGCTTGAGCTTAAAAATATGCATGATCAGCTGGGAATCACTTTTATATATGTTACCCACGATCAGGAGGAAGCACTTACCATGTCCGATAAGATCGTGGTAATGAGCAACGGACGCATTCAGCAGACCGGTGTTCCCGAGGATATCTACAATGAGCCCAAGAATGCTTTTGTCGCTGACTTTATCGGCGAGAGCAATATCTTTAAAGGCATCATGACGGGACATTTAAAGGTTCGTTTTGCAGGCGGGGAATTCGAGTGTATGGATGATGTTCCGGAAGGGACACTCGTTGATGTCGTTGTCAGACCGGAGGACGTTATCATGACTGCACCTTCTGACGGAACCATTAAGGGAACAGTTACTTCAGTTATCTTTAAGGGTATACATTATGAGATCACCGTTGAATCCGGAAAGAATGAGATGGTCATCCAGTCCACAAAGTCCGCAAAGGTCGGAGATGAGATTGGAATGAAGCTCGATCCCGACGGAATCCATATCATGATAGCTGAGGACCATACAACGAGATTTGAGGCTGAGGTTGGCGATGATCTCAACCTTGTTTACGCTGATCACTCGATAGCCTGTGATCTTACAAAGCTTATTCCGGGCTCTAAGATCGACAACGGCGTATTTTTGGATGCTTCCGGAGAAAAGATCGATACCGACAGGCTTAAAGTGCTTGTCTCGATCCAGCCCGGTGACATACAGATGAGCGATGATGAGGAAGCGGGACTGACCAGCGGAAAGATCATCAACCTTATCTATAAGGGTGACCACTACAGCTATGTTGTACGTACCGTTCACGGACACGATCTTATCGTTGATGATGAGTATCTGTGGAACATGGATGATACGGTCGGACTTATCCTTCCTGAGGAAAAGATGACATTTGCACTTAAGAAATAAGGAACAAGGAGAGATACTGATGAAGAAAATTTTTGCGAGAAAGTACCTCGGGATCCCGTACGCCATATTCCTTATTCTCTTTGTTGTCGCACCTCTCGTTGTACTTTTATACTATGCTTTTACCAACAGCACCGGGCATTTTTCGGTGGCTAACCTTGTGGGATTTTTCACCGATTCAAACACCATAGGCACGCTTTTCTATTCACTTGGGCTTGCGCTTGTGGTTACGGTGGTATGCCTTCTTATCGCATATCCTATCGCCTATGTTCTTGCCAAGAGCAGGTTTAATTCGAAAGGCGTGGTAGTCATGCTTTTTGTCATGCCCATGTGGATAAACTTCACCTTGAGGCTTACCGCGTTAAAGGAGATCCTCACGGCTATAGAAGGAAATCTTGCTTTTCATCCTTTTATCAATTCGGTAATAGGTATGACATATGATTTTCTGCCTTTTATGATCCTGCCTCTTTATAATACGATATCTAAACTCGACGGAAGTCTTCTTGAGGCAGCAAAGGATCTGGGAGCAGGAGATGTACAAGCCTTTTTGAAGGTAACCCTTCCTCTGTCCATGCCGGGAATCATAAGCGGTGTTTCAATGGTATTCCTTCCCGCAATGACAAACTATGTTGTCCTCGATATGCTGTACAACAGTACATATATCATGGGAAGCCTGATCGGAAGCTATTTCTCCGCATATGACTGGCACGGTGGATCGATGATAGCACTTATACTGCTTCTCATCATCGCAATATTTACGCTTGTTTCAGGATCTGCCGAAGAAGATGAAGGTCAGAGGGGAGGTGCGCTGCTGTGAAGAAGACTATTGGATCTTTTATCATCATTCTTGGCCTTTTATTCATGTATGCACCGATCGTTATACTTGCCGTGTATAGCTTTACAGATGCCACAACGATCGGAGCCATAAGGGGTTTTTCATTCACTAATTATGTTACACTGTTCACAACATCCGAACTTGGACAGATGATCTGGGGAACGGTCGCGCTTGCGCTCGGAAGCTCGCTGATCGCGACCATACTCGGAACGGCCGGTGCAATAGGAGCCTTTTATTCAAAGAAGAGGATCAATCAGGCATTCGGGATCATCAATCAGGTCCCTGTTGTAAACGCGGATGTTGTTACGGGTTTTTCGCTCTGCATACTGATAGTGGTCGTTTTCGGTATCAGCAAGGATACCTTTATCCCGCTTATCATCGGACATGTTACGCTTTCGGTTCCTTTTGTATACCTGTCGGTAACACCGAAGCTTAAGCAGATGGATCCGAGTCTTTATGAGGCTGCTCTCGATCTTGGGGCTTCTCCTGCGGTTGCTCTGAGAAAGGTTATCATTCCGCAGATCCTTTCGGGAATCGTATCCGGATTTGCAATGGCAATAACTCTTTCTCTTGATGATTATTTCATAGCTACATACACAAAGCCGGCAACCTTCGACACGATAAGCACCTATGTCGTTAACGCAACCAGAGGCTCACATACGGAGATAAAGACTGCGCTGTGGGCTCTTTCGACTGTCATATTCCTTATTGTTCTCTGCGTGGCCATAGGAATGAATGTTTACAGATCAAAGGCGTCTGACGGTGAAAGGAGGGCTGCAGTATGAGAAAAAGCATAGTCAGCAGGATCCTTTCCGGCGTTTTTTCGATAGCTCTGGCATTTACAGCCTTTTCCGCAGTGCCGGCTTTCTCTACGGATTCGGAGGCTTCGGCTGCTTCCGGCAGTGATGAGATAGTTCTCAGAGTCTGCAACTGGGAGGAATACATTGATGAGGGCGACTGGGACGAAGAGGAAGTAATTGACTTAGAGAGCGGAGATATATTCGGCGAGAATCCTCTGTATGAGGATTTTGAGGACTGGTATTTTGAAAACTACGGGAAAAAGGTCAGAGTCGAATACAGCTGTTTCGGAACCAACGAGGAGCTTTACAATATGCTTACCATCGGAGATGAGTATGATCTGGTCTGCCCCTCAGACTACATGATCATGAAGCTTATGTCCGAGGACTGGCTTGAGCCTTATTCCAGCGATTTCTTTGATGAAGATGTTGAAGATAATTATTATATCCGCGGAGTATCCCCGTTCATAAGAAAGACCTTTGAAGAAAACGAGATCGGCGGGGAAAAGTGGAGCAAATATGCAGCAGGCTATATGTGGGGTGTTACCGGTATAGTTTACAATCCTGATGAAGTTACCAGGGAGGAAGCATCTACCTGGAATATTTATACCAATGAGAACGTTTTCAGACAGATAACTATCAAGGATAATGTTAGGGATGCCATGTTTGCGGCTGTCGGCGCCGTAAAGAGCGATCTTCTCATGGATCCCGCTTTTACCGGCTCGGAGGATTATCAGGACAGGCTTAAGGATGAGATGAACGATGTCTCTGAGGATACTATCCTTGATGTGCAGGATTTTCTTCAGGCAGCAAAGGATAATCTCTATTCCTTTGAGACTGACAGCGGTAAATCTGATATGATAACCGGCAAGGTACTTGCCAACTATCAGTGGTCAGGCGATGCCGTATATACTATGGATCAGGCGGATGAGGATGATTTTACGCTAGAGTTTGCCGTTCCCGAGGAATGCACGAACCTCTGGTTCGACGGCTGGGTAATGCTCAAGGACGGAATGATGAACGATCCTGATAAAAAGCATGCGGCAGAGGCTTTTATCAATTTTCTCTCAATGCCTGAGAATGTAGTGCGTAATATGTATTATATCGGCTACACCTCCGTTATTTCCGGCGGAGAGGATGATGATACGGTATATGAATACATCGAATGGACTTACGGAGAAGACCCTGAAGAAAGCGAAGAAGAGCTTGTCGAGTATCCGGTGGGATTTTATTTTTCCGGAGACTATGAGGACGAGAACTATATCTTCTACACCAGCGAGGATCAGACAAGGCGTCAGCTTTATGCGCAGTATCCGCCAAAGGATGTAATGGACAGAAGCGCGGTAATGTGGTACTTTGACGGCGATACCAATGCCCGCGTGAACCGCATGTGGATCAATGTGAGATGCTTTAACGCCAAGAACATTCCGGTTTGGGTGATAGTTCTTATAGCAGCGCTTCTAGGCGGAGGAATATTCCTGATTGTAAGGACCAGACTAAAGAATAAGGCATAGAGGATATATTACTTATATTTTCGGCGGAAGGGACTAAGGATGAATTACAGAAGCGTAATGGACCGCCTGATGAAGGCAGAAGTCGATGAAGGCCGTGTTAAAGGAAACAGCGCATTAGTCATAAAAGACGGTAAGGAAATATACTACAATGAATTCGGATTCGCGGATGCCGAAAAGGGTGTTCCGATGAAGCGAGATACCATAATCAGACTCTTTTCAATGACCAAACCGATTACTGCGGTGGCGGCAATGATCGCACAGGAGAGAGGGTATATCGACTTGAATTTTCCCCTGAGCCATTATCTGCCTGAATATGCAGACATGAAGGTGCTGAAAGAGATACGAGATGAAAATGGCGAGATAGTATCATATGAGGAAGTCCCTGCAGCAAGGCAGATCACGCTAATGAATCTTCTTACCATGACATCCGGAATACCCTACGGAGAAAACTGGGAAGGATGCAGTGAGATAGGAAGAAGGATGCAGAGCATCTTTGATAAAATAATAGATGGTATTAATTCCGGAGAAAGGCTCTCGACCAGAGAAATCGTCAGAAGGATCGCAGAGAATCCCCTTGCGTTCGAACCCGGTGAGAGATGGATGTACGGGTTATCTGCTGATATAATTGCAGCTGTTATCGAAGAAGTTACGGGCGTCAGGTTCGGAGAGTTTATTAAGAAGGAGATATTTGATCCGCTTCAGATGCCGGATACGGGATTCTTTGTTCCCCGTGAGAAATGGGACAGATTCGCAATGAGCTATGACTACTCCGGCAGTGAGAGCGATGGAACATACAGACTTACTGCTGCGGACAGCTGCCATCTCGGGGAGTATTATCATGAAGATGTCGCATACGAGGCAGGCGGCTGCGGACTGGTTTCCACTATCGAGGATTATTCGCATTTTGCACTTATGCTGGCAAACGGCGGAATATACAAGGGACGCAGGATCATAGGATCGGCATCCGTAAAATTCCTTGCGACCAATCATCTGGCACCGGAACAGGCAGGAGGCCTGGACTGGGAATCAAACAGGGGATACGGATACGGCGGGCTGATGAGGGTACTGATCGATCAGGGAAAGGCGGGAAGCCAGGCAACGCTTGGTGAATTCGGCTGGGATGGCTGGACCGGTAATTATTTCTGCGTAGATCCGGAAAAGAAAATCGTACTTTTGTATTTTATTCAGCTTCGTGGTGCGGGAACTATGAATGTTGTCAGAAGACTAAGGGCTGCCACCTATGGTGCGCTTGATGAGATTTAAGCTATAAATAAAACAGACCGTGCAGGATAATCTGCACGGTCATTTTTTAGCTATTATCTGAACTGTTATCCGGGTGTTAATCTTCCTTATCCTCGGCTTCGCCTGCAATGGCTGAAGTGACGGATGAGATTACAACAACAACTACTACGGCAATTATCAGAATGAGACCGCCGCCCAAAAGCATAAAAAGAAGTGCCTGTTCATTTGTCGGTGTACCGGAAAGAAGTGAAAGAAAATTCATACTTTTATCCTCTGAAATGATATATTTCCAACTAAATGCATTTTAGCACAAAAAGAATTAGTATACAATGCTTCTTTTGCGAAATAATGGTTTGATTTGAAACTGTTCTGTGGTAAAATTTATCTTGTATAGTGATTCATTTTTTTTGCCTTTTGGCATGGAAAGGAGCGTTATGAAAAAGCATTATCAACGACTACTCTCTTTTGTGGCAAGTGCGATTCTGCTTCTTGGGATGAACGGAGGCTTAGTTAATCCCATAGCTGCTTATGCGGATGATGAAGATCAGGGAATAGAGATAATTATAGATTCACATTTGGATGAGAATTTTGTGGCTGTATTCGAGCTCGAAGACAGTGAACATGAGAATCATAGTGTTGAGGTCAGCTTTTCAGAGTATCCCGGACTTGACGGTGACAGTATTTTTCTTGATGATGGCTCTAATTCCACGATTCTTGGCGCGCTTTCGGAGGCTGTAGATTCCGTGACGGGCTATGATCCCGATAATATGGAATTTTTCCTGGAGTCAAGGGTGGCTGAGAATGATTTCTTTACATGCGTTTTAGCGTATGATCCGGACGCTTCCGTTAAATTCTCACGTGCAGACGGATCGGATGGCGGCATTATAGCGGGTGAAGTTACGGACGGATACCATTTTAATATCCGTATGAAGAACAATGGTGGAAACGGAGAAGACAGGCCGGGACCGGGACCGGAGAGAAGTGTTGCGCATATTGAGATCGAAAGCGCAGATACTGTTTGGACCGGAATCCCTTGTGTATATGAGGACTATTATCCTTTTATCGATGAGATAGGAACGATAAGCTGGAATTATAAGGAGCAGAAATCCTGGCAGTATGCTTCTGTATCTGTAAATAACGGTGAACGGAAGGGATTTAATGATTCAGATCAGAGACATACCGCAAACCCTCGGACCAGTGTTGATGCTGAATATGATCAAGGCGAGGATAGTGAGCATATCGATGTATCATTCAGCTTTAATTGGGGCTACAGACCTACGGACGTGATATGCATTAACGGTACCGAATACCATGTTTCGGATTATGTTGATTTTGATGACAGACGATCATGGCTTGATGCTTTTTCATTCGAATACCGCAATCAGGATATATCCATTACGATCCCGGATGTTCCGGCAAATATTGATGGCGAGGGTGTTGCTAATCTTCACATAGTTCTGGATCTTCGCCCGATCACGGAAAAGGAATGCTATATCGGAAACTTCCTATGGAGCAGCAATCCGAATCCGGACAATCCTGATGACGATATGTATATTGGACATTCGGATCTTGCTCTCATCAGCGCTACATATCCGGATGAGCTTGGCGGGAAAACTTTTAAAGAGGATATCCTTGAAGCTGAGTCCCGTGTTTCAAAGAGCGATAAGACCGCAAAGTATATCACTTACGGTGTCACAAACGGAGACGGGGAAATGGTTCTTCCTGTGGGAACAAAGGTAACTATGCGTGTTGCTCCCGAGTTCGGTTATCAGGTTACTTCTTTTAGGATAAACGGCACCCCGATAGAGAATGAAAAGGTCATTACCGGCAATGAGATCGCTGTGTTTACCTTTACTATTGACAGTGCTAATTTCCACCTCGGAGCAGATGTTGTTCCGGTAGATAATGTTGTTGCCGTAAAGGAAACCGACGGAATTTCCGGAGGAAGCGTGGATATCGGCAAAAACGAATCTTCAATGACTGTAGGTACAGCAAAGCTCGAGGTAGAAGGTGTGGACCTGCTTCCGGAAAGCGTTACAAAATTTGAGGAAGCCGCGCCGGGATATGATATCACGGATTATGTTGATATTTCGTTATATAATACGGTTTACAAGGGCACGGACAAGGAAAGCTGGGATACTCCGGTAGGAAAGCTCGAATCCGATGCGACTATAACTCTTAAGCTTGAAGAGGCGGTAAACGGAGATATGGTGATCATCCATGCCAAGAGTGACGGTACTTATGAAACCCTTGACACAGAATATAATGCGGCTGATAATTCCATCACTTTCAAGACGGACAGCTTTTCATATTATGCAATAGCTCAAAAATCAGATCCGACTAAGGATCTGGACCTTGAGTGGAATGTTGTGGGCGAAAAGGCATACTGGTACGAGGAGGGAATAAAACAGGGAACGGCAGACGATCCCAAGGCGGTTTTCTTTGATGATATTGCCAGAGGCAGGGAAATTTATGATTCCGGCACAGACAAGTGGTATTGGCTGGATGCTGATGCAGACGGAGCGGCGGCAGTTTCAAAAGAAGTATTCATGCCTTATGTTTATCAGAATGAGAAAGCATTTGATGAAGTAAGCATGGAAGAGAATGCAGAGAATTCCGACGACGGAACCGAGGATTATATCCTGAATTGTATGAAAAACAATCTGGGTAAATGGGTTCGCTACGATGAAAACGGCGGAATGATGAAGGGATGGGTTGAAATTGAAGAAAATAGCGGCCTTTCCAAGATTTTCCCGGATCAGGTTGGAAATAAGTATTATTATGACAATAAGACGGGTGCCATGGTTAAGGGAGATGTATGTATTGACGGTGTAGATTATCATTTTGATGAGATTACCGGAGTATGTACGGATAAGAATTAGGTGAGATATTTCTAAGGGAGTATAGGGTCATCTTTTGAATAAGTTGATTTAAGTTATGGGTAATATTATTGGCGTATGCGTTACAAGAGTACAGGGTGAAATGTGCAGAACATTCCTTGGATGTCTGCACAAAAGCGCTAAAAAGGCGGGGTATTCTCTTTGCGTATTCCAGAGCGTTTATGATTTTGACGAGATGGATGAATCGGGCGCGGGATACGTGTTTGAATCCATGCCTTTTGATAAGCTCTGTGCTGTTGTCATTCTGCATGATACGATCTATGATGTTTCAATTAAAAACAGAATAATTGACAGAGCATGCGCACAGGGTATTCCCGTGATAATGGCAAGAGATATAGATGAGAGATGCTATTCACTTGTAGGGGAGTTTGAGGGCGCATACAGAAAACTTATCAGCGATGTAGTGGCGAAGAATAATGTGTCGGATGTCTACTATATCGGAGGAAGGCGCAATTCGGGAATAGATTCAAAAAGAAGGATAGAACTGTTCAGGAAGCTTATGTCCGAGAAGGGTATTTATTTCGATGATACCAGACTTGGATTCGGAGAATACTATGAACTTCCCACTTATAAGATAATCGATTCCCTGATCAGCGGAGGAAAAAGGCCGCCCAGAGCGATTTTTTGTGCTAATGATATCATGGCCCTTGCCACGATAGAGAGACTTGAAGCCGGTGGATTTAAGGTGCCTGAAGACACGGTCGTTGTCGGATTTGATGGCCTCGAAAGTGCAAAATATTCAAGGCCCAGACTGACTACCTGCTCTGAAAGCATGGAAAATCTGACGGAGCTTGTCATAGAGACAATACTTAAAGCGATAAGAGGAGAGGAAAAGCCCGGAGTATTTAAATATCAGTACGAAGCTGTATTTGCGGAATCGGCGGGATTCGTGAGTGATTCTGATGCGGATGCTGACAGCTCGCTCGAGATATTCCGCAGATTCAGGTCCGATGAGGCTGATGAGGAGGCCTGCAATTCCTGGATCGACTCCATGATGAATCAGCAGGATCTTGAGGGCTTTAAGTATATTCTGCCGAAGATGCTTAATTTGCAGCGCAGTATCTATGTCAGACCGGAGGCATTTTGGAAGTTCAGCGACGGAGATGAAAGCAGACACCTTCCGGACAGACTTATTTCCTACAGGTATGACAGAGATGGTGTTGTGCTTAAGGATGAAAAGGATATTGAATTGTGCATAGGCGAAAGCCTTGCATCCTGCAATGTGGATGAAGTGACTTTTATCTCTTCGATCTCTATGCACAAGGTTGTTTTCGGAATAACCACTGATCATTCCAAAGATCCGTATAATGAAGGCGGACGGCTTAACAGATATGCAGTTACGCTGGACAGAGGCTTTTCGCTTGCGATAAGCGGTGAGCGTCAGCTCTATCTTGCAGAGAAGATAAATAAGAGCAGATATATCGATCCGCTTACGGGGATGCTTAATATTGACGGTGCCAGCCGCTGGTATAAGAATTATCTCAGTGATGACGAGGGCAAGAAGTTCTATATGCTGATCGGGGTATATGCCGTTGTCACATATCAGGAGATATTAAACACTTATGGCGCCGACTTTTTGGAATCATGCCTTAAGTATGTTGCAAAGCTGCTTGCGGATATGAATCCCGATAATATGATGATAGCCAGGATCTCGTCGGACAGTTTTGCCGTGGCTTATGTATTCGAGGCAGAACACAATTCATCAAATGAGATCGAGGTTACGATAAACACATTCTTTACTGCTCTCGAATCAAAGAGGAGAGAGAGCGAAAAGTGGGGAATGTTAGAGGTGAGCTGCGGTTATGTTTCTGATGAGATGGATGATCAGGACAGCTTTGACGGATATCTCAATGCAGCTGTTGCTACTCTCTACAGAAACAGGGCGGCACTTCACAAGAAGGCGCCCAATGTCGTGGTTGATTTAAACGACGGAGCAGCGGTTCTTGATTACAGACACCGCTTGGTAGATCTTATTCAGAAAGACAGATTTATCTATCATTTCCAGCCCATAGTAGATGCAATGACAGGTGATATTGTTGCTTACGAGGCTTTGATGAGAACCGAGGAAGAGGTTGGAATGAATCCTCTGGAGGTGCTTGAGGCCGCTGAAATGTTTGATAAATATTCGGATCTTGAATGGACCACATTCAACCACATATTTAACCGTGTCAGAAGCCAGAAAGCAGAATTTGGGGGGAAGAAAGTATTTATCAATACAATTCCGGGGCATTTTTTAACCGATGTCGAAGTGAGAAATTTCCGTGCCGAGTACGGGGATATATTAAATGATATAACAATAGAGATCACGGAATCTCAAACTGTTGTTATGGGCGAAATAGCCTCAATAAGACATATAGCGGATGATAAAATAACTAACGATATTGCTGTAGATGACTATGGAATGGGCCATTCCAACATCGTTAATCTGCTTGAGTACAAGCCGCAGGTCGTAAAGGTGGACAGATATCTTATCAGCAATATCCACAATGATAAAAACAAACAGTTATTTGTAAAAAATCTTATAGAATTTGCTTCCGAAAACCATATTAAGGTACTTGCAGAAGGTGTAGAGACGACAGAGGAGCTTAAAACGGTAATTGAATTCGGTGTTGACCTGATACAGGGATATTATACCGCAAGGCCTTCCTTCGAGGTTATACAAAAGCTGCCGGAGTCTGTTTATGCTGAAATCGCCGAGTACAACAGAAAAAAACCTACTATTCAAAGGTGAGCGTGTGTAAAAGCGAAAGGATTTTGAAAGCATGATCAGAAATGAATCTCTGGAAGATATATCTGATGGACATAGATATGGACTTAATGATATGGTCAGAGCCGATTCAGGAGGCTGCAAAGGCTGTTCTGTCTGCTGTGAGACCATGACCGATACCATAATTCTCAGTCCTCTGGATGTATTCAGGATCAGTTTATGCACGGGTAAAAGCTTTGAAGAGCTTTTGAACGGGTTTGTCGAATTAAATATGCATGACGGAGTCATTCTCCCCAATATAGCGTCGGGCGGCTGTGGGTGTATTTTTCTTTCCAAGGAAAAAAGATGCACTATTCATGACAGCAGGCCCGACTTTTGCAGGCTTTTCCCGCTTGGAAGACTGTATGAAAACGGTAGTTATTCATATATTCTGCAGGTGGGGCAGTGCAGGGCAAAATGCAGTAAGATCAAGGTTAAGAAATGGATAGATACACAGGATTATGATCGGCATAGGGAGTATGTTCTCCTTTGGCATGATATCATCAGAAAGACCGGTGAGCTTGTTGTGGGCTCGGAGGATGAGAAATATAGGAAACAGCTTACAATGAGACTGCTTAATGATTTCTATACAACCGGATTTTCTGGCGAACCGGATTTTTACGATGCTTTCAGGAATAGGGCTGAGGCATTCATAGAATTTTCCGATCGATTGAGAGAAGAAGAAAATGGCATTTGACGGAGTAATGCTTGCGGCAGTATGCTGTGAGCTGAAAAATAAAATAACAGATGGTAGATTGAGCAAAATAGCCCAGCCGGAAGAGGATGAGCTGATCCTTACGGTGCATACAAATGCAGGTAATGTAAAACTTCTCATTTCTGCAGATGCTTCGCTTCCGCTGGTGTATCTTACCGAGAATAACAAACAGGGACCGCTTACGGCCCCGAATTTCTGCATGCTGCTAAGAAAACATATTCAGGGCGGCAGGATCGTTAAGGTAAGTCAGGCGGGACTTGAACGTATACTGATATTTGAGATAGAGCATCTAGATGAGATGGGGGATCTGTGCCGAAAGAAGCTGATCTTTGAGCTTATGGGAAAACATAGCAATATCATCTTTACGGACAGTAATAACCGCATCATAGACAGCATAAAGCGCGTTTCCTTTGCCGTGAGCAGCGTCAGAGAAGTTCTGCCGGGAAAGGAATATATTATTCCTCCGACACAGGATAAAGCTGAATTGTTGGAATTTAATAAGGGGGCTACTGATATTATCCACAGATCAGAACCTTCATATAAAGCAATTTATGGAGGATTCAAGGGAATATCACCTGTTATGGCAAATGAGATCTGCTATAGGGCCGGAATTGATGCTGATAAGCCGGCTTCGGAGCTGACGGATAAAGAGAGGAATTGTCTGGAGGAAGAGCTTATAAAACTGGCAGAGACTATCAGAAAGGGTGAATTTGATCCCTGTATAGTGTATAAGGGAGACCGGCCGGTTGAATTTGCTGCTATACCGCTCAGCATATATGAAGGCGAGGGATATAGGATCATAAAAGAACCCTCCGCGTCGGCGCTTCTTGAAAGATTTTACAGAGAAAAGAGCGTTTCCGTAAGGATCAGGCAGAAATCTGCCGAGCTCAGACATATTGTTCAGGTAGCTATTGAAAGAAATGTTAAGAAGCATGATCTTCAGATAAAGCAGCTTAAAGATACGGAGGGACGCGATAAATACAGACTTTACGGGGAACTTCTCAATGCTTATGCCTATATGATCCCGGCGGGAAGCAAAAAAGCTGAGGTGGAGAATTATTATAACGGTGAGAAGGTCTCTATTCCGCTTGATGAGACGCTGTCCGTATCGGAGAATGCTCAGAGGTATTTCGAAAAATACGGGAAACAGAAGCGGACCTATGAGGCTTTGAGCAGTCTTGTGGAGGATGTTGAAGCGGAGATAATGCATTTAAGGTCCATACAGAATGCTCTGGACATAGCTCTTTTGGAGGAGGATCTGGTTCAGATAAAGGAAGAGCTTGCCGAAAGCGGATATATCAGGAAAAATGTGGCACGCAAGAAGAAGGAAAAGGTAACAAGCAGGCCTTTTCACTATATTTCTTCAGATGGATACGATATTTACGTCGGAAAAAACAATTTTCAGAATGATGAGCTGACCTTCAAGTTTGCAAACGGGGGTGACTGGTGGTTCCACGCAAAGAAGATACCGGGATCCCATGTTGTGCTAAAGGTCAGACAGGGGGAAGAGGTCCCGGACAGGGCTTTTGAGGAGGCAGCTAAGCTGGCAGCATATTATTCTCAGGGCAGGGAACAGGAAAAAACGGAGATCGATTATGTGAAGAGAAAGGAAGTTAAGAAGCCCGGAGGAGCCAAGCCCGGGTTTGTGGTTTATTATACTAATTTCTCCATGTCCACAAACAGCGATATCAGTTCGCTGAAGCTTGCGGAGGAATAGGGCAGACAAAAAGAGATAAACAGACATAAGGATAATGAGGTAAATACTGTTTGTAAATCGTTCACAGCCTTTGCTGTGAACGATTTTTTTCTGACGATCAGATCGTTATTGGGGAGAAATAATGATTTTTTATGATTAAATTTAATCAATATCTTAGATTTGATGTCAAAAATGACCTTAAAAATATAACAACGACGTCGTTTTAACGGTTAACATATTTTTTTGGTACCGTCTAAATCGGGTTACATAATTTTTTTACGCAGTTTTTATGTAAATTGTAACGCCTGTTTCCAGGGAAAAGTCGGTATTTTGCCCTAAAAAGGATAACGGGAGATATATAAAAAAGCGTCCGGAACGATAATTCGGGACGCTTTTAGAAATATGACACATGAGACATTTACTTAACTGGTTAAAATACTAAATTTTTGTGACACATATATCATTTTAACAGTTTTATCTTCTTGAAAATCTTTACCATTATCTTTCCTTTGGGCAGAGCGAGGATTTCTTCTTCCGTAACTGCTCTTACGAGCACCAGGGATATCAGATAGATCGGTACAGCGGCTATTACAGCAGGTATAACCGATATTCTCATTGAGCCGGTAAAGTGAAGGATCAGCCTGTAGACTCCGTATGAAGCACCACCCATAATCGCAGATGCTGCGAAAGGAAGTATGAAGGTACGGAGGATCTCCTGGCGGTAGCCTATATGCTTTCTGACGGCCAGCTGGTTAAGCACGGCGATTATAGCGGAATAAACGGTGCTTGTAATGGCTATGGAAAACACATCAAGGTTTGTAAACTGTAGAAGCAGAAATCCCAGTGCGGTCTGGATGGCAAGAGCTATGGCTGCGTTTATGATCGGGGTGTTGACTTTACCCAGACCCTGAAGTACCGAACTGTTTAAGGTACTCAGCGCAAAGAAGATGACCGAGAGGGACAGAGCCATAAGCGAATGCTTTGCAAGCTCTATATTCGGAAGTGTGTTCGGATACAGCAAAAGAGTTACAGGCGCGGCGTAGATGAACAGGCCGACTGCGCACGGTATCGAGATGAGCATTGTGGCTTTGACGGCCAAGGCTATCTTTTCCCTGGTCTCTTCGGTCTTCTTTGCGGCTATGAGCTGTGCTATCTGCGGGATCATTGCGGCGGCCATGGCGGAGGCAAAAGCTATGGGGATATTCGAAATTTTCATCGATTTTCCGGAGAAGATGCCCCAGTGGCTGGTGACTTCTATGCTGTCCATGTTTCTCATCAGAGGATAGTATGAGGTGAACAGCTTATTGTTTACCGTTGAGGACAGATTTGTCATGGCTGTACTTATAATAAAGGGTGTTACTATAAGCGTGATCATTTTGATTATCGATCCGGCGGAGTCTGTGTTTTCGTGCTTATCTTCCGCAATCATCTGCCGGAACCTGTGCCTGATCCGCAGGTAAGCAATAAGCATGAAGATAAGCGCGATCAACACTCCTGTTCCGGTTCCGAGAGCACTTCCTATTGCACCTCGCACGGCTCTGGCTACTTTATAAGCCTTTTCATCGGTTATCGCCTCTAACGGAAGCGCTCCGAAGAGTGAGTGCCCGGTGCCGTAGTTTATGAAGAAGTATGCCGCACCGACGCTTACCAGAGCATTGGCTATCTGCTCAAATATCTGTGAGGCTGAAGTCGGAACCATGTTTTTGTTAGCCTGGAAGAAACCTCTCAGGACACCGAGTATCCCGTATATGAATATCGTGGGGGCAAAGGTCCTTAAGACCGGTATGGCCTCGGGTTCGACGAAAAGTCCGGCTCCGAAAAACAAAAAGAGCGATGCGATCCCGCCTATGACAAGTACATAGATCAGAGCTCCTACAAACAGCCTGTGGGCGTTTTTGTATTCGCCTACCGCGAGCTTTCCCGCGAGAACCTTGGATATAGCCGAGGGAATACTGTAGGAGGAGACCAGAAGAATTATCATATAGTAGTTGTAAGCCGAAGTGTAGTACCCGAGTCCGAGATCTCCGATTATCCCTGACAGAGGGCTGGTATATAAAAGACCTATTATCCTGCTGATAAAACCGGCTGCGGCGAGAATCCCCGCCTGGGTTACAAAACTGCTTAAATATCTGTTGTTCTTTCCTTGGGGGGTATTTTCCAAATTTAGCTCCTGCCTTTGTACATTGATATGCTTTGTTCTGTGTTTGCATCACACGGTAATAGTCTAACACCTGGTAAGATTTTTTTCTACCAATCTTCTTTATTTTATGGTATTATTACTATGTGCGCGAAGAATCGGATTCTTGGCGTTACAGGGGTTAGCAAAATTAATTTGGAGGATTTCTTTATGAAGAGAATTCTTTTTGTCGCTTCCGAGGGAGTGCCTTTTATCAAGACAGGAGGACTGGCTGATGTTGTTGGCTCTCTGCCGAAGTACATTGACAAAAAATATTTTGATGTCAGGGTATTTCTTCCCAAGTATGCCTGTATGAAACAGGAGATGAAGGACAAGCTTCACTATGTTACAAATTTCTATATGGATTTCAACTGGCAGAATATTTATGTAGGTATTTTTGAGGCGGAAGTTGACGGGGTTCACTATTATTTCATCGATAATGAGTATTACTGGAGCGGGGCAAAGGTATATAACGACGATCCCCGTTACGAGATAGAGAGATATACATACTTCTGCAAGGCTGTTCTCTCCGCACTTCCGGTTATAGATTTCAGACCGGACCTTATCCACTGTCATGACTGGCAGACGGGCATCATTCCCGTATATCTCAAGGAAAGGTTTGCGGGAAGCGAATTTTACAGGGGAATGAAGAGTGTTATCACGATCCATAACCTTAAATTCCAGGGAAAATGGGATGTTAAGACGGTTCAGAGCATCACCGGGCTTCCGGATTATTACTTCACTCCCGATAAGCTTGAATCCTATAAGGATGCGAACCTTCTCAAAGGAGGTATCGTTTTTGCGGATGCAATAACAACTGTTTCCGATACTTATGCGGAAGAGATAAAGACACCTTTCTTCGGAGAGGGGCTGGATCCGCTCTTAAGGGCCAGGTCAAATTCGCTTCGCGGTATTGTAAACGGTATCGATTATACCGACTTCGATCCCGCTACAGATCCGCATATCGTAAAGAAGTACAACGCTGTTAATTTCCGCAAGGAAAAAGTCAAGAATAAGCATGCACTCCAGGAGGAACTCGGACTTGCTGTCGATGACAGGAAGATGATGATCGGAATAGTATCGAGACTTACGGATCAGAAAGGTCTCGATCTGATCGCATACATAATGGACGAGCTCTGTCAGGACGATATTCAGCTGGTAATTCTCGGAACGGGCGAAGAGAGATACGAGAATATGTTCAGGCACTTTGACTGGAAGTACAATAATAAAGTTTCGGCAAATATTTATTATTCGGACGCTCTTTCTCATAAGATATACGCCGCCTGCGATGCGTTCCTGATGCCTTCTCTGTTTGAGCCCTGCGGACTCAGCCAGCTTATGGCTCTCCACTATGGAACGATACCGATCGTTCGCCAGACCGGAGGACTCAAGGATACCGTTGAGCCGTACAATGAATATGAGAGCACCGGAACGGGCTTTGGATTTGTAAATTATAATGCACACGAGATGCTGAGTACGATCCGTTATGCGGAAAAGATATTCTATGACAGAAAGCGTGAGTGGAATAAGATGGTCGACCGCGCCATGGCAGTCGATTTCTCATGGGAGGTATCTGCAAAGAAATATCAGGAAATGTATATGTGGTTATGTCCTGATTACGAGGCTGATGCCGAGTAAGCCCGCTTTTTACTTTATAGGAAATTCTTTTGAATTTCCTATAAAGTAAAAACGCTCCGCTATGGATGCGACTCGCGCGGATATGAAGATTGTCGCCTTTGGCTTTCGCCGCGCTCGCGCGAGCATATCGCAAAGCGATATGCTTTGTTCTTCAAAATAAAGATCAATGTAAGGAAAATGTAATGATTAAGAGTATGACAGGCTTCGGAAGAAGCGAGATCACCGTTCATGAGAGAAAATTTTCCGTGGAATTAAAGAGCGTAAACCACAGATATCTCGATGTGAACATAAGAATGCCCAAAGCATTGAATTTCTTTGATTCTGCTATCAGACAGGAACTGAAGAAGTATATTTCCAGAGGAAAAGTGGATGTCTTTATCACCTACGAAAATCTTGGAGAGACAGATTCTACGGTTAAGTACAACTATGACCTTGCGGCCGAGTATCTGAGATATCTGCGCAAGATGGGAGAGGAATTCGGACTTGAGGACGATGTCAGAGTATCGACTCTTTCGAGATATCCCGATGTCTTTGTAATGGAAGAGGCGGATGTCGATGAGGATGAGCTCTGGAAGGACCTTCAGAGTGCTGTCGACCAGGCATGTGAGGTGTTTGTAAAGACAAGGATCACCGAGGGTGAACATCTCAGGGAAGATCTGTTGGAAAAGCTGGATCACATGCTTTCCCTGGTGGATTTTATAGATGAGCGTTCCCCGAAAATCATAGAGGAGTACAGGACAAAGATCAACACGAGGGTGAGAGAGATACTCGGTGACGCCAATGTGGATGAAGGCAGGCTGCTCACAGAGGTTACGATCTTTGCAGACAAGATATGTGTTGATGAGGAGATCGTAAGGCTTCGCAGTCACATAGAGACTGTTAAGAAGGAGCTGGGCGAGGGCGAGAATATAGGAAGAAAACTTGATTTTCTGGCCCAGGAGCTTAACCGTGAGGCAAATACGATCCTTTCTAAATCCACAGACCTTGAAATAGCGAACTGCGGGATTGAATTAAAGACTGAGATCGAAAAGGTACGAGAGCAGATTCAGAATATAGAGTGATCGATAGAGGTAAGCTTATGAGCGATAGAGGAATACTTCTTGTTATTTCCGGTTTTTCCGGAGCCGGAAAAGGAACGGTTGTAAACCGGCTTATGGAGAAATATGACGAATATGCCCTGTCGGTGTCCATGACTTCCAGACAGCCGCGCCCGGGAGATGTGGAAGGTGTAAACTATTTCTTTGTAACAAGAGAAAAATTTGAAAAAACTATTGCAGAAAACGGACTTCTTGAGTATGCTGAATATTGTGGCAATTACTACGGGACGCCGAGAGCGTTTGTTGAGGAGCAGCTTTCAAAGGGGAAGAACGTGATCCTGGAGATAGAGATCCAGGGAGCGACCAATATTAAGAAAGCGTTCCCGGAGAGCCTTTTGATGTTTATCACGCCTCCCAGTGCGGAGGAACTCGAGAGCAGGCTCAGAGGCCGCGGTACCGAGACCGAGGAAGTGATCAGAAAGCGTCTTCAGCGAGCCGAAGAAGAATCTGCCGGAATGGAAGGCTATGATTTCATAATTATCAACGATGATCTGGAGAAATGCGTGGATGATGTTCACAAAACCATCGAGATAGCCAAAAAGCAGCCGGCAAGATGCAGAGAACTGATAGAGAATATAAAAGAACAGCTGAAACAATATTGTTAACAAGTGTTATTTTATATCGATTATAATTGTTTTTTTACACAAGGAGAATGAAAAAATGTTACACCCGTCTTATGTAGATCTTATGAACGTAGTCAATAAGGATGTCGGAGAAGATGAACAGCCCGTTGTAAGCAGCCGTTATTCAATTGTAATGGCATCCGCTAAAAGAGCCAGACAGCTTGTTTCAGGAGATGAGCAGCTTGCGGGACAGGAGGATGAGAAGCCTCTGTCCATAGCCGTTAAGGAGATCTATGACGGAAAGGTTATGATCCTTCCTAATATCGAAGACTGATCTTACCAGGCCAAAACCGGGGAGTCCCTTCATACCCTTGTTTTGGCCCTTTTTTTTCGGAGTTTTATGAAAATACTGATTGTCTCTCTGGGATGTGATAAAAATCTCGTAGATACGGAAAAAATGATAGGAATGCTCCTTGAGAGGGGGTATTCTTTTACTGATGATGAAAATGAAGCAGAGGCTGTTGTTGTAAATACCTGCTGCTTTATCGGCGATGCCAAGGAGGAGAGCATAAACAATCTTCTTCAGATGGCCGAACTTAAAAAGAGCGGCAGGATCAAGGTCCTGATAGCCGCAGGCTGCCTTGCGCAGCGATATAAAGAGGATATTCAAAAAGAGATTCCGGAGGTGGATGCACTCATAGGAACTATGTCGGTTTCCTCTATAGCGGACACGATCGACAGGGTTCTTGGCGGAAAGCCGGAGAATGTATTTAAACCTCTTGACTCATCGCCGGTAGTCAGGGCAAAGAGAGTGCTTACCACAGGGGGGCATTTCGCTTATCTCAAGATTGCCGAAGGCTGTGACAAGAACTGTACATACTGCATTATTCCGAAGGTCAGGGGTGGGTACAGATCGATACCGATGGAGGAGCTTGTTTCAGAGGCCGCTTCTCTTGCTGAGGGAGGCGTTAAGGAACTGATACTTGTTGCTCAGGAGACCACTCTCTACGGGACGGATATCTATGGAAGAAAGGCTTTGCCTGAGCTCCTTCACAGACTTTGTGAGATATCGGGACTGTATTGGATAAGGATACTGTATTGCTATCCGGAAGAAATAACGGATGAGCTTATCGAGACGATCAAAACCGAAAAGAAGATATGCAAATATCTTGATATTCCGATCCAGCATGCTTCAGACGATATACTTAGACGTATGGGAAGATGGACCGACCAGAGCAGGCTGCGTGAGGTTATCGGAAAGCTTCGTAAGGCAATCCCTGATATAGCGCTCAGAACGACTCTTATCTCCGGATTTCCGGGGGAGAGTGAGGAGGACCACGAGGAACTGTATCGCTTTGTGAATGAGATGGAATTCGACAGGCTCGGAGTTTTTGCATACTCGCAGGAGGAGGATACGCCGGCAGCCGATATGCCGGACCAGATCCCTGATGAGATCAAGGAAAAGCGAAGAGATGAACTCATGCAGCTTCAGCAGGCAGTATCTTTTGAGAAAAACGAGGGTATGACGGGCAGGATACTTACTGTTATGGTTGAGGGAAAGATAGCTGATGAAGATACATATGTAACGAGAACGTATCGGGACGCTCCGGGAGTTGACGGATATCTGTTTTTAAACACATCAGCCAATTTGATGACGGGTGATTTTGTAAAAGCAATAGTTACCGATTCCAACGAATATGATCTGATTGGAGAGATATACAATGGAGAATAATGGCAGTGCGGGTTCGGAGCAGGTCAAAAAAACAAAGATCTGGAATGCGCCCAATATAATGACCACCTTCAGAATGGTGCTCATAATACCGTTTGTAGCAGCTCTTCTCGGAGCCAACGCCGGATGGTTCGGAGAGAAGAATTTCTTTGCGGCCTGTATAATAGCTGATGTTATTTTTTTGATAGCCAGCCTTACAGACCTTTTTGACGGAAAAATAGCCAGAAAATACAATCTTGTTACCAATTTCGGAAAATTTATGGATCCTCTCGCAGACAAGATACTGGTTTGCTCGGGACTCGTCTGTCTTATTGAGATGGGAAGGGTTCCTGCATGGATAGTGATCGTTATTCTCGCCAGGGAATTCATCATCAGCGGTTTCAGGCTTGTGGCTTCAAATGCCGGAATTGTTATTGCCGCGAGCTATTGGGGCAAATGGAAGACAACGATACAAATGACTCTTGTTATCATAGCTATTGTGGATCTCAGCCCTTATATTCCGTTTTACGGATTGATAGTTACGGTAGTCATGTATCTGGCGCTTGCACTGACGGTTATATCTCTTGTTGATTATATAGCTAAGAATATTAAGGTCCTTACGCAGTGAGGCATAATGGAATGTGCAGGCGGACAGTGTCCCAAAGGACAGTTTTTTGTGTCCGCAGTGTATAAAAATATTATAAAATCATGACCAGAGGACTTGTGCACGCAGGTCCTCTGTGTTAATTTCAGCATTGCGAACGAATTACAAAAAAATGATTGACAAATTCGAACAGATGTTTTATTCTTTTGCATAGACACGAACATCTGTTCATGAATCAATACCGGATCGTAGTTGTGATCAATTTTATTATGATGCCGAAGGACGGCATCTCACAGGGAGATAAAAATGGAGAACGAAGAGAAGAAAAAAGCACTCGAAGCGGCGCTCAGCCAGATAGAAAAGCAGTATGGTAAAGGTACTGTCATGAGGCTCGGAGATCCCAATGCACAGATGAATGTTGAGACTATCCCCACCGGTTCCATAAGTCTTGATATAGCGCTTGGACTCGGAGGAATTCCAAAGGGACGTATTGTTGAGATATACGGACCCGAATCAAGCGGAAAAACCACAGTCACTCTTCATATGATA
>JAEEGL015375807.1_pt1 | contig 24241 bp, 24 predicted proteins | sample 9134231 | NCBI WGS metagenome assembly JAEEGL01 (sample SAMN16246548, study PRJNA631951) | gut metagenome | biome: gut microbiome; feature: rumen; material: fiber-attached | host: Bos | place: Iran: Karaj | collected 2018-10
ACAGAACTAAATGAATTAATAAATGGATATGAAATAATAATAGAAACAAGTTATGATAAACAAAAAGATTTAGAATATTTAATTAAAGATAATTATCTAAAAGAATATAATGAAAATGTTAAATATATAATTGAATGTAATAAAGAAATAAAAGAAATGCTAGAAAATAATTATAAAATAATAAGTATAAAAGAAAAAGTAATAGAAAGATAATCTATTACTTTTTTTTTAAAATAAAAGTGAGAGACTGATAGAAAAAAATCTAAACAAATCTCTCATGTTCATTATACTATAAAAATATTAAATAATGCAAATACTATTTATATTTATTTACTATCTCCATTGCTTTATCTGAATTGATATTAAGCTTACCACTATTAACTAGTTTTTCTGCTAAAGATACTTTCATAGCTTTATGTTTTAACATAATATCTAAAGAAGATAAATTAAACTCTTCTTTATTTTCTTTATTATTAATCTTTTCTTTTAATTCTAGAATTTCATCTACTGATTCATTCATACTTCCAGTAATATTACCAATTACAGGACTTACATTATATAAGTAATTTCTTATTGCAGAATTCTCAATTAAATCAAACTTTAATACTGGAAGAGAAAGTATTACTATTGCAATTAATGAAATTACTATTCCTTCTAGTATTCCTACAATAAGTCCTCCTATTTTAGTTGGTACAGCAAGAATAAAAGATGTTTTTAATAATCTTTCTACAAGTCCTGATATTCTTACAATTACATGATATGCAACCATTAATAAAGAAAACATGATTATAAATGCTATTATTTGATAGAATATAACATTTAAAATAGTTGCACCTTTAAAACTACCAGTAAAATTAAAGAATGGAAGATTTAAACATAACCAGTCAGCAATTGGATTTTTCATAAAATATGCTAATATAAAAACTATTACAATACCAACAAATGCTACTAATGATCTTACGAATCCTTTTCTCATACCAATATATGCTGAAAAGATAATCCCAAGTATTACAATTATATCTATAATATTCATAACTCACCTACTATATTAATATTATACTTTTATTTTACTTATTTATCAATTTTATTTTTTAATTCATATAAAACATTTAATGCTTCGATTGGTGTTATTTCAAGAGGTTTAATCTCTTTTAATTTTTCAATAATTGCATCATTATCATTCTTTTCTTCTTGAAAGTCTAATTGTAATTCTATTTGTTTAAAATCATTTTTCTTTTTACTTTTTGTTTCATATTCTGATAGTATTTCATCTGCTCTATCTATTACTTCTTTAGGTAAATGAGCAAGACTTGCAACATGTATACCATAACTTTTATCTACTGCACCTGTTTTAACTTTATGAAGAAACGTAATCTTTCCTTCTTCTTCTATTGCACTTACATGAACATTTTTCAAGTGTTTAAGTTCTTTTTCTAATTTAGTTAATTCATGATAATGGGTAGAAAACATAGTTTTAGCATGTATTTTATTATGAATATATTCAAGTATTGCTTGGGCAAGACTCATTCCATCGTATGTCGCAGTACCTCTTCCAAGTTCATCAAATAAAATTAAACTATTTTCTGTAGCATCTTGAATAGCATTATTAGCTTCTTTCATTTCTACCATAAATGTTGAATCTCCACTTACTAGATCATCACTTGCTCCAATTCTTGTAAATATTTTATCAAATATTGGAATAGAACATGATTTACATGGAACATATGAACCAATTTGAGCCATTATTATAATAATTGCTAAAGTTCTCATATAAGTTGATTTACCAGCCATATTAGGTCCAGTAATTAAAAGTACATCAACATCTTTTCCCATTACTATATCATTAGGAACAAATTCATCTTTTATTACTTTTTCTACAACTGGATGTCTTGCATCTTTAATATCTATTTTCTTTTCATTAATTAAATTAGGTCTTACAAAATTATTTTCTTCTGACACACTAGCAAAAGATGCTATCATATCAATTAATGCAAGAGTTTTAGATGTTTCTTGAAGTTTAGGAATATATTCTTTTACTTTATTTCTTATATCCATAAATAAATTATATTCAAGATTAATTATTTTTTCTTCTGCACCTAGAATTATATTTTCTTTCTCTTTAAGTAAAGGCGTAATAAATCTTTCACAATTAACAAGTGTTTGTTTTCTATCATAACCAAACTCTGGTTTTATAAGTGGAATACTTCCTTTACTAACTTCTATATAATATCCAAACACTTTATTATATCCAAGTTTTAAATTCTTAATTCCAGTTCTTTCTCTTTCTTCTTTTTCAATATTAAGAATAAAATCTTTAGATCCACTACTAATACTTCTTAATTCATCTAATTCACTATTATATCCTTTTTTAATTATTCCTCCTTCTTTTATAGTTATTGGAGGATCTTCTTCTATTGATATTTCAAGTAAATTATATAAATCTTCAAATGTATCTATTGTTTTATAAAATTCTATTTCATTTAGTATATTTTTTATTTCAGGAAGTACCTTTAAACTTCTTTTTAATTGTAATAAATCTCTAGCGTTTAAATTTCCATAACTAATTCTTCCAGATAATCTTTCTAAGTCATATACTTCATCAAGCAATGTAATTAAATCATTTTTAGCAATAAATGAAGTTAATAGAGTTTCTATCGTCTTATATCTTCTTTCTATTTCTTCTCTATCAGTTAATGGATTTTCTATATTATATTTTAATAGTCTTCCACCCATTGCAGTTTTTGTTTTATCAAGAAGCCACAAAAGAGAATAAGTTCTTTCTTTTAATCTTAATGTTTCAACAAGCTCTAGATTTCTTTTAGTATGATTATCAAATAGTAAATTATCATTTAAATGAATTAATTCTGCCTTTTGTAAATGAGACATATCTCCTTTTTTATTATCTAAGATATAAGATATTAAATGTTTTACAACTGTAGTTAATCTAATATCATTTAAATCTTCATATATATATTTATATTCATCACTATCATATAATTCATCTCTAACAGTTATTAATACATTATAATTATTCTTTAATATATATACTATTTCTCTATCTATTTTATCATTTACTATTATTTCTTTAATATTTCTATTAATTACTTCTTTTACAACTTTATCTTTATCATGAGGAAGTAATAATACATAAAAGTATCCTGTTGTAATATCTGCATAACCAAGTCCATATGAATATTCAAAATCATAAACATTTCCTATATAGTTATAGTCTTTTTCTGATAATGTATTATCAATAATAGTTCCTTTAGTAACCACTTGAATTACATCTCTTTCTACCATTCCTTTAGACTCTTTAGGATCAGTTAATTGTTCACAAATTGCTACTTTATATCCTTTATCTACTAATTTTTCTAAATATTGTAAATAAGCATGATGAGGCACACCACACATAGGTACTCTCTCGTCTAATCCAGCATTTCTTCCTGTTAATGTAAGCTCTAGTTCTCTTGAACAAAGAATTGCATCTTCAAAAAACATTTCATAGAAGTCACCTAATCTATAAAATATAATCGTATCATTATATTTTTCTTTTATTTCCAAGTATTTTAGCATCATTGGACTTAATTTTGATTTATCTACTTCACTACGTTTCATAACTGCACCTCAAAAATAATATTGCTTTTTTATTATATCATATAAAAAAGAAGAACAAAATATTATTTATTCTTCATTTTTATATTACAATCACGGGACGAACACCATGATAAGCATTGTCAGAATAAGATGAATTATAATATACAGTACTATTAGTACGAGCACGCCACATATAATACTCACCACTAGTTGTACCAAGCCAATAGCTTGTTCCTTTTACCCATTCTGGTACAGTTTCACAAAACATATCTTCACACCCAAGTTCTAGAATTTCTTCAAATTTTAATAATCTTGCTTCCTTAATTGGCTCACCAAGACCTTCCAAATATGACTTATAATTTTCAACATATTGATATACATTACTATTACTATCATACACATACGCACAATTATGTCCTAGTTCATATGTTGTACAATATTCTCCTGGATATTCAGTTCCTACTTTACCAGCCCAATAATTTGTATTTGAAAATGGAACAATTCCATATCTAGGATCATTAGTTATAACTGATACAAGTCCTCTCACATCACTATTTTGTATTCCTTCTTGTACATCTGTTTTTTTATTGCTTCCAACATTTAAATTATATCGTGCAAGAAGTATTAAATCATTTCCATTGTGCTTTACTACATAAAAATCTTCTGTTCCAATTGTTACTAAATCTCCTGTTACAACAGAGGATTTTGTTTTTCCAATAGGATATACTGCAATATCGGTTATTTCATTTCCTTCTTCAGTTAAATGATTTGTTATTTCTCCATCAGGTTCTTCCCATATATTCTTAATTGGATCATATATTTCTATTTTAGTTCTATTTCCTATTACTGTATGTTTTACTATATCTTCTACATCTGAATCCTTAATATCACTTTTTATATCATCAGTTTTTAAAATATCACTTTGTATAATTTTTGGTACTCCTTGTCCTGTCTCATCTACACTTATCCAGTAATATTTATATCCTTTACCATTATATGTTACAGCTACATATGCTTCTGTAAAATTTCCATATGGGCTTTTTAATGCATTCTCTGTTTCTATTGCATTTATAGGAATATAATAAGTTGTGCTTGTATCATACATTCCAAGTTTTCCTTCATTTACTACATTTCTTACTGAACCAATTATTTCTTTTGCAGTATCAATATAAGCACTCTTTCTTGAATCACTTATATATCTAGTTACTGAAGGTATTGCAATTATCATAAGTATTCCTAAGATAATAATTACAGCTAACAATTCAATTAAAGTAAAACCTTTTTTATTCATCTATTATCACCTATTTTAATGATAACATAATAAGTATAAAAAAAGAAGAAGATTATTGACCTTCTTCTACATTAAATATTTTATTTAATTCATTCATACTATCATATATTTTTGCTCTTGTTTCTTCATCTAATTCAGATGAAATTAAATTTTCAAGAGATTCAACTTTTTTAATATCATTATGTATTTCTTGAATTTCTTTTTGATAATGATCAAAAGTTCTCTTACTATAGAATAATTTCTTAATAAATCCTGAATCTAAACAGAATTTATCATAATCTACTCCATAGAATTGACATTCATTTTTAATTCTAATTCTATATGATTTCTCTAATGAATTATCTTTAGCTATAAGAGTCATTGATAGATTTCTTATTGCACACATAAACATTTCAATAGGAATTTTTATTGATTTTGATTCGTTTAATTGAAATGATATTTCATCATCAAATGGTTTAAGATATAATCTTTCTTTTAAAATATCTTTCATCTTAAGTGATAAACGTTCTTTTATATATTTTTTTAAATTTATTAAATCTTCACTATTAGCAATATACATATATTCTTGTGAAGAATTAACTGTATTATCTAATATATCATTAATTATTCTTTCCATTACATAAGTAGAAAGATATTCAATTATATTCATTCTACCTTCTTTATAAGAAACTAAAATATTTAAATGATTAACTATATAATCATATGTAACACTATCAAATGATTTAAATACTATTAAACTTCTTTCTCTTAAATATTGATAAGTATTAAATACATCTTTATTTCTTAAAGAAATAACTTCATCAATATTACCAGATAGAATATCATAATGACTATGAAAATACATATAATTTTCTTTTTTAATAATTTTTAATATTTCTTCATTTTTTCTAAAATTATCTATTGTACAATAGAAGTTAACTATTAATTCTTTCCCAAATTCTTCACATTTAATATAATAAGGAATTTCCCTTTCTATACAGCTATTAATATATATTTTAAGTATTTTATATAGTTTAATAGCATCTATCTTAATTGACATTACTGTATTAAAAGATAAGTCTCTTTTAATATTAAAATCAGAATATATAACTACTTTATGATTGTAGTCATCAAATAATTCGGAATAATACTTATTTATTTCTGGATCTTTTAATACTTGTTGTAAATCAGAATAAGTCTTAATACTTTCTAGATTTCTTACTTTACTAACTACATCATATATATCATATTCAAATTTTTTATTTTCTACTAATTCTCTTAATTGATCTTCAGTAAATGATAAAATCTTAGTCTTCCACATGGACCACATAACAAGGCAGAAAGTTTTTTTATCTTCTACATCGTATAAAAGAGCTGAATCTTTTTTATGTTTTTTTGTTACACGCGAATAAAAATCCTCATAACAAGTAGAAATAGAATAAATATTTAATAACTTATTCCACTTAATTTTGTTATCCATAGGATTTTCAATACGTAAATATAGCGCTCTTAAGTCATCCATGTCTAATCCCCTCTTTATTATAATTATATAATAGCATTTATGAAAAAATAAATCAATTACTGTTTATTTTTTTTAGAAAATTAATTGCATCATCTAATGTTTTCACTTCAATTACAATAATATTATAATTCTTTTCATTTTTTATTCTTATTGCTTCGTTATAATTCTCTCCTGATGGTGCAAAGAATATATCTGCTCCATCACTTTCAGCACCAGCAAGTTTATATTTTACTCCTCCGATTGGTCCAACTGATTCATCTTCTTCTATTGTTCCAGTACCAGCTATTTTTAGTCCTCCTGTTAAATCTTCTGGAACTAGTGAATCGTATATTGCAAGTGTTGTCATAAGTCCTGCACTTGATCCACTTTCTGTATCTCTAAATTTAAATGTTATTTCTGGTTTAACTTCTATATCATATATAGTATATAAAATAATCCCAACTGCTTTAACACCAGATACTTCTTTTACTTTTAAATTTGTTTTATATGTAGATTCTCCTCTTTGAAATTCAAATTCAATAGTATCTCCAACTTCTTTTGAGTTAATTATATCTTTTACTGATACTACACTATCTATTAAATTGCCATCAACACTTAATAATATATCTCCAATTTTAATTTTCTTATCAGATTCAAGAAAATCGTATGAAGCATACATATATATTTTTTTACCATTAATATTTATTTCTTTATTTGCTTTTCTATATGCAAATAAAACAGCTTTTTGATTAGCATTTGTAAGAGCTATTTTATCTCTCATAGATAATTCTTCAAAAGATTCATTACTGTTATATTGATAATTATCTATTTTTACTGTATCCCATCCTGGAAATACTTTAGATACTAAATAAGTTAAGACATTTCCATCAATTTGATTTACATATGATAAATTATAACTTCCTTTTTGTTCATATGAATCTTCTATTTCAAATCTATCTGATAAGTCAGTAATTCCACCAGATGTAAATATATAATATGGTACAGGATAATTCACAATAAGAAAAAATATTATAAAAAATATAATCATTTTATAATAATCTTTTATAAAATATTTAAATCTTTTCTTTATTTTTTCAATCATTTTATCACTTCCTTGTAAATTATAATAGATTATTTAGTAATATGATAAAAACCTATAAAATAATACTAGTTAACAACATATGCTTTTTTGATAATAATTACTGGTCTTAATGCATATAATTTGTCTACTTTATCAAATGATAGAGTTCTAGCTGAACCTTTAACATACCAAACTTTTTTACCAAAATCATCTCCAGATGCTTCTTTTTCAGTCATCGTCCAGAAATTTTTATTAGTTAACCAAGTTGGTGCAGTAGATATTGATATTTCAGGAGCATCAGCACCTTTATATTTTGGACATAAAGCTGCAATTCTTGCTACTTCATCAACTGTTATTAATCTCACTGTTTCAGCATTAAACCATTGAACTTCAATATCATGAACTTCATTTTTTATTGCACTACTTATATATCTATTAGAAACGTTATCAACTACATTAAAATTAGTAGAATCTTTTACTAAATTTGCATCATATGCATCATCATATAAAAGTACTAAGTCATCTTTATAACTATTAGAATATTGTTCAATTACTCTAAAGTTTTTACGTTCAAGATCATTTACTTGAACAGATACAGAATCTCCAAGATTATATACTTTATATGGGCCTTCATTTGTTGTGTAAGATATACTTCCACTAGCTACAAACGAAATGTTAACGTCTGTGTCTAAATCACTATGTTTTAAATTAAAACTTACTTTATATAGACTTGTACCAGATTCTATTCCATCAGTTGGTGATGTTGTTTGAAGTATGTAATCATCATCAATATATACATTAGCAGCATCAGGAATATCATATCTTATATCACCATATACAATATAAGGAATTGTATAATAGAACTGTGATTCTGTATTATCAAAGTTTGTTATTGTATCTACTTTATTTTCTGTACTTAATTGAAGCGTTTTTGAGGTTCCTGGATTACCATTAAAATTCAAAATTACACATCTTGAAATAATTGTTCCAGGTTCACTTCCAGGACAATATTCAATTGATTTTAATCCTTTTAATTGAATATCTTCTTGAATATCCATAATTAAATGAGATTTAAAAGCAAGTATTTCTGTTTCAATAGTTGAATCAGTCTGTTTATTTCTGTATGAAACAATTACAGAAAATAATGAAATAGCTAAAATACTTGAGAATAAGAAACTCATTATTAATTCTATAACTGTAAATCCCTTATTATTCTTTAACATGTTACACCTCCTGCTGGACCATCAAATAGCAATTCAATATTAGTTATTCTACCATCATTAAAATATACTATTAAACGATTTGCATAATTATATGCAGAAGGAATATTACTCTTATATTTTTGCATTTGTGCAATATATTCTCTTAATCCTCTATCAAAGTTTTTACTTGTACTTACAAATCCATCTTTTATTTCATAAGAAGTAATTACAATTTCTTTAACATCTAAATAATTTCTTGATAAAAGTGCTTTACAATAATTTTCGTTTGATAAATAAACACATATATCATCTTTATCAAAGAAATAATAATTCTTACCATCTTCTGAAGGAAGAGTTAATAATTTAGCAACTTTTGTCTCATCGCTTTTTAAAATCATTTTTCTTATTAGATGAGCGTCATATATACTTTCAATTGAATCATAATCTGCTGCTTTTTCATATTCTCCTACAACTGGTAATATATTTGCTACAATGAAAGCAAATAGCCCAAGAACGAAGACAGAAGTAATTATTGTTTCCACTAAAACAAATCCTTTTTTATTCATAAAGCCACCTCTATAATATCCATATCATATTTATTATATAATAATTTATAAATTAATACCACAATAAATTAATTTTTTAATTGAAATATTGATTAAAAAATAAAGATATTATATAATAACTATATGATATATAAAATAAGGGGCATGATAGTATGATAGAATATGATTTTGTTAATACTCCTATTGTTGATATAGTTAATAGGATTATAATTTTTGCTTCTCAACACAAAGCCAGTGATATACACTTTGACCCTAGAGAAGATTGTATGATGATAAGAATGAGAATGGATGGTAGATTAAAAGATCATTCTAAAGTTCCTAAAATGTATGAAAAGAACTTAACTACCAGAGTTAAATTAATATCAAAAATGAATATTACAGAAACTCGTATACCACAAGATGGTGCTATTAAAGGTGTTGTTGATGGAAAAGAATTGGACATGCGTGTGTCTGCACTTCCAACAAACGAAGGAGAAAAAATAGTTGTTCGTCTTTTGGACTACTCTCAAAGTTTGGATGGTCTTGATACTTTAGGATTTAGTGCTAAAAACTTAAAGAAAATTGAAAGACTTCTTGATATTCCAAATGGAATTATTCTAGTTACTGGTGCTACTGGATCAGGTAAATCAACTACTACTTATTCAATGCTATCAGCAATTAATACTGAAGATAGAAATATTATTACAGTTGAGGACCCAGTAGAAATGAACATCGAAGGAATTAACCAAGTATATGTTAATGCTGAAATCGGATTAACATTTGCAAGTGCCTTAAGATCTATATTACGTCAAGACCCAGACGTTATACTTATTGGAGAAATTCGTGATAGTGAAACAGCCCAAATCGCAGTACGTGCTGCCATTACAGGACACTTAGTTCTATCTACAATCCATACTAACAGTGCATTAAGTACTATTGAACGTCTACTTGATATGGATGTTGAAAGATATTTGCTTTCTACTGCATTAAATGGAATCATTTCACAAAAACTTGCAAGAACTCTATGTCCTGATTGTAAAAGATTAAGACCTACTACAAATTATGAAAAACAAATATTTGAAAAAATGTTAGGTCAAAATGTAGAAGAAGTTTATGAACCAGTTGGTTGTGAAAAATGTAATAGAGGTTTCCGTGGAAGAATCGCTCTTCACGAAGTACTATTCTTAACAGATAGATTAAGGGAATTAATTAATGATGAAAATGTAGACAAAGAAGAATTAAGAAAAGCTGTATATGATGAAGATACTACTACCCTTCTACAAGATGCTCTTGAAAAAGTTGTTGAAGGACATACTACATTTAAAGAAATATATAGAGCCGTTGATATTGACTTCGATCTTGAAAAAACAATTAGAAAAGAAGTTAGAGAACAAGAAAAACTTAAAAATAAAAATGAAAAACTTGAAATTATTGATTTATACGATAGTACAGATTCAAGTATGAAAATATCTCCTAAAGAATTACAAAAGATTAAAGTTAAAGCTAAACAAGAAGCAGAAAGAAAATACATTAAGAAAAAGAAATTTGTTGATGATGATTTAATCGATGTATTTGAAGGAGAAGAAAAACCAGAAGATTCAAAAAAACAAAAAGAAGATAAAAAAGACAATAAAAAAGATAACAAAAAAGAAGAAAAGAAAAAATAAAAAAACCTTAATGGTTTTTTTTATTATATTAGTTAATTACGATATTATATATTTCTTCTCCAATATCTTCTATACTTCTTAGTTTATTATCTTTAATACATTCTATAGTATTCCAATTATATAATCCAGATAATTCAACATATGCTCGCTCAGCTTTCTTTAAATGTTCTGGATTTTTTTCATATTCATCAAGAAACTCTCTATTCTTTTTTAGTTCTTTTGCAAAGTCATATGGAACATGTAAGAATATTGTTACATCAGGTTTTGGTAATTCTAAAAGCCAATATTCAAGTTTATCAATCCATTGATACATATAAAATCTTTCATCTTTATCATCTATTTTACATCCTTGATGAGCTAAATTACTTGTTACATATCTGTCTAAAATTACATAGTATCCTTTATCTATATAATCTAATACTTTCCCAATATTATATTTTCTATCTGCAGCATAATATAGACATGCTACTTTTGGATCAACATTTACTGGGTCATCAAATAAGGTTTTACTTATTTCAGGTTTTCCTAAATAACATCCACCTACTATTTTACCAGTTGGTGTATCATAACATGGAAAACTAAAACTAATACACTTTTTATGTTCTTTTTTTAATCTTTTAACAAGTAGATCAGATTGAGTAGCTTTACCAGAACAATCAGTACCTTCTATTACTATTATTTTACCTTTATTATCTTCATTCATATTATCACCTATATTGCAATTATATCATTATATAAAAAGAATATAAAGTGTTATCTTTATATTCTTCTTGATCCTATTATTCCTTCTCTAAAACCACATGGTTGAGGACAATTATAATCTGGGAATCCACATCTTCTTTTTCCCATATATGGTTCTAGTTTTTTAGCATAAGGATGTTCTTTTTCTTCATCTTCTTTATCTTTATAGTAATTTTTTAAAGCTTTATAATATTCTTCTTTTGTTTTTTTAGATTGTCTAAATATTTCAAGTTGAGCTGCAGAACAATCTCTTTCTTTTAATTTTAAAATAAATTTATTAAGTGATCCTTCTTCGTGGATATTAACTAATTCTCCTTGAGGGACTTCACTTCTTACAGTTTCTATATCGTATAACCATTGTTTCATTAATTCTGGATATAATTCTAGAAGTGGTGGTACAAAGAATCCATTTGATTCATCTCTTTCTATACAAGAATCTTCTTTTCTATGTCTTTCTTTTTGTGCATATTCTGCAAATGAACCAGGATATGTTATTGAATATGTAACACCAAATTCATTAGGAATATCCTTTAAATTTTTACCAAATATTTCTAATGATCTTTGTTTTCTATTTGATTGTAATCTTTCATCTAAAACATTTAATTTCTCACATTGATCTATAAACATTTCAAAATCTTTAGATACTCTTTGTTCAAAATCGTCTTTATTTTCTTTATTCATATAGTCTTTCATATATGATACTATTCTATTTAATTGAGCAAGAGGTATTGTATGAACCATTTCAGTATTTACAAACGTTGATGTCATATATCTTGCGTTTTCTTTTGCTAAAGTCTTAATTTTAAATGGCTTTAAAACATTACCATATTCTTGGGTAATTAAATCATAAAATATTTTATACCATTTATCATAAAGCATAATTTCTCTTTTTGATAAATTACAACAATCTTCTTTAACAGTAGTATATCTTAAACTTCTTTCACTTGTTGAATATTGATGTTCATTATTTAATATCATATTTAACATCTTAGAAGAATCTTTTAAATACATTCCAATATTAACATGTTCAAATGGAGATTGATGTTCTCCTGAAGTCATCCTATTGACTCTTTTTTCTGTTACTTCATCACTTTCAGCGAAAGATGCTAAAAGTCCTTCTTCGTTATAGCAAATTCCTCCTACTTTACCGCAAAAGTCCATTGCTTTGTTTAGATTGAATGTACCATCTTCTTTTAAAAATGGTGTATTCTCTAAAAGTGTAATTTTTAAATTTGATAATTTCATTTTCAAAACCTCCCAACTCAATATTATAATTACATTTTTGATTCATCTATTACACAATCATTTTTATCAAAATCAAGATTTATAAATCTTCTACTAGCTAAGTAATCACACATATGAACAAATTTCTCCATAGGAGCTTTTGGAAGTGGAAGAACTACATCACTATATTGATTAGTATTCCAAGGTCCCATATGAGATGCAACTGCAGAAGACATTTTTTCAAGTTCTTCTTCCTTCATATTTAAGTTTTCTTTGTTTTCCTTTGCATAATCACTTGCAAGTATTGGATGATCAAATCTTGTATATTGTTCTTTTTTATCTTTACCATATTTTAATCCATCATGAATAAGTAATGCTATTATTATTAAGTCTTTATCTCTTTCTGAATATGGTTTTCCTATTATCGGATTTGATAATAATTCATAAGCAAATTTACAAGCAGATTTAACATGACGAGAAAGCCCTCCATCACCTGCTGCATATTTAGGATGATATTTCCCAGTGCTTGATGCATCTACTTTAAAAAAGTATTCTGGAAGATGCCCTACTAAATATTTTGCATCACTTACTAAATCATCATTTTTTATATACAAATATTCTTTTTCAAATACTTTAATTTTATCTTGTTCCTTCATTAGTACCTCCAATAAAATTTAATAATATGCTATTAGATATATATAACTTATCCTCAGGAATATAAACGTTTTTACCATCATCTATCAATAGTTTATTATCAATTAAATTTATTATATCAAAAACATCATATATATCTCTATTAAATTTATTATAAAACTTTTCTTTTGATACTCCACTTATTTTTCTAAGTCCAAAAATCATTTCATTTTCCATATTAATTTCTTTGGAAATGTTTTCTTCTTCTAATCTATATATTCCTTCTAAATATTTATTAATACTTCTTGTATTTGTATATCTTATATTTTCTATATAACCAGAAGATCCTAATCCAAAACCATAATAATAATCATTATTCCAATAAACTTGATTATGAACTGATTCATATCCTTTTTTAGAAAAATTACTAATTTCATAGTGAATATATCTATTCTTTTTAAGTTCTTTAATAATATTATAATACATATCAGATTCAATTTCTTCATCTATTGGATTAATTTTATTAATAAATAGTTTTGTATGTTCTTCAATAATTAATGAATAAATAGAAATATGAGTTGGATTAAGATTAATAATAAATCTTAAATCATCTAATACTTCTTCAATAGTTTGATTAGGAAAAGCATACATTAAATCAATATTGAAATTATCAAAATACTTTTTTACAAGAGATATTTTATCTATAACTATCTCTTTTTTAGATTCTCTATTTAAAAAATCAAAATACTTTGAATTAACTGATTCAACTCCAATACTTAATCTATTAACTCCATTATCTTTTAATAACTTTAATTTTTCTTTTGTTATATCATTTAAATTCATTTCAATAGTAAATTCATACTTTTTATTTAATTTAAATATTTTAATAATATTAAATAAATTATTTAATTGATCTATAGATAATGAACTAGGAGTTCCTCCTCCAATATATAAAGTATTTATTATTTCATTTCTATAATATTTATTTATTTCTTTTTCTAGAGAAAATAAATATTTATTTACTAATTCTTCATTATAGAATATTTTACAAAAATCACAGTAAGAGCAAATAGTATTACAAAATGGAATATGAACGTATACACTACTATTATTCATCGCTATCCATAGATAAAACACTCATAAACGCTTCCTGAGGAAGTTCAACACTTCCTACTTGTTTCATTCTTTTCTTTCCTTCTTTTTGCTTTTCTAGAAGTTTTCTTTTACGAGTAATATCTCCTCCATAACATTTTGCTAAAACATCTTTTCTAAGAGCTTTAATAGTTTCTCTTGCTATTACATGATTTCCAAGGCTTGCTTGAACAGGTACTTCAAATAATTGTCTTGGAATAGATTTTCTTAAAGATTGGACTATTGCTCTTCCACGATTGTATGCAAAATCTTTATGTACAATAACTGATAATGCATCAATTATTTCTCCATTTAATAATATATCCATTTTAACTAAATCACTTGGTTTATACCCAATTACTTCATAATCAAAAGAAGCATATCCTTTAGTATATGATTTTAGTTTATCAAAGAAGTCATATACAATTTCAGAAAGAGGTAACTCATAGTGAATATTTACTCTTGTAGGATCAATATAATCCATTCCAATATAAATCCCTCTTTTATTTTGACATAATTCCATTATAGGTCCAATATACTCACTTGGTGTAAAAATATTTGTCCTAATATATGGTTCTTTAATTTCTTTTATATATGTTTTATCTGGCATTTTACTTGGAGCATCAATACTTATTATTTCTCCACTTGTTAGTAGAGCTTCATATACAACTGATGGTGCAGTAGTAATTATTTCTATATTAAATTCACGAGTTATTCTCTCTTTAATAATATCCATATGAAGTAAACCAAGAAAACCACATCTAAATCCAAAACCAAGTGCTGTAGATGTTTCTGGTTCAAATACTAATGACGCATCATTTAATTGTAGCTTTGATAATGCTTCTCTTAAATCTTCAAATCTAGATGATTCAACAGGATATAATCCACAGAAAACCATAGATTTCATTGGTTTATATCCAGGAAGAGGATCTTTTGCAGGATTATTTGAAAGAGTTATTGTATCTCCTACTTTTACATCACTTATACTTTTAATACTAGCTGATATATATCCTACTTCACCAGCATTTAAATTATCTTTTTTTACTTCCCAAGGATTCTTAATATATAAATCAACAACATCGTAGATTGCTCCAGTTTCCATCATTTTAATTGTATCTCCAACTTTTAACTTACCATTAAAAATACGAGCTGCAATAACTACACCACGATATGAATCGAAAATACTATCAAATATTAATGCTTGAAGTGGTTCTTTTTCATCTCCAACCGGTGCAGGAATCTTCCTTACTACTTGATCTAATAAATCTTTTATTCCTACTCCAGTTTTAGCACTTGTAAGAATAATTTCTTCTTCATCAAATCCGATTAAATCGATTAATTCTTTTTTTACTTTTTCTATATCTGCATTAGGTAAATCAATCTTATTAATAACTGGAATTATAGTTAAGTTATTATCAAGAGCAAGATATAAATTAGCAAGAGTTTGTGCTTCTATTCCTTGAGATGCATCAACTACTAAAAGTGCTCCTTCACACGATGCAAGTGATCTTGATACTTCATAAGAGAAGTCTACATGCCCAGGAGTATCTATTAAGTTTAATAAATATTCTTCATCATTATATGTATACTTCAAAGAAGCGGTATTAAGTTTTATTGTAATACCACGTTCTCTTTCTATATCCATAGAATCTAAAAGTTGTGCTTTAGCTTCTCTTTGTGTAACAGCATGAGTTTCTTCTAGTATTCTATCTGCTAAAGTACTTTTACCATGATCTATATGTGCTATAATTGAAAAATTTCTAATATGAGATTTATCCATAAAAATCACCTTATTCCACTAATAATTATTATAAAAGAATATATAAAAAAAGAAAAGAAAAATAAATAAAAGACTGATAAAAATCAGTCCAAATTATTAATTATAATTAATTATCATTATTTACATATATCATTATCTGAAGTATAGTTATCACAATATAAACATACTTTAAACTTATAATTTAAGTTTCCTCTATTTTCTACTTTGACAAAACTTTTTTCATAGTCACATTTACCACCTTTAGGATCATTTATTTCTCCTATTAGACCTTCATTAATTAAATAACTTAATTTATATGAATTAGTTCCACCTTTACTTGGTAATTCACACTTTGATGAATTATTTCCAACACAATCTAATACAGCGTTTTTAGCAGCTTCTTCCATATTATCTTCATAAGCTATAAATGTTGTTAATTTAGATCCTTCCATATATTTTGATAACGTTGGTGCAGCTAAGAATCCAACAGCTCCAACTATAATTATAAATGCAATAGTCTTAAAAGATGATAAACCATTATTATTTAAATTCATATATAAACACCTCTACTCTTACAATTATATTGTAAGTAAAGCAGGTGTCAATGTCAATTAAAAAAGTGTCTATTTTGACACTATTTACATATTTTTACTTAGTTAATAATTACATTTATAACCGTTTTGCAATCGTTCTTGCTAAGCTCCATTAACTTATATGTATTACCAATATATTTATCTAATACAATTGATTCTTTACTTATATTTTTTTTAATATCATCTACTTCAAATTCACTTATTTTTACAGGAGAATTAACTCCTACTCCTGATTTATCTCTTCCATAAAAATATAGTCCAAAATTATTATTTTCCCATCCTACTACAATATATGCATTATCAAAATCATTATAAGGAGACTTTGGAATTCCATTTTCTGTTTCAACACAATTGATTGGAATATAATAAGTAGTTTCTTTATTAATTACTTTTTTATCAATTTTTCCTAAATTACTTCCTGCACTTACTAATGTGTCTTTAATTGTCGCAACATATGCTTTTTGTCTTGATTCTTCGATATATCTTGAAACACTTGGAACTGCAATTAAAAGTAATATTGATATTACTATAATAACAGCTATTATTTCAATTAATGTAAAACCTTTCTTATTCATTTATAAAACAGCCTCCATCTTTTTTAAAGAATTTAGTTTCTTTTTTATATTAAAATATATTCCAGTATGTTCTTCATAATAGTCTTCAATAAACTGTTCTATATCTTGTATTTCTTCTCCAACATCTAAATTTTTAATTTTATCTATATCTACGTAATAAAGCATTCTTAATAACTTTAATGACTTTTCATTAACTATTCTTTCATTTGTATAGCATTCTTTACAAACAAAACCAAAACTTCTTGCATCCATTGTAACTATATCATAATTACTTCCACAAAAAGCACATGAATCAAGATTAGGTAAAACTCCTAAAAAGTCTAAATATTTAAGCATAACTATACTTAATAATACTCTAGGATTAATACCTTCATTAATTTTATTTAAAGTTGAAATTAAAATATCATATATTTTTTTCTTTTCATTATCATCTATTTCTTTATCTGGAAGAACTTGCATAGAAATATCAATGATAGTAAAAGCATACATTTTTTTAGCTAAATCTTTATAATCCATAGTGATATTTTTAAAATTATCTTTTATATCTATTTCTATTAAAGTAGATAAACCATCTTCTTTATATGAAATATCAAATATACCATATATTAATAAATTACTTCCTTCATGAAGTGCACTTTTAGGTTTTTTACATCCCTTAGAAATAGCACTTATAAGTCCAAGTTCTTTTGTAAATATTTTTAATATTTTGCTCGATTCACTATAGCTTTGTTCTCCAGTAACTATTCCTTCTACTTTTTTTAATTTCACTTTATCACTTCCAGTTTTATTAGATAATTAACTATTCAATTCATAAAACCCTAATTCTTTTAAATATTTTTCTTTTTCACGCCAATCTTCAATTACTTTAACATAAGTTTTTAGATTAACTTGTTTTCCTAAAAATTCTTCTATATCACTTCTTGCATATGTTCCTACTTTTTTAAGCATTTGACCATTTTTTCCAATTATAATCTTTTTTAAGTTTTCACGATCTACTATGATAAGTACTCCAATATCAATATACTTATCATTTTCCTCAAATGTTTCTGTAACACATGTCACAGTATGTGGAACTTCATCTTTTGTAAGTCTTAAAAGTTTTTCTCTTACAACTTCTGCAATATAGAAATCACGACTAATATTAGTAATCATATCTTCACTATAAAGCATTCCTTCACGTGGAAGATATTTCTTAATTGTATTTATTAAATCATCTATATTATCATTTTTAATTGATGATATAGGTATTATTTCATCAAAATTATATTCTTTACTATAATCATCAATAATTTTAAATAATTCTTCTTTATTTATTAAATCTACTTTATTTAAAATTAAAAATATTGGTTTATTTAATCCTTTAATCTTGTCAAGTACAAAGGAATCACCTTTACCATACTTCTTTGTTACATCTACTAAAAACAAAATTATATCTACTTCATCCATCATATGATAAGCTTGATTATTCATAACAGATCCTAGTTTATTAACTGGTTTATGAATTCCAGGAGTATCAATAAATATTATTTGAGAATCATCATCATTATAAATTCCTTGAATTATATTTCTAGTTGTTCCAGATACATTTGAAGTTATTGCAAGTTTTCTTTCCAAAAGTGTATTTAAAAGTGTACTTTTCCCTACATTTGGTCTTCCAACGATGCTTACAAAACCACTTTTCATTATTTTAAATCCTCACTATCAAATGGAAATGGTGCTAGTTCTTTTACTGTTTTAACAATAGTTTCTCCTTCAGGATTCATACATGTAACTAACATATCTTTATCAAATAATTCAACGAATACTTGTCTACACTCGAAACATGGCATTCCAATTTTTTTATTATCGCACATTACATATAATTCTTTAAAATCTCCTTTTTTATATCCGTTACTTACTGCAGATATAATTGCACTTCTTTCAGCACAAATACATGCTCCATAAGCAGCATTTTCTACATTAACACCAGGAAACTCTCTTCCATCTTTGCAAATTAAAATTGCAGAAACTCTAAAATGAGAATAAGGTGAATAACTATTATCTAATAATCTTATAAGTTTTTCTTTCATAAATCCTCCTAAAACATATCAATAAACTTTGGCAAAAATATTAATATTCCAACAATTGAAGACATAATAGCAGAAAATAATACTGCTCCTGCTGCTACATCCTTTGCTACTTTAGCAAGTGGATGTATATCTGGGCTTGCTAAATTAACAACTTCTTCAATAGCAGTATTAGCAAGTTCTAAAGATACTACTAGTCCTATACATAAAACAAGTATTGACCATTCAACAAAATGAATCTTAAAAATAAATCCACATATAATCACTGCAAGAATAAAAATAAAGTCAATATGTAAATTTTTAGTATTAATAAATCCATATTTTAATCCTGAAAAAGCATATTTAAAACTATCAATTACATTCTTACTTTTTAATTTATTACCTTTCGATGCCATATTTCTTTAATACCTCCTCTTGTTTACCAAACATAACTATTTCATCTTCTTTTTTCATATGATCATATCCTAGTAAATGAAGAAGACCATGAAGAGCTAAGAAGAATAATTCTCTTTTAAAAGAATGACCATATTCTTCACTTTGACTAATTACTTTATCAATAGATATATAAATATCTCCAAGTATTCTTATATCCGTTCTATTAAATGATTTATCATCTTCTAAAGCAAAACTAATTACATCAGTTTCTCTATCTATTCCTCTATATTCTCTATTTATTTCATGAATTCTAGGATTATCTACTATAATTACATTAAACATAACGTTTTCTAGTTTTTCATCGTGACAAACATTTTCTAAAAACTCTTTTAATTCATCTAAATAATCAACTTTTTTATCTAATAAATTTACAACTTCTATATTCATAAATCCCCCTTATACAAGTAATAATGTTAAAAATATTAAAAATACTATTAATAGGATAATAAACACCATATTCAAAAACCACATTGATCTAAAAAACTTAGGTAAATTATTATATATTCTTTCTGCAAACAAAAATAAGAAATATCCAATCGTACCACCAATTACATTAAGTAATATATCATCTACATCAAATACACGTCCAATAGATAATTGAGTATATTCTATTGCAACAGATGCAAGAGTAATTAAAAATATACTTAAAGCTTTACTCTTACCAGCAAAGTATCTTCCAACGAAATAACCATATGGTAAAAACAATAACATATTTCCAATTACATTTTTAATAAATAATGGACTAAATAATTTATATCTCATTATTTCTTTAAAAGGAATAAAGTTATTTCCATAAGATGCAGATATATCGGTAGATGTTACTATTTGGAATAAACATAAAATGTAAAAAGCAAAAAAGAAAAGAAATATTTCTTTATATATAACAACTTTAGCTTTATTTTTATAGATATAAGATAATCTAAATGATATTAGTATAACTAATGATACAAATACCATAGGCCATGTTGTATTAAATATGCTTTTAAAATTTGTATATAACGAATTAATCATCTAATCTCAACCCTTAACTTTGATTATAAAACACTTCAAAATAATGAAAATATTTATATATTAATTGTACTATTATTTATAGTTGTTTTCAATTTATTTTGAGTTATTATATTAGAGTTTATGTCAAGTTAATAGTTATAATATCATGAAAAAAAGAACTAAATGTTCTTTAATTTTTCTTTAATAATGTTACTTACTTCTTTCATATCAGCTTTTCCTTTAACTAAAGGAGTAACCTCTTTCATAATAAGTCCCATTTCTTTTTCGCTTGTAGGATTTACTTTCTTAAATACATCATCTATTATTTTTTCTATTTCTTCACTAGATAATTGCTTTGGTAAGAATGTTTGAAGTAATTCTATCTCTTCCTGTGTTTTTTTAATTAAATCATCTCTTCCGCCTTTTTCAAATTCTAGAATTGATTCTTTTCTTGTTTTAATTCCACGAGATAAAACATTAATCATTAATTCATCGTTAATTTCTACCTTTTTGTTAATATGTTCCATATCAGCATCACCTTTAACACCTCTTAAAGTCTGAAGTTTTAAAGTATCTTTTTCTTTCATAGCATTAACTATTTCGCTTTTAATCTTTTCGTACATAATATCATCTCCTTTTTAAATTTTAACATAAAAAAAGACTATATACTAGTCTCTATTTTGTCTATTTCTCTTTTGAGCGTTTTTGATACCAGCTTTTTTAGCTTCTCTACGTTTATCTCCAGGTTTAACTGCAAACTCTCTTTTTTTGCATTCAGAAGGGACAGATTCTCTAGCCAATTTTTGTTTTAGTCTTCTTAAAGCTAAATCTAAATTACCATTCTTAACAGATACTTGTACTTGTGCCATTTTCATTTCCCCTCCTTCCGTAGGTCATTTACAAACAAAATTATAACATAGTAAAAGTTATATTTCAACAAATTTCTACATCAAATAATAAATTTTATAAAAAAAATTAGATATTAATATATCTAATTTTATTCTATATTTAAACTTCTTGAATAACAGTTATTATCATTGGTTTACATTCAGTTTCTTTATAAAAGTATTTTCCTAGTTTTTCTCTTACATCATTTTTTATTTTTGTATAATCCACTTTTGTTTCTCCAACAATAATATTCGATTCAATAACATCTCTACAAATGTCTTCAGTCTCTTTTATTAGTTCTCCACTTTCTTTAACATATACAAATCCACGTGTTAATATTTCAGGACCTGCAAGTATTTTCTTAGTTAGTTTATCAAGTGTACAACTAACAATTACTATTCCGCTTTCTCCAAGCATTTCACGGTCTTTTAAAACTAATTCTCCTATATCTCCTTGACTCTTACCATCAATTAATATTTCATCAACTGGAATATGTTCATATGTTTCTTGAAGAACTCCATCAACAAATTCAACAACATCACCATTTTGCTTAAGTATTATGTTTTCTTTAGGCATTCCAAGTCGCTCTGCAATTTCAGCATTTTTAACTTGATGACGATATTCACCTTTAACAGGGAAATAATATTTTGGATCCATCAAATTAATCATTAGCATTAAATCTTCTCTTGATGAATGATGAAGTAAATGCTTTTTAGCATCTAAACTTACTGCATTAACGTCTTTTTTAGCTATCTCATCCATAATAAGTGCTGTTCTTTTTTCAATTCCCTCGTATGGAGGTTCTGTAATAAATATAGTATCAGTATCTCTTAATTTAATATATTTATCAAATCCTCTTATAATTCTTTCAAGATTCATATATGGTTTTTCTTTACCATCAGAGATTAATACTACTACATCTTTATCATTAATATTAGTTAAATCGCCAATTCTTGATTTATCAAAGTTAATATAACCTTCATCTATTGATCTATTAATTAGATTTTGAAGATTTTTACCCATAATAACTACTTTTCTTTTTGTCTTTTCAACTTCATGAAATATTTCTTGAACACGATATATATGGGCAGTCATTATAGTACATATTATTCTATTTTCATTTTTTTGAAGAACATCTTTTATAAAGTATGTAACTCTATTATTTGGACTAGTATGTCCTTCTTTTTCTGCATAAATTGATTCACAAAGTAAACATAACACTCCTTGTTTTCCAACATATGCTAGTTTTCCTATATCTGTCTTATAATTTCCCATCATAGTTGAATCAAATACAAAATCTCCTGTATATACAATAGCACCATCAGGTGTATATAAAACAAAGCAAACAGCATCAGGAATAGAATGTGTTACACTTATAGGAAATATTACTAAATCTCCAAATTCAATCTTTGAATGCGGTCTTATTTCTTTTAAATTATTTGCTACTATTTCATTTTCTTTTAAATCATCTTTTAGTATTTCCATCGTAAATTTAGTAGCATACACTGGTAAATCTGGAAGATCAATTAAGATATCTGCAACTGCTCCCATATTACTATCATGTCCATGAGTTAAAAATAACCCTTTTACATTCTTTATATTATCTTTTATATAACTATAATCAGGTAAGATATAATCTACACCTAACATTTTATCATTAGCGTATTTAAGTCCTGCATCAAAAATAAATATGTTATCATCTACATTAACAACATACATGTTTTTTCCTGTTTCATTAAGCCCGCCTAAACTAAAAATCTTTATTTTACTCAAAAATAACTCTCCTTTCTTTTTTTATCTATAAGAAAATACCTTGATAATTATATCAAATTATTTATAAAAATACAAATTATTTTACTGCAAGTTTATTAAGTGCATCTTTTGCAGCTTCTTGTTCAGCTTCTTTCTTACTTCCTGCTGTTCCTACTCCATATATGATATCATCTATTCTTACTTCAGTTGTAAAACTCTTATTATGAGCAGGTCCTGATTCAGAAATAATATTGTATACTAGACTTCTTTGTTCAGTTTGAACAAACTCTTGTAAAGCACTTTTATAGTCATTAAAGAATACTATTTTAGGGTTTTCTATATAAGGAACTGTAATATCAAGAATTACTTTTTTTACTGTAGAAAAACCTAAATCTAAGTATATTGCACCCATTAGAGCTTCAAATATATCAGCCATAATTACTTTCTTGTATCTACCACCATCTATTTCTTCTCCATGACCAACTTTTATATATTTACTAAGTCCTAAATCAGAAGAATACTCATACAAAGCATTTTCACAAACATAACTTGCTCTAAGTTTTGTCATATCTCCTTCTTTAATATTTAAATTAT